>Ga0187893_10004034_pt1 | contig 28632 bp, 29 predicted proteins | sample MA1701074metaG_FD_139574 | JGI IMG/M metagenome (GOLD analysis project Ga0187893, IMG submission 139574) | White microbial mat communities from a basaltic lava cave in the Kipuka Kanohina Cave System on the Island of Hawaii, USA - MA170107-4 metaG ...
CTTTCGGCCATGAGACACCGCGTAGTTGAAGGCAAACTGCGCGATCCGTCGGCAGCCGAAGCGAGTGATGATGCCCGAGGCCTCCGCCACTGCCCTCGGGTCATCATCGATGGGAATGACGTGTTCCACGCCGACATACAAGCCTTCCGTATTCTCGCGGATGAGGATGATATCGATGTCCTCGTAGCGGCCACCGGGAAAATAGGTACGGGCGGGTCGTACATTAGCGAACAGCTTGAACGCCTCGCGCAAGCGCACGTTGACCGACCGGAAGCCTACACCCACCGGCGTTGTCAGCGGCCCCTTTAGCGCCAACTTGGTTTTGCGTATGCTCTCGATCACCGGTGTCGGTAAGGGATCGCCGTGCGCTTTTAAAGCGGCCATGCCGGCTGTCTGCTCCTCCCATCGAAACGGCGCGCCCAGTGCATCCAACACGCGCAAGCTCGCGTCCATGATCTCGGGGCCGATGCCGTCACCTCGAATCAAGGTAGCCGCTATTTCCTTAGGATTATCCATAGCACGTCCCCTCCAGTTGGCGTTGCGAATTCTGGCCACTTCGAATCAATCGAAGCCCCTGATGGGCACTTCGATAAATCGCTTCCCTGCAATTTATCGAATCGCGAAGCAAAAAGCGTGGTTTTCGCTTTGCTCCATGGGTCAATCACTTAAAGTGATTGACCCATGTCCTCACGTCCCTGTGAGGGCGGGCACTCCGAATTGATCGAAGCGCCCTTCTATTGTAGCGAAAACGCGATGTTGCGTCGCGTCAAACGGAGATCGTTTTCCTTCCAAACCACGGCCAAAGGCGACAGACACGGCGCTGGCAGACGTCCTATTTTACTAGCTTATCAAACGATTGAGCTTGTACTATAAAGGCTATATCAACATGGGAGCCTTAGCTTGAAATACCAGCGATCGTTTACCTGTGTCTCGGGCTTGCTCTGGGCCATGATAAGCCAACCGGTCCAGTCAATTGACTTCCTTGCGCTTGAGGGCGGAACTGGAGAGGAGGGCACGCATCGCGTCGGCGCCGCCGCGGGGTGGCTGTGGGAGAGGCAGTGGTCACTGCCAGCGGGATTGTATTTGAGCGGTCATTGGGAGCTCGGCTTGAGCTACTGGGATGGCGATGAAGGACGGACCGGTAACGATTCGCTGGTAGAGGGCGGGTTTGCCCCGGTGTTTCGCGTGCACTCAGAGGCTAAGCCCCTGGGGATCGCCCCCTTCATCGAGGGGGCGGTGGGCGTACATGTGATGTCCGACACGGAGTTAGGCGACAAGGACTTCGATATTCGATTCGCCTTCGGCTCGCATGCGGGCGCCGGTTTTCGCTTCGGGCCCCAGGATCGCATCGAGCTCGGGTATCGGTTTCAACACTTGTCCAATGCAGGCTTGGGTGATCCCAATCCAGGCATCGATTTCCATCTGGTAAGACTGCTTTATTATTTTTAGCCGCGTTGCTATCGGGCTTGCCGGCCAGGCCCCAGTATTTTCCAATTTAAAAATGAGTCTGAGCGAAGGTTAGAAAGCCCCATTATTTGCGGTGAAGGATCCTCGGCTTTGGTATTACCCAAAGGGACGGATCCTTGGCAAGGCGGCTTGCGTTCATGGATGGGACCCCATGATCTGAGAAAGCCCCCATGACGCGGACTTGAGGGCTGCCTGGCGGTTTAGCAACATGGCGATCTTGACGGCCCGTCCGCCGCACGTTTGACGCTTCTCTCAAACCGCCGCTGCGGGTGTGGCCCGGAGTCGAGTGCCTGGGCCGCGTGCTGAACAGTGCGAAAAACTGGGATCAGAACGCACGGTGAAGCACCAAATCTCTCTCCTTACCGCTCAGTAGGAGACGTGTGCCGCGTTCGATTTGCACCTGAGTTCTCGCCCTATGCCAAAGCCGCACCTCCGCGATCTCGCCGTCGAATTTATGTAGATAACGATCCGCCGCGTCATATTGGGCACCGATTACGAGCCTCCCACTGCCCTGATAGCTCGATGTCGGTCTATCGCTGGCGACCTCGATCCCATCGCGATAAATCGCACGCGACCCGCGCTCGAGGTCGTACACACAGGCCCAGTGGTGCCATTCGCCGGTCTCGGGATAAGAGCTCGGCGTATCGAGATCGTTGTGTTTGAAGGAGAAGGTGAACGCATCGGTGTCCCAGAAACCAATATACAATGCGTGATTTTTCTCGTTCCGGCCTTGATAGACAGCCGACATCTGTCTGCCGCTCGAACCCCGCCTCGCCCACAGCTCGACGGTGAAACTGCGGTCCTTGACGTCGACCTCACCGCACTCGACGACATCACTGGTCCCCGCGAATAGCTTACCCTTTGGCGTAGTAAACGCCAACGTATGTTTCTTCAGCTCACGCTTGTTCACGAGATCGGGGAGGGCATCGTTTCGGAACTGGTCTACGCGCCAGTAACCCACTAACCCTGGTTCTTGCCCTTGCAAGCGATAGCTCATCGCGCGCTTGATTTCAGCCCTGTCGAGGGCTCGGCTCCAAAGGCATACGTCATCGATCTGACCTGCGTAGGGGAACAGGCCATCATGGTAGTGATAAGCGCCGATCATAAACAAGGCATCTTCGGGGTAACGGATATCGCCCGTCTGCTCGGTGGATTCGTTGCGCAGCTCGCTGTTCACATACAATCGCATCGTCGTGCCGTCGTAGACACCCGCCACATGGTGCCATTGGCCGGGCACGTAGGTGCCCTTCGCCTTCACGATGGTTGGCGTAGCGCCACCGGCAGCAAGGAGCGCGAAGCCGAGTTCGCTGTCGAAAACACCGAGCAACCAGCCCTTCGCTATGCGCTCATCATCCACAAAGGCTCCCACAAAGCCGTCTCGATCTCGATGGGAGGCGGGCGCGACCCAAGCCTCCACGGTAAACGCGCGGGTCACGAGTGCCCTAGCCATGTTTACGTCTCCCGCCTCGAAGCCGAAGAGATCAAAGATCGGTCCGCCTAGAGGGTACTGTTGTAGCAGGCGGGATTCGCTTTCGGGTTCAACCGGCGTTGCCGCCGTGGGCTCCGCCGCTTGCTGTTTTGCTCGCCTTTGCATCGCCTGTTGTTCGATCAGGATCCGAATCCGTTCCTCCAAAATCGCCGGCGGCGGCACTGGCACGAGCTTCGTGCTCAGCCTACTCGCCATCTCGGCACTGTAGTTATACGAAGAAGCATAGCGCGCATCGACCGGGGCGGTATTGACGACCGTTCTGACGTTGTTCTCGGGGCGCCATGCGGAAGTTAGAGGGTTACCTGCACCGTCCGTCGTCGAGCTAACGGTTTGGGCGAGGGTCGACGCGCCTTGTTTTTGAAGCTGAATGGCGATCTTGATCTCAATCAAGGTATCGACGAATTGATAAAAGGTCGGGACGAATCCGAGCTCCATCATGCTTAAACGATGGGCTTGGCGCTGACCGTCTTCATCGTAGCTGTACCCAAAGTAAACCAGCTGGCCGCTGAGGTACTCGGCGGCCCGGATGCTTGACCGATCGAGCTGGAACTGTCCGTCTGCGACTGCCCGAGCGATCGAGTAGATCATCTCCCCTAGCGGGAGGCTCGCGATCTCTGGTCCAATGCTGGGCGCTTCAGTTGTCATGTTCCACCGTTCCCATTGGGTTGGTTACCTGGCCTGGAGTTATGCCGACGTGGGCTTGAGGGATAAGGTGACCTGCTGTCCCGAGCTTAACAGACTACCCGGCTGCGGCTCGATGCGTTCAATGCTCTCCTCACCCTGTGGTTGATAACGGCTATCCACGAGCGCATAGGGCACACCGAGTTGCTCAAGCAGAGCCCGAGCCTGGTTGAACTTCATTCCCACAACACCGGGCACGACCTTCAGCCCTTCGGCCTGAGGCAAGGGCGGCACGGGCACGATGCGAAATCTGACGAGGCTCGAAGCCCTGAGGTTATAGTTATACGTATTGCTGTAGCTCGCGTCGACCGGCGTGGCGTAGAGCTGGATCCGACTGCGCGTCTGCTCAGGCATGCCTTCTTCGATCGGCAAGGCTGCAGGCCCACCCGCCCGCAGTCGCTCCTCCCCGCTCGCGGCGAGCGAGATGTGCAGCTCCGCGTTCACCTCGGGAATGCGGTACCAGGTCGGTTGATAGCCGAGCTGCCGCAGCTCCGTGTACGCGCCGTCGCCGATGTTGTAGACCGCCTTGAAGGTCTCGAGGGTGTGCAGATCCAGCGCTTGCTGGGCCTCTGCTACGCCCCGCCCTACCGCCGCGATCAACTCTCCCAAGGGCGCCGACAGGGCCCGTGTCACTTCCGCTAGATCGCCAGGTGCTGCCATGGTGTTTCTCGTTCTATACCGTCAAAAAGCGAAGGCCAAAAGTACTAGCGCTCGCTGATCCCACATCTTAGTTGCACTGCGCGGCATGATACCCAACCTCCACGCGGGCTTCGGCGATCCGGCGAACAGTTTCGTCCGCAGCCCAAGCATTCTTCTGTTGAATGTGATCAGCAATAAAACAGTCACGCGGCCGCGTCGATCTCGTTAACCATTAACGGGCTCGACACGCCTCCGTTGGTTCCTGGTGTTGGTTCGCTCGTCAGTATTTCTTCGAGGATTTGAATCGCGCCGCTGATCCGTAGCAGCGTTTGCTGCAGATTGGCTTGCCTCGCCTGCAGATCGGCCAGCATCTTTTGGCCCGATTCAAACTCGGATTTGAGCTTTTCAAGGCGTTCAGTCAATTGTTCTTTCATCATTCGCGCATCCCTCTTTGGTGAAAAGCTTTGTGAAACGGCATGCTCGATTATCGCCCCTCCAGGACCGCCACCTTGCCCGAGAGCGACTGGAGCAATGCGTTTTGCTCTTTGATGGCTTCTACCAGCAACGCCGTCAGTTGCTGATATTGAATGTACTTGTAGCCTTCCTCGTCTTCGTGAACCACTTCGGGCACCACGGTTTCCAGCTCCTGCGCGATCAATCCGATCTTATCGCCCGACAAGGCTTGGTAGGCTTTCTGTCGTTCCGCAGCCCACAGCTTCCGATTGTCATCTTCCGTGGCATCCGGCCCCGCCGAAAACGTCTCGGTAATGTGCTGCGTGAAATACTTGAGACCCGTTTCGCCCCAGCGGTAACACACGCCGTGGAGTTGTAAGACCTTCTCCAACGCGTTGCAAATCGGGCGCAGCGTGGTTTTGAAGCGAAGATCTGAGGGACCGCCGGTGCTAGCGTTACCCGTGACATTCCCCGCTCTATTTTCCAAGCGCACCCAGCCAAGACCGCCTGGCGCCCAGTGATGCACAAGAGTGTTCGCCCAAAGCGTACCAGTAATATGGGCGTTACCCTCTACCTTCAACTTGACATTACCTGGGTCTGTCGTGCCGATGCCGACGTTGCCGTTCCCATCGAGCACCAGATCGGTATAATTCCATGGTTGTCGGATGAAATACATCCTATTGTCATTGACATGGATGGACCAATCGTTGTGTTCGGTGTCGATGAAATCAAGCTGGGGAGCATTCCCCTTGATAGCTAGCTGTCCGCCATTGCTCATACCGCTAGCTGAGTCTTTGCCAGCATTGTTGTCCCCTACGACCATTAGTTTTTGCGCGGCAGTGGGCGTGCCGATGCCCACATTGCCGGTACCGCTCACGCTCAGCGTCCCAAGCGTGCTCGCCCCGGTAACAGCAAGCGTTCCCTCCACTTTGAGTTTGGAGGTACCGGGATCGGTCGTGCCGATACCGACGTTGCCGTCCTTATCCAAGATCATCTTGTCCGCGTTGTTGATCCGGAAACAGATCGGCTTGCCGCTTGCGGCATTCAGAAACGTTTGCCCATCGTTCGCTTGCAGCAGGGCGTAGTTCCCTTGTGTACCTTTGTCTTTGTAAGCAAAGCACGCGTAACTGTCACCGTAACCACCGTTGTTGATGATGGCGAGATGATTTTTTATATCGCCGTTTACTTCCAGCTTTGCTGCCGGTGTGCCGGTCGTGCCAATGCCTACGTTGCCGCTATTCCGCGCTATCGTCAACCGGGCGATATCACTTCCTGCTTGTGATGAAATGATCTTCAGCATTGCTGTAGCATCACTCGATCCACTCCCCTCAATCTTCCAACCCCACTTTCCGCTCGTATGCGTTTTGAAGAAATGGATCCCCTGCGTAACGTCCGCGAAAGTATTACTAACGAGGGAATCAATCGTTAAGATACTCGGCTCAGCCGCTCCGTCTATCGAGGCATGAAGCCGCGTAAGTGGGCTCGCCGTACCGATGCCTACGTTGCCGCCATCCGGATTAATCGCCAATGGCGTGTTCGGCTGCGATTGTATCCACGTGTAGCCGGTTCCTTGGCCAATCTTGGGCTGCGATGTCGGGTCGGCCATAATCTCTCCTCCTGCGGCTATTGTCTTCTTGGTCGAAAATGCTTGTCGAACGGAGTTGTCTTGACTGACGCTCTCATTGCCGCTTCCGATCATTTAAGCCTAATCCGCACGACGCCCTCAGGTGTTCCCGAAGCCTTAGTTTCTCTAACCACAATCCGGCCCTATTGGCCACGTTGAAATGGGACCTTAACCTCATCACCGTTCAGCCAACGATCACAACCTGGCGCGAGTCGTTAAGCTTTATCCGCAACCGCACTGGCCGAAAAGCTCCTCGCCTGCGACCTCCCTACAAAGATCGTCACGATGCTATCGAGCACAGTCTCGGTATCCGGCGGCGGAGTCTGAAGGAATACTCGTCCGACATCTTCCTCGCGCTCAGCTACGTGATCCATGACCTCGACGCGAAATCCGACCTCTCCAAGCTTACGTCGCGCTGCAAGCTCCGTGTAGCCACGCACGTTGGGGACACTCTCCTCCGCACGGGTAGGCGCTTTCGGGCGGGTCGCAAAGCGTAGCGACAAGGTACTGAGCTGCTCGGCCTGCACGTTGGGATCGTGTATCGGTGGAAACACCAGACGAAAATCTTCTTCCTCTGCGGTCTGTGTTGGCAACAGCTTCACCTCGAGATCGATGCCTTGCAGCGTGTAAGGGCTGTTCGCCTCGTCCAACTGCCGGCTGGCTTGATCGACCTCCTCGGCTACCGTTTTACTAAAGGTATCTAGCGACACCCGCCCACCTTGTTTGATGTCTTCTTGCCAGTCGATAAAGGTCTTTTCTAAGTTACTCATTTGCTCTGCGAGCTTCTTATTTTCCTCTTGCGCCCTCTTCTCCAGCGAATTTTGCAAATCGTTGAGCGCCTGCAGTTGCGCCGCCAGTAGCTCCCTTTCCTGATTCAACCCTCCGATCTCAGTCGCGATATTGTGACATTCATTCTGCTTCTTGATAACAGCAGCGCGCAAAGCTTCTACCTCCTCCAGGGTGCAATCGAGCGTAAGGCCCGAAGAGTCCGCACTGATCCACTGTCCGCCAGTAAGCGCGCCAGTCTTTCCATACCTCGCTGAGTCTTCGACACGTGCACCCTGACCTTCATCAAACTTCCAGTAACCGATGAGCCCTCTCTCGCGACCATCGAGGCGCGCTTCCATCAGCCTCACCAACGTTTCCAACTCAGCATATGGCCGTCCTTCCCAAAGGCGGATCTCGGCGATCATAAGGGCTTTATCCGCCAAGACTATGAGTGCCTCCGTCTTTGGGAAGCGGTCGCAAGACATGTCTTGGTCCAGCCGGAGGGCCTGGCCAGCGCCGGAGTGGGCCATTACCACGGCCGGCCCCACATAGGCCGTAAAGATGAACCATTGATCTTTTGACAAGGAGGGAGGAGTAGCACCTAAGGTGTTGCCAAACGCAATCGTGGGAAACAGCAACCGCACCGAGATCGGACTGACCGCCAGTCGCGACAACTGACCGTCATTGGCTCGAAATATGACGTTCAACAGAGAACTGGGAACACCCTCTGCGCTGTACCAGTATTGAATAAAGAGCGTGTCCGAGGTTCGCGTCCATTCCATAGGAATCACGACACTTTCCTGGATTTTCGCAGCCACCAATAAGTCTTCCGGCTTTATCCGGTCGTAATGGCCGCCGAAGCTTGGCGGCCGCACTCTGGGATCCGGCGAGGCATTGAGCTTCAGCGCGCCCACTGCACGTAGCGTTGTTCCCATAAATTAAGCTCTCGCGCCGTCGTAGGCCAGACCGATCCGCACGACGCTGCTCCACCCCATCGTCATCGGTTAATGACTCTGAGCAACCACGAGTGTGATAATACTGTCGAGTGGCGCCTGCTCGGGCTCCTTTTCGGTGTAGAGCTGCCGGAGCACACGCCCGTGCCATTCAGCGCTTTCAATTCCTTCATAGATGACGTGCGTACGAAAGCCTGCCTCACCCAGCTTGCGCTGCGCAAAGACCTCGGTCGATCCCGTGAGCTGAGGTACCGCGGCGAGCGGGCGCTCCTGCTGCTCATCCATACGTCTCGTCCGAAGTCTCACGGTGAGTGTGCTCAGCCGCCCGGCTTCTGTTGTCATTCCGGGTTCCGGCAGCTGCAGGCCAACGCCCCCATAGCCAGGCACCATCTTGACTTCCAAGGCCACCGTATCCAAACCGTAAACATTGCCGTATTCCTTGGCAATATTGATCTTGCTCGCCGCAACTTCCTCTTGTAGGCGTTCGATGAAATCAGCTAGCATGACGCGGCGCGTGAGGTCTAACTTTTTCAGCGTTTCGGCTTTAACCGCTTCAATTTCCGCCGTTCTATTCGCTAGCTGGTTTTGCTTTTCCGTGCGCTCGGTTTTGGCAGCCGTCTCTGCGGCTGCATAAACCGCTTGTGTCTCCTGCAACTGCGCTCGCTGCTCGCCCACCTCGCGATTCGCTTCCTGGGAATCTCTTACCCGCTGCGCATACGCGGCTTCCCACTTGGGCAGTTTCGTACCCTTTAAGTAGTCGATCTGGGATTCGGCGACCCGCTTAACCTCCCGCGTGCTGGCGTCGAACCAGCCGATCATCATCTCGAGCCCCGAGTCGCGCTCCCAATCTCCCAAACGAACGATGCCATCATTATCCTGGGTTGAACTATCCTGCATATACAGGTCGGCCGCCTCATCGAGCATCCAGTAACCGAGCAAACCCGATTCGTTGCCCACCAGCCGCTGCAGGCGGTAGTCATTTACGTCATTTTCGGAGCGCGCCTTATTCCATACGCGCAGCTCTGCAAAGGCGCCGTTAAACGGGGTCGTAGGCAGCCCTGGTTGCGCGATACTCGCCAGTAGTAGCTTCTGGAGCTTAAGGTTTCCCCCGTTCGAGGCGCGGATCGGTAGGCTACGTGTCTCCACAAATCGTGCCTCACGTCGATACAGGCTAGATGTTAGGGTACCCCGGTCGCAGACTACTGCAATGTGGTACCAAGATTTTTCCGTTTGCAGCGAAGGCGCAACGGGTGCGGACCCGCTAAGCTGACCCTCGCCCGCCACGCTGAGGATCAGTATACCACTGTCTAGCCAGAGGCAAAGCGGGATACTAATCGTTCCTCCAGCTGCTGCGGTTTCCACGAGGTTCGCGGCCAATACACTCACACCGCCTTGAATGAGTTTATCGGGACGGAACCATGCCTCCAGCGTAAACGACTCACTGAGCGTGAGCGGCGTTGCTCCACAATCGATCGTGGCGCTTCCGCTGCCCGCAAAGCGCAATGCGGGCACTTCGATGAAATAGCCATTTTCCTCTGCAATAGCCATGTGTCATCACTCCCTATCTTTGCCGATTACCTGTCACGATCGCCCGATTGAATCCCTTCCCCTGGGCAGCGGGGATGGCCTCCCTCTTGGTCTCATGCCCCTTCACCGGTGCCGCCCGTACCCGCCGGCGCACCCGCACCGCTCGCCCGTCCGATAAAGACCCGGACGACCTTGTCCGGCTCTGCCAGAACGTCGTGGCTAGGCACTTGGCTTACCACACGCCCGATTTCTGCTTCGCTTCTGGCGGCTTGATCCAGCACCTCCACGCGAAATCCCGCTACCCCAAGCTGGCGTCTGGCAGGGGCTTCCGTGCAACCCCGGACGTCGGGGACAGCCGCACGCGCGCGAACGGGCTCGCTAGGCCGCGCCGCAAAACTCATCCTTAGCGTGCTAAGTTGGTCCGATTGGATCTTCTGATCATCCATGGACGGAAATCGGAGCCGCATACCCGTGTCGTCTTGTCCCGCGACAGGTAAGGCCTTGACCTCGAGGGCAACGCTTTGCAGCGAATATGGACTTTGCGCGGTATTCAGGCGTTGGGTTGCGCGATCGATCTCTTGGGCAATGGTGTTACTAAAGGCGCTCACTGCGACTTTGCCGCCGTCCTCGATATCGTCCTGCCAGGCGCGGTAATCGCCTTCAAGCTTCTGGAGCGCTGCGTCTCTAGCTTGCAGGTCTTGCTTGAACCGGTCGTCCAGGGCCGTCCGGTTAGCTTTGAGCTGCTCGATATGCGTGTTTAGTCGTTGTTTCTCCTGGGTAAGCCTTTCGACCTCCTCGGTGAGCAGGCGATTCGTGTTCAGCTGCTGACCGATTCCTTCGCGCCCGCGACGTATGTTTTCTCGACCGACTTCCCGCGCGCAATCCAATGTGAGTCCCGAGTCCGTCGCGCTGACCCAGCTTCCGCCCATGAGCGTACCGTGGTGACCGTACCGAGACGAATCTTCGATGCGCGTTCCTTGGCCCTCACTGAGTTTCCAGTAACCTATAAGACCGGGCTCGCGACCATCGAGACGCATACCGCGCAACGCCTTGAGTGACTCGAGGTCCGCGAAACCGCGTCCCTCCCAAACACGAATCTCACCTACCATAAACTCCGAGTTTGCAACTGCATACTCTTCGTCCGCAGACACAATGATGGCTTCAATCTTGGCGGTGACGCTCGCGTCAACCGGCACATTGAAACTCGTAATCGTGGTATCGCCGCGCAAGGCGGAAGTGTAACCGGGCGCTACAAAAACCGTCATATCCAGCCCTTGGTCGCGCGTGGCCCAATAGATGCCGTCTGCCCACGCGGAGCTGCCACCGGTATTGACGAAGCTAAGAGACTGTGGACCGGACTCGAGAACGATCAGGCGACCCGACTCATCTCGGAACAGCACGAAGATGACGACACCCGGATATCCTACTAGGCGGGGTCCGATGGCTGAATGGAACAGCTCGATGGTTGAGAGCCGCACACAGTATTGAATAGCTAACGTCTCCGACGTACGCGTCCAATCGAGTGGAATCACGATGCTTTCCTGTGGCGGCTTTGCAATGAGATCTTGTGCCGTCATCTGCTGGGCCCACAGCTGAGTTCGGAAGCCGGTGCTGACGACCTTCAGTCGGACCACCGGTACGGATCGTGACTCAGTTACCATAGAGTTTCATATTTCTAGCCGGTGTGGATGTCGATCATAAGGAACCGCTAGCCGCGCTGACCGATGACCAGGGTGATAATGCTGTCCAATGCCGCCTTCCCAGGCTCTTTCTCGCTGTAGAGCAACTTAAGCACCCGCCCATGCTGCTCGACGCGTTCGGCCGCTTGATATATGACCTCGACTCGGAAGCCCGCGGCACCGAGCACGCGCCGCGCGTAGATCTCGGTCGTACCCTCAAGCTCGGGCGCCGGCGCGAGCTTGGGTTCCACTTTCTCGATTCCCGGTCGGGCCGCGAGCCGCAGGGTGAGCGTGCTGAGCCGGCCCGGCTCGGTTCTCATTCCCGGTTGCGGCAACTGCAGACCCTCGCCCCCATAGCCCGGCACCATCTTGACCTCCATCGCGACGCTATCCAATCCCTGCACGTTCCTGCCGTGCTCGCCGACGAGTCCTGCTCGGCTTCTGGCCAGCTTGTCTTGCAGCCGCTCGATAAAGTTCGCCAGCGTAATCTGCCTCGTGGCAGTGAGTGTCTGAAGCTTCTCCGCCTTTGCCTTTTCGATCTCGACCCTGCGTGTGGCAAGGGCTTGCTCTTCTTGGTTCAGGGTCACTTTGTTCTCGGTCTCCTTCTGTCGGTATTGGGCAGTCTCTTGTTGCTGCTCTTTCTCAAGCTGCCTGACGACTGGAGCTAAGTCCTTTTCCTTCCGTTGAGTCTGGTCATAGATTTTCTTCAATGCGGGTAATTTCGTATCTTTCAGGAACGCAGTCTGTGCGTCGGGCGAGCTTATCGTCAGCTGAAGCCGTGAGGCCAGCTCCCATGCGCCACCCGTTACCAGTCCTTGATTATTATTGACAGAGCTGTCCAACAAGATGTTGCCTGAGCCTTCATCCAGCATCCAATAGGCTACGAGGCCTGCTTCGTTGCCGACCAGTTGCTGAGAACGATTGTTGTCGATGTCCTGGTTGGTACGCGCGGTGTTCCAAAGCCGGAGCTCGGCGAAGGCGCCGTTGAACGAAGGCACTGAGGATCCGGCTTCCTCGGCGCTGCCCAATATCAATTCTTTCAATGCGAGCCCCCGCGCACCCCAGCCATTTAACTGAAAGGCACTTGGCTCCCGCTGACCCGGTCGTAACCTGACCCCCAGTTGAGCGCGGTTGCGCACGATGGCGATATGACACCACTCCTGCGTCAAAGTGAGGTTAACCGGCTGGGCGTTACTTCGGTCCGCGGCAATGCTGAACATGGGCTTGCCATTGTCGAACCAAAGGAGCAAGGGTCGTATGGCCGGCGAACCCGCCGCTGTAACCTCTTCGAAATAAACACCTAGCACAGCGACTGTTCCCTGCAGCACATCGGGTCGAAGCCACACTTCCAGCGTGAAGCTCTCTCCCAAGGCGAGCGGCTCTACAAAATCGATGGTCGCTCGGCCGCTTTCGCCGCCGAAGCGTAGGGCTGCGACTTCGATGATGTATTCCCCGGCCACGCGCTAGCTTCCACCGCCCGGCGTTGCTTCGCCGGTCGCACCGCTGAACACCATCGTCTTGGTAACACCGAGCACATCGATCACGACCGGGGCACGCACGTCCTTCACGAGATCACCAATCGTCAATTCGTTCGTCGCTTCGCCCACTTCATTGGTGTTGCGCACACCATAACGCAACCGTGTTTGCGGTAGGATTTTTGATAGGTTTGTCTCCAAACTCCATAGCGGGTTCAGCTTCTTGGCGAGATCCTTGTCCAGGTTGAATTGAACTTCACGGCCCGCAAGCGCTTCGCCGATATTGGACCGCACCGTGACGGTGATCTTATAGGTGCCTGCGACCACTTCGACCACCTGCGTCCACGAGACGGTGATGACCGGCGGCGGGGTCCCGCCGTGCACCGGCACCGCGACAAAAGTGCCTTTGATGGTGCTCGCGGCCGCGGCCCGCTCGGCGTCGCCTGCATCTGCGCTCAGCGGCCGGGCTTCCAAAAAGCCACCACCCTCCCCCTTGGCTACGTCGCGTTGCCATGAACCAGAAGGCGGACGCTGCCGATCGAGTTGAAACAATAATTTTAGCTCGAAATCGACCTTCGGGAGTTGGTAGGTAATGGCGGCCTGGCCGTCGCGGCCGGCGACACGGAGCTGGCTGATATGGCGCTGCGCGTGATTAATGCTGTTCGCCAGGCTGATCAGATACTCATCAATGCTGGTGTTGATTAAGTCGTCAGTCGCCATACCCGATCTCGATTAGCCAACACGTGCGGCAGCCATCAGGCCCGTCCTACGCCCCGTTATTATGTGTGTCCGCGTGACGCGAGCCGTTACTCGTCTACCTTACACCAGGGTCGTCCATACTACCCCGTGTCCTGATCGTCGCCCGCATGAGCGGATCCGTCTCACTTGGCGGGAACCTCGCGGGGCGCCGCGCTAGCCGCTTGCACGAAGCTCGTCAATCCGGGTGGCGGGGGAACCGGTACGAGTTTGGTACGTACGAGGCTACTACCCTCGCTGGTGAACTGAAATTTGGACGAGAACTGTGAGCTCACAGTGGTCGTGTGGGCCTTCGTTCGCCTCGTGCCGCCGATACCGAGGAATCCGCCTTCGGTCCAGGATGACTGACTGGTCTTCGTATCCGTCTTTGTCTCAGTCGCCGTATGCTCCTCCTGCATCCTGATCGACACCTTGATCTCCAGGACGGTGTCGACGAACTGATAAAACGTCGGCGCAAACCCGAGCTGCAGCAAAGAGTATTGTTGTCCATCGATCGCGACGCGACTGTCACCCTGCACGACGTTCCGCTGGCCTGCCTCATCCGTCGTCAATACGTATTCCCCGCTCATCATCAGTGCGATCAAGGTAGACATCTTGTCGAGCTCGAACTGCGCCTCGGCGATACCGCTGCCCATGGACGTAAGCATCTCGGCGAAGGGGATCTCGGTGAGTGCTTCGGTAAATCGGTCGGCCATGCCACTCCTCTCGCGCTGAGCTTCGCGCTACTTCCTTTCAATCAAGCCGCGTACGTGTTCCTCTAACAAACCTGGCGGCGCGACGGTCACCAGCTTCGTTCGCAGCACACTCGAGCCTTCCACGGGGTATGAAAATCGGTTCGCGTAGCTAGCGTCCACCGTCGTGCTCTTCGCCTGAACGATCGTTTGGTCGCCAGATTTTTCCGAGTTCATCGAGAAGGCGATCTTGATCTCCAGCACGGTATCCACGAACTGGTAAAAGGTCGGTGTGAATCCAAGGTCGAGCAGGGAATAAGTCTTCGCATCCGCACCAAGCGTGATCCGATCTTTTGGCTCCGTACCGCTCATCATCTTGGTGATCTCGAAGCTGATCGAATCGAGCTTGCGCTGCGCTTCGGCAATGCCCGTCCCCACCGCCGCGATCATCTCATCGAACGGCACCGCGTTAAGCGGCGTCGTCATCTTGTTATTGTCGTCGGCCATTAGGACTTACCGGTACAGATTCTTTTTTGGCCTGCCACTCTAGCATGCTTTCCCCATTGGAATAGGAAACGGTGAACGTAGGGTTATCTTAATTCGGCTACTACCGATCCTCGGTGCCTGAGCGCCGCTCGAAACGCTGCATCAACATCCCCTCCTCGCGGCGGCGCTGCAGGGCGCGCTCCCGCAAGCGTTCCCTCTCCTGCTCCCAGCTCATGGTTTGCTGTTTCCTCTGATATGAACGTTGCAGGACTTCCGAGCGCTGCTCCGCAGACGGCTCGCGTGTGCCTGCGACATCCATGGGCTCTTGCATTTGTTCCCGCCGATCATCTGCGCGCGCCGCGCGCCACGCCTCAATCATTGCCCGCCGCTGATCCTCCGTATCTGCCTCCCGCTTGGCCTCGTCTGCGCGCTGCTGTTGCCTGGCCTCACGGAATTGCTCGGTGAACTGCGCTCGCCGTGCTTGACCTTCTTGCACTTCCTCCCGGTGCTGCGCTCTCCTCTCGCATGCGAGGCGTATCAGGCGCTCGCGCACGGCGTGAAGAGACTGCTCTTCCCAAACCTTTTCGTCGCGCCGTTCTTTTGCCCTTTTCAGCAATACCTGCTGGCGACCGGCCGCCCAACGCCTTTCCGTCAGCAGTTTTACCAGCTCCTGGCGCTCGCGTTCTCCGTCGCGTTCGGCCCGACGTTCTCCTTCCCGCTCTTGGGCGCGCCCTTTCTCAATCACCCGGCGACGAAGATCAGCGGCCGCCTCGGCCACACGTTCTTCCTCCCGCGCGCGCGCGAGCTGTCTTTCAATCGCTCTGCGCCGGAGATCCGCCGCCGCCTGCGCCTGACGAAGCTGCTCCCGCACCTCAGCCAACGCTAGCTCGATCGCTCGCCGCCGGCGCTCTGCTGCGATGTCGGCTTGGCGCGCGTGCTCTCGCGCTCGAACCAGCCGTGCTTCCAGCGCACGTTGCTTGAGCAGGTGCCGGTGCTCGTCGTGTTTCCGGAGGCGCCGCTCTTCAATGCGCGTTTCGACCGTATGGACCCGGACCGGGTACATACGCTTCGTGCGCTCGTCCTCGGGACGTGGCGCACCGCCACCCGTCAGCCGCATCAGCTCGTCCTCTAAGCGCTCCTTCTCGGCGAGCAGCGCTTGCAGGTCTGACGGCAGCGCCACGTCGTTGGCCGTGGCAATGGCGCTGCGGTCAGCGCCGGGCAAGGGTAGGTCCGCCGAGGGTGAGGCCGATGAAGGCCCTGGGGCACCGGCCGTTGCGGCCTCGGACTCCAGCAAGTCCTGCCAGGTGAGGTACTGATCCGCCGGTGGGGGGGTTCGTTGCACGGAAAAATTATTCTTCCAGCGTTGCTATCAGCCGCCGCACACGCTCTTCGAGAATCGCCGGTGGCGGCACGGGTACGAGCTTAGTGCGCACCAAGCTCGAGCCTTCCGCGCTGTACTGATATTTCGACGCAAATGCCGCACTAACCGTGGATACTTTTAAGTTGGCGACAACACCCGCGAAGGGTACCCAATTGCCTTTGAATCGAGAATCGATATCGGTAGCCCTGCGCGAACGAGTGTCCTCTTGAGTTATGCTCATCGATACCTTCACCTCGATGATCGTATCGACGAACTGGTAGAAAGTCGGTGTGAACCCCAGCTCGAGCAGCGAATAGTCCTCTTTCCCGAAGGTGATCCGGACCGCGTCCATTTCTCTGGTCACGGGCTTATTCTGATCATCGACCGCAAAGAAGCCATCATCGTTCAGGACGAGCAGTTGATACTTGCGCCCGCTCATCATCTGTGCGATCTGCATGCTCACCATGTCCAAGCGTAACTGCGCATTGGCGATGCCTTGACCCATGCCTCCGATCAGCTTCGAGAAATTGATCTCGAGCAGCTCTTGGCCAATAGACCGTGGTGGTGGGAGTTGCTCGGTTTGCGTGTCGACCATAGTTTAGATCTCCCGTGTAGAGACAACGCGAGTCGCTATCAGCTAACCTATCATTACTTCTTGTAGTCTTTCATGAGCGTGATAACGTTATTCTTGATCCCCGGGTGGTCTAATCTGAACTGCGCCTCTATCTCCATCAGCTGTCGAATGCGATCTTCCAAGACGGGCGGTGGCGGCACGGGTACGAGCTTCGTACGGAGAAGACTCGCGCCCTCGACGGTATAGTTATATCGATTCGCATATCCCGCATTGACTTGTGAGGTGGTGACCGTAGTGCCGCGCGATGCGCTCGCAGCGGCCCCGCCCCCATACCCCCACCAATAACCCGAATGTTGATAGCTATACGCGGCACGATTGGCTACGTCGGTCGTCGATGCCGCCGTCGAGCTCATCGCCTCGGTCGTGGCGTTGATGGTAATGGAGATCTTGACCTCGATGATGGTATCGACGAATTGATAGAAGGTGGGGACAAAACCCAACTCCATCATGCTCATCTTGGTTGGTATTCGATTCCCCTTGTCGTCGTAGAAATAGCCGAAATAGATGCGCGAATCGATGATGGTCGGCACCCCGGTGCGCTGGCCCTTCTCGTCCATCAGCTCGCCCGTTTCCAGATCGCGCAACAAGCGCTGGCCGCTCATCAGCTCCGTGACCACCATGCTGGACTTATCCAGCGCCCATTGCGCATCGGCGATCGCCAAGGCCATGGATCGAATCATGTCCCCCATCGGGACGTTCAAGAGTTCCTGCCCTACGCTCACGCCACCTATCGCCATTGCCTTTCCTCCGGTTTGTGCGCGCCGTTAGCTACAGTGCGCCTTTTTCGTTATGACTCGTACCGCAGTTTGTTCTCCGCTTGTTCTTGCGCCATGCGCTCACCCAGGATCTCATTCAGGGGACCGGGAGGCGGTATCGACACGATCGTGGTCTTGACCTCGCTCGAACCGTCCGCGGTAAACGAGTACTTATTGCTGTAGGACGCGTTCACCGATGCGAAGAAAATCCCGGGATACCCCCCGCCTATCTCTGCACCGACCTTGATCTCCTCCGATGTCGTGGCGCTGAACGCGACTTTGGCGGTGATCGTGGTCTCACTAAAGTGGTAGAAACTCGGGACGAAGCCGAGCTCGAGCAGAGAACGCGGCCGCCGCTCCTCGGGTAATCGTATACCGTGGGCGCGCTCGTCGAGATACCATTCCAGAGTCTGCAGAGCGAACTGATCCATCTTGAACTGGGCTTCTGCAATGGCGGTCGCGATACTTTGCACCAGCTGGCCGAGTGGCGCTTGCTCTAGCAACCGAATCCCGAGATCCACACCTTTTTCTATGTCCGCCATTCGCCGAGCCCTGAATTCAAAAACGGATTGCCCAAATCTTTGCTGCTCACACTAGTTCTCTTTTGCGGCTTGTTCCAAACGTCGGCTGCGAACGGCCTCGAACAGCTCCACGAGCGGTCTCGGGGGCGGTACCCGCACCATTTTCGCCTTTACCTTACTCGCGCCGCGCGCGTGAAACATATACTTACGCAGGTACTCCACGTTGAGCGCGATCGCTCCCAAGACGGCCCAATTACTGTTTTCCATAACCCCTACCCTCGGTCAAATCTTAAGGAAGCTCTGATTTAGTTCTCTCTCCCGCTGGGAAAGGTTAGGGTGAGGGTCCCTGCCCCGCCGGGAGAGAGCGTAACTCTTACGTATGCGTTCATGTTGTTGGTGCTGGTGGCGCTGGCACCTTATCTTCACCCCCGATTTTCTTCGTCATTACGTCGATCAGGTTATTAAGTTTTTCGCGTTCCTTGGGTTGATCGTCGCGCGCCTTCCTTAAATTTGTAAGAATGTCCTTCGCATCCGCGTCCACTGCTTTCTGCTTTTCGGCCACGTCGTCTTTCAGCTGTTTCTGCTTCTGTTCAAGGTTGGCGACCGCCTTCTCGCCATCGGAGGCATTGCTGATTTGCCCCGAGATATCGAATCCAAACCCGATCCTTAAGGCTTCGGAGACCTGCATGGTCGCGATGAACGACACCTCGATGTTGGCCTCGGTGAACTGATAAAAGGTGGGCGCAAAACCAAGCTCGAGCAGCGAGCGGGTCACCGGATTCCCATCGGCATCGAACATCGTGGTCTTTTCGCTCGCAAGCCGCAGGGTCGCGGCTATCGCCACCCCATCCAAGCGTTCCTGCGCATCCGCGATGGCAAGGCCAAGATTCCCGACCATCTCCCCGAGCGGGACGTCTTGAAGGGCCTGCCCGATCACCTTTGCGTCGAAGTTCATAGCGTGTCCTCTTTCAGATAGACATGGCCGGTGGACTGTATAACTGCTCGTCCGGTAGTTTGACCGCGCGTTTCGGATCTACGGTGTCGCTGCGGACGCTAAAATAACGGGTGCGCTTTTGCTCGGCGAGGACCCGATGCGGGTCGATGTGCATCCCGGTCTTGATCCAGCGCAACAGCGTCTGGATCAAAGGCGGCGTGGGTCCCGTGCCTTTGAGCAGCGCGAGTCCTTGCTCAAACGCCTGCGCCGCCTTGTCCTTCTCGCCCTGCTTCAGCAACACAGCGCCCTGGCGCTCATACACGTGCGTGAGATCCTGCAGGGCCAGGGGATGGGAGGGGGGATGCTCGGCATAGAATTCGATCGCCTTAGCACAATACTCCAAGACCTCCGGATAGGCACCCATGTGCTCCAGCGACTCCATGACGCATTCCAGATAATGGCGGAAAAAGACCTCGGGATCCTGCGCGCGCACCGCCATATGCATCGCCTGGCGGTAATAGGTAAGCGCGAGCGCGTGTTTGCCAGCGAGCGAGTAAACCTTCCCTTGCTCGGCGATGCCCATGTGCAACTTCGCGCCACTGATGGGATCGGCAGGCATTTCTTGTGCGCTCATCGCAATACCACCCGGCTATCGGTCCCGGTACGTTTTAGCTCATGTTGCAGCCAACGCACCTGCGGATGCGTCATAATGCCGACCATCTTACGCGCGGGCTGCAGGGCCGCTAGCGCTTCCTCCTGGCTCAAGCCGCCTAGCGCTTGCAAGAGCTGCGTGGCGGCCGGAAGTTGCCCGACTTTGTCGATGACGAGCCCAAAGGTCTGGAAAGCGAGCAGGTGCCCCGATGCCCTGCCACCGAGATTCGCGATGCTCTGGAGGCGCGAGGACATCATCGCAAAAGGGATATTCTGCTCGATAACGATCGGGAGCTTGTCGAGGACTTTCGGTGCGATGCGCTCGGGCATGCCGATCACACCGACCAAGAACTCCAGCACGGCGGGCGTCTTCGGCGCCTCCTCTAAACGCACATCGAAGCGTTCGAAATCGCGGTTCACCAGTCGTAGGGGTAAACCGGTGCGACGCAGCGGATCCCAGAGCTTGTTCGCTTCGGTTTTCGATAGGCCTACCGCGAGCAAGGGCTGCCCTTGGCCGCCATCGCCGCTACGCAACATCGGGATCCTGAGGTCAGCTAGGAGTTGCTCGACTCGAGTGCGATCCCGCGCGCCGTACTCGCCTAAGAAGACGTCATACAACGCCTCCGCCGGACGCGAGACGTCGAGCTCGACCGCTAGCGGCTCGAAGCGACGCCGCAAGGCTTCCACGGTATTCACCGAGACGTTGCCCACGAGCACGGTGGGCGAGGTACAGAGGATGGTCCTCGCCTTGTCTAAGTTGACGCCCAGAACGTCCATCACGATCTGAACGACCAAGCTCATCTGCCGCGGATCCTTGAGCGCCAAAGCAATCTCGTAACTCCCCTCGCCGGGCGTGAAGGCATCGTCCGGATCGAGTACTTGGCTGTCCAAGCCCGTCGAACGCAAGAGGCTGTTGATCTGCTCAGCTTGCTCCCGCGGCAGGCCACCGATGATCTCGGCCGGCGCCTGATACAATAAGGCCGCGAGCTTGCTATCGGCGAGCGGCAGTACCTTCTTCAAGACACCGACCAAGCCCGCACCCGCCGTGCCGATCGAGTTGACGACGATGCGGTAGTGCGCGGGCGACCCGGTCGTTTGGCCAAGGTTCTCGTTCTTATTGGGCGTCGCGACTAGGCTCATCGGTGGACCAAGGGTTACAGAGATACTTGGTTTGCTAATCAGGTCCGCTTGCTCAGTCACCCATCTGCTTGTTCATGTGTACAAACCGTCCCCCAAGTTGAATCCTGCACCCATGACCGCCCATTTTTTCTCGTCTGCCAAATTGATAACCCTAGGCAGGTGTCGTCATGCCGCTAATGCGAGAGCGATATTTCCGGGTCTGAGGCACGCTAGCTAAACCCGGCGCTCACATCGAGCTTTTTCAATGCCTGGGAGCATGGGTTGCAGAAGTTCATCCGCGGAGGAGTGGGTATTAAGCCAAACATCACACACTGAGCCTGGTTCAAAAAAGCAGGGTTTTGATGGTAATCACCCGGCGTTGCGACTGGTGCTATTCCGTTATGGCAATGGTTGCCGTTGTAGTCGTATCTGAATTGTGGTGTATCGACCCCGCTGTCAACGGGATTTGCCACCATCCCCAGCGCATGTCCCATTTCATGAATGGCGGCGGAGCTCTGCGCGGCTTCCGATATGATTCGAAACGAGCTCCGACTGGCTTGGATCACGGCCCCTGGAGTTTGCGGTTTCTTGGCTACTCCTGACACGCTGTGGTTAACAAAAATGACCTGCAGCTTTATCGTTCCGGTAGTTGCGATTGGAGCTAGATTATCTACCCGTACTCGCACTTGACCGTAAAATCCGGGACGATTAGGGGGGTCGATTTCTACAGGCGTGCAGTTCGCCGCTGGAATATTAACTGTTGTCCGATCTTCACGGACCAATTCGCCAGAAATAAACCAGTGATTCCCAGGTACTGTTGCTTGATTGCCATTCCCGCGAGATCTTCCAAACCCGATCCAAAGCGCTTTACGCATATCGGCAGTCGGATCCGTCAGAGGGGCGTTTCTTGTTTGAACCGGAACATCCACGGCAGCGCTTCCAGGTCCGATGGGCCTGGGTCCCACGGGTAGCAACGGGAACCAACTGCCACCTACTGAGTTGACCAAATGATCGGCAAACACAAATCGTAACAAGAATGGCGAAAATTCCGCGTATATCTTGTTAGGGATATTAGCGTATTGATTGTTACTTACTCGGTTAACCTCCCCTAAGAATTGGTCCGGGAAGTCAATGTCGTAACAATCCCCGGCGGCATTGGTAAGAACCTCGTGACCCAGATAAATCATCTGCGTATGCACCGCGCTGTAAACGGGCTCAATTCTGTTACAAAAGTTGGCGTGCGGAACCGCGTGCGGCGCGTTGTTTGCTGTCATGGTCATGTAATACACCGCACGCTTGGTCGTAAACACGACGCTATAGACCTTATTACCACTGCTGTCCCAGGCAATAAATCTATAGCGATCACCAACCGCAGGCGTGACCTCAAAAACCCGGCCGGTGACGTGCGTGCCGTTGTTGCCCGTCTGTCCCCGATATTCGGCGCCGTGCGCGTTCGTATAGTTGCTGGTTGCGCCTGGCCTGGGATTGCGCTGATACTGAAAGCTCGGTCGTGCCGCTTTCTCGGGGGCGCTATATTCGGTGTTGTCCCGGTGTGCTATCAACTGAACCCAAAATCTTTCGGCGCGCTGTTTCGTAAATTCAACCTTAACACGCAGCGTCCGGGAAAGCCGGTCAATGTTCCGGACGTGGTTGCCGTCCACCCATTTCGCCTCGGCGGGAAGATTCACGTACTGGATCGCGTTTGCACCAGACACCAGATAAGTATGGTTATTGCCGTCGAGGATATAAATGGCGAGGATGGGGTTATCGTAAGCAACCGGCTCCTTGAGACTGTCGGGATATTTGCCTTGATATTGCTTGCCGTCATACGTTTCGCCTCCAAACTTCTCATAGAGCTCCAGCCATTTCTTGCGATAGGCCCTGTAGTTTGGATCGGTGGCCGCTACGTCGAGTCGTTGGCCCTGGGGACCCTGCAGCTGCGGGTATAACCGATAAAACTCAGCCCTTGCGCTTGTTGCCGCCACTTGGTCAACTGGTAGCTTGACCCGTTTGCCCATAAAGCTACGCCTCCACCTGACTAAAATCGCTGGTGTCACTTAGCGCATCCATTTTCTCGGTGGCACTGAGATCCTCATCATTTAATATCTCGGCCATCCTTGCCGACCTAAAATTTCGCTGGCTATCGAAGTTAGGCCCGAACTCCATGCGCAGACTCAAGAACTGCTGCACATCATACTGAAGCCGCGCGTTGTACTTGGCCGCGTGCTCGATACCGGCCTTGATTTCCGACTGCAATTCTGCTTCGGAAAGCGCAGCGGTCTTCCGCGGGTATGCCGCACGCAAGTACTCTGACATATCGTTGATAAACTGGGCCAGCGCGTATTGCCGAAACGCTTCCAGTTGCTCGTTACGGATAATCAGCATCGTCTAAACTCTCACGTGCGCTACAAGATGAGTTTGAATCTAACTTGCGAGCCCTACCGTCTCTGAGACCAGCTTGGAATTGGCGATGGAAAAATTCACCAACTGGTTGGCCGTTTCACCTTCTATGCAATACCGATCCACGGGACCGAATACGCTACTGAGTTCCGCCGCATTGCAAGCGGGCAAGTAAACTCTAAAGACGCGCGGATCGTAAAACCGGAAGTGGAGCGAGCGACTGGCCTCGTCCTTAACGAGGAGCATGCCCTGAAGGTGCTTTTGAAGATCTTCCCAGGCCACCGAGGATTCCACAAAAAATCCCCAGCAGTTCCCCCAACCCTCAGCAATGAGCTGTTTCATAAAATCCGTCGTTCGTCCCCGTTGCACGAGATAAGGGGCAACAGTTAGCAGCTCCGTCGCTAATGGCTCTGGGAAAAGCGGCCGGCACGAGCTTGTATCGAGTGCTGAGAGCTTTTGGTGGATCGTTGGATCACGCGCGGCGTCCAACAAGGCATAGATCTTCGACCCTTGCTTCAAGGGTTCCCAGATCTTTGCGAGCACGACTGCGGGGTCAATTTTGTTAGTGATTGGATCAGGCATCGGCGTTTCTCTCTTGAGCCTATGCCCTACCCGAAGTCGCGACCGCCACTTCCATCAACCCTTCGGTAAAGGGGACGCCTGAACTCGCCGCGCCTTCGAGCGTGGCTCGCACGAGAGCACTCTCAGCAGCGGGGGCAAGCACCGCGTCGTAAGGCAATGTCGTGACATTCTTGCCGGGTTGGTCTTCATACTTACGCTCTTGCGCCGTCGCTTTGCGCTTGTTCATGTATGCTTCCCAAGCAGCAGAATCTTTACCACTGAACCGAAACTTTTCCTGAAAATCCTTATCTGTTGGTCGGTACTGATCATGGGCTTGAAGCGTGTACCTGATTTCGGGTTCATCGGTATAGGGGGCTAGATCGTCCCCCGCTTTACCAAAGGCATTCTTCAACGCGGACACCCAGACACGAATCTTGTACGGAGAGTGTCTAGCTTCGGGCTTATCGGTCACAAGCGAGCCTCCGCTCCGGAAGCGCGGTTCGTGTTCTATCATGGGCACGTCGTCGTCACCGTCCAGGCGAGCGTCCGGCAGTGCGTCGATAGCGTCCTTTCTTAAAATCTCCTGATAGACCAAATTCTCCTTAGGAAGCACGTCCTGACCCCAGGCCGCGTCGTAATTCCGATAGACTCGTAGCATCAGGCTCTTGATGTTCCACGAACCGTCAATTTTCTTTAGACGCTTCAGCCGGACTTTGATGGCAAGCCAATGCTCGGGCGACTCAACCATGGTCAAGATCCTTACCGAAATGGCCGTTGCTCCCACCGTAGACAACGGCGGCGTTTTGGGATCTTGTTGCAGCGGAATATTTAGGGCAGGCATTAACAGCTGCTCTTGCCCCGCTAAGCCCTCCTCGACATCGCTATACTGGTTACAGCTTCCAAGCAGAGAATAAGTCCCGTCCCAGACTAGCCATTTATAGGTAAAATCCGCCACGATTCCCCTCCCCCAAATCTATTGTCACGGTGACAACTGACCTGCCATGGTTTAGACGTCGCCGTGTAGACTGGCGAGCTGACTGCGAGTCTCGGCGTCCAACTCGCCAGTAGGATTAGGATGGCTCATAGTCTCCTGAAACTCGCGTATCGCTTCCTTGGTCTCGTCGTTCATTACCCCCGTCACTGGACCCGCATCGAACCCCAAGTTGTTGAGCCTTATTTGAACTCCGGCGATCTGGTCAATCGGAGGTAGCGGCGCAAGATTCAGGGGCCAGCTAAGCGTATCGTCGGGGTCGTCATCGCTCAGCCATACGGTTAACCGTCCTTGTTTCGCGTTGGACTTTATTTGTTGGCTGACGAGACCATCCTCGTCGGTCGTACCGTCATAGACCTTGTCGCCAGCGGCTAGCCGGTACCTAACACCCGCCCGCGGCACGCCAAACTCATCCCGTAATTTAACGGAAAATTTTCGGAGCCGAGGCCGTAGCTCGAACGCATAGTTGTTACGACGCTCATCTATTTCCCACGTCACCTGCAATGCCGTGTCGACCACGATTTAGCTTCCTCCACTCAGATTGGAATGATTTCCCATTCGCTCGCTTCGAAATCTGGGAATGTCAGCGTATAACGCCCGGTTTTCGCGTTCTCTAGCCATGTCTCGCCCCCCGAATCAAACCTATCTTCCAGCTCCGAACCATCCGGGAAGGTCACGACGTACCGAGTATCCGCGAGCGGCACCCCCCTGTCGTCGATCAGACTGACGGCTGCTGGCGCGGCTAGCCGCGGCAAATCTCCCGGTGGCCGAGGTAAAGGCGGCGCCAACGCTTCGGCCCGTTTGGCACGGCCCGTGGTATCCGCTTGCACCGCTTCCTGGAATAGGGTGGGCGGCGGGATGGCCACCAGCTTCGCGGTGACCCGCGCCGCGGCCGTCGCTTCAAACCCGTACTTGCGCGTGTACTCGACATTAAGCGCGATACCGCCCATTACCGCCCATTTGTTGCCAGCTCCGGCTTCCTTATTTTTCTGATCCCCGTTAGGCATCGGTCAAGCCTCGCGCTTAATGGTTTGCGATTAAAAGGGATGTAGCGGACGCTGAGAACGTACGCCTCGGTCGGCGCGGCGAAGCACCCAACAGCGCGCCCGCGCGAACGTGAAAAACTCGGTGGGACTGGCTGCTGACTGGCAGCCCGTCTGTTGTGGCCGTATCACTTGCGACAGCACGCTACGGCACCGCGTTAATGCTGAGGACGACGCAGGGTCTGAAGTCGGTTGGATAAGCATGCCCGCTCTCCTCTGGTTTTTGAGTTATTATTACAAGGCTGGGGCGGTTTTTCGTTACTATCGCCACCGGCCTGCAGGTTCCCATGCAGCGCAATGGAACCTTAACCTCTCCTCCGCTTAGCGGCGCAGTTTCGTCGACGATAAGCTTCTCCGCGCACTCTGTCAAGGCATGTATTCGGCCAATACATTCTGCACTGTGTATGTGGAAGACATGATGCCACAACCGATGCGGGGGTGTTGAGTCCCAGGGCATGATGAGGGCGTTTGGTGTTGTACCAGAGAAGGCAGTCGAAGAGTTTATCGTTAAAGCTCTTTAAGTCGGTGAACAGGAGGTCTTCGTGGTAATCGAGAAACTCATCCTGTAGCGTGCGATTGAAGCGCTCACAGCGCGCGTTCATTTTGGGTGTTCTCGGGAACGTATGCCATTGGGGGCCCTGCTGCGTGGGCGGCCTTGGCGAACTGTCCCGCGAACTCCGAGCCATTATCATGAAGGGCGTGCTCGAACGCATCGGCAGTACCGTTTGGGTGAGATTAAAGGCCCCGGTTGCCCAGAGACTCCCGTGGCCCGGTACTGCGAGGGCGAAGCCAATACGGGAGCACTCGTCCTGTGCTGAGACGAGGTAGCGACGCAGCCCGTCACGGAAGCGCTCGATGGAATCGAAACCCACGCACTGACCCGGCCGCGTTGCCCGGAAGCCCTTGGGTTTACGGGTCTTGCGCGTTCGGTGCCAGCGTTTGGGGCGGCCTTTGGAGTCAAGACGCACAGGACTATGACGCATCCTGTCCGCTGCCCCCGCAATGATCCGCCCCAGCGTGCGTTCGCTGGGAAGGGTGATGCCCTGCGCCTTTGCCCACGGGGCGAGCCGCACCTTAAGCTTCTCGCGCCCGAGGTTCGGATGTAAGACGCGAAGCGTGCGGATCTCTGCACTAGCGAAGCGGGCCACTTGGGTCTTCGCAGCCGTTTGGGACGCGTGGAACCGGGGGCCAGACCCCGAGGGCCTTCCGCCTTGAGCCGGCGCTTCCAGTCAAACAGCGTGCGCCGGCTCACCGGCCGCCCTTGTGGCCTTGAGGCCGTGCTCTTCCCAGAATCGCAGGATCTTCAGTCTCTTCTCAGTGTCCGTGGCAATCATGCCCCATTTCATCCCGAGGCGGGCGACTCGATAAAATCCCCTTACCTTGTATCCAATTCGCTGTACCTGCATTCCCACTCCTCAACCCAGGAGTGCAGAATGTGTTTGGCCTTTATGCAAAAGGCCGGGTCGTTTGGCGCAATCGCTGGTAGGTTAAGAGCTGGCGCGTAGAAGCACGTAATTGTTCGGATTGTACTTCACGCATATGCGTCGTGTTATGCTATCGATGCGGGTGTTTCCCTAATGAGGCTTCCCGTTCACGAAGCCCTCACAGCTGCGAATCCATGGTGGCTTAGCACCTATGCCCATAATAGCGCAACGCGACGAGCCGAATCGGGGCGCCGTTGAGGTCGAGTCGTTCGGTCTACGGAGCGCGTACCACGAGCAGGCGGTAAGGCGAGGTTTAAAATGGGAGTAGTCACTTCTTTCGAACACGATATCTTCATCAGTTATGCCCACATCGACGATGCGCCTTTGATGACGGGGGAAGAAGGTTGGGTCTCTAAGTTTCACCAGTCGCTGGAAGTTCTTATCAGGCAGATCTTAGGCGATGCGCCCGAGATCTGGCGGGATCCGAAGCTCGGCGGTAACGATTATTTCGGCGACGAGCTGGTCGGCGCGCTGCCGAAGACGGCGGTCCTGGTGAGCATCATATCGCCGCGGTATTTGAAATCCGAATGGTGCTTGAGGGAGCTGGAGACGTTTCTTCGAGGCGCCGAAGCGCGCGGCGGTGTGCGCGTCGGCAACAAGAGCCGCATCTTCAAGGTGCTCAAAACCCTGGTGCCCCACGAGGTGCAGCCGCCTTCCTTAAACAGCCTGCTGGGCTACGAGTTCTATCGGGTGGATGCGGCCACGGGTAAGCCGAGTGAGTTCCGGATCGAATTCGGACCCGAAGCCAGACAATCGTATTTAGCGAAGCTCTATGACCTTGCCTATGAGATCGCCGAGTTTCTGAAATCGCTCGGACCAGGGGCGGCAGGGCAAGCGCGGGCTTCGAGCAAGACCCCGGTGTTCCTGGCCGAGACTTCGGTGGGCATGAGAGATGAGCGCGACCGGATCAAGGCCGAACTCCGTCAACTGGGACATACGGTGCTGCCAGACCGCGAGCTTCCGCTCGATGCGCCCGGGCTCGAGAAGGCGGTTCGGGCTGATTTGCAGCGCTCCGCGCTCGCGGTTCATTTAGTCGGTGAGCATTACGGGTTCGTGCCCGATCTGGACGAGCGCTCCGTCGTTCATCTGCAGAACGACATCGCTGCGGCATACAGCCGCGAGCACGGGCTGCCACGCCTTATTTGGATGCCCCCCGGCCTTGCGCCGAAGGACAAGCGCCAACAGAGCTTCGTCGAGCGTCTCGAAAATGACGCGGATGCGCAGCACGGTGCGGACCTCCTGAAGACGAGCCTCGAAGAGCTTAAATTGATCATTCAAGAAAAGCTTACGGTGAAGCAACCAGCCAAAGCGGACCAAGACGCAGCCTCGGATCTGACGCTCGTTTATTTGGTGTGCGATAAGTGCGACTCGGAGGCGAGCGCGCCTTTATCGGAATACCTCTATGACCAGGGATTCGAGGTCATGCTCCCGGTGTTCGATGGGGAGGTGGCGGCGGTGCGCGAGGATCACACCGATAAGCTGCTATGGAGCGATGCCATCATCGTCTATTA
>Ga0187893_10004035_pt1 | contig 28632 bp, 20 predicted proteins | sample MA1701074metaG_FD_139574 | JGI IMG/M metagenome (GOLD analysis project Ga0187893, IMG submission 139574) | White microbial mat communities from a basaltic lava cave in the Kipuka Kanohina Cave System on the Island of Hawaii, USA - MA170107-4 metaG ...
CGTCGGTCCAACCGGTGAAGCGGTTCGACTGGTTCCAGACACTTTCGCCGTGTCTCAGCAGAACGAGTTTCTTCATGCTTATGCGGTAGTCGGGGCCGCAGCGCGAACGTCTTCGGCCACGTCCTTCGAGAATTTCTCGAAGTTCTTGTCGAACATTCCCGCGAGCTTCCGCCCCTGGCCGTCGTAGGCCTCGGGGGAGGGCCACGTGCCGCGGGGATCGAGGACCTCGCTGGGAACGCCAGGGCAGGATCTCGGCACGTGGATTCCGAAGATCGGATGCTCTCGAGTCTCGATTTTTCCGAGCGAGCCGTCGAGCGCCGCCCGCACCATGGCACGGGTATGGACGAGCTTCATCCTCTGGCCGGTGCCGTAGGGGCCGCCCGTCCAGCCGGTGTTCACCAGCCACACGTTCACCTTGTGCTTCGCGATTCTCTGCCCCAGGAGCTCGGCATAGACCGCGGGCTTCCGGGTCATGAACGGAGCGCCGAAACAGGCGCTGAACGTCGCTTTGGGCTCCGTCACTCCCCGCTCCGTTCCCGCGACCTTCGCGGTGTAGCCCGAGAGGAAGTGATACATCGCCTGCTGGGGCGTGAGCTTCGCGATCGGGGGAAGGACCCCGAACGCGTCGGCGGTGAGCATCAAAATGTTCTTCGGCTGTCCGCCGACCCCCTCTCGAGCCACGTTGGGGATGTGGGTGATGGGGTACGACGCCCGGGTGTTCTCGGTGAAGGCGTCGCTATCGAGATCGAGCCTCCGGGTGGCGGCATCGATGACCACGTTCTCCAGGATGGTCCCGAAGGTGCGCGTGGTCTCGTAGATCTCGGGCTCGCCGTTGCGCGAGAGCCGGATGACCTTCGCGTAGCAGCCGCCCTCGAAATTGAAGACTCCTTTGTCGCCCCAGCCGTGCTCGTCGTCGCCGATGAGGATGCGATCGGGATCGGCAGAGAGCGTCGTCTTCCCCGTGCCCGAAAGGCCGAAGAAGATGGCGAGGTCGTGCTCGTCGGCGCCGTAGTTCGCCGAGCAGTGCATCGGCAGGACCCCCTTGGGCGGGAGGAGATAGGTCATCACGGAGAAGATGGACTTCTTGATCTCCCCCGCGTAGTCGGTTCCGCCGATGATCACTTCCCGCCGGTCGAAGTTGAGCGCGATGAAGACCTCGCTCCGCGTGCCGTCCTCTTTCGGGACGGCATGGAAACTGGGAGCGGCGATGACCGTGAACTGGGGAACGTGGCTCGCCAGCTTCTCGGGGTCGTGCTCGCGAATGAACATGTTGCGGGCGAAGAGGTTGTGCCAGGCCCGGGTGGTGATGACGCGGATGGGGACCCGGTACTCGGGGTGGGCACCCACGTAGCAGTCCTGCACGAAGACATCCCGTCCCTGGAGAAACGCCGTGAGCCGCGCCTTCAGCCTCGCGTAATGATCAGGCTCGAACGGCTTCGCGGCATCCCACCAGATGTCTTTCTCGCTCGAGGGCTCCCTGACGATGTACTTGTCGTTGGGAGAGCGGCCGGTGTACTGGCCGGTATGGACCACGAGCGGCCCCTTGTGGGCCACGAATCCCTCGCGGCGCTGGATGGCCTGCTCGTAGAGAGCGCCCGTCGACAGGTTCCACCAGACGGTGGCGTTGATGATGCCGTGCTGGTCGAGGCCGTGGTTGCTGGGGAATGCGCCCTTCTGTTCCATTCGAAAGAGGTTCTCCTTTGGTTGGCACCGGGCGAGGACGGAACCCGGATGAATCTACATCGGGGATCGCGGAGAGGTCAACGCCCCGGGGGTCTTCAGGATCGCAAGAACTGCCGGATACCCGTCATCAGCATCTGGATGGCGAGCGCCACCAGAAGCATCCCCATGAGCCTCTCGATGGCGATGAGCACCCGCTTTCCCAGGCTCTTCGCGAGAGCGCTCGACATGAGAATGACGAACCCGGTGACGAGCCATGCGAGGAAGACTGCCAGAAGCCACTCCGGCCAGCGCTCCGGCTCCTGGTTCATGATGAGGAGGACCGACGCCAGAGCCGACGGCCCGGCGACGTAGGGGATGGCGAGGGGCACGATGAACGGCTCTCCCGCAAGCTCCTCTCCGACCGATGCCCCCGGCCTCGGGAACACCATCCGGATGGCGATGAGGAACAAGACCGTTCCCCCCGCCGCCCGCAGCGCCGCCTCCGAGATGTGGAGGGCCGTGAGGATGTGCTCGCCGGCGAAGAGAAAGACGACGAGCACGAAGAGCGCGATGAAAAGCTCGCGGACGATGATGCGTCGATGCCGCTCCCGGGGAACGTTCTGGAGGGCCGCGATGAAGAACGGAATGTTCCCGAAGGGATCGAGCACCAGGAAGAGGAGAACCGCGGCGGAGAAGAGGGTCACGGCTCAGTTCATGGGAAACGTCGAGATCTCCGGGCTCTCCCGCTCGATGCCGACGACGTCGTACCCGCTGGCGCCGGGCCGGAAATAGACCGCGATCGGCCGATTCCAATGCGGGTAGTCGGCGTTGATCGACCGGACCTCGGCGACGAGGTACGAGCCCGTTTCCGGCACTGACGGAAACGCCGCCAGCCGTCGCCGCCCCCCGGTTTCGTTGTCGTAGGCGAACCACTGGGTCTCGTACCGCGTCTCCGCTTCCACGAACCCGTACCTCTCCGAGAGGTTCTCGAACCGAAGCTCCCCGTTCTCGATCCGGAACTCGTCGAGAGGGTTCAGTGCATTGATGCCGAACCGCCCGCACTTGAGCTGCCGCGCCACCAGGACGTCGAGGAGATAGCGCGCGTCCTCGGGGTCGCTGAGCTCGCCCGCTTCGACGATGGCCGCGAGCTCCTCGCGGGTGAACTTCATCAGGATCTTCGCCGCCCAGAACGCGTCCCGCGCCGTCATGCGCAGGAACGCCGGGTTGGGGTAATCGTTCCGCCACTTCACGGGGTCGAAGAGCTCGGACTCGATCCTCCCCACCGACTCGTACTCGGGGAACTCGGGCCACCGCGCCCTGCGGTGCTCGGGAACGTGGAAGCCGAATCCGAGAAGGTTCTTCTTCATCTCCGGCATATCGAGCCAGTAGTGGAAGCTCAGGTGAGGGAGCTGCATGTCGACGGAGCCGCTTCCGAGCGTCGACCCGAAATCCAGCAGGTAGTGGCGGACATGGTGCTTGCCGTTCTCCTCGACCCAGGTGTCGATGGTGTTCTGCGCACGCGTGTCGTCGTGGTTGAGCCATGCGGAAAAAAGCCGGAGCCCCCGCTGCTCCCGCCGGTCCTCGTGAGGAACGACGTCGTTCGGGTCGTCGGTGCGGGTCCCGTAGTATCGGCGTTTGCCTATAGGAACGCCCTCGACGTACTTGCTCGCGGTCACCCGCATCGTTCCGTCGGAAAGACGCGGGATGCGGCGAATGCTGCGCTCGAAGCGAAACGACGTGAGCGCCGACTTGTCCCCGAAAAGGTCCTCGACCTGGGTCCCCGGCTCGATCTCGAAGCGATCCGGATGGACGCGTACAACGTAGTTCTCGGGCACGTGATATCCGACAGCGTAGAAAATCTTCGTCGAGATCACCTCGGCCGCCGAGGCGAGCTCAGGGACCTCCACCGGGTCGAGCTTGATGACGTACCGATCTCCCGACTCGTCCCGGATCTCGAACCCGGGAGTGACCCCCTGGCTCTTGCTTCGGAACACGGTCCAGGTCTCCGTCGGATCGGGAGGCTCGCCTCGGTTCGGTCCCCGGACGAGCTCCTCGAGGCTCATCCGCTTCGCACCGTGGCGGTTCACGAACCAGGGCCCGTCCATGACCTCGTCGAGAGTGTTCACGTCCTGGGCTTCGGTCCCGAGCGGCGATGCTCCCAGGTCCTTCGCGATGTGGCTGAAGCGATCGTAGAGATCGGAGAGCTCGAGCTCCTCGGGCTTCGAGGGGACGTCGACGAGAGCGCGGTCGGCCGTGATAGGGTCGTCCGGATAGAACCGGCGCTCCTCCGGCGGCATCGCCGCGAGAAGCAGGATCGTCCAGGAAGCGCTCAAAACGATGGCCCTCCGCTCACGTGAAAACGAAGACCCTCCGTGCTCTTCGCGAGGTCGAAGCGGAGCACGAAATTGGGCGGGGCGTGCGCCCTCACCCCGAATCCGTAGCCGGTGTGCATCTTCTCGAAGTTGAACTCCGAGGGATCGTCGAAGACCTTCCCCGCGTCGAAGAAGAGGCTGAAGTCCACGTAGTTCCACACCTCCCAGCGGTACTCGGCGCTCACCAGGAGATTCCTTGTGTCGCGAAACCGGTACTCGCGGAAGCCGCGCACGTCCTTCGCTCCTCCGAGCGTCTCCATCAGGTAGAAGGGAACTCGCTTTCCGTCGTCCGCGATCGAGTGAGACGTGCGGAGGCGGAGCGCGAGGACGCGGTTTCGGCTTCCAAAGGGAACGTAGCCTTTGATGTCCCCGACGATGCGCGTGAAGTCGTGGACGCTCAGGCCCGTGTCCTCGTAGCGCGTGCTCGTCACCCGGGCCACGATCCCGACCGGCGGCTCGAGCCACTTGTCCCGGATGTCGAACTCGACCCAGCCGCCGGTCACCGAGTACTCCGTGCGTGCATCCTGGAAGCCCGCGACGCTCCCGGGAGCGAACACCTCCTCGAGCGACCGCCCGTCTTCGCTCGTGTCCGTGAGGGTTGAGACGAAGCCGCCCATGGCGCCCAGGGAGAGCAGTCCGCGCGGGTTGAGCCAGAAGTACGCGGTCATGCTTCGGTCGTTCAGGAGATACGTCGATTCATCGTCGACGCTCGAGTCGTTCCCGAGGCCGTAGAAGCGGAGCGAGGTCAGGTCACGGTATTCGCCCCGGAGCTTGAATTCGATCCTGCGACCGATCTGGGGCGGAGGGATGACGAGCTCCGCGTCCGCCATCGTGTAGCCCTTGGTGGACCAGCGTCCGTTCGCCTGGAACTGAAAGTACTCCGCCTCGAGGCCGCGGATGTAACCTCCGCCGAGGACCGTCCCCGACCCGGAGGGCATGCCCCCAATGACGGGCCGGAACCCGCGCCAGCCTTTCTGGAGGACCTTCTGCGGAAGGCGGGCTTCTTCGAGACCCTTGACTCGCTCCTCCGCTTTCGAGACGCGGTAGGGAGCGAGGGAGTTGGCCTTCTCCCTTCTCTTCCGGAGAAGCGTCTCCTCCCGGGTCCCGGCCTCCTGCGCCCCGAGGGGGAGCGACACGAAAATCCAGAGGCTCAAGACCCCGAAGAAGCCTCTCATGGACCTCCGCACGGCCGCCCATCATACATCCATCAGCGAGCGGTTGGATTCTCGCGGGCGAATCCGTTAACTCTTACCCATGCTCCTGTCGCGCATCGCGGCCGTGCGCCCCGGCGAGGGATGGCGCGTCTTCCGGATGTTCGCGCTCCTCGGCCTCATCATCGCGACGAACTACGTGCTGAAGCCGGTGCGGAGCGCGCTCTTCCTGAGCCAGTTCGGAGCCTCGCTCCTCCCCTACATGTACATCCTCGTCGCGGTCGTCCTCGGCGTCGTCGCCGCCGCCTTCGCGCTGTTCGGCCGGAGCTTCAATCTCCCTCGATTCATGGTGGGGCTAGCTCTCTTCTTCGCGTTCAACCTGCTTCTCTTCTGGCTCGGCACGACGTCGGGCTGGCACTTCACCGGGGCCATCTTCTATGTCTGGGTGAGCGTCGTCGTCGCTCTCGTCCCTTCGGTGTTCTGGCTCCTCGCCAACTACATCTTCTACGCGCACGAAGGACGGCGCCTCTTTCCCGTGGTCATGGCGGGAGGCCTCTCGGGCTCGATCGTGGGGGGAGCGGCGACGTCGCTCCTGGTGCCGATGGTGGGCACTCCCGGCATGATGCTCGTCGCGGGCGCTCTGTTCCTCGCGATCGCTCTTCTCGCGCGCGTGACCGCGAGTCGAGAGCGTGAACGGATGGGCGAGCGCCGGCTCGACCTGCGCCGCCAGGAACGAAGCAGGAGCTCGCCCGCGGACGAGAACCCCTATCGCCTTCTCGCGCGCTCGCCGTACCTCACGATGCTCGCGGCCCTCGTGCTGGTGACGAGCCTGACCTCGACCCTCGTCGACTACCAGTTCTCGACCGTGGTCGAGAAATCGTTCCCGACCGAGGACGCGCTCGCCCGCTTCTTCGGCGCGTTCTTCGCCGCCGTCAACGTCCTCGCGTTCTTCCTGCAGCTCGCGCTCACGGGACGGACGCTGAGCCGGCTCGGTGTGGGCGCCGGACTTCTGGTCCTTCCCCTCGCTCTCTTCGCTTCCTCTTTCTCCTTCCTGCTCTTTCCGGCCCTCCTCACCGCCTCTCTTCTGAAAACCACGGACGACGGACTCAGCAACTCCATGAACCGGGCGAGTCTCGAAGTCCTCTATCTTCCGCTTTCGCTCACAATCAAGAACCGGCTGAAGGTCTGGATCGACCTTTTCGTGGAGCGCGTGAGCCGAGGAATGGGCGGGCTCGTGATCCTCGCGGCGACGGCCCTCGCGTCGTTCACGCCCGCAGATCTCGGCTACGTGGTGGTGGCCCTCCTCGTTCCGTGGGTCCTTCTCGCGCTCTCGGTCGGGCGAGAGTACGTCCGGACCCTGAAGGCCTCTCTCGCCCGGCGGGACATCAGCGATCTCGATACCGACCCCTTTGACCCTGCGAGCCGGGAGGTGTTCCTTTCGATCCTGCGCGGGAGCGATCCGCGCGAGATCGCGTACGCGCTCGCGCTCGTCCGCGGTAACCCCGGGTCTGAAATCCTCATGGAGGTCTCTCGTCTCGCATCCCATGAAAGCCCGGAGGTGCGGGCGGCTGCGCTTCGGGTCCTGCAGGAGGACCTGGTGCCGATTTCGGGAATCGAGGCGCGGGTCGAGGACGCGGACCCGATCGTGGCGGCCGAGGCCCTCGCGCTCTGGCTTCGCCTCGAGCCCGAGAGGGCGCGAGTGGCGTTCGCGCGGCTCTTCGAGGATGGAAATGTTCGGAAGCTCGGGGCGATTCTCGACCGCATCGAGGAGAGGTGGGGTGTTCCGGAAGAAGACCTGTCGCGCGTTGCCGCGAGATACGCTTCTAGCCCTTCACCTCCCGAGCGGAGGCTGGCGGCGAAAGCTCTCGGATTCCTTGCCCCGGACGAGGAAAGGGAACGCGTGCTGCTGACGCTTCTGTCTGACCCTGACGTCGAGGCCGCGCGCGCCGCCGCCCTCAGCGCCGGACGATATCCTTCCGAGCGAGTCTTCGCCGCTCTCGTCGAAGCTCTCGCGCGGCGCCCCCTGCGCGCGCAGGCGCGGCGGTCCCTCGCCCGCTTCGGGCCTGAGGCGACCCCGAGGCTCGTAGAGTCTCTGCGCAATCCCGGGCTCCATCCCGCTGCGAGGCGGGCGATCCCCCGCGCCATCGCCGAGATCGAGGACCAGCGGTCGGTGGAGGCGCTGTTCGGAAGTCTCCCCGCCGAAGATCCACGCCTGCACTACCAGGGCATCAAGAGCCTCGCCCGGCTTCGCGCGCGCGCCCCCTCCCTTCGGTTCTACCGCGCGGACGCCGACCGCTTGCTCGGCTCCGAGCGTAGCTCGCTCGCCGAGCTCGCGGAGCTCGAATCGTCGGTCGGAGCTCCACCGGTTGAGTTTCAAAGCCATCGGCTTTTGCTCCAGGTCCTGCGGGAGAGAATCGACTACACGCGCGAGCGCATCTTCCGCCTCCTGGGCCTTACCTACCGCCAGGACGAGATCGCGAGCCTCTGGACCCGGATCGAGGGAGGCTCCCCTTCGGTGAAGGGCGAAGCGCTCGAGTATCTGGCGAACCTGCTCTCCCGGGCCCATGTCCGCGCGCTCGTTCCCCTCATCGAGCGGACGACGCGGCTCGAGACGACGCGCGCCCCTGCGCCCGGACGCGTCTCTTTCGAGGAGGCCCTCCGGCAGCTCGCCGCGTCGTCGGATTATTGGGTCGCGGCCTGCGCGGTCACCGTCGCGGGCGAGCTCCGCATCAAGGGATTGACAGCCCAGATCGAGGGGCTTCGGGAGCACCAGGGAGCCATCGTTCGCGAGGCGGCCTTGCGATCCCTCGCTCAGAACGGCACGAGGGTGACGTAGTGATCGTAGCGGTTCTGAATCTCGGAGACGTAGCGAACGGTCTCGCTTCCGCGAACGTAGCCATTGCGCGCTCTCTGATAGTACCGAGGCTCCCGCAGGAGCAGCATCGCTTTTTCGGTATGGCCGAACCACTTGTCGGGATCGAGACCTTGTTCCGCTGCGAGCCGGCGCGCATCCTGGAGGTGCCCGAAGCCGGCGTTGTAGGCGGCGAGCGCGAACCGAAGCCGGTGCTTCAGCGCCACGCGCGGCTCGATGCGCTCGAGGATCTGGTGCATGTAGCGGATGCCCGCATGGATTCCGGATTCCGGGTCGCTCAGGTCCTCGACCCCGAGCTCGAGCCCGGTCGACGGCAGGAGCTGGAAGAGGCCTCGCGCGCCCGCCCAGCTCTCGGCATCGGGGTCGAAGAGACTCTCCTGGTAGGCTTGGGCCGCCATGAGGCGCCAGTCGAGCCCGTAGCGCTGCGAGTGCTTCTTGAAGATCTCGTCGTAGGGTGAGAGACGCTTTCCCCCACGAGAGGCCTTCGCGCTCGCTCTCACGAGACCGCGGCTCTTGCGGAAATATCGGTCCCGGGCATCGTTGAGTTCGAGGCTTCCCACGATCTCGGACACGAAGCCCTCGAAGAACGCAAGGAGTTTCGGATTCCCGGGCCGGAGGGCGAAGGCGATCGGAAGCGGCCGGCCGGGGGAAAGCGAGAACGCCACCTCCACGTCGTCGCGATGGGGAAGCTCGGCCTCCAGCACGAGGCTATCGACCACCGCGAGCGGATACTCTCCGGTCGCGACCCGATCGAGGATCTCCTCGTACTCCATGTCTTCCGGGATCGGTGCTACCTCGAACTGCCCGACGGCGGGCATCCATCTCCGGAGCGTCTGGTCATGGCTCGACGATTTCCAGGCGTGGATTCTGCGCCCTCGAAGGTCGTGGACGCTCGCCACCCTTTCGATGGCGCGCCCCTTGCGCACCACCAACTCGTCCACGAAAAGATACGGCCGCGTGAAGGCGAAGCGCTCGCGGCGCTCGGGAGTGGCGGTGAGAGTGGCGGCGATGACGTCGCCGCGGCCCTCGAGGAGCCAGTCGAAGGCGAGATCGCGCGACGGTGGAACAACGAGCTCGAGGCGCACCCCGAGCTTTCTCGCGGCGAGGCCAGAGACCTCGTAGTCGAACCCCATCTGCCGGCCTCGGTACAGGAAGTAGTGGACGGGATTGTTCAACGTGATGACGCGGAGCGACCCCCGAGCCTCGATGGTGTCGAGGTCGCCGGTGGTTCGATCGTCGGTGCGGTGGTCCGTGAGGTGCCGCTCGATGATGAAAGTGTCGAGGGCGGCAGCGAGCTCCGGGGCGTCGCTTCTCACCACCCAGGCGAGCTCGCGCGCGCGGGCGAGAACGAAGAGAGGCTCGAGATCGGCGTTGTAGGTGCGGATGGAAGCGAGGAGGTTGCTGTCGAGAACGGTGAGCGGGCGCTCCCCACGACTCACCTGGTAGGCGATGGTCTCGGTGTCGAGCGCTTCGTCGACGAAGACCATCCGGATTCCGATTCCGTGGGACCGCGAGAGATCGCGCAGGGTCGCGGCGAAAGACGAGCTGCGGCGGACGTGGATCTCTCTTCCGTCGAGGTCCGCGACGTCCCGCGGGAGATCAGCGGCACCCTTCCTTCCTACGAGCCATTCGTCGACGACCGACGTCGGCTGGGTGAACCGGAGTACCCCGTTTCTTTCGGGCGTCACCGTGAGCTGAGCGGTCACCACGTCGCCGTAGCCCTGTTCGAGGCGATCGAGGATCTCGCTCCGGCTCGCGACGGAGATGAACTCGGTCGCGAGACCGAGCCTTCGGGCGAAGGCCTCGGTCATCTCGCGATCCTCGGCAGCGGGAGCGCCGGCGCGCTGGAGGTTGTCCTCGGCAAGCGTTGGCACCAGGACCCGCAGCATTCCCCGCTCCCGGATCTCGCGAAGATCTCCAGCGGCAACGGAGAGGCTGGGTGGCTTCTCGTCCTTGCGAGCGCAGGAGAGGGCGAGGGACAGGGCAGAGAGAGCGAGGGGCAGGGTTCTGCGACTCATCGCGCGTTTTCTCCCGCGGGAAACGAGGGCCGATGTTACGGACGCCCGCCCACGGGCGCAAGCAGGTGCGATAAGCTCGCGGGAGGCGTGCCGTACACCGTCGTCGAGAAAGTGCTGCTCCTCCAGAACGTGGACCTCCTTTCGGAGTCGAGGACGGAGGACCTCGCCGTTCTGGCCGCGATCGCCGAGGAAGTCCTCTATCCGGCGGGCGCGCCCATTTTCGAGGAGGGACAGCTCGCGGACGGGCTCTACGTCGTGATCCGGGGAGAGCTCGTCTTGACGCGGGACGGAAAGGAGATGAGCCGGCTCGGGGAGCGCTCGGCCCTCGGTGCCTGGGACCTCCTCGAAGGGGGGCCTCGGGTGTTCGGGACCCATGCGGCGGCCGAGACACTCTTGCTCCGCGTAGAGCGGCAGGACTTCGACGACCTGCTGATGGACTACCCCGAGCTCGGCCAGAGTATCTTGAAGGGGCTCGTGCGGCGCTTTCGCCGGCTGGTGCGCCCGTCCACGGGGTGAGTTCCTTGCAGTAGAATCGCGGTCACGAGACTTAATCACATGTCAAGTACCGACGCTCCCATCATCGTTCTGGTGGACGACGAAGACATGGTGGTCACCAGCATCCGGAGCTTCCTCGCGCTCGAGACGGACTACGACGTGAAGGGCTTCACCTCCCCCGCCGAGGCCCTCGAGTTCGTCCAGTCGAACCGGGTGGACGTGGTGATCTCCGACTACCTCATGCCGGAGATCGACGGCATCAGCTTCCTCTCCAGGGTGAAGGCCATGAAGCCCGAGGCGACGCGCATCCTCCTCACGGGCTACGCGGACAAGGAGAACGCCATCAAGGCCATCAACGACGTCGGCCTCTACCAGTACATCGAAAAACCCTGGGAGAACGACGACCTCAAGCTCATCATCCGGAACGGGCTCGAGAAGCGGATCCTGCTGAAGCGGCTCGAGGACAAGGTCGCGGAAGTGAACCGCGCCCACGAGGAGCTCATGAGCCTTCAGCGCGACATCCTCAAGGCGTTCGCGTGACCGAAAAGGCGGCGTCCATCCTCATCGTCGACGACGAGGAGATGGTGCTCTCTTCTCTGCGCGGCTTGTTCACGCTTTCGACGAGCTACCAGGTCCTCGAGGCGAGCGATCCGAGAAAGGCCCTCGACGATCTTTCCCGAACCCGCGTGGACCTCGTGATCTCGGACTTCCTCATGCCGCGGATGAACGGCATCGAGTTCCTGAAGGAGGTGAGAGCGATCCAGCCGGAGGCCATCCGCGTGCTCCTGACGGGCTACGCGGACAAGGAGAACGCCATCAAAGCCATCAACGACGTCGGTCTCTACCACTACCTGGAAAAGCCGTGGGACAACGAGGCACTCCTGAGCATCGTGCGAAACGGCCTGAAAGAGAAGAGCCTCCAGAAGATGCTGGCGGAGAAGGTCAAGGAGCTCGACGCGCTCGCGAACCAGCACCAGGCGCTCTCGCGGGAGCTGGAGATGGCGGCCCGCGTCCAGAAAAACCTCCTCCCTCGGAATTTTCCGAAGCTCGACGGATATCGCTTCGCGAACCTCTACCAGCCGAGTGCTGCGATCGGCGGGGACTTCTTCGACCTCGCCCCGATCAAGGGCGGCGTCATTCTCCTGGTCTCGGACGTCATCGGGCACGGGGTTCAAGCCGCACTCAGCACGATGCTGCTGAAGGGGGTTTTTCGGGAATCCGTCTCCCTGCAGCAGGAGCCGCTCGCGCTCCTCGAGGAAATGAACCGGAAGCTCCACGCGCTCCTTCCGACGGGGATGTACGCCGCGGCCGCGGCCTTCGCCATCCGGGCGCGGAGCGGGGAGATTCCCTTCGCGAACGCGGGGCTCCCCTACCCCTTTCTCCTGCGCGGAACGGGACGGCTCGATGAGATCGTGCTTGCGGGTCCACCGCTCGGCCTCTTCGAGAACGGCATCATTCCCTTCGAGTCCCGAACCATCGAAGCGCGCGGAGGGGACGTGCTCCTCGTCGGCTCGGACGGGATCGGATCCATCGACGATGGCGAGGGCGCTCTCTTCGAGGATCGCGAGCTTCGAAGCGTTCTCGAGGGCCTCGCCGGACAGGACGGCGAGACGGTGATCCGGGAGACGATGAAAAAGGCACTCGCCTTCGGGAAGGAAGCGCCCCTGCCCGATGACGTGAACCTGGTCGCGGTTACCCGGTCGCGGTCGTGATGACCAGGGGGTATTAGAACGCGAACGGTGACGTCTGGAAGCCCTGGAGGGGTCGGGCCAGGTAGTTCCCCTGGATGTAGTTGACGCCGATCTCCCGCACCACCTCGAACTCCTCGCGTTTTTCGATTCCCTCCGCGACGAGCTTGGCGTCGATCTTGTCGGCCATGGCCTTGAAGGTCTGCACCATCTCCTTCTTCACGAAGCTGGTGTGGATGTCGCGGACCATGCTCATGTCGAGCTTCACGTAGTTGGGCTGGAGCTCCACGATCTTGTCGAGCCCCGAGTAGCCCGCGCCCATGTCGTCGATGGCGAAGAGGCACCGCAGGTGCTGGAAGTACTTCATCGCGTCCCGGAACAGATGGTAGTTCTCGATGGCCCGCCTCTCGGTCACCTCGAAGACGATCTGGTCCGGCGCCAGGTTCTTGCCGAGGAGGCGAATGAGCTCGTTTCCCTGGAAGTCGGGATCGCGCATGGAGAACGGGAGGGTGTTGATGAAGAGCTTGAACTCGCGCGAGAGGCCGCTTCCGCGCTCGCCCGCCTCCTGGAGCGCCTTCCGGCGGCAGAGATGGTCGAGCTCGAACGCGAGGTCCGACTTCTCGGCGGTGTCGAAGAGCGCGAGCGGGCTGAAGAACTCCGTGTTCTTCGGACCCCGGCAGAGCGCCTCGAAGCCGTGCGGCCGCTGCGTCTCCATGTCGTAGATCGGCTGGAACAGAGTGGTGATCTGCTCCTTGAGGATGATGCGCTGGAGCTGCTTCTTGTTCCGGAGATGGCGCCGGTGGTTGTTGAGCTGCGCGTCCTGTTGGGCTTCCTGAATCGCCCGCATCACGAGCCGCTCCGCCCTCACCAAGGGGTTGTGAAGGACGAGGGAGGTGCCGACGAAAACGTCGCAGCGTTTCCTCAGAAACGTGAACGCCGTTTGCGAGATGCGGGGGACCAGGTAGGCCTCCACCCGCTCGCCGATCTTCTCGATGTCCTCGGCGAGGAGGTGCTCCTCCTCCTTGCGGGGCGCGAGGAACACCAGAAAGACGTCGCCGACTCTCTCGTTGAGCGCGATGATGTCGCCGGTCCGGAGCTGCTTGCCCTGGAGCTCGGAGACCACCTCGCGCACCATCTCGAGGAGCCGATCGTAGATGAGGCTCCCGTGATCTCGCTCGACCTGATTGATGTCGGAGACGTCGATCAGGAGAAGAGCCAGAAACCCGTCCGCGGACAGCCGCTGCTTCAGCTCGTCGAGATGCTCGCGGTAGGTGTAGAGATTGTGGATCGACTCGAGGGCAGGCCCCGCCGCGACCTCGCTGCGCGCATCGGTGAGAGGTTCTTTCAACACAGAAACCCAGGTTTTCGCCGGCGTTCTAATGCTAACAGGCGCGGCCGTTCGGTGTCAACGAACGCGGACGGGCGGAGTGCGCTCGCCTGTCCGATCAGCAAGCCGATTGTTTTCAACCACGACGCGACTCGTCCCTCCAGATCATTCCCAGCGCTTCGACGTCCGAGTCGATCTCGTCCGAGCCCGCGGCCGCTTGCCGGGCGCGGATCCAGCCGAGCAATCGAAACGCCCAAAGCCTGCGGCAAATGACGATGTCCGGGAGATCCGAGCTCTGGCACATCTCCTCGAGCGTCCTCGCGTGGCGGAGCATGGCGAGGAGCTCGAGGCTCCCCGTGTCGAGATCGAGAGCGCGCAGGCTCTCTTCCTGGCCATCGACCCCCTCGAATACCAAGTCGAGAGGTCCCACCCCCCGGGCCACGCGAAGCCAGCTATCGACGCGCTCGATTCCATCCAGGATCCATCGCGCTTCCGGAACGTCAAGAGCGATGGGCTCTCTCGCCCCCCGAGCGCCTTCCCGGAATCTGTACGACGCCCGCGGCCAACGGAACAGGTCGAGAACGATTCCTCGCACCTGTCCGAGGACGACCTCGGGTAGAGCGGTGGCGGAAAGAATCCCCTCCTCCACGAGGAGCGAGCCGAGGCGCCGGCCGGGCCGCACTCGCGGGCTGAGGCGCCTCAGGTCGGCGAGCGCGAGCTCGTTCCGCAGCAGGAGGTACGCCCCGAGGCGATCATCGGGCGAGGAGGAGGTGGCGAAGACGATCTTCCCCCGCTCGAAAGAAATCGTCCGGTCGACGTCCGCGCTCGAGACTTCGAGCTGGCCAGAGAGACCTGATCTCGAGATCGCGAGCAGCAACTCGGGAACGTCGATGCCAGAGGCCCAGCCGTCGAGCGCTCCTACCGAAGGAATCGTCTCCGAGATGGTCATGAGAAATTTTCGGGGAGAAGGAACGAGTTTGATTATAGAACAGCCGCGGCGCGGTGCCGAGCGAGCCGGTCCTCCATCGGCGCGCGGACCCTGGCGATGAGCTCGAAGCGGTCCCGGCTCTCGAGGCCCCTGGTTTCGATGGGATCGTGGAAGAAGATTTCGATGACTCCCGGGCGAATGGCGTAGCTCCCGGGCGGCATGAGCTCGAAGGCGCCGACCACGGTGATGGGAAGGATGGGGACCTGGGAGTCGATCGCGATATGGAACCCGCCCTTCTTGAACGGAAGGAGGCCGCCCGTTCGGCTTCGGGTGCCTTCGGGCGCGATGAGAAACGAGGCGCCCGAGGCGGCGATACGGGCGGCACTCCGGGCACTCTCGATCGCGGCCTCGCGGTTCGATCGGTCGACGGGCACGAAGCCGCCCATCTTCATCGCCGTCGCCAGAACCGGAAGCCGAAAGAGCTCCTTCTTCCCGAGCACGCGCACCGGCCCCGGGAGCACCATGAAGACCGCCGGCGCGTCCAGGTTCGAGTTGTGGTTCATCATGTAGATGAAGTGGGAGTCCGCTCCGACCTTCTCGAGACCGTGGGTGACGACGCGGATGCGGGCGAGGGCGAATCCGATGCGGACTCCGAGCCGGCCGAGCCAGAAGAGCATGCGGGCGTCGTTCGTCAGGAGCGCGTACGGGATTCCGACGAGACCGGTGGCGAACGTGTAGAGGGGGAGAACGACGGCCAGGACGAGGCTCGTGATCATGGGCTCAGGCGAGCGGCGATTAGAGAAAAGCCCTTCCGGCCACGGCCGGAAGGGCTCCCATCGAGAGCGAGATTCTAACAGCAGTAACGATTGATCGAGATCGAGATGGGCTTCCGCGCACGGCCCGCGGCGAGCTTCGTGGTCGCTCGAATCCGGGGCTTGCGCGCGACGCCCTCGCTCTTGCCGTTCTCGGCCAAAGCCGCGAGCGTCGTTTTCTTCAGGAGCGTCTTGAGGCTGGTCCGCCCCTTCTTCTTGACCTCCATCCCGCGCGAGAGAGCGATGTCGATCTTCTGCTCCACGAGATCCTGGGGCTCTTCCGCCACTTCAGCGACCTCGCTCACGATGAGAAAACGGGCCCGATCGAGCATCCGCTTCTCCCGGAACGACAGGCTCTTCTTCTTGCTCAGGAACGAAAGGTCCTTGAGGACGCCGGCGACATCGTAGATGGAGCCGCTCCGCATCTTGTCGGAGTTGTCCTTGTACCGACCCTTCCAGTTCGAGTGGTGCTCGATCTTGCGATTCTCCAGAAGGTCGAAGATCCGTTCCACGTCTTTTTCGGTGATCACACGGCGAAGGCCGACCCCGTCGACGTTCTGAACGGGCACTTTCACCACGGTGGAATTGGAAAGGATACGAAGCTTGTAAAAATGCCGGGCATCGGAAGCAACCAACGCATCAGCAAGAATGTCCTCGACAACTCCAATACCATGATTGGGATAGACGACTTTATCCCCCACTTGAAAGGCCATTCACACCTCGCTTTCGGTTAAAAGGCGGACAAGATTGTAACATAGTCTCGGTCGAGCAGGTTACGAAAGATTGTCCCGATAGGAGTTTCGGCGGTGATCACTTCGAAATCATTGGCAGAAGGGCCACACAACGTTCGGCAGAATCGACGGTGGGCCATAGACTTTCGTGCCCACTGCCAGTCTACCTTAATTAAACGGGGGGAACCACCGTGGGGAAGGGCACGCACCTCTCCCGCGGCATCCACGTAAACCAAGCAGTGGCGCGACTTACGGGTGAAGATGAACAGAGATTGAGGAAGTCGAGTTTTGATACACTTGGGGCCCGTCTTCCCAAAGAGGATGATGGGGCCGGAGTGGCGGAACTGGTAGACGCACGGGACTCAAAATCCCGCGGTCCTCGTGGCTGTGAGGGTTCGACTCCCTCCTCCGGCACCATATTTAGTGCTCGCTCGCCTTCTTCGGCTCGCTCGCTCCCCTCGCTCCTCGCTCGGCGAGGACCGGCCCTCCGGGCCGGTTGCCTGGGAGGATGGGGCCCGGTGCCTCCGAAACATTCGGGGCGCGGGAGTCGTACACTGGTATGCCCATGCTGACGTCTGCTCGCAGAGCTGACCCGTACCGATGATGGAGATCGGCCGCAAGCTCTCGCACTACACGCTTCTCGAGGAGCTCCATCGCGGCGAGGTCCAGATCGTCTACCGCGCGCGGGACGAAAAGCTGAACCGGGAGGTCGCTCTCAAAGTCCTACCCCCCGAACTGGTGCAGGATCCCGAACGGCGGCAGCGATTCGTCTCCGAGGCGAAGGCCTCGGCCTCCCTCGAGCACCCCCACATCGCCGTCATCCATGAGATCGACGAGAGCGAGGGCGTCGTCTTCATCGCGATGGAGCTTTTGCGAGGACCGAGTCTCGCGAGCCGCCTTGCCGAGGGCCCCCTCCCGCTCGACGAAGCGATCCGGATCGGGATCGGCGTCGCCTCGGGGCTCGCGTACGCGCACGAGCACGGCATCGTGCACCGCGACGTCAAGCCCGCGAACGTGATGCTCACGGAAGAAGGGCACCCCAAGCTCATCGACTTCGGCTTGGCGAAGCTCCTCGACGTCGAGCAGAGCCCCTTCTTGAGCCAGTCGGGAGTCGAGGAACCCTCGCTTCAAAGCTCCAGTCGCGAAGGCCTTATCCAGGGCACGATTCCGTTCATGTCGCCCGAGCAGGCCCGAGGCGGCAAAGTCGACGGACGAAGCGATGTCTTCAGCTTCGGGCTCCTCCTCTATACGATGTCGAGCGGGCGGCCGCCGTTCGAAGGATCGAGCCGGGTCGAAACCCTGCACGCCATCCTGAGAGAGCCGACCCCGAGGCTCGCCGGCGTCTCCGGCGAGGCGCGCGAGCACCTCCAGCCCATCGTGGATCGCTGTCTTCAGAAGGAGCCGGACCGGCGCTACGCTTCCATGGCGGAGCCTCTCGAGGAGCTGAAACGCGCGCGCACCCAGATCGAGGCTGGCTCTCGCCTTTCCCGCGGAGCTCGCCGGGCCCTCTGGGCGGCGGGGATCGCGGCATCCCTCCTGGCCGCTCTCGCGTTCTTCTTCCTGCGGCGCGTGGAACCGGAGATCGAAAAAACTCCCTCGATCGCCGTCCTCCAATTCGAGAACCTCTCGGGCGACCCCGAGCTCGAGTGGCTCTCGACCGGACTTCCCGACATGCTCGCGACCGACCTCTCGCAGTCCCCGGATCTCGAGGTCGTGAGCCTCAGCGAGCTCCGGACGGTCCTCGCAGAGGGCGGGGAGCTCGAGGGGGGGACGCCGACGCGCGAAGTCATCGGAAAGATCGCCTCCCGCACCGGAGTGCGCTCGATCTTGATCGGAAGCTTCGCGCGCGCCGGCGATTCCATCCGCATCTCCGCCCGGCTCGAGGACGCGAAAACCGGCCGGGTGCTGCTGTCGGAGAAGGCGGAAGCGCAGGGCGAGGAGAAGCTCTTTCGCCTGGTCGACGAGATCACTTCGCGCATCAAGATGCGGTTCGACCTCGCTCCGCCCGGTGAAGAGCTCGACCGCGATCTCCGCGACGTCACCACCGCCTCCGTCGAGGCCTACCGGGAGTACGCGGAAGGAATCCGCCTCCACGAGCGCTACCTCGAGGAGGAGGCCGCCCCCCATTTCCAGCGCGCGATCGAGCTCGACCCGCAGTTCGCCATGGCCCTCGCGAAGCTGGGAGTGGTGATGTCGAATCTCGGCCGCCACACGGAAGGCGACAAATACGCCGAGCGGGCCCTCGAGCACCTCGATCGCCTGTCCGAGCGCGAGCGGCTCTACATCCAGGGCTGGTACGCTTCGCGCAAGCCCGCGACCATCGGCAACGCCATCGAAGCATACGAGCGGGCCGTCGAGCTCTATCCCGATCACGGCTCCGCCCGTCACAACCTCGGGAACCTCCTGTTCTCGACGGAGCGCTACGACGAAGCCATCGAGCAGCTCGAAGAGCTCCGGAATCGGGGAATGATGTTTCCCGCGACCTACGAGCAGCTCGCGCAGGCCTATCTGGCGGAGGGCGACGTCGAGAGCGCGCGGGAAGTGCTTCGGGAGTTCGGCGAGCGCAATCCCGACGACTGGACGACACTCCTCGCCCTCGCGCAGATCGACGTCTCCGAGGGAGACTTCGAAGCGAGCGCGCGGGAGATCGCGCGAGCGGAGGCGCTCGGGGCGACGCCCATGCGGGTCCTCCCGGTGCGCTGGGCGGCACACGTCTTCAACGAGGAGTGGGACGACGCCCGCGAGACAGCGGCGACGCTCCTGGAGTCGGAGGGGAAAGTCGAGAAATTCGTCGGCGGCCGCCTGATGGTGACAACCGCCCTGTACCGGGGCGAAGTCGATTCCGTTCTGCGGGCTCTCGATCGGTACCTCGCCTCGGCCCGGGGCGACGAGACCGACTACCGCATCCAACCAGCCCTTCTCAAGGCGCGAATCCTCCTCGATATCGGAGAGTACGGGCGAGCTCGGGAAACGGCGCTCGAGGTCTCCGCGGAAGAAGACCACTACGGAGCGTCCCATGCCGCTCTCGCGCTCGCGGCCATCGCGGCCGCGAGGTACGGCGACCGCACGGAAGCCGACGAGCTGAGCCGCGCGTACCGGCGCCGCATCAATCCCGCGCTCGGCGCCGGCCCCGAGCGCCTGTATCACTTCCTCGAAGGCGAGCTCGCGATGGAGCGCGAGAATTACGAGGACGCCGTCTCCGAGTTCGAGGAAGCGGAGTCCATGCTGCCGCCTCGAGGCTCTGAGGGCGCCCACACCCTGATCTGGTACTCCCTCGCGACGGCCCACCGGCTCTCGGGCAACGCGGAGGAAGCGATGGGCTGGTACCAGCGCATCGTGGAGTCGAGAGAAGAGCGCATCTTCGAGCCCCTCCGGTACGTGAGGAGCTTCTTCTACCTCGGAAAGCTCCATGAGGCGGAGGGAGACCTCGAGGGCGCCAGGGAAGGTTACCGGCGCTTCCTCGATCACGTCGAGAACGGGGAAATCGATCGCGATCTGGTGCGGGAGGCGGAAGGGGCGCTCGACTGAGCTAATATGCTTCGATCCCTTCGGAGCATAGACCTTGGCATCCTTCGACAGTATCCGCAACCTCGCCATCATCGCCCACGTCGACCACGGAAAGACCACGCTGGTCGACGCTCTCCTCCATCAGAGCGGGGCGTTCCGCGCCAATCAGGAAGTCCAAGAGCGGGTGATGGACTCGAACGAGCTCGAGCGCGAGCGCGGCATCACCATCCTCGCGAAGAACACCGCGATCTTCTACGGCGGCGTGAAGATCAACATCGTCGACACACCCGGCCACGCCGATTTCGGCGGCGAAGTGGAGCGGGCCCTGTCCATGGTCGATGGCGCCATGCTGCTGGTCGACGCGAGCGAAGGCCCGCTTCCCCAGACCCGCTACGTCCTCGGGAAGGCGCTTTCGCTGAAGCTCCCGATCCTGGTGGTGGTGAACAAGATCGATCGCCAGGACGCGCGCATCCAGGAAGTGGTGAACGAGATCTTCGATCTGTTCATCGATCTCGACGCTGCGGAAGAGCAGCTCGACTTCCCCATCCTCTATACCAACGCCAGACGGGGAACGGCGCGGACCGAGCCCGACGGTGAGGAATCCGATCTCGGTCCCCTCTTCGAGGCCATGGTCGAGAAGCTCCCGGCGCCGTCGGGGAAAGCGGACGGAAGCCTTCAGCTCATGGTCTCGAACCTCGATTACAGCGACTACCTCGGCCGGCTCGCCATCGGGCGCATCACCCAGGGGAAGCTTCGGGTCGGGGACGAGGTCGCCATCGTGAAGGAGGGAGACCTCGTCGAGCGCACCCGCGTAACCTCGCTCTTCACGTTCGCCGGGCTCGATCGGGAGCAGGCGGAGGAGGCCCGCTCCGGCGACATCGTCTGCCTCGCGGGAGTGGCTGGAATCGGAATCGGCGATACCATCACCGACGCCGAGAAGCCTGCGCCCCTGCCCCGCCTTCGCATCGACGAGCCCACGCTCTCCATGGTGTTCTCCGTGAACTCCTCGCCCTTCTCCGGGCAGGAGGGCGAGCACGTGACCTCGCGCAAGCTCAAAGAGCGGCTCGAGAAGGAGCTCCTCACCAACATCTCCCTCCAGCTCCAGGAGACGGACCAGACGGACTCTTTCCGCGTCTTCGGCCGCGGGGAGCTCCAGCTCGCGATCCTCGTCGAGACCATGCGCCGCGAGGGCTACGAGCTCGCGCTCTCGAACCCCGAGGTCATCGTCAAGGAGATCGACGGAGTGAAGAAGGAGCCGTTCGAGATCCTGCTCGTCGACGTCGCCGAGACCTTCCAGGGAGTGGTGGTCGAAAAGCTCGGTATCCGCAAGGGAATCCTCACGCACATGGTGAATCACGGCTCGGGACGGGTCCGGCTCCAGTTCCGCGTGCCTTCCCGCGGACTCATCGGAATAAGGAGCGAGATCCTCGCGGACACCCGAGGAACCGCCGTGCTGAACGCGCTCTTCGACGGCTACGACGACTGGCAGGGAAGCGTCCCCAAGCGTCTCACCGGGGCCCTCGTCGCCGACCGCCGCGGTCGCGCGACCGCCTACGCCCTTCACAACCTCGAGGACCGGGGCGAGCTCTTCATCGGCTCGGGGACCGAGGTCTATGAGGGAATGGTCGTGGGCGAGAACGCGCGGGAGGCCGATCTCGACGTCAACGTGACCCGGGAGAAGAAGCTCACCAACATGAGGGCCTCGACTTCCGACATCGCCGTCCGGCTCACCCCGCACCGCGAGCTCAACCTCGAGCAGGCCATCGAGTTCATCCGGGCCGATGAGCTGGTGGAGGTGACTCCCCGCTCCATCCGGCTGCGGAAGAAGATCCTCGCCTCGAACCAGCGCCCCAAGCGCCGGGACGGCGAGTCTTGACGCGCTGATAATTCATTTTTATACTCTGCTCCCAAACCCTTCGACGGAGGAGGTTACCCCCATGCGAAGTCGAATCGTCATCGCCGCCGGCAGCTTCCTCATCGCCCTCTCATCCGTCCTCGGAGCTCAAACACTCCGGACCGCGCGGACGCTCTGGGCAACGGACGCGGCGGAAGCAAGCGCGCTCGCGCAAGAGGTGGAGAGCCTGCTGCGCTCGGGACGCCTGGTGCCGGAGAGGACCCAGCGGGACGGACAGATCGAAGGCCGCTCTCACGAGCGGCTGAACCAGCACCACCAGGGAGTCCGCGTCTTCGGAGGACAGATCGTCTGGCAGAAGGAGGGCGAGCGGGTGCTCTCGGTGACCGGGAAGCTCTACGAGGGCATCGACGTCGCAACGAAGCCCGCCCTGAGCACGGAAGAGGCGGCTCGAAAAGCGCTCGAGAGCACACCCTCGGCGCGAATCGCCGGGAAGATCGAGCTCGTGATCCTTCCCCTCGCCGAGCGGTACGCGCTCGCCTACTCCCTTCACGTACGGGGAGCCGACCGCCTCGAGGCGGTCTTCGTCGACGCCGGGAACGGTTCCGTCGTCCTGAGATACGACGAGCGCCGCCGGGAGTCGGTGGTCGGGCTCGGCGTCGGCACCTGGTCCGACGAGAAGAAGATGTCCGTAGAGCGGGCGGCGGGGACGAACCGCGCGGTCGACAACCTTCGTCCCTTCGGAATCCGGACCTATGACGTTGGTTTCGACTTCCTCGCCTGGCTCTACTACGAGACGGAGACGGACGAGTATCTGGCGACGGACGCCGACAACGAATGGCGGGATGGGGCGGTCGTCGACGCCCATACCTATTCGGGATACACCTACGACTACTACTTCAAGCGCCACGGGCGGAACGGGCTCGATGACGACGGTCTCGCCGCCATCAACTACGTCCACTTCCTGCCGAAGAGCGAAGGCTTCAACAACGCTTTCTTCGATCCGACCGACGTCAGCATGAACTATGGGGACGGCGACGGGGTGACGTTCGAGTTCTTCTCCTCTTCGCTCGAGGTGGTGGCCCACGAGCTGACCCATGGGGTCACGGAGTTCACTTCAGGCCTCATCTATATGAACGAACCCGGAGCGCTCAACGAGGCGTTCTCGGACATCATGGGGATCGGGGCCGAGTGGTACTTCCAGGAGCCCGGCCGGGGCCGCAATCGCGCGGACTGGGTCGGTGCGGAAGACTTGTTCATCAACTTCGGCCCCTACGTCCGCTCGTTCGAGAACCCGCAGGCTGCGGGCGATCCCGATCACTACAGCCGCCGATGCCTTCCCCCCGTATGCACGGAGGATTTCGATAACGGCGGCGTTCACATCAACTCCGGGATCGCGAACCACGCGTTCTACCTGATGGTGCAGGGCGGCACCAACCGGACCTCAGGAGTCACCGTACGGGGGGTGGGAACGGCCCAGAGGGATCGGATCGAAAAAATCTTCTACCGGGCGTTCGCCTTCTTCCTCGTGCCCAGCTCCAACTTCCACGACGCGCGCGAAGCGACTCTACGCGCCGCCGCCGAGCTCTACGGAGAGGGAAGCGCCGAGCAGGCCACCGTCCGCCAGGGATGGGACGCCGTCGGGGTGCCGTAAGGGGGGAAGTCATGAAAACACGCTTGTTCTTCACGATGGTTACACTCGCCCTGGGCATCTCCGCTCACGCGCAGCAGACGACTGCCGCCGCCGGAAAGAAAGACCGCGGCGTTCGCATCCTTCTGAACGGCCTCTACAACCCGACCGGCATCTCCTTCACGGATACGACCACGTTCGAGTCGTACCTCGAAGAGGCACGAACGACTACGAGCTATGAAGGGGGCAAAGGCTTTGTCTTCGAGGCCGGCGCCATCGTCGGGATCTGGAAGAACCTCGGGGTCATGGGCTCTCTCGAGCTCTATCAGACCGACTTCGACGGAGCCTTCGAGCAAAGCCTCCCGCACCCACTCTATTTCGAGCGCCCGCGCACGGTTTCGGGCGACAGCGCCGGTCTCGAGTACAGCGAGAAGGCGGTCCACGTCGACGCGGTCTTCTCGCGCGAGTCGGGAAAGCTCGTCTTCGACGTCTTCGGCGGACCGAGCTTCTTCTTCGCCAGCGCCGAGATCCTCGACAGCGTCGAAACGACGTCCGAGTATCCCTTCGACGAGGCCACCGTGAGGTCGACGTCGACCCGGACCTTCGACGAGAATCCCATCGGCTTCAACGCGGGCGGTGCCCTGACCTTCAAGCTTACGGACGTCATCGGAATCGCGTTTGAGGCACGCTACAGCTACGCGGCGATCAAGATCTCGCTTGAGGGGCTCTCGGACATCGAGCTCGACGCGGGCGGTTTCCGCGTGGGTGGCGGATTGAGACTTTCGTTCTGAGAAACCTCCTCCTGACGGAGGCATCCAAGTCACGTGCTGGATCGAGAAAAACTCCAGGGTGAGACAGTAAAGACCGCCCCGGACGTCGGTACGGGGATCATCGTAAGTCCCGACACTCGACGGGCGTCGAGGCTTCCACCCAACCAGGCGCGGACCCGGAAGTGGCCTGTCCTGGACGCCCACGGTCCCCCGCCCATCGATCTCTCGACCTGGACTCTGGGAGTGAGTGGTCTCGTCAAGACCGACCTTACCTTCGATTGGTCGCAGTTTCAGAAGCTACCGCGCGTGAAGGTCTTCGCGGACATGCACTGCGTTACACGCTGGTCGCGCTTGGGGAACGTCTGGGAAGGAGTCGCCGCGACCGAGATCCTGAGAAGGGCCGAAGCGCTCCCCGAGGCGCGCTTCGTCGTGGTGCACGGGTACGACTACGGCTTCACCACCAACCTTCCTCTCGAGGCCTTCCAGGCGGAGGACGTGCTCCTCGCGGACACGCACGACGGCGAGCCCATCCCCACCGAGCACGGCGGGCCTCTGAGGCTCGTCGTGCCCCGGCTCTACGCGTGGAAGAGCGCGAAGTGGGTGAAGCGCATCGAGCTCGTCTCCGAGGACGAGCCCGGCTACTGGGAGCGCGCCGGCTACCACGACGTCGGCGACCCGTGGAAAGAGGAACGCTTTCGATAGCGCTAGATTTTCTTCAGCTTCCACGTCCCGCGGCGGAAGAGGAGGAGTCCGACGACCGCCGAGAGAGAGTACGAAAGCCCGATCGCCCAGAACACACCCGCCGGGCCCATCCCCAGAGGGCCCGCGAGCGCATACGCGAGCGGGATCTCGAAGAGCCAGAAGCACACGACGTTGATCCGCGTCGGGGTCGCGGTGTCCCCCGCCCCGTTGAACGCTTGCATCATCACCATGCCCCAGGCGTAGAAGACGTATCCGTAGCTGATGATGGTGAGGGCCTCGATTCCAACGGGTGAGGCTTCGGGGTCGGTCGTGAAGACCTCGACGATGGGACGCGCGAAGCCGACGAACAGAATCGTCACGAACGCCATGAACGCCATGTTCCAGACGCCCGTGATCCAGACGGCCCGTTCGGCGCGCTCCGGTTTCTTCGCCCCCAGGTTCTGGCCGACGAGGGTGGCGGCGGCGTTGCTGAGGCCCCAGGCCGGCAGAATGATGAAGATCACCGTGCGGATGGCGACGACGTAGCCCGCGAGGACAGCGCTTCCGTAGCCCGCGAGTATCCGGATCAGCACGACGTAGCTCGCGGTCGTGACGAGGAGCTGGCTCACGCCTCCGACGGAGAGGCGGATGAGACTTCCGATGACGGACGGGTCCACCGCAAGGTCCTTCCGCTCGATGTGAATTCGGCCCCCGCGGCGGAATCCCCAGAACTGATAGAGCACGCCCGTGCCGCGCCCGATGGTCGTCGCGACCGCGGCACCCGTGAGCCCCATCTCCGGGAAAGGGCCGAGGCCGAAGATGAGACAGGGGTCGAGCACGAGGTTGATCGCGTTCGCGATCCAGAGGGCCCGCATCGCGGTGGTGGCATCGCCCGCGCCCCGGTAGATGGCGTTGTTCAAGAAGAGGAGGAGCACGGTCGCCATCCCCGCGTAGAGCATACGGGTGTAGCCCGAGCCCGCCGCCACCGTCTCGGGAGAAGCGCCCATGAGGCCCAGGAGCTGCGGTGCGAAGAACGCGCCGGCGACCCCGAGGACCGCGGCCATCGCGATGCCGATCACGATCGACTGCACGGCCGCTCGCGCCGCTCCTTTTTCGTTCTTCTCGCCGATCCTGCGCGCCACCATGGCGGTGGTAGCCATACTGAGCCCGACAGCCACGGCGTAGATGATCTCGAGGAGCGACTCGGTCAGGCCCACCGCGGCGAGGGCATCCGGGCCGAGCCGGGCCACGAAGAAGGCGTCGGTCACGGCGAAGAGCGACTCGCCGATCATCTCGAGCACCATGGGGACTGCGAGGAGACCGACGGCTCGATGGAGGCTTCCCTCGGTGAAGTCCTGCTCGGTTCCTCGCAGCGACTCCTTCAAGGACGCCCAGAAGCCGGGGGCGGGCCTCGACACTTCGGCCGCGGAATTGACGGTGGCGGCCTCATCGTTCGGGCTCATCGATTCATCTCCAGATCAAGAAATACCCGTGCCAAACCAGAAACGGGAAAGGGGAGACCTCGCGCCGGGGAAAGCGCGCTCCGGACTGTCCGCCGTGGAAGGCTTCGAGTCCGGATTTAGATGTGGGCTGCCATGTCGACGCAGATTGTAGTCCGAAACGGCCGCAAGCGGAAGGGATTTGTGGGTCTTACTCGGAGGACATCGCCGCCACCAAGGCCAGGTCCTGCTCCCGCACCGAGCCGGCATCGAAGCTCCGCGCGGACGCCGCCATTCGGGTCAACGCGGCCCCCATCGCCATCAGCGGAGCCGTGTCGCCCTTCTTCGGGCGGTGGAAGCGGACCGGATTGATCCGGGCGACGACGTAGTTGCGGAGATACGGCGAGCGGAATCCGCGCTTCTTGAGCTCGGCCACGATCTCCTTGACGCGCTCGTCGATCTCGACGAGCCTCGCCGCGTACCCCTCCCGCTCCCGAAGGCTCTTCGCGAGCGTCGAGGAGCCGAAGCGATCGACCTTCCTCAGGAACGAGAAGTACGGGCTACCGGCGAAACGCCCGTTCTCCTGATAGACGATGCCAAGGGTGAGGAGCGCCGGCTCTTCGAACTGGGCCTCGTAATCCACTTCGCGCGCCCGCGGCTTCCGTTCCGCGAGATCCCGCGCCATGCGGATGACCTCGAGGCTCTTGTCCTTGAGGTTGTGCGCCTTTTCCGTGTTGAGCGCGAGGATCCGAAACGCGAGATCCTCATCGGGCGACACCAGCGTGGTGACCGCTCGCAGCCCCAGGACCTTCGCCGCCTGGTGCCGGTGCCGGCCGTTCGGCGTCCAGAACTTCCCATCCGCCCCCTGCACCACGATGAGCGGGTCGAGAAACACTCCTGTCTCCTCGATCTTCTTCGCGAGACGCTTGGTGTGAGCAGGAGACAGATCGCGCTGGAACGGGGTCGGCTCGACCGACTTCAGGGGAAGGACGGCGACGAGAAGGCTCTTCCCCGCGAAGGGCTCGCGGTAGGCCCCGATGGGAGTGCCGCCCGCTTCCCGAACTTTAGCGGCGAGAGGAGCGATGGACTCGTCCTCGATCCCGAGGAGGACCTCGGCTCCTCCCGGACCGCGCTCCTCCTTCGCCGGTGTCAGTCTCTTCCGAGAATCGCCGGACTTTCTCGCCTTCTTCGCCGCTTTGGCCATGCCCCGGCGTCAGCGCTGCGGGATCGCCCCGAGGATCTCAAGGACGATCGAGTCCGTGGGTACGAACTGAAGCTGGTCGTTGAGCGCCACGAAGTTGAAGTTGCTCCCCGTCGCGATCTTGATGTGGAAGGCGCTCTTGTCGGCGCCGTAGATGGCGTTCTTCGCGACTTCCTTCACCGCCGCGAGCGGCACGTCCCAGGCGTGGACGTTGCTGTCGTTGGTGTAGCCGACTTTGTCGCCCGTGATGTAGAGCGTGCCCAGACAGTACGTCTCGAAGGTGTCGCCGTGGTCGTGGGCGACCCGCCACGCCGAGCGGACCTCGTTCGACCCGGCCGCTGCGGGCCGCGAAGCGCCCTCAGGAGCACTCGGCGTCGTTCCCATCTTCTTCGTGAACTCGGCGATGGGAAGGGGTGCGCTTCCGGAGCCGATGAGGGGCCGCGCGTAATCGATGGGAACGGCGAAGTTCAGGTTCTGGGCGCCCTCGGCGACGACCCCCGCGCTCGTAATCCCGATGACCTCCCCCTTCTTGTTGAAGAGCGGCCCCCCCGAGCTTCCCGGCGAAATGGGGACGCTGATCTGGATGAGCCGGTATCCCTCCGCCTGACGGTAAGCCGAAACAACGCCGACCGAGACCGTATGTTCGAGCCCCTGGGGGTTCCCGATGGCAACGGCGTCTTCACCCACCTCGGGGGCCGACTCCGAGAGCGCCAGAGTGGGGAGCTTCTTGAACGGACGAATCTTCAGAACCGCGATGTCGCGCCGGGTGTCGTAATCGAGGACTTCCACGGGGTCGTAGATCTCGCCGTCCTTCATTTTGATCTGGAGCCCGTGCGCCCCCGCGATGACATGGTAGTTCGTCACGATGAGGCCACCCGCATCTACGACGAAGCCGCTTCCGATGACGGTGACCTGCCCCCCGGAGTCCACGTTGCCGATGAACACCACCGCCGGGGACATGGTCTTGGTGAGCTCGGGTACGGTATAGGTCTTCGCTTGAACTGCGTGGGAAGGTGAAGCCGCGAGCGCGATGGTGAGGGCTGCGCCGACGGCCAGAGGGACGTACCGGCCTTCATTCCGAACAGTCATTTCGCGTACTCCTGGAGGCGAGTCTAGGCTTGCATCGAAGATATCATGGACAACCGCTTCGGGCGATCCCATCTGCCGCGCCGGTCGGATCGCCGCCGGATTCCGCATCGGCTACACTTGAGGGAATCCCACTCGTGAGCGCAATCAACGCGAAGATTCGGTACCGTCGAGAATGGTTCGCGTGTAGGCTGACGCATGGGCATCACTGAAACGCCATCGTCTTCACGCGGATCCACGCTTGGCGGCGCGCCGGAGTCCAGCCGTCTTTGACTCGGATCCTCCCTGGGACCTCAAGTCCACGCCGAGCCGGCGCCTTGGCAACTGTGGGGCTTCGACCTGGCTCAAGATGAAAGGACTCTTCTATTGCTCGAAGTCGCCTTCGAGAGCGACATCTGGGTAATGAGCGA
>Ga0187893_10004036_pt1 | contig 28620 bp, 27 predicted proteins | sample MA1701074metaG_FD_139574 | JGI IMG/M metagenome (GOLD analysis project Ga0187893, IMG submission 139574) | White microbial mat communities from a basaltic lava cave in the Kipuka Kanohina Cave System on the Island of Hawaii, USA - MA170107-4 metaG ...
AGGCGATCTTTGCGCGCGAAGGTTGCGGAGGCTGTCACACGCCCCCGTTATACACGAACAACCGCCTGACACCGGTTTCTGGCTTCCAGCCGCCGCGAGAACACTCGCGGCTTTTCGACATTCATGCCGTTTCCGTTGGCACGGATCGCGATCTGGCGTTGAGAACCCGGCGAGGAACCGGATACTACAAAGTTCCATCGCTCAAAGGCGTCTGGTACCGCGGTCCGTTCGAGCATAATGGCTCCGTAGCGACATTGGAAGACTGGTTCGATCCTCGCCGATTGAATGACGACTACAACCCAACTGCGTATCGTGGCTTCGGAGTAAAGGCCCGAGCAGTCAAGGGCCATGAATATGGGCTGACGTTACCAGCGGAAGTCAAGGCTGCTTTGATCGCCTTTCTGAAGACTCTTTGACGGGAGCAATGAGGCGAGGATGCGTGCCTCTCTTCTCGTGGCCACCTTCGGCGGTTCAAAACCAGTCTAAGTTATTGATTTTCTTGGTGGCCAGGAACGGAATCGAACCGCCGACGCCAGCCTTTTCAGGTATAACGGATCAATCAGTTACGGATGAGCGATGCTGATTTCAAAAGACATAACCTTTGCTGTTTGGACGCAGTTTGGACGCAATTCCCCGTTTTGGACGCTATTTGGACGCCGAAACTCTACGTCCCCGCAATCGCCCCACACGCTCCCGCATCTCCCCACAGCAACAGAATTGACGTATGCACAATCGGTGCGTACACTTGAAATGTGGGCTTCGAATGGGACGAGGCTGGCAAGGCCGGGATCAACTTTCGCAAGCACGGCGTCCGCATGCCCGAAGCGATTCCGGTTTTTGACGACCCGTACGCCATCACGATCACGGATGATGAGGCCGATCCGGACGAACAGCGATTCGTCACGATTGGCATGGGCGCGATGGGCCGATTGCTCGTGGTCGTGTACGCGTGGCGAGGCGACAACATCCGCATCATCTGGCGCGCCCCGCCGAGGCCCATGAACGTGAGCAATACGAGGCAGAACGATGAAAGACCGATACGATTTCAGCAAAGGGAAGAGGGGCAGGGTAGTTCAGCCCGAGCGTGAGACCGAGGGCAAAGTCCGCATTACCATCCGGCTCGATCAGGATGTCGTGGACCGCTTCCTCCAGATGGCGGAAGCATCGGGCGGCGGCACCGGATATCAGACGCTCATTAACGCAGCGCTTCGAGAATACCTTGAAGGTAAATCGCCGCGGTTCGAAGATACGCTGCGACGGATCATTCGGGAAGAGTTGAAATCGAGCGCGGCATAGCGCGAGTATGGATGCCCCGTATCTCCCTGAACTACCCACAAGCTGGAAACCGTGGCAGAACCGGGAACCACGTTTCATCTGAGCCGTCACGGATCTACAATGGTCGATCGACCCATGAACGAACAGCTGAAGCAGATACGTCAACTTCTGGACGAGTTGGAAGCTGAGATCGGGTCAGGGGCCAATCTCGAGCGGAGATCGTGATTTCTCCGCTCTGGAGTTGCCGCTCATCATTCAGGAAATCGTTGATGACCTACAGCCGCTCTTGTCCCCATACGAAGCGGCATTCAACTGGTATGCGTTCCGGCATTCCATCGCCCAAACCGGGAATCCTCATGTACGGCTCAGTGGCAAGGCTCTGCGTCGTGGCTGCGTTAAGTCTTCGTACTCAACTGCCGTTGAGAACACCATTTCAGAAGGAAAGGTACGAGAGATTTTTCGCGCTCTGGAGAACGTCGGTGCGATCCGGAAGGAAGGCGAACCGAACCGCGACGGCACACTTTACCGAATTCTGATTCCCGACGAAATCGAGGCGTGCCGGAAGTTTCGCGCGGAACGGATGGCGACCGAACCGAAGCCACAGATCGGCGCGGCAGATGTTGATCATTACAACGTTCGTGAGAACCGGGTCAAGGTCTACGAACGAGACGGGTACAAGTGCCGCTATTGCCAGAAGCAATTGACCCGCTTCACCGTCACCCTGGATCATGTCCTGCCAGTGGCAGAGGGCGGCGACAACAGCTTCGATAATCTGGTAACGGCGTGCTTTAGCTGCAACTCCCGGAAAACCGGACGGCCCGTTGGCGACTTCCTAGCCGAACAGCCGAACGAGAACTCTGACGCTGCGGAAGTCTAGCCCGGCTGAGATCTGTCGCTACGATTTCAGTTCCGGTGGAGGAGACAGCAAAACCTCCGGAACACGGCCCCCATCGTTACCACCGCACATTCCTTTTCGGACGCAACATGGACGCAGTTTGGACGCAGTTCGCCTTTTTAGGCGATTTCTTGAGAAGAAGAAAACGGCAGTAAGTGCCTTATTATGAGGGTGGTGGCCAGGGACGGAATCGAAGCACCGACGCCAGCCTTTTAGGTGTGAGATCAACTTATCGTATTCCTACCGCAGCTTCACCGGCCGGCCGCCCTGTTCCTTACTCTTCTGCGCGGCATCCATGAACGCGAAGATCTCGAGCGTCTCTTCATTGGACACGGGATACGTTCCCGTCTGGAAGAACTTGACGACCTCGCGTAGCATAGGCGGATAGCCTGCCCTCATTTTTGGGTTACTCTGCGATGTCACCTTGCCGCGAAAGACCAATGCGCCATAGTCGCTGTTCGGTTTGCCCGTTCGAACCATCCCGATACGCCCATCTTTCCATTTGCCCACCACCGTGTCGCCGCCGTCTCCCACGGTACGGCTCACTTCGACGCAACCCGTACCCATAAGCGCGTACATCAGCTCGACCGGATGAATCGCGTACCAGGATAGATCGAGGTAATGATGCTCCTCCTCGGGTCCGGGGCCCCACGTCAGCACGGACTTTGCATCGGGAAACTTCATCGTCGTCGCAATCTCGCTCCACCGGAGACTGGAAGAACTCATCCACTTGATCCCAGCCTGAGCAGCCAGCCGTGCGATCTCCCGGGCGTCTTCAAGGGTCGAAGCCATCGGCTTGTCGATGAAGACGGGCACTTTCTTTCCGGCCTTCACGATCTCTTTGAACTGCGGCAGATGCTGGCGCCCGTCGACACTTTCGAGCAGCACGGCGTCTACCTTGGAAACCAGCGTCGCGATGTCCGGCACGATCTCGATCTTCCACTTGGTTTTCAACTCGTCGAGGAACTTGTCGACGCGCGTGCGGCTCGATTCGACATCCTGGCTACCGCCCTTGAATGCCACTACGATCTTTGCACCCGGGATGTGATCCGGGCTCGAAGGATCGTTAAATGTCCGGGTAAAAGCAGTCACGTGTGATGTGTCCGTGCCTATGATCCCCAGCTTTAAGTCGGCCGCACAGAGCGAAGCCGTAAGTGCGAACAGAAGAATTGGTGCCATCACGCGCATTGTACACTAGTCCTTTCATCTCCTTCCGGTGGACTTCGATACTTCACTGACCTACCTTAAGGGCGTCGGCCCGGGGCGCGCCCAAATCCTCGAAACCAAGGGCCTCCGCACCGTTCACGATCTTCTTTCCTACGCGCCTTTCCGCTACGAGGACCGCTCCAATGTCAAGACCATCGCGCAGCTCTCGCCCGGCGAGATGGCCACGATCCTCGCGGTGGTTCACTCCGTGCGATCCTCCCGCATCGGCCGCAAAGCGGTTGGGATGTTCGAGGCCAGCTTCACCGATGAATCCGCGGGACGGCTCACCTGCAAGTGGTTCCACGGCGGCTACCTCGCCAACGTCTTCGCGCCGGGGATGAGAGTCGCGCTGTTCGGCAAGATCGAGTTCGATAGTTACACCCGCGGCCTGGCAATCCTTCATCCCGAGTTCGAGATCATTCCGGAGGAGGAAGACGCCGAGGCCGCGCTCCATACCGGCCGTATCGTGCCTATCTACGAAGCCGCCGGCAAGATCACTACGCGAGTGCTGCGCACCCTGGTGCATCGGTGTCTCGAGGCTTTACCCCCACCCGAAGACCCGCTGCCTCCGTCGATCCAGCAGCGGTTGAAACTGCCTTCCTATTGGGAGAGCCTCCATGAGGTCCACTTTCCAGCCGCTGGGCAAGACCATAAGATTCTTAACGCCTTCCGCTCCCCGGCCCATTGGCGATTGATTTTCGAGGAACTCTTCTGGCTCGAATGCGGACTCGCTTTGAAACGCGCCAATGCCCGCAGAACGCAGGGCATCGAATTTGCGTTGACGGACGCCATTCGCGAAAAGATCAAGGCGATGCTCCCATTCAAGCCCACGGGGGCACAGAAGCGCGTGTTGGGCGAGATCGCACGGGACATGGCTTCGCCGCATCCCATGAGCCGGTTGCTCCAGGGCGACGTTGGCAGCGGCAAGACGCTAGTCGCCGCCGAAGCCGCCATCATTGCGATCGGCAACGGATATCAGGCCGCCCTGATCGCTCCTACGGAAATCCTCGCCACGCAACATTACTTTTCCTTCAAACGCCTGTTCGACAAGATCGGCTACATCCCGGTTCTTCTCACTGGCTCGATGCCCGCGCGTGAAAAGGAGCAGATCAAGAAGCTCATCGCGGCGGGCCTGGTCCACGTGATCATCGGCACGCACGCAGTGCTGGAAGAAGACGTCGAGTTCCACAACCTCGGCCTGGCGATTATCGACGAGCAACACCGCTTCGGCGTTATGCAGCGCCTCAGGCTGCATCAGAAGGGAATCACGCCCGATGTACTGGTCATGACAGCCACGCCGATCCCCCGCACGCTTGCGCTCACGCTTTACGGCGATCTCGACACCTCGATCATTGACGAAATGCCGCCAGGGCGCCAGCCCATCGCAACCAGGCAAGTGATGGAGGATCAAATCGAGCAGGTGTGGTCGTTCGTACGCCGCGAGGTTCTCGAAGGCCGGCAGGCTTACGTTGTCTGCCCTCTCATCGAAGAATCCGAAACGCAGGCGGTGAAGGCCGCCGAGAAGACGTATCGGCACCTTTCCCAGATTGTCTTTCCCGATTTGCGCGTCGGGCTCCTTCATGGCCGCCTGCGCCCCGACGATAAAGAGGAAGCGATGCGAAGCTTTCAGAAGGGAGAGATTCAGATTCTGGTTTCGACCACGGTGATCGAAGTCGGTGTCGATGTTCCCAACGCGACCGTCATGGTGATCGAGCAGGCCGAGCGCTTCGGTTTGTCGCAGCTCCACCAGCTACGCGGACGTGTGGGCCGCGGCGCATACCAAAGCCATTGCATCCTGGTCACCGGCCGCCTTAACGACCAGAGCAAGGAACGCCTCCGCACCATGACCGATTCAAGCGACGGCTTCTACATCGCCGAAATGGACCTGAAACTCCGCGGCCCCGGCGAATTCTTCGGCACCCGCCAGTCCGGTATGCCCGCCCTCCGCATTGCCAACATCATTCGCGATCGTGATATCCTCGAGATCGCGCGCAGCGAAGCTCAGAACCTGGTCGAGAGCCCGCCGTCGCAGGAGGAACTCCGCCGCGTCGCCGCCTACATCCGCGACCACTGGCAGCGCCGCTACGGTCTGGTGCAGGTGGGCTGATGCGCGTCATCGCGGGGGAGTTTCGCAGCCGGCGCCTGAAGAGTCCGCCAGGACTCGACACCCGCCCCACGCCGGATCGCCTGCGCGAATCTCTCTTCAGTATCCTCGCTCCACAAGTCGAGGGTGTTACCTTCGTCGACGCCTATGCCGGCTGCGGCGCGGTGGGAATCGAGGCTCTCAGCCGCGGGGCCGCGCGCGCCATCTTCATCGAACGCAACCGCGGCGCGTTGCGTGTGTTGCACGAAAACCTGCGGTCGCTAGGCATAGAGGATCGTGCGGGGGTGATCCACGGCAACGTCAGTACCTATCTCGAGAGCGTCCAGGCAGATATCTATTTCCTGGATCCTCCCTACGATCGCCCGCAAGAGTATGATGCTTGCTTGAATTCGCTCGCTTCCGGTCTGGTGATTGTGCAGCACGCCTCGCGGCATGCATTGCTGGACGAATATCGTCACCTCCAACGTTTTCGGACCTTACGGCAAGGCGACAATTCACTGAGCTTCTATGCTCCACCCACTTCGCAGTGATCGATCCGCGCTCGAGTTGCGGAAGCAAGAATTCGAGGTGCAAGGCGAGTGTGAAGGCCTGAAGCTTGCTGATCAGCTTGGCCTTGGCGGGAACGACTGGGATTGGGCTACGGAGCTAGCTAGAAAACCGCGATCGGATTGAGCGCCGAACCGGTCGCGCCTGGCACAGCCATGGGCGCCGTCGTCAGTAGGAATTCCCAACGCTTGCGCTGCTGCGCCGCATTGCCGGCTTCTTCGAGGTCGCAATTGTCCAAAATGGGAACACCCAACGCGACCAGAACCAGCGTGTGTACCGGCCCGCGCATTCCTTCGACGCCAGTCGGCCTCACCTCGCTCGCGCTGTCGCTCCCGAGCACGGCAACATCACGGGCCTTGAGCCAGCGGACACAAGACGCGTGCAGACCGGCTAGATGATCGCTGGCTGGCCAGGGACCTTTCGCCGTGCGCCGGGCCCAACGGCCGGTGCGAACCAGGACCGCGTCCCCTGCCTGGACCTTCACGCCGGCGAACTTCTCCCAGGCGTCCAGATCCTCGGGATAAATCGGCGTTCCCGGTTCGAGGTACGGCATGCCCTTGAGACGGGGAATATCGACCAGAACGGCCCGCGTGAAAATCCCGCTCTTGATCCGGTGAACCGAAAGGCGGCCGGCTCCTTTTTCGGTGACCAGACTTCTCGGAAATCCGTTGTACATCCGGTCCTTGTAGAAGTAGTGGCAAAGCGCATCCAGATGCGTGTGAGCCAGGCCGTGGTGCGCGATGGTGAACGAGTCGCTGTGAGACCCGGCGTTCGGCGTCTGGCCGTGGACGAGCATCTCATGCACGAACGGGCGCGGATTGTCGGCCGCCGTTTGCGTTTCCGCATCGTGCGAGAGGGATACCGGAACTCCCTCGCGCACCAGTTGCGCGGCTGCCTTGCGCTTAGCAGGGGTGATCAGGTTGATCGCGCCAAGTTCGTCGTCCTTGCCCCATCGCCCCCAGTTCGAGAGATCCGACATCCATCGATCGAACTCTGCTTGGGAAACCGCGCGCGGCGCCTGCGCCGAAGATTGCCGCAAAGCCAACAGCAGGAGCGGCATCCAGATGAAATATCGTGTGAGACGCATAGTGATTACCAAAACCTCCTGTTTCGATACATTCAGTCACAACCCAAATCGCCAAACCATCACTTAATTCGTAACTGATTGCAATTACTGAAAATATTCTCACAAATGGACACAACAAAACCGGCAGCTTTACGCCGGAACCCACTTGCCTCCCTGCTAACCTCTCCTTGGAGGCAGGCGCTTTCGCGCCGAACCTCGAACAAGGAGAAACCGATATGTCGTTACTCAACAAGGTCAGCGAGACCAACCGCCCTCAACGCCCTTCAATCCACAGGACCCGTAACCCCGGAAGGTAAGCAACGTACCTCCCGAAATGCACTGCGCCATGGCCTCTGCACGGAAGACCTCGTCATCCCAAGCTTTGGCGAAAGCGAAGAGGATCTCGACCTCTTCCTCACCGGCTACAACGAATACTATCAACCCGCCAACCCCGTTGTGGCAACCCTGGTCCATGAAGTCGCCACACTCGCCTGGCGTCCCCGCCGCGGTCCACGTGCTGAAGCCGCCTCCTATGAAGGCTCCTACGACCGGCACAGCGTATTCGTCGGCAGTCTCAAACAGGTTGAACGCCTGCCTCATACCATTAACAGATCCGGTCTTCTCGACCGTCTCGAGTCCGTCTCCCGTCACGAATCCCGTCTCGCCATCCGCCTTCATCGCTCGCTTAAGCTTCTACAAGAAATGCAAACAAAGCCCATCTTTCTGAAAACACAACCACAAACATCGACAATCCGCTACCATGAAAGTTCCATTCTGGTGGGGCGAGCCTCCAGGCTTGCCGAAGCATCCGGAAGAGACGATGAAACTTTCCGACAAGTACACCCAGCTCGAAGGCTCTGTCTACCTCACTGGTATTCAGGCTCTCGTACGCCTCCCGATGGACCAGATGCGTCTGGATAAAGCCGCCGGACTGAATACCGGCTGCTTTATCTCCGGCTACGAAGGCTCTCCTCTGGGCGGCTATGACTTTGCCCTCCAACGCGCCGGCAAACTTCTCTCCGAGCACAACATCCACTTCTGGCCCGCCCTCAACGAGGATCTCGCGGCCACAGCCATCTTCGGCTCGCAAATCCACCATACGCTCGGTGCTCTCGGACCCGCCAATGTCGACGGTGTGGTGGGCATCTGGTACGGGAAAGGCCCTGGAGTGGATCGGTCCGGCGACATCCTTCGCCACGCCAATCTCTCCGGGTCGCCGGGACGGTGTGCCACTCTCGTGCTCGCCGGCGACGATCACCCCTGCAAGAGTTCCTCCATTCCCCATCAAAGCGACCTGTCGCTCTACAACGTCAACATACCGATCCTCTTCCCCGGCAACACCCAGGAAATTCTCGACTACGGTCTCTACGGCATTGCTCTCTCCCGCCACACCGGAGCCTGGGCCGCTCTGAAACTCCTGACCCAAACCTGTGACGGTGGCGGAACCGTCGACATCAATCTTTCCCGCCATCGGTTTTACACCCCTGCTGGCTACGAAAAGAAAACAGACGCGCGCCTGGTCCCCGGAATTGCGCTGGGTCTCGAGTATGAAACCAACGTCCGGCGTCTTCAAGCAATTTTTGAATTTTCAAACTTCAACCAACTGAATCGTAGGCATGGTGCAGACGAAGGAGCCCGCATCGGAATCGCTACCGCCGGAAAGTATTACTACGACGTGATGCAAGCTTTTACCGACCTTGGAGTTGACGAGGATCGGCTCCGCCAGCTCGGCATCCGAATCGCCAAGTTCGGCATGACCTATCCGCTCGATCCTGCCTTCTCGACAGCCTTCGCAGCGGGTCTCGAGAAAATCATCGTCGTCGAAGAGAAGCGCAGCTTCCTCGAATTCCAGCTCCGTGACGTTCTCTATAACACCGCCGATCATCCCAGGATTGCCGGTAAGCAGGATGACTCCGGCGCACCGCTGTTTCCCGCCGCGGTGGAAATGGATCCCGACCTCATCGCGCGCGCCTTGGCGCGACTCATCCCGGATCTGGACCAGCGCAAACGAGTCGCTCTGCTCGATCGCACACAGGCCCGTCCCAAGGAGTTCGCGTTTCAACGCTTGCCCAACTACTGCTCGGGTTGTCCTCACAACCGCAGCACCCTTCTCCTCGAAGGCCAAGCCGCAGGTGGCGGCATCGGCTGTCATGGCATGGGCTTTCTGCTCCAGGAATACAACCGCGGCTATCTGTTTTCGACCCAGATGGGCGGCGAAGGCGCTGCCTGGATCGGCATGGCCCCTTTCGTCGAGCGCGGCCACCTGTTCCAAAACATCGGCGACGGCACCTACTTCCACTCCGGCTCACTTGCGATTCAGGCGGCCATTTCAGCCGGAGTCAATATCACTTTCAAACTTCTCTATAACGGACATGTCGCCATGACCGGCGGCCAGGACGCTGTCGGCGCCATCCCCATCCCCGCTCTAACCCGCAAGCTCGAAGCAGAAGGCGTCAGGAAAATCATTGTGCTCGCCGAGGACGCGGACAAATATTCCGATCCCTCCGGGCTCGCCTCCAATTGCACCGTCCGCGACCGCAATGACCTTGAAAAAGTCCTCCGCGAGCTGGAACGAATATCCGGCGTCACGGTGATGATCTACGACCAGGAGTGCGCCGCCGAAAAGCGCCGCCTGCGCTCCCGCGGCAGGTATGCCGAGCCCACCGAACGGCTCGTCATCCACGAACGGGTTTGCGAAGGCTGCGGCGACTGCGTCAAGCAATCCAACTGCATGAGCCTGCATCCGGTGGAAACAGCGTATGGCCAGAAGATGAAGATCCACCAACCCTCCTGCAACAAGGACTATACCTGCGCACTCGGCGATTGCCCCTCGTTCGTCACCGTGAAAATCAAGCCCGGCACCGGACTCAAACGCCCGCCCCTCGCGCCGCTGCTCGAAGGCGATCTTCCCAATCCACTGCGCACAGTTTCGCTCGAAGGCGGCTACCGAATCCTTTCTCCTGGCATCGGAGGCACGGGCGTTGTCACAATCAACGCGCTCATCGCCACCGCAGCCCTGATGGAGGGGCTCTCCGTTCTCTCCCTGGATCAAACCGGCCTCGCGCAAAAAGGCGGCGCTGTCGTCTCCCATCTCATTCTGAGCAAGGCGCCGCTCGCGGCTTCCGTCAAGATCAACACCGCCAACGCCGACCTTATCCTTGGATTCGACCTCGTCGGTGTCATGCACGCCGATAACCTCAAATGCGCCCACCCAGACCGAACCGTCGCCGTCGTAAACACGCACCTCATTCCCACCGCCGAATCCATCCGCCGCCGCCAGTCCCTCGGCGATCCTTCGCAGCCCCTGACGCGATTGGAAGAGTACACTCGCGGAAAAGATAACGTCTACGCCGATGCATCCCATCTTTCCGAGCGCCTCTTCGGAACGCATATGATGACCAACATGATTCTGCTCGGCGCCGCATGGCAGGGTAGATTCGTACCGGTGAAACTGTCGAGCCTCGAGTCCGCCATCCGCATCAATGGTGTGGAAGTGGACAAGAACCTTGCTGCCTTCCGCCAAGGCCGCCTCCTTTTCCAGCAGCCGGCACTGCCCCGGCCTCCAAAACCCGAAATTCCCACCATCGACTATTACGTCGAGCTCACTCGGTATCAGAATGCCCGCTACGCCGATCGTCATCGCCGTTTCGTGGAGCGTGTACGGTCCGTGAGCCCCGAGCTCGCCGCGCTCGTCGAGCCACATTTGTTCAAGCTGATGATGATCAAGGACGAATACGAGGTCGCCCGGCTCCTCACCGATCCGGAGTTCGAACGGCAGCTCCACGATCAGTGGGAGTCGATAGAGTCCATTTCTTTCAACCTCCATCCACCCCTACTCCGCCGCTTTGGACTGAGCCGAAAGATCCGGATCCGCCGCTCTCTACTACGCATCCTCGCTGCCCTCAAACCGATCCGCGGCACGTTTCTCGACGTATTCGGGTATACCGCTCACCGCCGTCAGGAACGCGCCTTGATCGACTGGTACTGCGGGCTCATCGAAGAGGTGCTTTCCCGTCCCAATTCAGAGAGTGCCCGTGAGCTCGCCTGCCTCCCCGACCAAATCCGCGGCTACGAAAAAATCAAGGAAGAATCCATCCGAGTGGCGCACGCCTCCGGCTTGCGAAACGACCTGAAAGGCCTTGCGAAAAAGACTTGAAAAGCAATGACTGGGTGTATACTGATCGAAACCGGTTAAGGAGGCAAAGCGAATGTATCGGATTCTCAGCTCATTATCCCGCCGCGATCTCTTGATCGACCAACTTCCCTTGTTAACCACTTCGATGGTCATCTCGGAAGTGTTCTACAAATTCCACAGCTTTACTCTCGAGTGCATTGCTTTTCTTGCCACCTGGGCGGCCTTGGACTTTGCGGTCGCGGGACTGCGTCGGCGGTTTCCCGGCCATCACTCGAAATAGCATCGACGAACCTCAAAGGGAGGTGATTATGCCAGGGCCCAAGACGAGTGGCGCCGACGTTGAGAAATGGATGGAGGAGGCAGGTCTGGTGTTCCGGGGCGAAGTGCGAAAGGTCAAAGCCTCCAACGTCAAGCTGGCTCAGCCGGGTGACCGGACTTGCATTGTGAGGGTCAGGGAGATTCTGCACGGGCCCCAGGAAATGGCCGCTTTCGCCGGCAAAGACATCACCCTCGAGATGAAAGAGAAACCGCCTAAGCCCGGCTCGGAAATGATCTTCTTCGCGCAAAGCTGGATCTACGCCGAGAATCTGGCCTTGCGTGAGATCGGCCGGAAGCCGGCCAACGCGGCGCCGGAGGCCGCTCGAAGGGCAGTGGCCGCCGGCGCCACGCGCGGCGAACGAGCGGTCGCTGAGCGAATCGAGTCGGCGGACGTCGTGGTGGCGGGCCGCGTATTGGAGACCAAAGCCGCCCAACCGCCGCGTATTACGGAGCATGATCCGATGTGGGCCGAGGCTACGGTGGAAGTCGAGTCGGTCGAAAAAGGCGAGCTTTCGGCAGATCGCGTGACCGTAATGTATCCGACGAGTATGGATGTCATGTGGTATCAGGCCCCGAAGCTCCAGGTGGGGCAGCGCGGCGTGTGGATTCTCAAGAAGGCGGAGTCCATCGGGCTTCGATCCGGTGCGTTCGCGGCTACCGATCCCGTCGACTTTCAGCCGAATTGGCAACTAGCGGGAATTCAGTCCGGAATCCGGAAAACCGGAATCCGGAAAAGGGGAAAGAGGAAGTAGGCATGGGCGCCCTCGTAGTGAATATGATCCCGTTCGCCCAGAGTGGCGAGACCAATCAGGATAGTGAGCCCAATCTCGCCGTAAATCCGGCCAATCCGGACCAGATCGCTGGTTCTGCCTTTACCCCGGACCCGCTGGGCGGTCCGAATGCCCCGATCTTCGTATCAAGCGATGGAGGCAACACCTGGGCGCTGAACTCGATCGTTCCGAGCAACGCAGGCTCGGCAACCGGCGACATCACCCTCCGCTTCGCCACGACCAGCGGAATCCTATACGCCGGAATACTTCGCCGGCCGGGGTCGTTGCGGTTGAATATCCTTCGGACCACCAACTTTCTGGGCGCTTCGACCATGACCGTCCTCGTTGACCGGACCGGCAACGGCGTGGACCAGCCTTACGTTCAGGCCGCGACCGCCGGAACGGACAGAGTTTATGTCGGAGACAATGATTTCAACGCGGCTTCCGGACGAACCGCCACTATCGATCAGTCACTCGATGGGGCTATTGCGGCCCCAATCTTTAACAGCATCCGGATCGAGAGCCGTGTTACTTCCGGACAGGACGGTCCACCAATTCGTCCAGCCGTGCATCCGGACGGAACCGTGTATGCGGTTTTCTATGGTTGGCGGGCGTTCACAGGAAGCCAGGCGACAGCCGATGTCGTCATAGTACGGGATGATAACTGGGGAAGCGGCGCGACGCCTTTTTCTGCCCTCACCGATCCGTCCGACGGCCTGGCTGGCCGCCTCGTTGTTACTGGCCGGACCGTGCCCTGGGCTAACTTCAGTACCTTTGGCCAGGAACGCTTCGTTGGCTCGAATATCACCATAGCCGTCGACCCGCGGAACAGTTCGGTCGTCTATGTCGCGTGGGCAGACAGGGTCGGCGCTACGGACTATACGTTGCATGTCAGGCGGTCAGGCGACCGCGGGGCAACCTGGTCCGCTGCTGACATTCGAACGATTACCAATGCCACCAACCCGGCATTGGCGATCAATAGCCGCGGCGTTGTCGGTTTCCTCTACCAGCAGCTTACCGGTAGCGGCGCCTCGCAGCGTTGGCAGACTCATTTGGAGCGAACGTCGGATGATTGGGCAACCGCGGCGACCGACCTCATCCTGGCGGACGTTCCCGCCAACGCGCCAGCCGTCACATTCATTCCTTATATCGGCGACTACGTTCATCTGATGGCCGTAGGGAAAGACTTCTATGGAATCTTTTCCGCCAACAACACGCCAAACAATGCGAATTTCCCGAATGGCGTGACGTTCCAGAGAAACGCGGATTTCGCCACGCAAACGCTTCGCAACGTGGCGGGAACAGCCACCGTGGCCGTTTCGATCGATCCCTTCTTTTTCCGCGTCCGCCAGATCGCCCTGGACCAGGACTTCTACGTGCGCGACTGGACCGACTCGGCCAGCAGCGCCGATCCAGGGCTCGAGCCGTCCACTCACCCTCACTTCTACGTCAACAGCGACGTTTGGAATCGCCGGAGCAATGCACCGGGCGGCTTTAACGCCAACGATCAACCACAGAGCGAAGATCCCCAGATGTCGTCGTTAGGAGATAACTTCGCTTTCGCCCGCGTCCACCGGAAGGCTTCAGGTCCCGCCCAAACGGTCAACCTCCATTTCCTCTATTCGGAGTTCGGTACCGGCAGCAACTACATCGATGCGGGAACAGGCGCTGACCCGACGCTCAGTTTCGCCGCTGTCGACACGGTGAAGACAATGACTGCGGGACGGGCCTGGACTTTGCCGGTAACGACGTCGACCCACACGTGTCTCGCGGTCGAGATTTCGACTCCCGACGATCCCGTCGTGGCTCCCAGCCTTCTCGGGCGGGCGCCCGGTTGGCCGTCGACAGACTTGTCGGTTCTGCTCGACAATAACAAAGCCCAGCGGAACATGGGCGTGTATCCTGTTTCCGGCAGGGGATTCGGATCCTTTTACGCGGTCCTGCACAACGCCGCTACGGCGCGCCGGGACATGCGCGTCCGAATGGATATACCGGACAAGGTGAGGAGGGCTCTTCGCACCATCCGGCCGCAAGTGCTCGGCGGCAAGGGAACCGTGGAAAGCGGCGTCGTATTGTTGCCGGACATGAGTCCCGGCGAGAACCGCTGGGTCGAGGTGAGAGTTGGTATGCCGGAAGGGCAGACCGGCGACCCGCTCCCGGTGTCCTTCCTGGAAGAAGTAGGCGGCGTCGCGGTGAACGGATTCGCCATTGCTCCGCAGCCCGCGCCCCTGTCCCGGGTCTTTCTTGAGAGCCTGCGGCTGCAAGTTGCGGTTCTAGCCAGAATCGGCGTTGTCCTCGGGAGTCCCGAGTCGGAAGCGGAAAGCAAAGCCACAGCGCGCATCTTGTCGAGAAGACTGACGGCCGCGCAGGCCGTGGCCTTCCTGAGGTCGCACGCCGGACCGATTTCGGAGCTCGCCACCGAGGTCATCAGGGCTGCCGCGGACGGTGATATTCTCGATGTCCGGAGATCCTTGCAGGAGTTTCGCACCTACACTTCGAGCAGCAACTCGGCTCTGCTGGCTCCGGTGCACGTCACCTTGATGCACAAGCTGGACGCCGCCCTGACCATGATCACGAAGGCAAAAGGCGACCCGGCGGATGTTCTTCAATCCGTTCGCTGGCAGGCCGAGCTCTTTCAAGCCGAGAGACTGGCGCGGCTGGAGCCATCCGCTCGCATCCGCAAAGCATCCGAGAAGTTCGCTCGCGGATATCCGCTTCGGGAAGTTGGCAATGCCGACTACCCGAAGTTTCTCAAAGCGCGACTAAATGACCTCCGTTCCGTCGCCGGCGAATTGGGCAGTCCGGGCATCGTCGATCGGGTCGCAGCTCTCGAATCGAGTCTGCGCACAGTGGAGACCACCCAGGCCGCGCATCGCGCTCTTCTATTGGAGCTGGACCGGCTCATTCATTGACGAAACAGGTAGGATCTGCGCGAAACTGATCTTATAGGATGAGAATCTGCCTATGCACCGCCGAACTTTTATTGTGACCGCGGGGGCCACCGCCCTCGCGACCCAGACGGCCGCCGGGGCCAACGATCGGGTGAACGTGGCTGTAATCGGTGTGCGGAGCCGTGGCCGCGAGCACATCGACATCTTTGCCCGCCAGCCGGGATCTCGAGTGACCGCGGTCTGCGACATCGACACCGCCCAGAGCGAGCGGGCACTCCCTTTGGCGGAGAAGGCGCAAGGGACAAGGCCAAAGGTCTACCAGGACATTCGCAAGTTGCTCGAGGACAAAGAGGTGGATGCGGTTTCGATTGCCACCTGTAATCACTGGCACGCGTTGGGCGCCGTTTGGGCCTGCCAGGCTGGCAAGGACGTGTATGTCGAAAAACCCGCGAGCCATAACCTCTGGGAAGGCCGCAAGATGGTCGAGGCCGCGCGCAAATACAACCGCGTGGTGCAGTGCGGCATGCAGAGCCGATCCATCGAACACAAACGCAAGGCGATCGAGCTTCTCAAGCAAGGCGTGATCGGCAAAGTCTATCTCGCCAAAGGTCTTTGCTTCAAACGCCGCCAATCGATTGGCAAGAAAGCCGACGGCCCTGTGCCGGCGGGCGTCAATTGGGATGTTTTCCTGGGACCCGCTCCCATGCGGCCCTTCAACGAGAATCGCTTTCATTACAACTGGCATTGGTTCTGGGACACCGGCAATGGCGACATCGGCAACCAGGGCGTTCATGAAATGGACATCGCGCGGTGGGGACTAGACAAAAAGACACTGCCCAAACGTGTGCATTCCTCCGGCGGCAAGTTTGTTTACGACGACGATCAGGAGACTCCGAACACCCAAATGGCCACGTTCGAGTACGATGACTGCCAGATCCTCTTTGAAGTGCGTGGGCTCGTAACCGGCGGCGAAAGCTCGATCCACTACGACGGCTCGAACTTCATCGGCAATCTGTTCTACGGAAGCGAAGGGTTCCTCTCCGTGGATTCGAACGGGTTTCAGATTTACCTCGGGGAAAAGCGCGAGCTCGCACAATCGATGAAGCCCACCGAAGCAAAGATCTGGGACACCGCCCCGCATATGGCCAATTTCCTGGCAGCGATCCGGTCCCGCAAGCATACGGATTTGACTGGGGACATCGAAGAAGGCCATCTCTCGGCGGCATTGTGCCACATGGCCAACACCAGCTATCGCCTGGGACGCAAGCTCACCTTCGATCCCGCCAGCGAGAGCTACGGAGCCGATTATGAGGCCAATCTTCACCTGGCCCGGAACTATCGGGCACCGTACGTTATTCCGGAAAGGCTCTAGTTCAAGATTTTGCCAGACGGTCCCGCAAAGTTTTGACTTCGCTCCGCAGCACCCGGCCGAACACGCCAGCATCGCTGCCCCATGAAATTACGTTGAAGCCTAGCTTCAACCATGCCTCTGCCTGCTCCATCGACCCGGGCTGGATACCCGCCACCTTGTGATACTTTCGCGCCACGGCCACCACCTTGTTCATCGCATCCAGGAACTTCTCGTTCTGAAACTGGCCCGGAATGCCCATCGATTGACTGAGGTCGAAGTGGCCAACCCACAGTACATCCACCCCCGGAGTGGAGGCGATCGCCTCCAAGTTCGAGATACCCACTGGTGACTCGATCTGTGTGATCACCGTGGTATTCTCATTGGCGCGTTTGAAGTAGCCAACCGGGTCAGGCACGACGTAATCCGTATGGGCGCCGCCGAGTCCCACTCCGCGCCGCCCCAGGGGTGCGTACTTCACCGAGTCCACAATCAGCTTGGCCTGCTCAGCGGTTTCGACATTCGGTATCATCACACCCAGCGCACCACCATCCATCACGCGGGCGATGAAGTGATACTGCGCCGCCGGCACGCGAACGAAAGGCGCGATATCGGTCGCTTTGAACCACGCGATCAGGTCTGTCACCCGCTCGGTTCCGAACTCCGAATGCTCCATGTCGATCAGAACAAAATCCAGGTTCGCCGACTCGAGAATCTTCGCAATCCCACGCGTGCCGAACTCCCATACCATGTGTCCCACCGGGATGCCCCCGGAAGCCACGACTTTGCGAAAGCGATTGTCCTTCATAAGCGGATAGTGTACCAATCCGCTCCGATTCCCCGTGTGATAATAAGCACCCGATGCTGCTGATTAAAGAAGAAGAGGTGAGATGCCTGCTTCCCATGACGGAGGCGATGCGGCTGGTTCGCGACAGTTTCGAGGGTTTGGCGACTGGCCGCGCCATCAACCAGCCGCGTAGAAGACTCGTCGTGCCGTCGGGCGCTGCTTTGCACCAGATGGCGGGGGTTTGGGGGAATTACTTCGGAACCAAGATCTACTCTACCCACGTCAAGCATGGCGCCCACTTCCATGTAATGCTTTACGATGCCGCGACGGCGGAGCCGCTGGCGCTCTTCGAGGCTAACTGGCTGGGGCAGATCCGCACCGGTGCAGCGACCGGAGTAGCCACCCAACTGCTCGCCCGCGAAGATTCGCGCGTGCTGGGGATCATCGGCACAGGGTTTCAGGCGCGGTCGCAAGTCGAAGCTGTCCGCCAGGCGCGCAAGATCGATACAGTACGAGTCTGGAGCCGAAACCCGCGGAAACGGTCCGAATTCGCCTCCGAAACCGGCGCCCAGGCGACGGAGACCGCCGAACAGGCGATTCGTGAAGCGGACGTCATCGTTACGGCGACCTTCGCCAAGGATCCCGTGCTCGAGCCGGCATGGGTGAGGGATGGGGCGCACGTCAATGCGGTGGGTTCAAACAACCCGGAGCGCAGGGAGTTGCCCGCAGACTTGGTCATGCGGGCGGGCTTGATCGCTGCCGACTCGATCGAACAAGCCAGGATCGAATCGGGTGACCTCATTCTTGCCTTTCAACCGGCCGATTGGGAATCAGGGCGTGTGGTCGAGATGTCGAAAGTCGTCTCCGGCGCTGCCGGGCGCAGTTCGCCGGATCAGATCACGATCTTCAAGTCGAATGGCTTGGGCGTCCAGGATGTAGCCGCTGCGGCGTTTGTTTACGAGCGGGTTAAGGCAAGCAGGGCTTGAAACCTCCCCTTTGGCGGTTCGCCAGAGAATTCCCGAGTTGACCTAACCTGCCGGCGTCGTATAGAGTCTAAAGTTCGGATGTAGTACCAATCCTAATACTGAGCTAAAGGATAACGTTGATCCGAGTCCTAGCCAGCTTCTGGGTCCTGCTTCTACTGGCCACATCCGGCTGCGAAGTCACCACCAAACCGTCGCGGTACGTCCGCCATTTCGTGCCGCCGGCGCCAGTCCCTCGGCCGCCAGATTACCAAGTCGAGGCTGCGCCGCCGTTGCACGATCCGATCGTCGCCCGGGAGATCCCGAATCTGTTTTCGACGGTCGCCTTAACACCGGCCCGGTCGCTCGAAACGGAAATGCGGATCGGCCGGGCCGAAGCCCATTTCCAGGAAGGTGTTACGGCGGTTCGGAAAGGGAACTGGGATGCAGCCCGATCCAGCTTTGATGCGGCGTTGGAATTTCTATCCGCCGGCACGTCGAATCCTGTCGACCGGGACCGTCTGAAGGCTCGATTCGCAACCATGGCGGAAGAAATCCACCGCCTGGAAATCGAAGCGGGGCAAACAGCCAACCCGGAAGGCGAACCTGTTTTTGACCGCTCGCCCATCGACGACATCAGCCAAATGACGTTTCCCGTCGAGCCCGGTCTCAAAGGCAAGGTGCGGGAGCAACTGCTTTCGACTGTCTCACAACTGCCTTTGGAGCTTGCCGATCCCGTCGTTAGCTTCATCAACTACTTCTCGTCGCCCCGAGGCAACCGGACGATCACGGCTGGGCTCCGCCGCGCCGGGCGATATGCACCTATGATCCGGCGCATTCTAGACGAAGAAGGCCTTCCACCGGAGTTGATCTTCATGGCGCAGGCCGAGTCAGGATTCCTGCCTCGGGCCGTGTCGGTCAAAAAGGCGACAGGGATGTGGCAGTTCGTCAAGTTCCGGGGGTTGGAATACGGTCTCCAGCAGACGACTCACGCCGATGACCGCCTCGATCCGGAAAAGGCCACGAGAGCCGCGGCACGCCATCTCCGCGATCTATATGGCCAATTCGGGGACTGGTATCTGGCAATCGCCGCCTACAACTGTGGACCTGGCAATGTAGAGAGAGCCGTGCTGCGGACCGGCTACGCGGATTTTTGGCAGTTGTACAGCCGGAACGTGTTGCCCCGGGAGACGGCCAATTACCTGCCGATTATTCTGGCGATGACGATCATGTCGAAGAATCCGAAGGATTACGGTTTGGACGGAGTCGTTCCGGATGCTCCGCTCGAATACGACACCATCCCGATGACTTCGAGCACGCATCTGGCGCTGATTGCCGACATTGTGGCGAAGCCGCTGCACGTGATCCAGGAAATGAACCCGTCGGTGTTGAAGCTGACCGCGCCCTCTGGTCATGGAGTGCATGTCCCCAAGGGAGTGGCTAAGACCGTGCTGGCCGCGCTGGATGCGATTCCGCCGGAAAAGCGGATGGCTTGGCGAGTACACCGGGTGGGAAGCACGGATACCGTTGCCTCGATAGCGAGGCAATACAAGATTGCCGAGAAATCGATGCAGGCGGCGAACGGGAGCCGCCTGGCATCGATCGAGGCCGGCGATTTCATTTTTATTCCGGTCTCCTATCCTGGAGCGGTGGCGGAGAAGAAACCTGGCGTGCGAACCAAGAAGCCGGTATCAGGGCGCGCGCGGACAACGGCGGCCAGGAAGCCTGCTGCTGCCCGGTCTGCTGTGACCCGCGCGGCGGTGAACCCAGCTTCGCCCTTGCAGGCACGTGCCCGGTAACGAATTCGAAATTTCGCGCGCTCACTCTCTTGCCTTCGCCTAAAAACGAGTTATTCTATACGAGACCAAGCCTGAGGAGGGCGAGCCGCGCGGACTTGCCTTAGGCGTCAAGCGCTGGTTCCGGCGCCAGTCAGCGCTGGAATCGTCGTCGACCGAGGAGGTAGTCCTGGATGACTGGTGCTTATCGCATGCGCCCTGAAGAAGACGAGGACGAGTTTCCCTACGATGCCGAACACATCGAAATGGAGTCCGAGATCCGAGAATACAATCTGGATGATGAGGAAGAAATGATCGAACCCACTAACACCCCCACCGCTGACGCGTCGACTTCCGACCAACCCGCAAGCACAGTGGAGCCGTTTTTTGATCCGAATCCCCCGGCTCCTACTCCCGCTCCGGCGGCGGCTCCGGCCAAACCGAAAGCTGCCCGCAAGCCAGCCCAGAAGGCCGCTAAGCCCGCCGCGAAGAAAGTTGCCATGAAGGTTGCTAAGAAGGCCGCGCCGAAGAAGGCAGCTAAAAAGGCCGCGCCGAAAAAGGCCGCCAAGAAGGCTGCGGCGAAGAAGGCCGCTAAAAAGGCCGCGCCGAAAGGAAAAGCGAGCAAGGGCGCCAAGAAGGGCAAGAAGAAGTAGCGGCTTGCGCCGGCCACCATGCCTGTCCTGGCGGCCCGATGGCTCCGGAGAATGCGTGGTGGCGCGCAGGCGCAACTGATTCAGGCCAGCGACGGCCATCACTACGTTGTCAAGTGCAAGAACAATCCCCAACACCCAAGAATTCTCATCAATGAGTGGTTAGCTTCAGTCGCACTGCGGTACCTCGGGATTCAGACGCCCCCTGCAACCCTGGTGGGCCTGACAGAAGAGTTTCTCGCGCAGAATGAAGATTGCCGCCTCCAGTTGGGAAGGTCCCAGGTTGATATCGAGCCGGGGTGGCATTTCGGCTCGCGGTTTCCTGGCGATCCGCAGTTATTGGCTGTGTTCGACTTCCTGCCTGACGCGCTTCTGGACAAGGTCGCCAACATCCGGGACTACCTCGGCGCCTTGGTGTTTGATAAGTGGACGTCCAATGCCGATGCCCGGCAGTCGATTTTCTATCGCGCCAACATTTTGCATGCTCCCGCAGGGTCGCCAGTCGAGGCCGGGGAGAGCGGGTTCGTCGCCTCGATGATTGACAACGGATTCATTTGCGACGGTCCGAACTGGACATTCTCCGATGCCCCTTTGCAGGGTTTGTACCACCGCCGTCAGGTCTACCAAAGTGTGCGCGGATGGGAAAACTGGGAGCCTTGGTTGGACAGGGTCGAGAACTTCCCAGATGTTATCTTCGACGATGCAATGAAGCAGATACCGTCCGAGTGGATCGCAGGAGACGAGGGAACTGTCTTCCGGCTGTGCGAGCAGTTGCTTTCCCGGCGGAGGAAAGTGAGGCGGTTCCTGGAGCAGACGAAGGACGCGGGCGGCATCAATCTTTTCGCAAACTGGCGTTGATCGCCAGCGCCACGACGCGAGCGGTGGCCGGGGCCATCAGAATCCCGTTGCGATAGTGGCCGTACGCGAGCCAAAGTCGCCCACCTGCGTGAGATTCCAGGACGGGAACCAAGGAGGCAGTGGCGGGGCGGAAGCCGATCCAGGCGCCGGGATGCTGGCCCATGAGCGGTTCCGGCAGCAGCCGTTCGGCACGCCGGCGGATCGAGTCGACTGTGTCCGGGTCGAGTTGGGGATCGAAACCAACTCGCTCTTCCGAGGTCCCCGCGATGACGAGGCCGTTGGAGCGCTGCAGCAAATATGTGTGCCCACAGCGGAGCATGGGCGCAAGAGAGCCCGGAGGGAGATCATAGCCGAGCAAGTGCCCGCGGATCGGGTACGACTCGGGGATTGGAAGAATCGATCCTTCCACTTCCACTTGGATGGCGCTGGACCAGGCGCCGGCGGCGATTACCGCAGTCGCGGCTGTCCAGCGGTCGCCGGCGGTATGCACGGTAACGCCGCTCGCGGCAACCTGGATGCGATTCACACTGGTCTGCTCTGAGATCGTCACGTTTCGCCGGAGGCAAGCCTGACCCAGGGCGCTCGTGACGTGGCGTGGATCGACCTGAGCGTCCTTCGGATAATGCCGGGCGGTGAAACCGCGCACGGCTAGCGAGGGTATCTGGCTTAAGATTTCCGCTTCGCTTGCGGCTGTGGATGGAATTCCGATGGCCGCCTGCGCGTGGGAACGGTTGCGTAGTTCGACGGCTTCCCGATCGTCCAGGGCGAGCTCGATAGCCCCGCAGACTCGATAGTCGATCGGCACAGCCGATTCCGCTTCCAGCTCCTTGACGAACGTTCCATACTCTCTCCAGCTTTCGAGCGCCAAACGGCCCCACTCGGATGGCGCGACCACTTCTGAACCCGGCGCGAGCATTCCCGCGCCAGCCCAGCTTGCCTGCCCGCCCAGTCGACCTGTATCGGCGAGCTGTACCGAGATTCCCTGCTGCGCCAGCCGCCAAGCGATCGATCCCCCGATGATCCCTGCCCCGGCAATGATTACATCCGCGCTCGGCATTGCTTATTCGATCGGCTCGTTCCATGCTAAGAATGGAGAGTAATGCACGCCAACATTCTACACAACGGGCGGATTCAGGCGAGTTCCGAGAAGACCTTGTCCCCGGGTCAAATCGGATTCATGAATGGATGGGGCATCTTCTCGACGATTCGGGTTTTTGACGGCGTCCTGTTCGCATACGAGCGGCACTGGGCACGGATGGGGAAAGATGCAAGTCTGTTGCGCGTGCCCATGCCGGAAGACAGGGAGTGGCTGCGCCGGCAACTGCTTGCCCTGGTGGAGGCCAACTCGGCCTGGAATGCGACTTTGCGGGTGGCGGTGGTGCGCAACCGGGGCGGATTCTTTGAAGGTCAGGGAATCGAGCGGGACTACGACGTGATTGCCTTTACGACTGACGTGCATGCCTGGGGGGGCGGTGTCAGGCTGGCAATCCAGCCGCAAGCACGGCACTCGGCGTGCATGTTTGCAGGGACCAAGATTACTTCGTGGTGCTTTAATTTGACGTGGCTCGAGATGGCCAAGTCGAAGGGTTTCGACGAGGTGGTCCTGCTGGATGAACAGGATCGGGTGTCCGAGTGCACATCCGCCAACATCTTCATCGCCACGCCCGAAGGCGTGATGACACCTCCGTTGTCGTCGGGTTGTCTGCCCGGAGTCACGCGGGAATTGCTGCTGTCCGAGGCGGGGAGTCCGGAGGTTCCGATCCATGAGCGGCATCTGAGGCTGGAAGATCTCTACCGGGCGGATTCGGTCTTCATCACGTCCACCACCAGGGAGTTGCTCCCCGTAGTTGAAATTGAAGGCCGCCAACTGAACTGTAACGAAGCGGCGCGGCTGGCTTTGCAACAGTCGTTTTCCGCCTATGCCGACCGGTATGTGGCCGTGGCAGCGGAACGAGGTGAGGGAACCCGGATTCATGCCTGAGTACTATCCTGGGAAGCCGGCGGTACTATAGGGAAAGACCTTAAAAGCAAAGGGGTCTCTTACCCAAGTCCTATTGCTCTCACATCGGTTATCCATTTATAATCCTTTTTAACAACGATGATTGCGGAGTGCCCTAATTGCAGGTCGAAGAATCTCCGATTTTCGAAGTCGCGAAACCCGTTAGAACGGCTTCTTTCGGTGTTCGGTTATTGCCGTTTCCGGTGCCGGGACTGTAAAAATCGGTTCACGGAAGGGATCTTGTGGTTGCCAGGAATGCGCTTTGCGCGGTGCCCGCGATGTTTGCGGGAGGATCTTTCGAACTGGGCGGAGCCGTACCACTATCCTCCGCGGCGCGAACGGCTTCTGATCCGCATCGGCGCCAAGGCCCACCGGTGCTCTCCGTGCCGGTTCAACTTCGTGAGCTTCTTCCCCAGGAAGGCAGACTATGTTCCTTCCTGGAAGCAGGCGAAGCCCGAGCCCGCCGCATCCGCCATCGAAAGCGCAAAGCAGCCCACCTATTAGAGTGAAGTCGCTGAGCGCGGAGGAGCCCCAGCGGATCCTGATCCGCGCCACGAATTGGCTCGGCGACGCTGTAATGTCGCTACCGGCTTTGCGCGCGGTGCATGAGCGGTTTCCGAGCGCACAGATCACCCTGTTGGCGATTCCGTGGGTGGCGGACCTTTACAAGCGAGAGCCCTTTGCGCATCGGGTGTGGCTGTTGCGGATCCGGCGCGGGCTACACGATCTGGGAGCAAAGTGGACCCTGTCCCGAGATCTCGCTCGAGAGAAATTCGACTGGGCGATCCTGCTCCCGAACTCATTCGAGTCCGCTTCGTTGGCGTTCCTGAGCCGGATTCCAATTCGGTTAGGATACGATCGGGACGCACGGGGGCGGATGCTCACTCACCCGGTACCGGTCCCACAGGAGGGCGTCATTCCGAGGCACCAGAGCTTCTACTACTTGGAATTGTTACGGCGAGCGGGGCTGATCGACTCTCTTCCCAGCGAAATGACGATCCGGCTGGAAGGACTCCCGGCTGCGCGCGCAGCAGGCCTCGCAATGCTCGAGAAATTTGGAGCCAGGCAGCCGGTGATCGGGGTGAGTCCGGGCGCGGCCTACGGCGGGGCGAAGCGTTGGCTTCCGGAGAGGTTTGCCGAGGCCGCGGCACGTCTTTACGCCAGCCTGGGCGGAACGGTGGTTGTGTTTGGAGCGCCGCAGGAAGTTGCTATCTGCCACAGCGTATCGGCAATGCTAAGGGAGAAAGGTGTGCAAGTGATTGATGTGGCGGGTCGGACAAGGCTTGCGGAGTTTGTCGACATGGCGTCCGCCTGCCGGGTGTTCCTGACGAACGACTCCGGGTCGATGCACATCGCCTCGGCAGTAGGGGTCCCAACCGTGGCTGTGTTCGGGGCGACGGATGACGCGGCCACGGGACCAACGGGTCCGCTGGCGGCGGTAGTCAGGGAGCCGGTAGAATGCAGCCCGTGTCTGTTGCGGGAGTGCCCCATCGATCATCGCTGTATGACGCGTGTTTCCGCCGAGCATGTGGCGGAGACCGCATTCACCCTGTTGAAATAGAGAGATCCGTGGATACACGCGCCAAGATCCTCACGCCGGAACAGTGCTTTGAAGAGCGAGCGAATTGGGGGGCTCACCGGATCGTGACTGGCTATTTTGATCCGATGCTGGCATGGCACGCGCTGCGATTGGCGGATCTGACAACGGAGGAAACGGTTCTGGTGGTAGCCTTAGTGGATCCGCCCGAGCCGTTGCTGGATTCGCGGTCACGGGCCGAGTTGGTAGCGGGCCTCGCCTGCGTGGATCGCGTTGTTCTCCCAATGGCGAATGGATCGGCCGCGATGAGGGGAGACATCACCGAGGAAGCGGCGCATCTGGAGCGCCGGACGCAACTGTTGGCTCATGTCCATACCCGACACAACCGTTGAGCCAGGCCCGCGGATCCTTGTAGTCCGTTTGGGCGCGATGGGCGATATTCTGCATACGCTTCCCGCGGTGACGAATCTGAAAATGAGCCTTCCGCGGGTACGAATCACATGGCTGGTAGAACCAAAGTGGGCCGCCTTGTTGGAGGACAATCAATGGATCAGCGACGTGGCGCTTCTGCGGCGGGATTCTTTGTGGACGGCGTACCGTTCGGCTCGGGCGCTGCGGAAGCACGGCTTCGATTTGGCCATCGACTTTCAGGGCTTGCTCAAGTCCTCCGTGGCAGCTTGGCTCGCCCGCCCCAAGCGGATCATCGGATTCGGGCGGGAGGCGCTACGGGAACCACTGGCCGCCTTCTTCTATACCGAATGTGCCGGTTCCGGTTCGACTCACGTTGTGGACCGAAATCTCGATCTTGCTTGCGGTGCAGGCGCACAGAGCCGTCGCCGCCTGTTCCCGCTGCCAGCGGGACATGCGGAGGGGATACTTCCCGTGGGTCCGTTTGTGCTGACGAGTCCGCTGGCGGGATGGGGCGCGAAGCAGTGGCCTCTGGAGCGATATACCGAGCTGGCATCGTTGGTGGGGGCGCTGGGACTGGAACTCGTCGTAAATGGAGGACCTGATGCAGAGCCGGTGTTGCGATCGATCAGAGGCGCAAGCATCCATATTTCCGGGATCGCCGGACTAATTCACGCCACGCGCCGGGCGAGAGCGGTGGTAGGCTTGGACAGCGGTCCGATGCACCTGGCGGCGGCCCTCGATATACCGGGGGTGGCTATCTTCGGCCCGACGGATCCGGCGCGAAACGGACCGTACGGATCTAGTTTCTCGGTGCTGCGAGCCTCACGGGCGGTGACAACGTATCAGCGGCGGTCCGAGCCCGATGCCGCGATGAAGGCGATCGGGGCCGAAGAAGTGGCTGAGGCGATCCGCGTACGCCTGGCGGAGCAGCGGGAATCGGGTAGTCGAGCACACGGATGAAGTTTTCCAAGCCGTATGCCGACTTCGTGCAGAGATTGCGCGTCCCGATGGGATTTCTGCTGCTCGCTTGTTTCGTGTGGCTGGCGCGGCCCAGTAAGGTTTCGCTAGTTGTTGGGATTCCGGTCTCGCTTCTGGGACTGGCGTTGCGGGCCTGGGCGGCGGGCCACCTGGCCAAGAATGAAGCGCTGGCGACATCGGGACCGTATGGGCACGTAAGGAACCCGTTGTATCTCGGAACGCTGATCACGGCGGCGGGCTTGGCGGTTGCCGCCTGGCACGCGGGTGTTGCGGTGTTGTTTGGCAGCGTGTTCCTGCTGGTGTATTTTCCGGCGATTCAACTGGAGGAGGAGCACTTGAGGAAGCTGTTTCCCGAGTTTGCGGCCTATGAACGAAAGGTTCCTGCGATGATCCCGCTAGCGAGGTCCGCCGTGAGAGGGAAAGAGTTTCGGGGGGAACGATACCGGAGGAATGAGGAATATAAGGCATTGTTGGGATGGCTGGCGGCGGTTGGGTGGCTGATGTATCGTGGCATTTAGGTCATGACTATCACCATTGATCCGCAGCTTGAACTCAAGCTCCGCGCCTTGGCGGAGGCGGAAGGTGTAGCGGTTGAAACCTACATCGAAGGTCTGATCAGGTGGGAAGACGCAGAGATTGCTCACACCGAGGCGATGCTGGAGGAAGCTGTCGCCAGTGGCGGATACATTGAGCTTGATTCTGAGGAGTGGGACCTGATCGAGCGTGAAGCGATTGCAGAGGTTGAAGCCAAATCAAAGCGATCCCTGTAGATGGGCCGGGTCATTATTCGTCCGAAGGCCCGAAGTGAGATCAGACGGATCACATGTCGGGAACGCGGGTCTTGAGGTGGCCAGGCGCTTTCGCCAAGCGGCAACAGAAACATTCCAAGAGCTTGCCGAGATGCCAGACATGGGCGCTCCAGGGAAGGTGCGCCGTCGCGAGTTCGCTGGTGTGCGCCTGTGGAAGCTTAAGGGCTTCGAGAGTTACCTCATCTTCTATTTTCCACGCAAGGATGGGGTTGCGATCGAGCGGCCCTCGGAAGACGATCTCAGCGAGGCTGCGGTGGTATGCCAGGAGTTGGGGCTGGGGCCGTTGCTGGAACGTATGCCCGGGGGCCTTCAGCAGATGGTCGGCGAGACCGGCTGGCAGTTGTCGCACGGCGAGCGCAGCCGCGTCTTCATCGCACGAGCGCTGCTTCAGAAAACCGACCTCGTCATTCTCGACGAGAGCTTCGGGGCGCTCGACCCGGAGAACCTGCGACAAGCGCTCGAATTCGTGCTACACCGGGTGAGAACCCTGCTGGTCGTCGCGCATCCGTAGGGCTTCCGATGATCACCCTGGGCTCCGCTTTCCGCCTGTTGAGATGAGGCCAAAAAGCTCCAATTCTTACCACGTGAGTAACAGAGATGAAAGTCCAGACCACAATCGCGGTCTCACTCGCCGACGATGCTCACGATTGCTGCATCGGCGCAACTAGTCGACCACACTCGGCCCCAGGCAACGGCAACGTGCAGTTCGCCGAAAATCCTTGCGCCGCGGGCATGGATGGTCAATACCTGAGGAGGAAACCCAATGGCACAAGACGCAATCATTGCCCTTGAGAGGCTGCGCTGTATTCGCGAGCGAGACGATGGCTCCGGGCGGGGCTCAGAACCTTATATCTGGCCGGTTCTGGTGCGGATAGACGACCAGACACTCAACACCCAGCGCCTAATTGACGTAGTCGGGCCATCGGCCGGAGCCGCGCGCGTCGTGATCCAGAGCGGCATGTCGGCCGGCCAAAGCGCCGACATTCCCACCCCGGTGGGAATACTGCGCTTAAGACTGGAGGCAAATCTGTTCGTGACCCGGCTGATTCTCATCGTCGTGCTGTGGGATGAGGACGAAACTCCCGAGGACGCCGTACGCGCCGGGTTTCTGGCCTTCATCCGCGAGCTGGGCGCTGCGCTTGGAGATATTAGCACCCTCCTCGCCCTGAAGGATGCTGACGACGCCCTGAGGACGGCTGTGGAGGCCAATGATCCAGTTGCCATTAAGGCAGCGGAGGCGCTGCAAGCCGCAATCATCAAGACCATTACGGACCAGGTCAGGAAAGCAGTCGAAGCGGCC
>Ga0187893_10004037_pt1 | contig 28604 bp, 25 predicted proteins | sample MA1701074metaG_FD_139574 | JGI IMG/M metagenome (GOLD analysis project Ga0187893, IMG submission 139574) | White microbial mat communities from a basaltic lava cave in the Kipuka Kanohina Cave System on the Island of Hawaii, USA - MA170107-4 metaG ...
CATGCGATATTGCGTCGAGCACCAGCTCCGACTGCAACGTCAACGCAATCCCCGACGAATGCGAAACCGCAGTTTGCCCATACACCCTGGGGCCGGTTACGGTGAACTCCGGCGGGTTGCCGTCGATGAGCAGTCTGAATGACTACGAGCTTGTGGCCTCGACCGGACAATCCGGCGGCGTCGGGCTCGTCGTCAGCGACGGGGCCGATTACACCTCCGCCGACGGATTCTGGCACGCGGTGTACTATTGTCGTCCGCAGGTCTACGGCGACATCGCCCCGATCGGAATGCCCGACGGGATCGTGGAGATCGGCGACGTGCTCTGCATGTTGGACGGCTACAACAATCAGAGCGCCTGCCCCGATTCGGACATTGCCCCGTGCATACCCGACGGGATCACCGAACTCGGCGACGTGCTGGCCATCCTGGATGCCTATGGCGGCATCTACCTGTGCGCGGGACCATGCATCTGAGCCGAAGGGCCTGATCGGCCGGGCCATTAGCGCAACAGGCCTGTTTCGGCGAATCGCTGAACCGTCCGACGCCATCGGCGAGTACGTGACGAAATTCTGCCGCCAAGTGGGCCGGCGAAGGAAACGGCGTTATTCGGTGTAAGACCCCTCTCGGATTGTTCAGATAACGCCTGAAAAAGGAAGAATTCCGGAGCAGCAGTTCCGATCATCCGTTGGTCGGGCGCGGCCGCAGGTCAGTGCGCGTGGGCCGGCGACGGCGGCGGGACCCAGACGTCACCGAACGCGTGGAGCGACGCAGCCATCATCTCGCGGACGCGCTCGCTGCTGTACAAGCCTTGGTATCCGGCAAGCTCGAAAAGAAATTGGCCGTCTCGGCGAGCACCTTCCGGTGGCTGGATGGCCCGCTCAAACGGCTGAATCAAACCGTCGAAGTTGACGAAGCACCCGTCCCGCTCCACCCACGCGCAGGCGGGCAAGACCACCGTGGCCGCGTCGCTCAATTCGCTGGGAAACAAATCCTGCACGACGAGAAACGAAATCTTGCCGGCGATCTTGGCCATCTCCGGTGTGACCCATTTCGAGGGGTATCCGCCGACGATCCACGCGGTTGAATACGAACCCTCGGTTGCTCGCTTCACGAAATCGGAAAAGTCAACGACCGATCCATCGGAATGTTCGAACAGCATTTCGATTCCCCGGCGGTTGGGGCATTTCTCTTTCCGAATCGTGAACTTCGGCGCCTTTCCGTTCAACCCGACGGGGAATCGTTGATCCTCGCCGAATACGGGCACCGGCCCCAATGACAAAGTTGCTTCCGGAGCGATCTGCCGAAGGAATTGCATCAGCAGCCAGGCTTCCTCGCAGGCCATCCACGGCGACAACACCGCCGCCACCTTGGCGGGCCCTTCCTCGCGCACGTGTTCAGCGATTCGAAATCGCAGGATGCCCGGCAGTTCCTCCCAGCGCAGTGTTTCCGTATCCATGCCGCGGCGGATCAGCGGCCGAGTAAGACGATCCTTGTCATGGACGTAGTTGAATCCGAACCGGCCTTCGTCGCACATCCACCAGTGATTGACCTTCGGGTTGTCGCGCGGTTTCAGGCGATACACCACATCGTCGGCATGGTCCGCGCGGATGGTGCAACCCGTGGCGCAGCCGGGGCATACCGACGGCGTGCCCTTCAATTCCCATACTCGGCGCTTGAACAAGAAGTCCTTATCCAGCAGCGATCCGACGGGGCAGATATCCACCACGTTGCCTTGCAGCGCATTGGCCAGCGGGATTCCCGGAAACACGTCGATCTCCGCCCGCGCCCCGCGGTTGACCACGCAAAGCTCCTGTGTGCCCGCGATCTCATCCGTGAACCGTACGCACCGCGTACACATCACGCAGCGGTCCTGGTAAAGCAGCGTCTTGGGGCCGATGTCCTTTTTAGGGTTCTTAAGCTTCTGGTCGACCATCCGCGACTCGGCCATCCCGAACTTGAAGCTGTAGTCCTGCAAATAGCACTCCCCGGCCTGGTCGCACACCGGGCAATCCAGCGGGTGGTTGAGCAAAAAATACTCCATGCACTGCGCTTGATTGCGGCGGACGGCGTCCGAATCAAAGCGGCAGACCTGGCCGTCCTTCACCGGAGTCTGGCACGAGGGTACGAGCTTGGGCGACCATTGCAGCTCCTGGGTTTTCGGATTGGGCATCATCATTTCCATCAAACAAAGGCGGCACGAGGCCACGATGGAAAGACCCGGGTGATAGCAGTAATGGGGCACGTCCCACCCCGCTTCAAGGGCGGCCTGAAGGACGGGGACGCCGTCGCGGCAGTCGATGTTCTGATTGTCTATCGTGATCTTTGGCATACCGGCATTTTCTTCCCGCTCGTCAGCAAAGATCCGTCGTGGTCCCGTGCACGATGACCCGTCACTCTTCCGCCCCCGCGCGGGCCGCAATGTGGCTTTACCCGCTGGATTGCCTAGAATCAAGGGCGATCGGGGTCGGCACGATGAGCCCGCAGGAAATCCAAAAACAACTCAAGCAGCAGCCTTTCATCCCTTTTCGGATGCACATGTCCGACTCGATTCGCGCGAGGTGTTCACGGCACTGGCCGGCGGTCCCATGCGCGGAGAATTCCGCGTCTTCGCGGGCAGTTGGGAACGGCCCTCGGGGAGCGTGAGCGCTTCTGAAACGTACGTTTGATCGCAGCTTGGGACATGATGAACATCCCGAAGGGGTACAGGGCACGGAACTATTTCGCGTCCGCGCATTTGTCGCATTCACGACAACGAATACTTTGGCCCAACTTCGGCTTTGACCAGACATAAAACTCCTTGTCGCATCGGTTACAAATAATCGGGTAGCCGACGAACGGTTCTTCATCGCTTGGATGCTGAAAGAATGCCGCATGTCGACACGCTGGACAAATGAAGAGGTAGAATTCCTCGCGGTTGACGAGCAATTCGCCCAGATCACCAAGCCAACCGAGACGCATGCCTTCATGAAACTTCTTCTTGCCGACGAACTCAGTCTCTTCGTTACACCGAACGCATCTGATCGATTTCATGTGCCCGTCCTTCGATGTTTGGAAGCACCGGATCTAGTCCCGTGGACAGGGGCTCTGTTCAGTAATTTCAGCAGTTCCTCCGCCTTTCCTTTCGGCTGCGACTTGATCGCCACTTCGAAATCGGGACGGAACTTCTTCACCAGCGTCTCGATGGGGTAAGTGGCCCCGTCGGGTAGGCCGCAGATGGAAAGCCCCGGCATCATTCCCATGTTCCGCGAGGTTTGCAGAATCAAATCGACGTCTTGCAGCCGTCCAGCGCCCATCGCGATCCGCGTGGCGATCTTGTACATCCAGGCCGTCCCCTCGCGGCACTGCGTACACTGCCCGCAGGACTCCATCGCGTAGAAACGGCAGATGTTTCGCAACACCACGCGCAGATCCGTTGCCTCGTCCACGACGACCGATGCTGCCGTGCCTAGACCCAGCAACCCGTACTTCCGCGGATCTTCGAAATCGAGCTTCATGTCCAGTTCGTCGGCGGTCAGCGCGCCCATGGAAAGCCCGCCCGGAAAGACGACTTTTGCGCGCTTGCCGGGCAGCATTCCACCGCCGAAGTGGGGGCTTTCGAGCAACTCGCGGGCGGTGATTGTCATCGGTGCTTCGTAGCAGCCCGGCTTTTTCACCGGCCCGCTGATGCAAAAAAGCTTGGGACCCGTGCTGTGCGGCGGGCCGATGCTCGTGAACCACTCGGCGCCGCGCTCGATGATGTGTGGCACGCAGGAAAGCGTTTCGACGTTGTTGACCACGGTTGGTTGGGCGAACAAGCCGGCCACGGCCGGAAACGGCGGCTTGATCCGCGGCCAGCCGCGCTTGCCTTCCAACGACTCGATCAACCCCGTTTCTTCGCCGCAAACGTAAGCCCCCGCCCCACGGTGCACGTAGCAATCCAGCGAATAGCCACTGCCGAGGATGTTTTTGCCGAGGTACCCGGCCGCATAAGCCTCCTCGACGGCGCGCTGGAGGATGTGAAACGGTTCGTGAAATTCCACGCGCAGGTAGATGTAGGCCACCTGTGCCTGCGTCGCAAAGCCGGAGATGATCGTCCCTTCGATGAGCTGGTGCGGGTCGGTTTCCATCAGCACGCGGTTGCAAAACGTCGGCGGTTCGGACTCGTCCGCGTTGACGCAAAGCAGCGTGCGCTTGCGATCTTTGGGCAGAAACGTCCACTTCACGCCCGCGGGAAACCCGGCCCCTCCGCGCCCGCGTAGGTTGGCCTTCTTAACCTCCTCCACGACAGCCTCGGGCGTCAACTTCAGCGCCTTGCGCAGCCCCTGATAGCCGCCGCGGGATTCATAAACGCGCAACGAAGTCGAGAGTTGCACATTACGGTTTCTGAGCAGTACCGGTTCAAAAGTCCCCATGATTGACGACACCATGCCACAAGTGGGACGCGGGTTCAAGTTCGATGGATCACCGACGGTTGGCGGAGTGGATCCGGTTCACGTGGTAGAGCGTTTTCCGTTCAGCACTTCGAGGCTGACCACCAGGAGCAAATCGACAACTTCAAAGGTCTCATCAGCCTTGTGCATGACTATGGTACGTCCGGCGGGGGATCGGGCCAGGAACTCAGCGTGCTTCACGTCCAACTCTCGGCCATCGGCGAGGTGAAGCCGGTACGGTTGAAACGGCTGGGCGCGCTGGAAGGAAATCAGGTGCTCAATGGTCATTCATAAGCCCCTTTCAGCCGAAAGTACGCATCAAGATCGAGCGTAATGGACTTCGTTGCCTTCGTGGGTCTGCTTTCCGTCCTTGTAAATGAAAGATAACAGGGGGATCAAACGCCGCAAACCCGATGCCGTCCGGCACCGACCGTCGGGGAGCAGACACGCCCGAGAGGCGGCCTAGTCAGATAACCCATGCGAAATACCACACGCTCCAAAGGATCATGGCCAGGCTGATCCATCGCCGCCGGCCCTGGAAGCAACCCGGCCCAATCAGCGCCAGCCACACCGGTACATAGTCCAGCGAATAACGATTATACCCGCGCTGCGCGTACCCGGTCGAATGGTAGCACATCAACGCGACGAATACGGCCGCCGAACACAGCATGAGCCAACGTGCGTCCCGATCGGCCCACAGCCTCCGAAAGTTGATCAGCAGCCAGATCAACAGGGGCGTGGTCCACCAGATTCCCGTGCCGTGCGGGTTGGGACGCCACGCGTTCTGCCGCCCGACGCGCTGCGGCGCGCCCACGTTCGCGTAGTAGAGGTTTCGCGGCACGTAATGAAACGAAAAGATGCCGTACGTCCGGGCATCCCTGCACAGCGGATCATCGCGCCCTTCGTAGATGTGCATATAGCCGGAATCCCAGGGGCGCCCGAACTTCAGCGTGTTCAATGCACCGGTGACGGCAAGTACAGCCGAAAGGCCGATGAGTGCGCTTGAAATGCGCCCGCGTTCTCCCGGATTCGCGCCGTGGCCTCCACGACTCGCCAAGGCGATCAAGGCCGGAAAGTAAAACACGGTGAGTTGCCGCGACAGCCCGGCCAGGACAAGTCCCACGGCCCCCAGCCAGATTCTCCTGCGGCCGGTGTAATCCAACAGGAACAGGAGGTTCCCGATCGTCGCCAGTGCCTGGTTCACAAACCAAGGACTCCCGGCGACAAGAACGCGGTTCATCACCGGCCAAAGCGACGTCCCGCACACAAGTCCGATCGTCATCGTTGCGGCGGGCAGGGGGCTCCTTGCGCATTGAAGGAACAACAGGTAGGCGAGAAGCGGAATCGGGACGACGACCAGCCAAAAGACCGCCCAGCGCGGAACTCCTTCAGAAAAGGGAACGAAGATCGCGGAGACGATCGAGAACAACGGCGGGAAGTGAGTGTAGACGCGGCCATCGACCAGCGCCGTGTCCCAGTACCGCTCTGCGAGCGACATCCGCCCGTCCCACCACGCCTGCGCTTCCGCGATCTGCGGGTTGTCTCGAGGGCGGAAGTCCCCGGCGAATCGGAAACGCTCCGGTCCGCGCAACGCGACACACACCGCAAGAACCAGGGCGAACCCGGCGGCGGTTCGATGCTTCGCCAAGAACGCTTTCCAACTCCGGTGCGTGGATGGAGGAGGAATCGGAGCGGGTGGAGGAACATCGGCGGTCACGGGCGGTCCCCCAATTCAGACGTCGCAGCTTGTGAATCAAACGGCGCTCAATCCGCCTCGCGCATTTCCTGAACGTCCGACGTGTGCCCAATTCGGCCGTTGCCCTTTTTCTCGCTGCCCGACTTCGTCGGACCGGTCGTACCCTTCGGGGCATCAAAAAGAACGCTGCGCGGCGCATCAATCCGATCGTTGTTCGGATCGGCCAGAATCTTCGCGACGTCCTCCGCACGGACCTTTTTGTGTAGCTTCTCGTTGATCAGCAGGCACGGTGCGAAGTCGCAACCGGCGATGCATTCTTCGGTGGTAAGGCTGTATTGCCCGTCCGGCGTCGTGTGGTGCTCCTCGACGCCGAGCTTCTTCTTGATCTCCTCGAGCACGGCCCCTCCGCCCATGATCTCGCAGGACAAGCTCCGACAGGCGGTGATGACTTTCCGGCCTTTCGGCTCGATCCAGAAATGGGTGTAGAACGAGATCGTGTCCACCACGTCGGAAGGGTGGATTTCGAGCAGATCGGCGATTTCCTTCATGGCCTGCCAGGGCACGTGGCCCAGGGCATCTTGCACGATGTGCAATGCCGGAAGCAGCACCGCCCGCTTGGTGTCGTAGCGTGGGAAAAACGTCCGAATCTTCTCCCGCACCGCGTCGGTCAAAGCCGGCGGAGCGTCGTGGTCAAACACCGGCTGATTGCGATCAATCGATTTCCAGGACATCGGGCGGGCTTTCTTTTCCTTGGGGCCGGCTGTTGCTTACTTCGCTTGCTCCTTCGCGCTCATCGGGGGGTCATTCTAGCACGGAAGGAACCTGTGTGCGACCACGGGCGTCAAGTTGCGAGTTCAGCGACGATGACCGGCCGCCCCGGCGGCTCAGAACTCCGGCCGGTCGGAGAACCACTCCATGGTGTCACGAATGTGCCTTAGCCGCTCGAGCAGGTCTGAGGGTAGCTCGCCCGCGAGTTGGGCATCGATCAGCCCCACGCACAAGAGGTCCTCGAGATGAACCTGATCCACCCGACGGTTCGCCTCAAGCTTCATGGCTACCAACGAGGCAAGGTCCAACACCCAAAACCCGCTTTCCGCGCGCTGGGCGTGATCGACGCCGGGCGCCGCGTACTTGGCCGTTTCGCGAATTCTTTCGCCTGCCAGAATCACATGAACGCCGCGGCTTGAGAGAGGATCGTCCGACTCCATGAATACCGGAATAACCAGAACCTCATCATAAACAAGGCCGATCGCCGAAAGCACATCCTTGGCCCGGTCCAAGTCGGAGCGACGGAGAAGCAAGTCCACGTCTTTTGTCGCCCGCGTGGCCCCAGGGTCGACCGTCGAAACCCAGGCCGCCACGGCGTTTCCGCCGATCACCGCATAGTTCACTTGGGCGGCGTCCAATGCCTGCGTCACCCGCATGAGCAACCGTTCGACGCGTTCCACCGCCGTCACATACGCTCCGAAATCCGGACGCCGCCGCGTCGCCGCCATGCTCATGATTGGGTCATCGCGCTTTGCATTTACTTGGTGCTGTTCGGTTCCGACCGTTTGTCCTCCCGCAATGTCATCGCCGGATGCCGCCCCAAAAGTTGCAGGAGCTGCACCCGATTCAATCGCAAATCCAACTCCACTCCGTTTTCGACGTAGCGCCGTGCGGTCACGTCCGCCAGCCTTTCGATCTGGGCAAGGAGTTTTCCTTCTTGATGAGGAATGTGCACGGTCGTCGCGGCCGTGGTGCCCTTCACTCGTTTGGAAACCTCTTGTCCCAGCGCCTCCAACCCTGCCCCGGTCAGCGCCGAGACCCGAACCGACTCGCGCCCACGGATCGAGAGCATTTCCGTGACCGTCGCATCATCCGCGATGTCAATCTTGTTGAGCACCATGAGCTGAGGAATCCCGTCGCAGCCGATCTCCTTGAGCACCTCGTCAACCGATTCCATCTGCCGCCAGGCACTGGGCGACGACACGTCGATTACGTGCAACAGCAGGTCCGCGTGAATCGCTTCCTCCAAGGTTGCCCGAAACGACGCCACCAGATGATGCGGAAGATCCCGCACGAAACCGACCGTGTCGCTCAGCAACGCCGACTGGCCGTCCGCAAAATCCCAGCGCACCGTTTTCGTATCCAGCGTCGCGAACAGCATGTCCGCCGCAAACTGGCGGACATCGGTCAAACGGTTCAACAGAGTCGTCTTTCCCGAATTCGTGTAGCCCACCAGCGAAACCGTGAATTGGTCGTGCCGGGCGAGCACTTCGCGCCGCTTTCGGTCGTCGATCTCCTGAATCTCCTGCCGCAGATGTGAGATTCGCTCTCGGACGATTCGTCGGTCAATTTCGATCTGCCGTTCACCCGGTCCACGCGTGCCCACTCCTCCGACCGCGCCCACGCCCGTTCCACCGCCCGCCCCGGCGATGCGTTCCAGGTGCGTCCACATGCCGCGAAGCCGCGGTGCTGTATATTGCAGTTGGGCCAATTCCACCTGAAGCTGCGCCTCTTTCGTTTTCGCCCGCGAAGCAAAGATGTCCAGTATGAGTTCGCTGCGGTCGATGACCTTGCAGGCGACGACCTCCTCGATTTTTCGAATCTGCCGCGGGGCCAGGTCGTTATCGAAGATGACCACGTTGGCCTCGTTGGCGGTCACGCGCTGTCCCAGCTCTTCGAGCTTTCCGCTTCCCAGCGCCGTCGCCGAGGTGATGCGCAGGCGCTTTTGAATCATTCGGTCCACGACCTGCACGCGGGCGGACTCGGCCAAAGCCTTCAATTCGCCCAAAGGATCCCTCGGATCGGCCTTGGTGCCGGGAAGAAGCACACACACCAGCACCGCCCGTTCAGACCGTTGGGATTGCACGGACAGTCCCTGCGGCGTCGTCATTCGCGGAACTCGATTGGCGGAACCCAATTGTCCAGGCGTTCGAGCGCGTGCGGAGGAATGCATTTCCTCGATCGTAACGGTTTCCCGCCGAAAAGGCTAACCCAGTCGAAGCGGGGAATCGGCACCATCGAACCGGGCTCGAGTTTTCGCGGGCGGTTCCAATACGCCTCGCGCAGCGAAATCATGCGCCTTGACACGGAGTTGTGAAATGGAATAATCCCGATGAGTTGGAAAGCCGCTTTCGGCCTAGGTGGTCCTGGTTCAATCCAGGGCGGCCAATGGTTAGCGACCGGAATCGAAGTGGCGACGATGAGTCGCCTCTCTTTGGGTGGGTGTTTGTGAATTATTTCACAAGAGCCCCCAGGAACATGGATGAAAACTCCGAACTCCAGGTCGATCGACTCTGACGGAGAGACCAACCGTCCCCTGGCACAGTCCCACGCCGACCCTTCATCAACAAATCAGCCCGAACCCGCCGGACCATACGATGTGCCTCCGATTTCGCTCTCCCTTATGGGCAAGCTTTTTGGCGTACCCCTTTTGATTATTGGGACGATTGTCGGCGGCGCTGTGCTCGTGGTCGTTTTGTTCGGCGGCTCCACCGCTCCGGAAAAACGAAGCATTGACGAAATCGTTCAGGCCCTTGAAGCCGGTAGCGGGGAAAAGAGTCTCGGCGTGCTCCTTCCACGCGAAAAGGAACTTTGGCAGATGGCCCTCGAACTTGCCGAACGCTTGGCGAAAAAAGAAGCCGAAGTCACGGCGCCGGAGTTACGATCCACGGCCGAAAGAATCGGCCGCATGGTTCTTACCGACCTCGAGCGAGTGGAACACCTTCCAACCCTCGGCGCGGAAAGAGCAAACCAGCAGGAAATCCGCTCGCGCCGCCTCGAATTTCTGATCGCCGCGCTCGGTCGTACCGAAGCTGCCGAGGCTGTCGCTCCGTTGATCAAAGTCGTGGAATCGCGCCGCGAACCTTATGTGGCGGCCGCGCTTCGGCAGCTGGGCGAACTGCGATCGCTCCCAAACATTTCCTCGGCACTCCCGGCCATGATCGAGGCGGCGCGAAGTTCTTCCCGAGTTGAGACCCAAATGGTCGCGTGCACGGCGTTGGCCGCGCTGGGTATCCGCGACGAAGCCGTGCTCGATGTGTTGCGAAACCTACTGCTTGTCGGCGAGGGAGAATTGACCTGGTCCGCGGCCGTCGCCCTGGCATTCCTGGGCGACCCATCCGGAAAAACTGTACTGCTGGATATGTTGGACCGGCCCTTTTGGGAAAAAAGTGATCGATACGAGGTCAGGGACGGCGCCGGCCAGGTCGTGAGTCGCTACCCCATGCCGAAACAACGAGTGAACGATCTTCTGGCCGCGGCCATCGACGCTTCGGCGAGATTGAGCAATGCGGACTTGTGGGCTGCGATTGAAAAGTTACAGTCGGATCCATCTCCGGCGGTGCGGGCGGCGGCCTCGAAAGCGGTTGAGCGACGATCGACCGGGGCATCGGCCGCTCCCTCCGGTTCTGCGGAAAACAAGGATTAGCCCGATGGCTACAAAACAGCTTGTCACCAAGGTATGGATCGTTCCCGGCTGCATCGTCTGCGACGCGTGCGAAACGGCCGCGCCGCAGGTGTTTCAGGTTCTGGAGGACAATTGCGTCATCCGCCCGGAAGCACTCAGCGCGGAATTCACCAAGCCCTTATCGGAACAGATTATCGAAGCGGCCGAGGAATGCCCGGTCGATGTCATCAAGTTCGAGGCGGTGACCGCGGAAGTTTCCGAACCGGCGAAACCGGCGGCAAAGCCCGCTGGTAAGTCTCCGCAAGCGCCTCCCGCAAAGGTTTCCGAACCCGCCAAGGCCTCTCCCGCGAAATCACCGGTGGCACCGGCACAGGTGAGCATGGCCGGCGAAGGGGATCCCGCGATCCAATCCCTGTTGCGCGCCGCGGCCTCTCGTGGGGGAAGTGCGGGAATCATACGAAAAGCGGCCGACACGCCGGACGCGATTCAGGCCTTGAAGAAAAAAGACGTGAGCGAACTGCCTGCCGACGCCCGCCAGGCCAAGGTGATTGAGGCCGCCCAAAAAGCCAAGCAAGACCCTGATGCGCAACGCCGCGCGTTCGTCAGCGGAGCCGCCCTGACCGTGGGTTGGGCGGCGTTTGGAGCGGGCACGGGACTGAGCGCCGGGCCGGCGTTCGTGCGCTTTATGATGCCCAACGTCTTGGAAGAGCCGGACCCGCGCGTCCGCGTCGGCAAGTTGCAGCGCTACCTCGAAATGCAACCCGGCGAAGTCAACGAAGACTACAAAGTGCAAGGCATCTGGATGATCCGCACCGAGGATCGCGTCGCCGCCTTGAACATCATCTGCACGCACTTAGGTTGCATACCCAATTGGCTTCCCAACGACCGAAAGTTCAAATGCCCCTGCCATGGCAGCGGCTACTACCCCGACGGCGTCAATTTCGAAGGACCGACGCCCCGCCCGCTCGAACGATTCCGCATCTACGTCGAGGACGGCATTGTCGTCGTGGACAAGAGCAAGAAGTACCAAAACGAATTGGGTCAGTGGGACATGCCCGGCAGCTTTATCGAGGTGTAGTGCGGAATGATAAGCGGCGAATTCGGAATGGTAAATGGAACGTATGTGGAACCCGGGCGCCGTTGTCCTTCGCGCGGGGGTTTGCTTGACCCCTGCAAATTGAACCGCTATAGGGCCGCTTCCCTTGGTGGGTGGGGCGCGGGGCATGACGCGATAGGTTTGCCACGAGGATTTCAGTTTGGCTCGGTGTAATTCAAGAAACTGAACGGAAGGACTAGCTGACGAATGTTCGCGGCGATCGGCAACTGGATTCGCGAGAGTCAGATATGGGAGAGCATCTTCCGCCACGGGGTCCCGCGCGACCGCCGCACGCGGGCGATGGCCATCCTAAGCAACGTTTTCTTGCACTTGCACCCGGTGGCCGTCCGCAAGAGCGGTATCCGCCTTTCGTTCACCTGGTGTATGGGCGGGCTGACTTTTTTTCTATTCCTGGTGGAAATCGTCACCGGGGTGCTCCTGATGTTTTACTATCGGCCCACTGTTGAATATGCCTATTTTGACATTCAAGGTCTTCGCGCTCACGTTACGCTCGGACTGCTTCGTGAGCTCCACCGCTGGGGCGCCCACGCCATGGTGATCGCCATTTGGCTGCACATGCTCCGCGTATTTTTAACCGGCAGCTACAAACCACCGCGGGAGTTCAATTGGAGCGTGGGCGTCATTCTGCTCGTGTTGACCCTGCTCCTTTCGTTCACCGGTTATCTGCTTCCATGGGATCAATTGGCCATGTGGGCGATCACCGTCGGATCGAACATGGCCCGGGCAACGCCGTTCGTGGGTCATGAAGGACCGGGGGCGACCATGTTGCAAATCGGCGGGGTTCCGCTCGTCCACGCGGGAGACGACGCCCGGTTCTTTCTGCTCGCGGGCACGTTCGTCGGCCCGAATGCCCTGCTGCGGTTTTATGTCTTGCATTGTGTGTTCCTTCCGATCATCGTGACGGTTCTGCTGGCCGTCCATTTTTGGCGCGTCAGAAAAGACGGGGGCATCAGCGGGCCGCTGTAACATCTTATGATACATTTACTTGCCGCCAGTTCATTGATCGAGCGCTTCAAGGAGTTCAGCAACTTCGTGTGCCAGCCCGCGCCGTTTTTGATCATCAACGTCGCGGCGTTTTTCGTCTTCCTGGCGGGATATCGAAAGCTCACCGAACCGCGAATCGCGGCGCCGTTTGGAATCGCCCTCGTCTTCTTTTTCATTGCCAGCTGCTTCGATCCCAACTTCGTTAAAATCGTATCCAAGGGCGACAACGTTCCGATTGTGATGATGATCTTCGCGATCGGATTCTTCATTTGGCTGGCGTTTCGCCAGGCGGCGATCAACGACCGCAACACCGAAGAAGGCAGACCGCTCACCGAGGCCGGCTCCGACGACAAGGTGCTCGTATGGCCGGATTTGGTCTACACCGAACTAATCTGCCTTGTGCTGTGTACGGCATTTTTGACCGTCTGGGCCATTGCTCTGCGGGCGCCGCTCGAGCAGCCGGCCGACCCGAACGTGGCCCCCAACCCCGCCAAGGCGCCGTGGTACTTCCTCGGCTTGCAGGAGATGCTCGTTTATTTCGACCCCTGGTTGGCGGGCGTGCTGCTGCCGGGGCTGATCATCGTGGGGCTGATTGCGATCCCCTTCATCGACAAAAACCCGCGCGGAAACGGTTACTACACATTCAAGGAGCGGAAGTTCGCGATCAGCACGTTCTTGTTTGGGTTCCTGATTCTCTGGGTCGTGCTCATCATATTTGGGACGTTCTTGCGCGGGCCGAACTGGAACTTCTTTGGCCCCTACGAATACTGGGATCCGCACCGGCCTGCGGCGCTGCTCAATACCGAGTTTCACGATTTGTTCTGGATCGGCCTGCTCGGGCGACCGCTTCCCGCGAACTATCTGGTTCGCGAATTGCCGGGCTTTGTGCTTCTGGGGGCCTATTTCGCGTTCGGACCGGCCGTCCTGATGGTCTTCCTCAAAAAGCTCTACCGCCAGATCGGCTTCCTGCGATACAGCGTGCTCTCGGTGCTCATGCTGTTCATGCTGCTGATGCCGATCAAGATGGTGCTGCGTTGGACGCTGAACTTGCACTATATTCTGGGCGTGACGGAGTGGTTTTTTAATGTGTAGATGGGAAACGGCGAATGCGGGGCGGCGAACAAAAGTGCTCTCCTTTCGCTTTTTGCGAGCCTAGCGAGCGTACATGCCTGTACCCGAGGAAAAACTTTACAAGGCCGGCAAGCTGAACAAATGGTTCGCGGTCAGCAGTGTGCTGATGGCCGCGTCGATCGTCTGGATGATCGAGGTGGACTACGCCCGTCCCTGGCGGCAGGTTCAGGACGATTACTTCGTCGCCAAGGCCGCCCTGGCCCATTTCGACCACCTCGACGCCCTCCGCGAGGAGAACACCAACGAACTGGACCGGGCCCGGAACAGCCTGGCGAGCGCACGGGACTTCGACGCCAAGGCCAACGCCGTGAAACGCGCGGATCTTTCCGGCCAACTCGTGGATGTGGACCTGAAGTTTCGCAAGGCGAACGCCCCCTGGAGCGCGCTCAACCAGGTCCTGCAAGTGACCAGCGACACCTACGAGCGAACGCTTCGCGAATTCGGCGAAGCTCATGCGAGAACGCAAGCGGCCAAAGCGGTGCTCGACGAACAACGCGATCGGCTTGCCAAGCTGCAAGTGGACAAGGAGCATTGGCAGGACGAAAAAAAACGCATCGAGACCGAACTCAAGCGTCTGGATGAGCCGATCAAGGCCGCGCAGAAAAAAGTCGGCGAAATCGAACAGCGAATCACGTCCGCTCAGGAAAAGGATCTGCAAAACCGCGGAGTGCTGAAAGCAACAGGCCTTCTGGCCGACCTGCCGATTGTCAAAGCGATTATCAACGCCCCTTTGCTCGATTTCACCGCGCCCAAGAACACTCCCGCCCGGCATCAGGTCAACCAGCTTGTGCTTCCCGACATCCGCCAGCAGCTCAACTATCTGGAAACGTACACGACCGACCGTTGTACGACGTGCCACGTGGCCATCGCCGATCCCGATTTTTCTCCGGAGCGGCTGGCGAAAAAGCTAGAGGCCTCGCTGCCCGGAATCAACGAAGAGCTACAGCGCCTGGGCCGCCCGCTTTTGGATTTCCCGGCGACTCCGGTCCTTGCGGAACACGGGGCCCCGCCGCTGCCGACAGGCCAGGTGACCGAGCACTGGCACAAGCTCACCGCGGATCAGCAAAAGGCTTATTTCGATGGACTTCTGGCCCGGGTCAATCAGTATCTGAAGGAATCCGACCGCAAGACCCTTCAACTGGAGCAGCCGCTGTTGGCCCATCCCAACCTGGACCTTTACGTTTCCGTGGACTCGCCGCACTCCATGGCCAAGGTGGGCTGCACCGTGTGCCACGAAGGCAACCCGCAGGAGACCGATTTCGTCCTCGCGGCGCACTCCCCGAAGACCCACCAAGAAGAAGAGCAGTGGTCGGAAAAGTACTACCAGTGGGTTTTTGGTCTTCCCAACGTAACCTTTGAAACGGTGGCCCACTACTGGGACCGCCCGATGTTCGTGCCCGCCCAGACCGAGGCGGGCTGTTCCAAGTGTCACTCCGCCGTCACGGATCTGGCCCTGTACGAAGGCCGGCGCGTGGGCCAGACCATCGCCCAGGGACAGCATCTCTTCGTCACGCTGGGCTGCGTCAACTGCCACAACGTCGAATCCCTACCCGGCATGAGAAAAGTGGGTCCCGCGCTCACCCATATCGCCGCCAAGCTCACACCCGAATTCACCCAGCAGTGGGCGTTCTTCCCTCAGAAATTCCGCCCATCGACGCGGATGCCGCACCTGTTCATGCAGGAAAACAACGGACCCGGCAGCGCCAACAATTTCGACCTCGATCCGGTCTTGCGCACGGAAACCGAGGTGGCCGCCATCACCAAGTACTTGTTCGCCGTTTCCCAGCCGTGGAAACCGGTAGAGGCGCCCGAAGGAACCGTCGGCGACGCAGAGCGCGGCCGGGCGCTGTTCAAACAGGTCGGCTGCCTGGCCTGCCATTCGGTGATCGCGGAATTCGGAGAGGAATGGATCGCCGCGGATATCGCCAAGGCTCGCGGCATCGACGAAAAAACCGCTCAATACCAATACCGCGGGATGACCTACGCCGAACGGGTGCGCTACGCGATGAGTCATTTCGCCGATGAGCAGGATTCGTTCCTTCGCCCGGCGATCGCGAAGTTCGACCCCGACCGCGGAAACACCCCGCACATCTTCTCCCGGTTCGCGCCCGAACTTTCCGGCATCGGATCCAAGGTCAAGGCCGATTGGCTCTATTCCTGGCTGATCGAGCCGAGCCACTATTGGCCGGACACGAAAATGCCCAGCCTGCGGCTGACCCCGCGCGAAGCCGCCGATGTCACGGCCTACTTGATGACTCTCAAAAACGAAGCATTCTCGCAGAAAGAATTCTCGCTCAACGAAGAACGTCTCAGGAAAGCCAAGGAGTTGTTGTTGACCCTTCTCACCGCGCAGCGCTCCGAGAAGGCCGCCCTCGCGATCCTGGACGACGAGAACGAGTTGACACAGATGCTCGTTGCCCTGCTGGCTCCATCGCTTGGCCGACAGCCGGCCTACGACCTTATCCGTCCCATGTCCCGACAGGACAAGCGGTTGATGTTCCTGGGCAACAAGATGATCGGCCATTACGGTTGTTACGCCTGCCACAAGATCGCCGGCTTCGAGGAAACTACGCCGCCGGGAACCGAACTGACCAAGTGGGCGGAAAAACCGATCACCCAACTCGATTTTGCGTTCTACGACCACGCCTTCCATCACATGCGCGAGCAGAAAGAAAACATCTATGGGCACGTCTACCCGACCGACGCGGCCGAACTGAATGAATGGTCCCCCGGCGAGAATCCGCAGGAGCAAATCACGCACACCCATGCGGCCTTCGCCAAGCACAAAATGCTCAACCCGCGCATTTGGGACCGCGAGAAAATCAAGAAGCCCTACGACAAGCTCAAGATGCCCAATTATTACCTTACCGACGAGGAGGCCGGGGCCCTCACCGTATATCTCCTCTCTCGCCGCTCCCCGCGAATCGACAATAAGGTGAAGGTCGAATACGAAGGCAACCCGGTCGGCCCGATCGCCCGCGGCCGCGCCCTCACCCGGGAGCTCAATTGCGTGGGCTGCCACGAGATCGAGGACAACGCCCCGACGATTCAGCAATACTTCGGGCGGGAGATTGGCGGCAATCTCGCCTTCGATGTCCTCAACGCGCCACCCTCGCTTTGGGGCGAAGGCGCCAAGGTCCAGCACAATTGGCTGCACAAGTTTTTCAGGCAGGTGGTCACGCTACGCCCGTGGCTGAACATTCGCATGCCCACGTTCAACCTGACCAACGACGAAGCCACCGTACTGGTCGAATACTTCGCGGCCTTGAGCATGGCCGATTCGCAATCGCTCTCGAAATCGCTGGCCCCGGTAAGAGAGTACGTTGCCAACGCCGCAAAACCCGCCGCCTCCGAGGCGAGAAACGACGCAACGCCTCCCGGCGCGGATTGGTTTCTTCAGGATGTTTTGCAACGACCCGCGGAACGCCTCCGTCGATTCGCTTTGGATCGCAAGCTGATGCGCCCGCGCGATCTTGAGGCTCTCGGCGCCGACCCCGCGCGTCTGGCCGCGGCCCATTCCTCCCTTCTCGAACGCACGGGCTTCATGAAGGACCTCTACGCTGTCGGTTTCCCCTTCGTTGAGCCGGCTTGGCCGCAAATGCCCACCGAACGGTTCGAGACCGGCGAGCGCTTTTTCAACGATATGGGCTGCCTGAAATGCCACGTGCTCGGCGATATGCTGCCTGGGCCGGCCAAAACCACAGACGATTTCGTTCAAATCTACCGTTTGGACGGGGTCCGCGGCGAAGGCGACAAGGCCATCGCCATTCTCAACGGAACGCCGCACCCGGTCGGATCGGTCATCGACGGTCACAAGCTTGTAAGTGCCCAAAACATCTTCTACGCCTCCGGTGATTCTGAGACCAAGGCGATCGTCGAAGGGCCGAATTCCGCGGGAGAAACCGAACGCGTCGTGCTCCAGGCCCCCAGCGCCCCCAACCTCGATCTAACCTATCAACGTCTCCGCCGCGAATGGGTCTATCAATGGATGCTCCAACCCGGCTGGATTCAGCCGGGAACCAAGATGCCCCAGAACTTCCCGGACAAGAAGAGTCCGTTCGAGGGCAATCCCAAATACCCCGGCACCGGGTTGGACCATGCGAACCTGCTCGTGGATTTCCTGTACGATGCGGGTGCGAAGAACATTCGGTCTCCTCTGGTCAAGAGCGTGATGCAGGCCAAGGCCGAGGAGTTCGACGAGGAGGGGGGAAAGGCCGAGGAGCCGTTTGAGGAGTAAACGTCAAAACGAAGAAACGTCAAAACGTCAAAATGTCGAAACACGTGCCCCATCGCTTTAGCGGTGGGGGAATTGGGTATTCAGAGCCGCGACCGTAAGGGAGCGGAGCAGGCGCCCCATCGCGGAATGGAATCCCGACGCGTCGGGAGCGGTGGGAGTAGGAGGCAGAACGATGAAACGCACGAGTTGGAAATTATTTCTGGTATTGGGGTATTTGACGGCGGGATGGGTTTCGTCGGCTTCGGCCGGCGACGACGCCGTGGTCAAGGGCAAGATCCTATTCAAAGGCGACGAAAAGAAATTTGTACGCCAGACACTCGACACCACCAAAGACCCGAATTGCGCGAAGTCCAAGGCGAAGATCGGGAGCTGGGAGTTCGTCCTTAACACCAAGACCACGCCGATCACCGTGCGAAACGTCCTGGTGTACGTGAAGGACGGCGTCGGCGATCGAAAGTTCGAGGCCCCCAAGGATCCGGTCACGTTGGACCAGCAAGGTTGTGAATACACGCCGCACGTCCTCGCCTTGCAGGAAGGGCAGGAAATCCTTATCAGGAACAGCGACGATACCAACCACAACATCCACTTCCTTCCCAAGGTCAATCAGGAGATCAACCGAACCCAACCTCAAAAAAATGACCAGTTCAAAGTCAAACTCGATGCCGAGGCCCCGTTCCACGTGAAGTGCGACGTACACCCCTGGATGGGCGCCTACGTGGCCGTCTTCAAGCACCCGTTTTTCTCGGTGGCCGGCGAAGACGGAACGTACACGATCAAGGGCCTTTCTCCGGGCAAGTACACCATCGCCGCTTGGCACGAAAAATGGGGCGAACAAACCGCCACGGTCGAAGTCAAGACCGGTGAGAGCAAGGACCACGATTTCACCTACGAGCCGAAGTAATCTCCTATTCGCCCGGGCGGCGGATGACGGTTGCCAGAGACTTCCTTCGACCTCGGTTCCGGGATGCAAATTGATTGCAACGAGGAACCCGGTTCGCGTATGATTCCGAACTTGGTGCGGTGAAGTTCCGCCCATCGGGGCGGCGAGATTGACAACAGGATATTTTCAAGGACTGAATCGATGAGGGTAAGGTCTATCGGGTTGTGGGCACTTGCCATGACGCCGGTCGTATTCCTGGCGACCTCCCCCGTCGCATGGGCTCAAACATCGACCGCGGCGCCCATCACCGCGAAAATCGACGGGAAATATGGTTATTGGCTTCCCCCCGACTTGTCCCAACACGGCAGCCAGATCGACAACCTGATTACCATCCTCCATTGGTTCATGGCCGCGCTGTTCGTCGGCTGGGCGATTTTTCTAGTTCGCTGCCTGATTCGGTACCGCGCCCGTCCCGGTCATGCCGCGTGCTACGATTTGATCAAGGCCAGGCCGGCCAAGGCGGTCGAAGTCGCGGTGGTCATCGTCGAAATCGTTCTGTTGGCGGGGTTCTCCATTCCGGCGTGGGCCAAGGTAAAAAACGACCTCCCGACCGAGGCCGATACCATTCGTGTCCGTGTCGTTGCGGAGCAGTTTGCCTGGAATTTCCACTATCCCGGCAAGGACGGCATATTTGGCAGAACCGGACCGCAACACGTGAACCCGGCCACCAACGCCGTCGGAATCGACTTGAGCGACGAACACGCAGGCGACGACGTGCAAACCAAGGAGTTTCACGTCCCCAGCGACAAGCCGGTGATCTGCGAAATTTCCTCGAAAGACGTGATTCACAGTTTTTCCATACCCGTCCTGCGTGTGAAGCAGGATGCCATTCCCGGCATGCGCATCCCCGTCTGGTTTCGGATGAAGCCGGGTTCCGAAGGAAATTATGAGGTGGCCTGCGCCCAGCTTTGCGGCAACAACCATTACAACATGAAGGCCTTGATGGTCATCGAAACGCCTGAGAAATTCGCGGCATGGCTTACGAAGGCCGGAGAGAAAGAGATCTTTGAAGACTAGCGAGGGCGTAGGGTTTCGGAAGCGAAACCAAACACGGCCCTTTGTTGGTGGCAAGCTGAGGAACAACACCGAATCATGGCTGCTCACGATCATCACACACACGACGGACACCAGACCCACGGTCATGGTCATCCCGAGCTTGGGTTCTGGCGAAAGTACGTCTTCTCCACGGACCACAAGATCATCGGCGTCCAATACGCCATTACTTCGTTGACGTTTCTGTTCTTCGGTTTCTGCCTGGTCATGTTGATGCGCTGGCAGCTTGCCTTTCCGGGCAAGCCGGTCCCGCTGATCGGCGGCCTCTTCGGCGAGACGATGATGCCCGGCGGGGTCATGTTGCCTGAGTTCTATAATTCGCTGGGAGCCATGCACGGGACGATCATGGTGTTCCTTGGCGTCGTGCCTCTATTGGTAGGGGCCTTCGGCAATTACGTCATGCCGCTTCAGATCGGTGCGCCGGACATGGCGTTCCCCAAGCTCAACATGATGAGCTATTGGGTCTATTTCGTGGGCGGCATCGTCATGCTGACCGGCTTTTTCGTTCCCGGCGGGGCGGCCAATTCCGGTTGGACCTCCTACGCGCCGCTATCCGTGGTGTCCCAGGTTTCCCGCAATATGTGGTTCACCGGCCAGACCATCTGGCTGCTGGGCATGGTGTTTTTGATCACTTCATCGCTTTTGGGTTCAGTGAATTTCATCGTCACCATCATCCAGCTTCGCGCGAAGGGGTTGGAGTTTTTCCGCCTGCCGTTTTTCGTCTGGGCACAGTTTGTGACGGCGTTCCTATTGCTTCTGGCTTTCCCCCCGCTCGAGGCCGCGGCCGTTTTGCAATTGATGGACCGCGTCGCGGGGACCAGCTTTTTCATGCCCACCGGACTTGTGGTCAGCGGCCAGCAAGGCCACTGGACCGGCGGCGGCAGCCCGTTGCTGTGGCAACACCTCTTCTGGTTTCTCGCCCACCCGGAAGTGTACGTGCTCATTCTTCCCGGCATGGGCATCGTTTCGGAAGTGATCGCCAACAACACCCGCAAACCTCTGTGGGGCTATCGCGTGCTCGTCTACTCGCTCGTCTTTCTCGGGTTCATGTCGTTCATCGTGTGGGCCCACCACATGTTCATGACCGGCATGGGAACGAGGATGGCGGCGTTTTTTGCGACGACGACGATGATCATCTCCGTTCCTTCGGTGGTGATTTTGACGGCGCTGCTGCTGAGCTTGCACGGCTCGTGCATTCGGTTCAACGTTCCGATGCTGTTTGCGCTGGCGTTTTTGCCGATGTTTGCGATTGGCGGATTGACCGGCCTGCCGCTGGGTCTGCCGGCGCCGGATATCCATCTGCATGACACCTATTACGTCATCGGGCATTTTCATTACGTCGTCGTTCCGGGCAGCATTTTCGCTATCTTCGCGGGGATTTATCACTGGTATCCGAAAGTCACGGGCCGAAAGCTCAACGAATTCCTGGGCAAACTGCACTTCTGGGGATCGGTCGTCGGCGCCAACCTGGTCTTCATGCCCATGTTTTTCGTCGGGATGGCCGGCGTGTCCCGTCGCCTCTACGACCAGACCGTGTATCAGCATGGGGCCAATGTGCAGACGCTAACCCAGATTTCGTCATTCGCGGCGTGGTTTTTCGGTCTGTCGCAGATTCCGTTTATCATCAATTTCTTCGCCAGCATTCGCGCGGGCAAGAAGGTGTCCGACAACCCGTGGGAGGCGACGACGCTGGAATGGGCCACGCCCACTCCGCCTCCGCACGGCAATTTTCCGGTGATCCCCGTGGTCTATCGCGGCCCTTACGAATACAGCGTACCCGGCGCCTCCCGCGACTATGTACCCCAAAATGTAACCGCGTAATGAGGAGAGTGTCCTCGAATGTTCTTTTTCGTAACGGGTAACTCGTAATCTCTGTTTACTCCGAAGGAGTATAAGTTTTGTCCTCGGCCGCCTTGCCCTACACCGTCGAACCGCATCCCCTGACCGGGGTATACAGCGGAAAGCTGGGAACCTGGCTGTTCCTGGCCTCGGAAGTCATGCTCTTCGGGGCACTCTTTTCCTCGTATGTGTTGCTTCGCGTCGGAGCGGGCGACGCCTGGCCTTCCGGCGAAGCCACTCACCTGAGCGTTCCGATCGGGACCTTCAACACGCTGGTGCTGATTGTTTCCTCGGTCACGATGGTTATGGCCTGGGCCTCGCTGAAGATGGGCAATCTCGCCAAGGGGCGGATGTTCTTGGCCCTTACGATCGCCCTCGCCCTGGTGTTCATCGTGGTCAAGCTTCTGTTGGAATACATCCCCAAATTCCGCGGCCACCATCTGCCGTCCACGAACACCTTCTATGCGCTGTACTTCACGATGACCGGCCTGCACGCCTTGCACATCATCGGCGGGATCGTTGTGATCGGGTATTTTCTGTTTCCTGGGGCCGCGCTCTGGAGGACCGACCCGGAGTACTACACCAACCGGATCGAGTGTACCGGGCTGTATTGGCACTTTGTGGACCTCGTGTGGATTTTCCTCTTCCCGGTTCTGTACCTGACCTGAACGGAACTGGGCGAGAGTTTCCATGGCCCATCTTCGTTGTATGGGCGTATGATAAAAGGGGGTTTCTATGGCGGGCGGCCATGCGGACGTACAAAAACACGTAAAAGCGTATCTGGGCGTGTTCGTAGCCCTGGCGGTGTTGACCGTGGTTACCGTACTGGCGTCGAAGATTCACTTTGGCTCCAAGGCCGCAAACATCACCATCGCTCTCCTCATCGCGACCTTCAAGGCGTCGTTGGTGGCCGCGATTTTCATGCACCTGAGATGGGAGCGTGGCGCCAGCATCTGGTGGACGCTGCTGATCTGCGCCGCTTTTTTCGCCGTGCTGATGTCGGTTCCGTCCTTAACGGTGTTTGAGCTTCCTAAGCAGGCCATTTTCCAGATGTGGGACGTAGCGCCGCCGGTTCCCGGGGGACATTGAAAGTATGTCGTTGAAGGCCTTCCATATTCTTTTCGTGTCCGTCTCCGTAGTCCTCGCCGTCGGGTTTGGGTTCTGGGGCATTCGTGAATTTCGAACTCGCGCGGATTCCACCGCGCTGACCCTGGGCGTGGCCTCTTTTGCGGCCGCCGTAGCGCTGCTGATTTACGGCCGATGGTTCCTGAGAAAACTCCGCAAGGTCGATTCCCTATGACGGTGATTTCGCAAAGCGTCAAAGGCGTTCCGGTTGCGGCGTGGCTGCTTTTGCCGCAGGTTGTGTCGGCCTGCTCGGTCTGCTTCGGCGACCCTCAATCTCCAATGACCCAGGGAGCTGTGGCGGGGGTGACGGTCCTATGCGGCGTGGTCGGATTCGTGCTGCTCTCCATCGCCGGCACCACCGCATATTTTTGTTATCGCGGCGCGCTGCTTTCGCGGGATTCGGACTTGGAACCCCATTCGCGGCGTTCGAGCCAGCCACCCAAAACGGACGGCCGCGGATGACTGACTCCCTCCGTTCAGGCAGACCTTTCCACCGTGCACCCTGCATCGCGGCCCTGGTCACAGCCGTCGGCGTGTTTCCCTTGCTTTTCGTAGGCGCCGGCGTCACCAGCAAGGACGCGGGAATGGTCTACCCCGATTGGCCGACTTCCGCCGGGAGAATCATCAATCCGCGGCATTGGTGGCAGACCGAAGCGACGCGTTGGGAACACGGGCACCGGCTGATCGGCTGGGTCGTGGGTCTTTCCGCGGTGGTGCTCGCCGCGGCGGCCTGGCCCGCGGGAGGCGCGATTCGCCGACTGGGCATCATTACGTTGCTGGCCATCGGCCTGCAAGGCGTATTAGGCGGGTTGCGGGTGATTTGGGACTCGACTCCGCTGGCCCTGGTCCACGGAGTCTGGGGCCAGGTGTGTTTTTGCCTCGCAGGGGCGGCGGCACTGCGGGCCTCGCGATGGTGGAACTCGGTCGGCGTCAAGCTCGAACTGCGCTCCGGACGGGGGCTTCGCCGGTTGTGCGTCTTCACCGCCGCGTCGATTTTTGTTCAACTGGCGCTCGGTGCCACGTTGCGGCACCTCTCTTCGGGCCACGCCCTGGTCGCGCACGTTTTGTGGGCCATCGTGGTCATTGCCCTCGTCGACTGGCTGGCCATGTGGGTCGCCGGGCACGGCTTCGGTCTTTGGTTCCTGAAGTTTACCGCAAAGGCCATGGCCGTCCTGGCTTCCGCCCAGTTGCTCGTCGGAGGGTTTGCCTGGCTGGTGACCATGGGCGGGCCGGATTGGTCCTCCCTTCTGAAGTGGCTGGTGCCCACCATCCACGTCGGAATCGGCGCCTTGGTCTTGCTCTGTTCCGTGTTGCTGACCATGGCGGTGTTCCGGCGGGTGGGCATGGTGGACGAAGCCTATTCGCCCGTGAAAGCGATCATCTCGGCCCTATGAGCGAAACCCTTTCGGTATCCGCCTCGTCCGTTGTTTTGACTCAGAGAGTCGGGGCCTTCCTGGAGTTGGCCAAGCCGCGCATCGCGGCCCTCGTGCTTGCGGCGACGGCGGCGGGTTTCTGCCTGGCCGTGCCCGCCGGACTTTGGAGCGCGGCCGACGCTTTGCGACTCGTACACACACTGTTGGGTACGGCCCTTGTGTCCGCCGGAGCTAACGCCCTGAACCAGTTCTTCGAGGCCGATTCCGACGCCTTGATGATTCGAACGCGCGGCCGTCCGCTTCCTTCAGGGCGCCTGCTGCCTCGCGAGGTCCTTTCGTTCGGGTTGGCCTCGGGGATCCTCGGAACTCTGTATTTGGGGCTGACCGTCAACCCTTTGGCGGCGAGTCTCGCAGCCGCGTGCCTGCTCATCTATGTCTTCCTCTACACGCCCATGAAGCGCGTGTCGTCGCTCTGTGTTTTCGTCGGGGCCGTTTCCGGAGCGCTTCCGCCGACCATCGGCTGGTCCGGCGGTACGGGCGCTGTGGAGCTCGGAGCCGTCTGGCTCTTTGCCCTCGTCTTTTTCTGGCAGCTTCCCCACTTCGGTTCGATCTCCTGGTTGCACCGTGCGGATTACGCCCGGGCCGGGTATCCGTTGATTCCCGTGACCGACGCCACGGGCCTGCGGCTTGATCTTCACATCATGAGCCATACGTTAACTCTGCTCGCCGTCAGCCTGCTTCCCACTGTGTATCGATCGACCGGCGTAATATACGGCGGAGCTGCGCTGGTCCTGGGCACGATGTTCCTTGGGCTTACCCTGTGGTTCGTCTGCTGCAAAACACCGCGAATTGCTCGAGTGCACGTGCTGGCCTCGGTGATCTACCTGCCGGCCCTGCTCGGGTTCCTGATGCTCGACCGGGGTCTCGTCGGGTGATTTCGGCGGCCGCACCGTTGGTCGACGCACCCATGATCGAAGCCGATGCACTCGCTCACACCTTCGGAGCGGTACGCGCTTTGGACGGCGTGTCGTTTCAGATTCCGAAGGCGAGATTGTTCGCCCTGCTCGGCCCCAACGGCAGCGGCAAGACAACGCTGTTCCGCATCCTGACCACGCTGCTCGTCCCGCAGACCGGCCGAGCGCGGGTCGACGGGTCCGATGTGGTCATCCAGCGTCGCGCCGTGCTCACCCGGTTGGGAGTGGTTTTCCAGCGGCCGAGCCTCGACGGAAAGCTGACCGCGATGGAGAACTTGACCTACCATGGTCCGTTGTTCGGACTTTCCGGTTCAACTCTTCGAAAACGCGTTTCGGAACTGTTGGAACGATTCGGCGTTGCCGACCGCGCCGGTTCGCTGGTGGCGACTCTTTCCGGAGGTCTTCAACGCCGTGTGGAGTTGGCGAAGTGCATGCTGCACCGCCCGGCCGTGCTCATTCTCGACGAGCCCTGCACCGGGTTGGACCCCGCGGCCCGGGCGACCCTCATGAATTATCTGCGCGCCTTGCGTGATCAGGACGGCGTAACCGCGTTGTTGACCACGCACGGGTTGGACGAGGCCGAGGCGTGCGACACCGTGGCCATTCTCGATCTGGGACGATTGGTGGCGCTGGATTCCCCCACGCGGCTCAAAGAGAAAATTGGCGGAGACGTGCTGTCGATTGAGGGACCGGCGCCGGAAGCGCTCGCCTCAAAAATACATCAGCGGTTCGGCTGCGCAGTGAACGTCGTGGACGGCGTGATCATAATCGAGCGGGAGCGCGGCCACGAGTTCGTCCCCCAGTTGGTGGAGGCGTTTCCCGGCGAGATCCGCAGTCTTTCCGTGGGCAAACCGACGCTGGGCGATGTGTTTCTTCACCTGACGGGTCATGGGCTCAATGACGCCGGCCGCGTACAAACCGTCCAGGAGCGTTCGCCATGACCGCGTCGTTGGGGATGGCCGTGTGGTCGCTAGGGCGACGAGACGTGGTCCGGTTCGTCCGGCAGCGCAGTCGTATCGTGGGCGCGCTGGGCACGCCCATGGTGTTCTGGTTGTTGATCGGATCGGGATTTGGTTCTTCCGTTCGCGTTTCGCCGGGCGACGCGTCCGGACATTTTCTCGAGTTCGCGTTTCCCGGCACGCTCGCCCTCATCACGCTGTTCACCGCCATTTTCTCGACAATCTCGGTGATCGAGGACCGCCAAGCCGGGTTTCTGCAGGGCGTGCTCGTCGCACCTGTGGGGCGATCGGCGATCGTGTGGGGCAAACTGTTGGGAAGCACGACGCTGGCCGTGGCACAAGGGATGGTGTTCCTGGTGTTCGCGCCGTGGTCGGGAATCGAATTGTCGGTCGGCGCGGTGGCGCGAACCGCGTTGTCGATGACCGTGCTGGGCGTGGGTCTTTCGGGATTGGGGTTCCTGCTGGCCTGGTCGCTCGATTCGACGCAGGGGTTCCACGCCATCATGAATTTGCTGCTGATGCCCATGTGGATGCTCTCGGGGGCGTTGTTTCCGGCGGAAGGCGCGGCGAATTGGGTGCGGTGGATTATCGCGATAAACCCGATGACCTACGGCGTCGCGGCGATCCGTGAATCGCTGATGGGCGAGGTCGGACGAGGGGCGGCCGCGGGTCCCGGCTTTGCCGTCTCCTTGGGCGTCTGCGCGCTGTTCGCGGCGGTGATGGTCGTCTGGTCGCTTCGAATGGTGCGGAGATCCACCTGAAACCGATATGGAGGACCTGCCCCACAATCATGTACCCCTTGTTTTGAGAGTTTCAACGATGCTCTCGTCAAACGCTGGGGCGGACAGGACATGACCGAACGATCCACAAAGGGCATCGTGCCGATGCCGGTTACGCTCTCCTTCTCCCGCGGATTACAGGCCGCTCGTCGGGGTAGATGAATCGAGCACGAGTTCCAACTGGAGATGCCCGGCGATCGGGTTGTGCCGGTAGGCCTCGATCTCTCGAAAACCCAGGGACCGGTAAAGCGAGATGGCCTCGGTCATCGTGGGTAACGTATCCAGGCGCATTCGTTCGTAGTGCAGTCGTTTGGCACGCTCGAGCACCTCGTTCACCAGTCGCCGGCCCAGACCCGTTCCACGAAACGCCGGCCGCACATAGAGGCGCTTCATCTCGCAGAGGCCGGTTTCGAAACGCCGCAGGGCGACGCAGCCGGCCGGCTCATTCCCGCAAAACGCCAGAAGAAGACAGCCATCGGGCGGGGAATAGAAGCCCGGCAGCGTCGCGAGTTCTTCATTAAAACCCTGGAAACAAAGATCGATGCCGAGACCCTTCGCGTATTCTTCAAACAACCCACGAGAAACCGCGATGAGTTCCGGAGTGACGGAGTCGGAGATCTGCACGGATGAATCCGGACGATTCAACTTGCTCGACATGCATTGAAATCCCTGGTTCCAAAAAAAGAGAGCACCGCGATCGGTGCTCTCTTCGAATTCAGCTTATCCGAAACAAGCCTGCCTAATCGACCGCCGACCTCAACGGCCGGCCGAACTGGAGCTTGGCCATCGTTCCCAGCAACAGGGCCAGGACCAGCAGGCCCCACTCGGAAACCGTGGGGATGTCGTCGCCCGGTTCCGGCGCACAGGTGCAGTCGGGACGGCAAAGAACGCCGGCCTGGCACTGATCACGATCGGAGCCGTCGCATTCTTCACCCGCTTGCTGGATGTTGTCTCCGCAGCGCGGGAGGTCGCAGGCGTTGGTGCAAGCATCGTCGTTGACCACGTTGCCGTCGTCGCACTGCTCACCAACCTGAAGGATGCCGTCGCCGCAACGCGGTGTCGTGCAGACATTGGTGCAGCCGTCGTTGTTGACCGCGTTACCATCGTCGCACTGCTCCGGGGCCTGGACGATGCCGTCGCCGCATGTCGGCAGCCGGCAGGTGTTGGTGCAGCCGTCGTTGTTGATGAGGTTTCCGTCATCGCAGGCCTCACCCGGATCGACGATTCCGTCACCGCAACGCGGGTTCAGGCAATTGGCCTGACAACCGTCGCCGTTGGTGTTGTTCCCGTCGTCGCATTGCTCGCCGGCCTGGACGATGCCGTCGCCGCAACGAGGCGTCGTGCACGCGTTGGTGCAGGCGTCGTTGTTCACGGCATTGCCGTCGTCGCACTGCTCGCCCATCTGAACGATGCCGTCGCCGCAGCGCGGAGTCGTACAGGCGTTGGTACAAGCGTCGTTGTCCACGGCGTTTCCGTCGTCGCACTGTTCGCCCATTTGGACGATGCCGTCGCCGCAGCGTGGAGTCGTGCAGGCGTTGGTACAAGCGTCGTTGTCCACGGCATTGCCGTCGTCGCACTGTTCGCCCATTTGGACG
>Ga0187893_10004038_pt1 | contig 28587 bp, 24 predicted proteins | sample MA1701074metaG_FD_139574 | JGI IMG/M metagenome (GOLD analysis project Ga0187893, IMG submission 139574) | White microbial mat communities from a basaltic lava cave in the Kipuka Kanohina Cave System on the Island of Hawaii, USA - MA170107-4 metaG ...
CGCGCTTTGGGAGCACGCCGGACGACTGCTTTACCCACCTCGCGGAAAGCCGCGTTTTGTGTTGCGCGTTTTTTCGTTCTCGGAAACCTGTCGCAGATTCTAATTTTTCGTGTCGCCTAACAATCGCACTAGCGGCGGTCGGACTCGAACCGACGACCCAGGGCTTATGAATCCCTTGCTCTGCCAACTGAGCTACGCCGCTGCCGAAGCACGAAATTGAAGCCGGGCACGATCGGCCTGTCAACGCACGCCGCCGCGCCGGGCGTCAACGGGCGCGGTCCGCGCCGCCGGCGGCCGGAACATTGACGGCCGCGGCCGAGGCGCGGAGAATCGCCCCTATGCGAACGACGCGACGCGCCATGCCGACGATCCCCTTCAACCGCCGCGCGCTCCCGCCGGCCCGGCATTTCCGCCGAAACCGCGGCTCGTGCGCCGCGCGGCGCGGCGCGGCGGCGTGCTGCGCGGCGCTGCTTGGCGTCGCCGGAACCGCACGGGGCCAGACGGAACTCCCGCCGGGGCTGAGCCGGGCGAACCCCGCGCCCCACTCCATCGACGCCCTCCAGCGCAGCGAGGCCATTGCGAAGCGCTATGGCGAGGTCTTGCTGCGGGAACTGAAACCTCCCGGCGGCCAACTGCCGGAGCCGATCGCCGCGGCGCTCAAACTTGCCGTCGACGACAATGTCCGTTACGAACAGGGCACGCGCGAGTCGCGCCAGGACATCATCGGCGAGATCGCCGCGCTCGAGAACAGCGACGAACTAAAGACCCCCGCGGGCCGCAACCGGCTTCGCTTCCTTTACGGTCAACTCGAACAGATCGTCCTCAACGCCCCGACCGAACCGGAGCAGACGTTTGCGCGGCTGAAGAACGAGATCTCGGAGTCCGACCACGCCCGCATCCGCGCGGCGCTGGCAAAGGCCCGCCTGCCGCTCCTCGAACTGCCCGCTCCGGCCGACCTGAAGGACCTGATGCCGGGCACGGCCACGTCGCGGACGCTCCTGGCGGCGGCCCGCTACGCCAGCGAGAAGAATGCCGGCCTGCTGACCAGCGCGGAAAACGTCCCCGTCTCCATCGACCCGGCCGAGGTCGTGCAGATTGCGATCCCGCGGTACTACGCGCCCGCGGCCCCGCTCGAGCGATGGGAGGCGGCGTACAACACGCTCGTAAAACGCTACAGATTCGGCGAGCCCCAACTGGCGACCGCGCGGGCGATCTTCGACGACGTTCGCCGCCGCGCAGTGGAGTCGAAGGAAGCGCGAAAGGACGACTACGCCCTCGTCGCATCGTTCAAGAACGCCGACCTGCGGGCCGCGCTGCTCCGCGAGATCAATCGCCCGCTGGACGAACTTTTCGAGGAACTCAAGCAGCGGCTGGCGCAGGTTGCGACGCCGCAGCAGTTGGCCGAGGCGCAGAAGGCCCAGCCGCAGTAGCCCGAACCCGTGCCGTAGGCATGAATCTCCTGCAAAAGATCGACGCCGACCTGGCCGCCCTGCGCGAGGGGGGGCAATTCAAGTCGCCGCGCGTACTCGCCTCCCCTATGGGGCCGACCGCCCGGATCGACGGCGCCGGCGAGGTCGTCGTCATGTGTTCGAACGACTACCTCGGGCTGGCCAACGACCCGGAGGTCGTCGCGGCCGGCGCGGAGTCCGTCCGGCGCTGGGGCGCGGGCACGGCGTCCGTCCGCTTCATCTGCGGGACGTTTGAGTATCACCGCCGGCTGGAAGCCCGCCTGGCCGAACTGTCCGGCACGCCGGCCGCCACCACCTACCTCAGTTGCTGGAACGCCAACGAGGCCCTGCTCCCCACGCTGATGGCCGCGGGCGGCGAGCAATGCGCCGTCTTCTCCGACGAACTGAACCACGCCAGCATCATCGATGCGATCCGCCTCGGCCGGCAGATGGCCAAGGGAAGCGAATCGCGCGTCTATCGTCACGTCGATCTCGACGATCTGGAGAATCATCTGAAAGCGCTGGCCGCTCGGCCGCAGAAACTGGTCGTCACCGACGGCGTCTTCAGCATGGAGGGCAGTCTCGCGCCGCTCGACCGGCTGCACGCCCTCTGTCGGAAGCACGGGGCGACGCTGATCGTGGATGACTCGCACGGCGTCGGCGTCGTCGGGCAGACCGGACGCGGCACCGCCGAACACTTCGGCCTCTTCGGAAAGGTCGATGTGCTCACGGGCACCCTGGGCAAGACGCTGGGCGGGGCGGCCGGCGGATACGTGGCCGGGCCGGCTCCGCTCGTCGAGTTGCTGGTGCAGAAGTCCCGCCCCCAACTCTTCAGCAACGCCCTGCCGCCCGCGACCGCCGCGGCGGCCGAGAAGGCGATTGAAATCCTCCAGCGCGATCCCGCGCGCGTTGCACGCCTCCGCGAAAACGTCCGGGCGATGCGCGTCGGCCTGAAGCGACTGGGATTCGAGGTGCTGGAAGGCCCCAGCGCAATCACGCCGATCATCCTCGGGCAGACCGCCAGGGCCATCGCCGCCAGCGCCCGACTGTTGGAACTGGGCGTCTTCGTCATCGGCTTCGGCTACCCCGTGGTCCCCGAGGGCAAGGCGCGGCTGCGGGTCCAGATGTCGGCCGCGCACCGGCCCGAACACATCCAGCGCGCCCTCGACGCCTTCTCGCGGCTATGAGCAGCCGGACCCACGTCTCCGACGCTTCGAGTCCCGCTGCGGAACCCGGGCCCCGACACGAGCCGCCCCACCCGATTGCGGCGCTCGACATATCGGGGCCGATTCCGACGATGTCGCGTTCGCAACGACTCGCCGCATCGGCCCTCTTCCTCGCCGCCGGGGCCGTTTTTCTTGCACTCGCATTCCGCAATAACCCCCTCGATGAGCACGAGGCCCTCGTCGCCGAAACCGCACGCGAGATGGTCGAGCGCAACGACTGGATCGTCCCGCGCTTCGCCACCATGCCGCGGATCCGCAAGACCCCGCTGGCCTACTGGGCGGTCGCGCTGCTGGGCCGGGCAGCAGGGAGAATCGACGAAGCGGTCGCCCGCCTCCCCTCCGCCGCCGCCGCGCTGGGGACGATCGTGTGCGTCTTCGCCATCGCCCGCCGGGTTTTCGGTCCCCGCGTCGCAGTCGTCGCCGCGTTCGCCGCGCTGACGTCGGTCGGCATGATGCTCTTTGCCGGCGACGGACGAGTCGAGATGCAACTGACCTTTTGGTGCGCGGCCTGTTATCTGCTCTTTCTTCAGGTATTGCGCACCCGGCGCGGGCCCGCGGGCCGCTGGTGGGCGTGGGCCTTTTATGCCGCCCTCGGAGTGGCGATGCTCGCCAAGGCCCCGATGGCGGGCGTCTTCGTCGGCGTCCCGATTGCCGTCTTCTGCGGGCTGATGCTCGGACTGCGTCTCTGGACGCTGCGCGACTTGAAATCGTTGCGCGTGTTCGCCGGCGTCCTCCTTTTTCTGCTGGTCGTCCTGCCCTGGCCCTTGGCCGTGTGGCAACGTGTCCCGCAGGCCGCCTGGCAGTGGCGAACCGAGATCCTCGACCGCTTCTCCGGCGAACTGGACAAGGGCGAGCAATGGGGCTGGCTCGCGCCGCTTTATTACGCAGCCGCACTGGCCGGATTCGCCGCGCCGTGGACCCTTGCCGTTCCTGCCGCCATCGCCGCCCCGTTCCTCAGGCGGACCGCCGACTACCGTGAGCCGTCGCTCCTGCTGGCCTCCTGGCTGGTCGTGAGCGTCCTGATTCTTTCCGCTGCGGAGTCGCAACGCGCTCACTACGTCCTGCCGGCGCTGCCCCCGCTGATCCTGCTCCTGGCGGAGAGACTGGATCATTATTTCTTCCGATCCGCGCGCCTTTCGCCCGACCGGGCGCGGCGCATCGGCCGGGCGGCGCTGGTCGTGGTGGGCGCGGCATCGCTGGCCGCGTTTGTTGTCCTGCGCGCCCGCGACCCGGCGGCAGTCGCGCCGGTGCTCCTCGCCGCCGGGGGCGCGACCGCCGCCGGACTGGCCGCTCTCGCCGCGCACGTTCTGGGGCGCCGGGGAATCAGTCTCGCATTGGCGGGGCTTTGCCCCGCCGCCGGCATGATCGCGTGGACCGCGCATCACAACGACCACGGCGCGACGCGCACGGCCTGGCGCGACTTGGCCCTCCGCGTCGCCCGGTTAGCCGCGCCCTCGGACGAAGTCTTCTGGCTCGGCCGCCCTCCCGCCACGGGCATTTTTTACGGCGGCGGAAGACTGGTCACGCCCCGGCTCGACGACCCGGGCCGCCTGCTCAAGTCCACCGATGGCCGCTTTCCCCCGCGGATGGATTGGTTCATCATGGTCGCCGGCACGGCGATACGGCGACTCGCGGAGCCAACCCCCGTCTGGCTCGTCATGCGCGACGACGCCTATGCCCACCTCCAGCGCATCCGCCACAACGGCCGACTAACGGTCGTGGCGGATATTCCGGACGATGACGACTGGGTCGTCCTGACCAACCGGCCCGCCGATACCCGAAATGCCCCGGCGGTCGGGGGCCGGACGGGTCCCTAAATCCCCTCAATCAGGCAACCTCGCAAATGGGGCATCGACGAGGTTCGAAGACCGCAACTCGCGGGAGACCGCCCCGGGGCTGGGAGTCCGGGAACCTGAGCGCGTGCTCCGAGCCGCCGTAAGTCCAGTGTTTTTCAGGCCTGACGACAGGCCCCCGTGAACGCCCGTTGACCGCGAAAGGAAAAACCCGCCAGGGTCTTGAATTGTATCCCCTTGTTTTGTTAGACTCTTAGGAAGAATAGAGGGTGAAGGAGGCCACGCCTCCAGCGCGCCCATGATGAATCGGCCCGCGGCGACGCCGTGGACCGCTGCATCGGCTTTCGGAAGCGGAAGGAGCATCATTCCATGCGTATCAGAGGGTTTGCATTCCTCGGTCTGGCTTCTCTTGCGACTTTGGCCCTGACATTGCCGGCCTCGGCCGGCGGCGTCTGGACCACCGGAAGCATTGTCGTGGTTCAGGTGGGTGATGGCGCCGCGCCGTTGTCGAGCGCCGCGACGCCGACGTTCCTGAAGGAGTTCCTGCCCGGGACGTTCACCGCGGGGCTCTCGCTCTCGATGCCCACGGCGGCTTCGGGCGCGAATCGGCGATTCACGAACAACGGCACGGCCACGTCCGAGGGCTTCCTGAAGCGCTCGGTGGACGGAAATTACCTCACTCTTGCCGGCTATGACGCGGCCGTGGGTTCGACGAACCCCGCCACCACCGCAGGGGTGCCCCGCGTCATTGCCCGCGTGGACAAGAACGGCACGATCGACACCACGACCGGCCTGACGGACACTTCTTTCGCCGGCAGCAATATCCGCAGCGTCATTTCCACCGACGGCATCGACTTCTGGGCCGCCGGCACCGCCAGTGCGGGCGCGAACGGCGGCGTCCGCTGTGCCACGCTTGGCGGCTCGACGTCCTCGCAGGTCAGTGCCACGGTGACCAACACCCGCGTGGTCAACATCATCGACACCGGCAGCGGCAACCAACTCTACGTCTCGACCATGTCCGGGGCCTTCCGCGGCGTCAACACGGTCGGCAGCGGCCTGTCCTGCGCGGCGGGCCAGACCACCACCTTGCTGACCGGGTTCGACCCCAGCACGTCCAGTCCGCAGAGCGTTTACGACTACTTCTTCTCCGACGCCAACACGCTTTACGTCGCCGACGACCGCTCGCTCGCTTCCGGCGGCGGGCTCCAGAAGTGGACCTTCAGCGCCGGTTCGTGGTCTCTGGCCTACACGATTTCGGATTCCGTGGGCATCGCCGGCCTCCGCGGCCTGACAGGCGTCGTGGGCGGCGGCGGCACCGTGACGCTCTACGGGACGACCAGCGAGTCCAGCGCCAATCGCCTCGTCGAGATCGTCGACGCGGGCGTGGGCTCGCCCTGGGTCACGCGGGCAACCGCCCCCACGAACACGGCCTTCCGTGGTGTCGACTTCTCGCCCGAACCGGCCACGCTGGCCCTGCTCGGCCTCGGCGGTCTGCTGTTCGGCCGACGCCGCCGGACCTGATCCGTCCTTCGCACGATTCTGATCACGATGAGCGCCGCCCCGGAACGGGCGGCGCTTTTTTTGTTCCGTTCCGCGCGGGCACTCAACCGATCTGCACGGTCTGGGGCACCCCCGTGCCCACCGAATGCCGCGGCGGGCGCTCCTCCCACACACCGGGTGGACTGGTTCCGCACTGGGGGCAGGCCCCGCGCGGACCCATGCGGTTCTCCCGCACGTAAAACCCACGCCGCCGGATCACCGTCTCGCCGCACTTCGGACATCGCGTGTTCTCCCGCTCGCCCACGCGCCCGTGCAGGTTGCCCGGATAGCAGTAGCGCAGCCCCGCCGCCTGGCCCAGGTCGTAGGCCCGCAACAGCGTTTCCACCGGCGTCGCCGGCGTGTCGTCCATCTTGTAATCCGGATGGAACGCCGTCATGTGCCACGGAATGTCCGGCGACACCGACGCGAGAAAGTCGGCGATTCGCTTCAGTTCGTCGTCCGAATCGTTGAACCCCGGCACGATCAGCGTCACGATCTCCACCCAGAAGTCCATCTGCTTCAGCCGCTTGATCGTCTCCAGCACGTTTGCCAGCACCCCGCCCAACTCCCGGTAGTGCTTGTCGTCGAAGCCCTTGAGGTCCACCTTGTACAGGTCCACGTACGGCCGGATGAATTCCAGCACCTGCGGCGTGCCGTTCCCGTTGCTCACGTAGCCGCAGACGATCCCGCGCTGCCGCGCCTGCTTGAACACCTCGACGGCCCACTCGGACGTGATCAGCGGTTCGTTGTACGTCGAAACGATCACCGGCGCGCCGTGTTCCACCGCCAGGTCCACCAGCCCCTCCGCGTCGGAGAACGACGGCATGGAAACGGCCGCATCGTCGCGCAGGGCCTGGCTCGTAACCCAGTTCTGGCAATACCCGCAGTGAAAATCGCACCCCAGCATCCCGAACGACAGCGCGTCGCGGCCGGGAAAGGCGTGGTAAAAGGGCTTCTTTTCGATCGGGTCGATCTGCACCCCCGCCACGTAGCCGCCGGGTACGCGCAGTTCGCCGCCGCGGTTGAACCGCACGCGGCAGACGCCCGCCCGCCCGTCCTTCACCAGGCAACGGTGCCCGCACGCGAAGCAGCGGATGCCGTCGGCCTCGCGGGCGATCAGCGCCGCGGCCGCCGGGATCGTGTTGTCGTAGAGCAGCGTCTTGAGCGACGTGGTCCGTGACATGGCCCTATCCCACGCTTCGACTGTGAAGCCGCGCGGATTATAGCGCTCGGCGGACCGCCCCCATCACGAATTGCCCGGCCCGCGGGCCGCCCGGTCGATCGCCGACAGCCCGTCGTAGTCCAGCAGGTCGTACAGTTCCTGTCGCGTCTGCATCCGGTCGAGCCAGCCGGACTGCGTCCCCGCTTCGCGCAGGTCGGCCAGCATCCGCCCGATCGCCCCGAACGCCACGCGCAGCGCCGTCTGCGGATAGATCACCACCCGGTAGCCCATCTGCGCCAGCGCGTCCGCCGACAGCAGCGGTGACTTGCCGAACTCGGTCATGTTCGCCAGCAGAGGCGGCGCTTCGCCAACCCGCGAACCCTTTCCTCGTCCGCGCATCGCCGCCGCGAAGCGCTCAAACTCGCCCGCGTCCGCCAGCGCCTCGGGGAACAGGCCGTCCACGCCCGCGTCCGCGTAGCGCCGCGCCCGCTCCACCGCCTCGTCGAATCCCTCGACGCCGCGCGCGTCCGTCCGCGCGAAGATCATGAACGACGCGTCGCGCCGCGCGGCCTGCGCCGCCCGCAGTTTCTCTTCCATCGTTTCCGCGGAAATCAGTTTCTTGCCCTCCAGATGGCCGCACTTTTTCGGCAGCACCTGGTCCTCAAGGTGAATCCCCGCCAGCCCCGCCTGCTCCAGCAGCCCCACCGCCCGCGCGACGTTGTACCCCTCGCCGTAACCCGTGTCCGCGTCGGCCAGCACCGGCACGCCGACCGCGCCGCAGATCGCCCGCGCGTGCTCGGCCGCCTCGGTCAGCGTGACCAGCCCCACGTCCGGCAGGCCGTACACCGCGTTCGACAGCCCCGCCCCGGAGACATAGACCCCCGGGAATCCCGCCCGCTCGATCGCCCGCGCGCACAGCGCGTTGAACGCCCCGGGCATCGCCACGACGCCTCGTTCGATCAGTTCGCGCAGTCGTTGTCCCGGGGGTGGACGCTGCACGAGCGCATTTTATCGCCTGCGTTCCGCCCGGACGACCCGCCCGCTTTACAACCGTCGCAGGCACGCGAGACTCCCGGATTTTCTTCGCTCGACCGAACTGGATGATTCGAGCGCACGACCCGATAATGCCGCGGGACTCCCGGGCGGCGCGACTCCCGCGCATCCCGCCGGTCCGGAAACCGTCATGCAAAAGATCACCGTTGTCGGAACCGGCTACGTCGGACTGGTCACGGGCGTCTGCCTCGCGGATACCGGCAACCGGGTCCGCTGCGTCGACCTCGACGCGGACAAGATCGAGAAACTCCGCGCAGGAGCGCCGCCCATCTTTGAACCCGCCCTGACCGACCTGTTGACCGCGAACCTCGCCGCCGGCCGCCTCTCCTTCGGCACCGATTCCGCCGAGGCCGTCGCCGCCGCGGACGTCGTCTTCATTTGTGTCGACACCCCGCCCCGGGCCGACGGCTCGGCCGACACCTCGCGGCTGGAGGAGGCGGCGCAGGCCGTCGCGCGGGCCGCGACCGGGCCTTGCGTCATCGCCATCAAGTCCACCGCCCCGGTCGGGACCGCCGCGCAAATCGAGCGGATGATCGCGGCGCACTCGGCCCATCGCCTGACGGTCGTCAGTAACCCCGAGTTCCTCAAGGAGGGCTCCGCCGTCGAGGATTTCCAGCGGCCGGACCGCGTCATCATCGGCAGCGACGACGCAGCCGCGGCGGATCGGCTCCGGGCCATCTACGAGCCGTTCGTCCGCAACAAGCGGCCGATCCTCCTCGTCAGCCGCGAGGCGGCCGAACTGGTCAAGTACGCGGCCAATTCGTATCTGGCCATGCGGATCAGTTACATCAATCAGATCGCCGAGTTGTGCGGCCGGCTCGGCGTCGACGTCGACGACGTCCGCCGCGGCATCGGCTGCGACGACCGCATCGGCAACGAGTTCCTCTATCCGGGCATCGGCTACGGGGGCAGTTGCTTCCCCAAGGATATCCCCGCGCTGTGCGCGCTCGGCCGCGCGCAGGGCGTGGACCTGCCGTTGCTCGACGCCGTGCACCGCGTCAACGTCCGCCAGCCGCTGCTGCTGCTCGAGGCGGCCCGCGCCTACTTCGGCGGCCGCCTGTCGGGGCGGACGTTCGCCCTGTGGGGCGTGGCCTTCAAACCGCGGACCGACGACCTCCGCGAAGCCCCCGCGCTGCGGATCATCGACGGACTGCTGACCGAGGGCGCCGCCCTCTGCGCCCACGATCCGCGCGCGCTGCCGAACCTGCGCCGCGCGTACGGCGACAAACTCCGGTACGCCGACGATGCCTACGACGCGCTCAAGGACGCCGACGCCCTGTTTATCTGCACCGAGTGGAACGAATTTCGCGCCCCGGACTTCGCCCGCCTCCGCGCCGCGCTGCGCCGCCCCGCTATCTTCGACGGCCGGAACCTTTACGCCCCCGATCAGGTCCGCAGCGCCGGCCTCGATTACTTCTCCATCGGCCGCGTGCCCGTCCGTCGCGGCTGATTCGCGTGACAACCCGGAGCGCCGTGCGGCAAGGCGTCACTCCCGCGCCCGATACGTCATTTCCGCGCAAGCGGGAATCCACCTTCGAGCATCAACGCACTTGGGCCGTTCGCGTCGGAAGGCGGGTCACGACTGCGCCGGCAGGCAGACCGCTCCGGATGGGGCGAGTGGAGCGGTGGCCCCGGCGGCCGTTGAGCGCACGCGGTACAACAGCACCGCCCACGTCGCCGCCAGCAGCCCGACGTCGAGCGCCAGGGCCTTCAGGCCGGCCTTGCCGCTCGCCTTGCCGAAACAGCCGCACGAGATGTCCAGTCCGCGGGCCATCGCCGACCCGACCGCCGCGATGAACACCCACAGCATCACCCAAACCATCCACGCCCCGGCCCGCCGCCAGGCGGGCGCGAGCAGCGCCACGGCCGCGCCCAGTTCCCACCACGGCAGCAGCAGGGCCAGCCCGTTGACCGCCCAGCCCGGCAGCAACTTGTAATACTTGATGCTCTGGGCGAAGTCGGCGGGATTGTAGATCTTCTCCACGGCGGCCAGGACGAACACGGACGCAACGACCCACGCCAGCAGCGTCCGCGGGGCGCTCCAGTCGTCGTGATGCTGCGACGGGGCGGCGTCCATCGTTACTCCAGTCCGGTCGCCTGCGGGATGTCCGGCTGCGCGCCGAGGACCTCCCACCCGGGCGCGAAGATGTGCAGCCGCTCCCTCGGGATGCCCGACCCGACGAGAAAGTCAAACACCTCGTGGCTGGCCTCGCACGGGCCGCCGCCGCAATAGATGATGATCGGCAGGTCCGGCGGCAGTTGGAACACGCGGTCCATCTGCCGCTCTTTCTCGGTCGAGGGGATGTTGATCGCCCCCGCGACGTGTCCGGCCGAGTATTCCTCCGGCTTGCGGGCATCGATGATCGTCGCGGTGCCGTGAAGGATGTGAGTCCGTAGCGACTCCAGATTGATGTCGGCCTGCGCGGCCAGCGCGGGATTCTCCCCCACCTTCGTGCTGGTCTTCGGGTCGATCACCCACGCCAGGCGACCGGGCCGCACGGCGTTCGTAAACGCGGCCGCTCCCCCCCCGGCCACCAGCAGGACGACGATCTTCAGTCCCGTGCGTGCCGGCATGACGTCAATGTCCTCGGACTGATTCTGGACTCGGCCCGGCGCCGCATCCGCCGCGCGCCGCCCGTGGTTGCGGCTGCATCTCAGGCGCGATCGCTTCCTGCCGCCGCGCGATCACCCTTTCCCGGGCACGGCGCCCGATCCTGCGGCGGGCGCAGGCGGAGGCGCAGGCGGAGCGGCGGGCGTCGCCGGTGTTCCCGGTTTCGCCCCGGTGATCGGCGTGCGATAGGGCGTCGTGGGCTGGGCCACCGGACCGATGTTGAACGATTCGATCGGAATGGTCACCTGCGGGGCGGTCGGGTCGTCGGTTTTGAAGGACAATTGCATCGCCCCCCCGGATTTGATCTCCACCCCCTGCGGGAAGTTCAGGATGATGCGGAACCGCTGTCCCTTCACGTCCTCGACCATCCGCACCGACACCTCTTCGTGGTTCACCTTCAGTTCGCTGATGGCCATGGGCGTGCCCGTGTTGTGGGTCACATAGATGGCCCGCTCCAGCGAGGACGGCAGCGGACCGCCCGGCAGGCGCAGGATCGGCGGCGTGATTTCGACCGCCGGCGGCGAGTACAGCGACGCCGTCAGCGTCAGTTTTGCGGCGCTGGGCGACGACGTCTCCACGGTGATGTTGCCGGGGTTCTGGCCCAGTTTGAAAGGCGGCAGCGCGGTCACGCGCAACTTGAACTTCTTGCCCGGTTCCACGGGCTCGATCTCAAGCCGGTAGAGCGGGTTGTCGCACTTGGGGTTCTTCAACTCGATCGGGTCTTCCAGGTTGTTCGTGATGTCCACCATCAGCGTCCGTTCTTTGTTGTCGATGATCGAGCCGAAGTTCAGGTAGTTCGGGTTCATCTCCACCGGCTGCCACAGGGTGCCCTTGACCCACAGGGTGATCTGTTCCTGCCCCGGGGCGTTTGTGGTCACCGTGACGGTCTTGGAGACCTCGCCCCGGAATTTCTCCGTGGTCACCACGACCGGGATCTTTCCGGTCTTGCCCGGTTCCACGAGTTTGTCCCACTGTCCGGCCGTCGTGCAGCCGCAGGAGGCACGGACCGCCGTGATCTCCAGCGGCTGGTTCCCGCGGTTGGTAAACCAGAAGTCGTGCCGGACGGGGTTGCCGGACATCATGCGCCCGAAGTCGTACGTGGGCGTATCGAAGACAATCCGCGGACCGTCGCCGGGCTTCTGCTCACCCGTGATCGGCACGCCGACGACCAGAGGCGGGGGTCCGCCGCCGACCGGCTGCCCGGGCTGCTGTGCGGAATTCTGCGCAGGGCTTGCCTGCGGGTTCGCCGAAGCCGGGGCCGGCTGGTTCGGATCGGATGCGGCCGCGGGGGGATCGTCCGCGCGGACGCCGGACAGGATGCCGAAAAGAATCAGGCCCGCGGCGGCGCAGTAGGCGGTATTCGATCGGTTAAGAACACGACTCATGGAACCATCTCCCTTGGACGAATCGGCCGGCCGGACCGGGACACGAGTCACCGCCGGGTGGCGTTGGCGGCAGCGTGTCGGGGTGCGATCTACGGCCCAAACTGAATATTCTAAGACCTCCCGCTAGTTGCTGCCAACGTCTGGGCCTGGGGGGCGAGGTCTTTCCGTTAACCCCTGTCCGAGCGTCGATTACAAACCCCTTTTGGGGGGGGCCGCACCGTCTGTTTGCTTCCGGTGCAGGCAAGACGCTCGCCGATCATCGCCGATTATTCACCCCCCACGTTTCCGCGCTCGGCTCGGGAATCGCGGAATGGAAAAACGGCGCCCCCATGGTTGCCGGAGCCGTGCACAACCCCTCTATTGGAGTGGATGCCAGGCCATTCACGCCATGACGACGCGCGCGGCCGGGAACGGGAATCGCCGCTTCGTGCCCTGGCCGGACGCGTGGCGCAGGGCGACGAGAGTGCGTTCGAGGCGATCCACGCCCGGCTCACCAGGGGGCTGGAGCAGTATTTTCTGAAGCGAAACGGCGGCGTGGTCCACGCGGCCGAAGAACTGGTCCACCGGACCTGGGTCATCGCATGGCGGGCCTTTCAGCAGGGCCGGTATGACCCGGACCGCGCGGCGGTCTCGACGTTTGTTTACGCCATCGCGTTGCGCGTCTGGATGCAGGCGTGTCGGGACGCGCACCGCTCGCGGACCGCGCCGGTCGCCCTGTACGACCCCCCGGCGAACGCCGCGACCGATCCGGCCGACCTTTCGGGCAACCTCCATCAGGCCGAATTGCTGGATGCCCTGCGCGAGTGTCTGCAAGGCCCGGCAGGCGGCGCGGACCTGACGGACGAGGAACGGGCGCTGCTCGTGGAGTTCTCCAAGGGGGCGTCGCTGCGGGAACTGGGACGCCGTCTGGGCGTCTCGGCCAGCACGGTGCACGAGCGCAAGGCGGCGGCCCTGGAAAAACTGCGGGTCTGCCTGCATGCAAAGGGCTTCGACTGAGCCGGCCGAGCGCCGGATGCCGGCCGGCGAATAAGCGTGGTGAAAGAACGGACGTTGACGACATGAACGACCGCGAACTCGAACAACTCCTGACGCTCCTGCACGAACGAGCCGACTTCGACGCGCCCGGGTCGGCCGACCGGCCTTCCGGCGTCCTGCGTTCCGCCGCGTGCCTGCCGATGCAGCGCCTTTCACGGCTGGCCGGTTCGGACGGCGGGACCACCGAATCGGAGCGCGGCCATCTGGCGGCCTGCCGCGCGTGTGAAGGACTCTTGGCGGCGTTCCGCGCAGAGCGGCTGCCGATCCGGGCCGGGCGCGCGGCCAGGCGATCGATACAGAGCGTCCTGTTCGGTCGGGTCGCGCCCGTGGCTGCGATGGCTGCGGCCGCCTGTCTGCTGCTGTGGGTCGGGCTGCGCGGGCCGGGCGGCGGCGGGAATGGCGCAATTCCGCTGCCATCGAAGTCGGACTCGAAGTGGCTCCTGACCGAGCCGATGGCCTCACCGGGCGCGGGCCGCCAATGCATCCGCTGCGACGCGAACTGCGACGGAGTGATTACGTCCGCGGACCTCGACGCGTTTCTGCTCGCGCTGAACCAGCCCGACAAGTACGCGACCGCGCATCCCAATTGCGATCCCGTCTGCGTCAACGACGCCAATTGCGACGGAATGCTCGACGCCGCCGACGTCGACCCCTTCCTGCGCTGCATCGCCGGCGGCTAGGCACTGCCCCGCCGCCGCGCCTTAGAGCGTCTAACACAACCATCTTGTGGTATCCGCCGCGGCGGGTGCGTACACAGGCGGACGCCTGTGCCACAGAATTGTTAGGCGCTCTTAGAGCCGATCCGATTGATCTGTGGCACCGCCGTCTCGGCGGTGCCGGCACACGCGGGACCCCTTTGCCACAGGGGCTCAGGGGTGAATCGGACAAGGTCCGAGCGGCCGGTTATCCCTGACGGCAAACTCCTCTATACTGAACCGGATTCGGCCGCGCCGGTCGTCCGACCCCGCGGTCGGACGGTGCGGCGCGGTCGGACTCGCTGTGCCCCCGCCCGGACGGGCGATCGGACGAGGATCGGTTCATGAAGGTGCTGATCACCGGCTCCAGCGGCCAGATCGGATCAAACCTGGCCCTGGCGCTGCTGGAGCGCGGCGATTCCGTCGACGGCGTCGACCATCGCTCCAATGCGTGGACCGACCGGATCCCGACCCGGCTGCTCGACCTGTCGCGGATCGCGCCGGAACAACTCTCCCCCTCCGGTGATCACCACGTCGTCGTGCACCTGGCCGCCTTCGCCAAGGTGTTCGAACTGGTCGAGCACCCGGACCGCGCCATGCAGAACATCCAGATGACCTTCACGGCCCTGGAGTTTGCCCGCCGGAACAATCTGCCGTTCGTCTTCGGCAGTTCGCGCGAGGTCTACGGCGACATCCACCGCCACGTCACGGACGAGTCGGCCGCGGACTTTGTCGTGGCCGAAAGCCCCTACTCGGCCTCCAAGATCGCCGGCGAGGCGCTCGTTTATTCCTACGCCGAATGCTACGGGCTGCCCTACCTTGTCTTCCGCTTCAGCAACGTCTACGGCCGTTACGACTGCGACCTCGAACGGATGGAGCGCGTCATCCCGCTGTTCATCCGCCGGATCGCGCGCGGCGAGCCGATCGTCGTCTTCGGCCGCGAAAAGGTGCTGGACTTCACCTACGTCGACGACTGCGTGGCGGGCATCCTCGCGGGCATCGACGCGCTGGTCGCCCGCCGCGTGTCGGCCCAGACGATCAATCTCGCCTACGGACAGGGCAACACGCTGCTCGACGTCGTGAACCTGATCTCCCTGGCGCTCGGCAGGACGCCGACGGTGCGGTACGAGCCGGCCCGCCCGGGCGAAGTCACCCGCTACGTCGCCGACATCAGCAAGGCCCGCGAACTGCTCGGCTACGATCCCAGGACGCCCCTGAGTGCCGGACTGCCGCTGGGCATCGAGTGGCAGCGCTCCCGCGGCCTGCTCTGACGAGACGAGGCGCGTACCACCTCCGCGAGACGAGCGCTGCGCACCGCCGACGATCGCGCGGCTTACGAGTCGCAATGCCTGCGCGAGCGTGTGAGCCCCCGGGACGCGTGCCGCACCTCGAGACGCCAAGCGTCAGCGAGCGTCCGAAGCGCGGTCAGCCGCTTCAGACCCCGCCGGCGTCGTAACGCCAGAATCCGGTCTGTTGTTCCTGCACCAGCGGCGCCAGATACCTCCGAACGAAGGCGGGCGCGGTCCACCCCGTGTGACCTCCGCCGTGGCCCACCATCCCGAACTGCCGCGACCAGGGAATCTGGTGCAGTTTCTGGTCGTAGAGACGACGGCCCTCCTTGTCGAGCCGCGGCGGACGGCGGAAGCCGACCGCGCCGGCCGCCGGACCGTACCCCCGGTCGATGTTGCCGAACACCGAAGTGCCGATGGTGAGGAACCCGACGTCGGCCTTCGAATAGTAGTTGAAAATGCCGTAGCGCGTCCGCGCCAGCGCGGCGCGGAGGTCGTATTCGGGACTGACCGAGGCGGCCAGCAGGATCGCGGCCGTCACGGGCCGATCGCGCGGGAGCGTTTCCATCGCCAAGACGGCCAGTCCGCCGCCCCCGGAGTGCCCGATCAGGTGCACCGCCCGTCCGGGATACGCGTCCTGATAGGCGAGAATGCGTTCCGCCAGTCGCCGGGCCTGGCGGCGGTTGCGGTCGAACGCCGTCAGGTTGATCAGCGCCCCGCCGGGAAGCGGCACGTTCCAGTCGAAAATCTCGATCCCGCTCGAAACGCCGCCTTCGTCCAGACCGCGGGCCACGTTGTAGTTATACGCGCTGCGGCCCTCGATGCCCGGCAGCACGACCACCAGCCCCCGCGACATGCGGTCGGTCGTGCCCAGGTCTCGCACGCTGCACCCCGCGCCGCACAGCGCGGCCGCCGCGAGGGCCAGGGGTCCCGCCCTAACGCGCCAACCTCGGCGTCGATTCGCATCAACACGGACCTGCCGTCGGCGCGACGGCCGTTGGCCGGCAGGGTCGCCGGCAAACGTCAAAGGTCGTGCAAAGCGCGACGGGCTGCGCCGCGCGGTCGGGGCCTTCATGCGGTCCGTGCCTCCGGTACACGCCCCGACATCAGCAGCAGCACCCAGGCGACAAACGACTGGCCGACGCTGAGGACCGCGTACTGCCAACCGCGCAGCGGCGGGAATCGCGAGTAGGTTTCCAGCAGCGACACGCCGAGCAGACTGGCAAAGGTGGCGACGATCATCGCGCCGGCGGCGACGAGTATCCAGCGGCGCGGCGAAGCGTCCGGGCGCAGGGCCCAGAGCCCGGCCACGAACGCCGCAGCCGTCGCAAGGCAGACGTGCCAGGCCCACGCGTGACGCCCCTGGGTCAGGTCGAAGGCCCAGTCGATCCACGCCCGGTCCCGAAGCGGCGACCGATGCAACAGGAACAGCGTCAGCCCCGCGATCGTCGCGCCAAGCACCATCGAGATCAGGCCGAAGACCGCCAGACGCGGGCCGGCTCCGGTGACGGTCAGCATGATCCCGGCCATCGCGATGACGCCGATGAGCAGATACGTCACCGCCGTCCACCCGGTCCGGGTGCAGTCCGCCCAGATGACGCGCTCGAATTCGCGTTGCGCGTCGAGCGGCCCGCGGGGGGGATGGGCGCCGCCGGCGCCGGCGTCGGCGACGACGTGCATCGGCGTGGGGGTCGACGGTGCGGCCGTGCCCGGCGGCGGGGACGGTCGCAGCTGCAATGAAGGAGTCGGCCGCTGAACCGGCGGACCGACCGGCGGAAAGATATTCAGCCGGTTCGACCGCACCGGACCGGCGGACTCGCCCGCTTCTTGCGGTGAACGCGGCGGCGCATCGGCATCGATCATCTGCGCGGCGGCATTGAGATATCGCATCAGGATCCGCACGCTCAGTTCGCTGTTCAGGGCGTCCGCGCCCCAGCCCCAGCCCGCCGCCACGAGCAGACACAGCCATCCAGCCGCAACGGGCAACAAGCGGCGCTCCCCCCGCAGCGGCCACGAAGGCGGGGCGGGACGGCGCGCCGGCGTTGCGCCCGATGTCCCGCCGGCCGGCCGCGGCCGCGCCGCGATGCCGTCGGTCGAGACGGCGGAGGCCGCCCGGCCGGACACCGCTTGCGGACGGCCGAACCCGTGGGGTCCCACCTCCGGGTCGGTCGATCCGACCTGCGTCGTGCCGGGGGCTCCCCGTTCACGTGCCGTCCCGGACAGTGAACCGCCGGGTTCGTCGATGAGCGAAATGAGGTCGTCGTCTTGTGCGGGCCCTGCGGCCCCGGACGATGGTCGCGGGGGCAAAGAGGATCTTTGCCCGGCCGGCGGCGGAACGGCATGGTCGGCGTCGCTTACTCGCTCGGCCATGCCCGCGGTCCCACGCTGACCAGAAAGTGCTCGTCGTTCATCGGCCAGCGCCGCAGATAGTCCTGGAGGCCCGCCACGGACACCGCGTCGACCGCGGCCAGCCGCTCCTCAACGTTTCGCGGCCGGCCGAACATGTCGAGGTCCTGCGCCAGTTGCATCAGGCGGTAATACGGCGCCTCCGACTCGGTCGCCAGCGAGGTGCGCCGGCGGTTCTTCACCCGCTGGAGTTCCTCACCCTCGGCCCCGCGCTCAACCAGGTCCCCGATCTCGCGCCGCAGGGCGTCGACCAGCCGTTCGGCGTTGGGCGGCTCGCAGAACCCGTATACGATCATCAGCCCGTTGTCGGAATAGTCGACGCGCACGGCCGACGCCACCGGGGCGATCCCGGCCTGCACGATCCGCCAGAAGAATCGGGAGTTCTGCCCGCCGAGGATGGCCGCCAGCGCCTCGGCCGTTTCGTCGTCGGGGTCGACCGCGGACGGCGCGGGATAGACCAGCGCCACCGCCTGCTGCTTGAAGCGCGGCAGCCGCGAAGAGGCCACGCCGCCGCAGCGGATTTCCGGCCTGGACCGCGGCGGGCGCGGCGCGCGGGCCGTCCAGGCGCCGCACACCTCCTGCGCGACGCTCCAGGCCCGCGGCGGGGGCACGTTCCCGGCGACGATCAGCACCAGGTTGGCCGGGTTGTAGCGCTCCTCGAAATATGCCGCCATCTGGTCGCGCTGCAGGGCGGACACGGTGCGGGTGTGGCCGAGGACCGGCCAGCCCAGCGGATGCTCGCCATAGATCTTTTCGTGAAGCAATTCGTACAGGTGCCGGTCGAGTTGATCCTCGGACATCGCGATTTCTTCGAGGATGACCTTCCGCTCGGTCTCGAACTCCTCGGACGGGAGGCGGGATCGCATCATGTCCGCCAGCAGTTCGGTCTGGCGCTCGAGGTCGGCCGCGCGCACCCAGCCGAAATAGACCGTCTTTTCCTTCGACGTAAACGCGTTGTACGTGCTGCCCATCTCGTCGAAATCGACCGTCACCTGCCGCCAGTCGCGCTTGGGCGTCCCCTTGAAGCACATGTGTTCCAGAAAGTGCGACACGCCGGCCTGCTCCGGCGGCTCGTCGCGCGCCCCCGTGCGCACCAGGAATCCCACCGCCGCCGACGATACGTCCGGCATGAACTCCAGCCACACCCGCAGCCCGTTGTCGAGCCGCTGCTCGTGGAACTCGCTCACGCGCACGTCTCCGATGCCGGGCGCGCCGCCACGGCGTTCGGCGGCGGAACCCCCGCGCCGACCGCGGAAACGGCCTCCGCCTGGCTCGATGCGGCATCGGTCGCCGAATCGGCCAGGGCCGTCGGCCCGAGCGTCACGACGCACAGCCCGTCGCGCGGATGTTCGTGCAGGTAGCGGCGGATGTCTTCGATCGTGACCGACGCCACCGCCGCGTTCTTTTCCTCGATCGACACCGGCCGCTCGTAATAAAACAGGTCGGCCGCCAGTTCCGACGTCCGTGCCCGCGTAATATCGCCGTGGGTGTCGCTGCGCGCGATGAGCAGCGTCTGGGCGCGGGCGAGTTCGCCGGCCGTCAGGTCATCCGCCAGCCGGTCTACCTCGCGCAGCAGCGTGGCGTGCGTCCGCGCGCACTGGCCGGGTGTGGACGACGCTCCCAGATGGATCATCCCCGCGCGGCGCGGGTGTTCGTGCCACGCGCCGACCCAGTAGACCAGCCCCAGTTTCTCGCGCACCTCCGTAAAGAGCCGCGAACTCATCCCCTCGCCCAATAGCGACAGCAACACGCGTTCGACCGGGTGGTCCGCGTGGGTCATCGGCACCCCCGGCCAGCAGATCACGATCTGCTGCTGCTCCAGTTCTTTCTCGTAATGCCAGCGGCCGGGCGTGAACGCCGACTCGGCTTCCGCCGCGCCTTCCGCGCTCGTCCAGCCCGGAGTCCCCGTCATCCCGAAGCCCGCGAACGCCGCCTCCAGCCGCTCGACCAGTCGCGGCGGATCAACGGGTCCCGCCGCGGCCACGAGGAGCCGCCCGGCGCAGATATTCTGCTGCCAGTAGGAGATAATGTCGTTTCTTCCAATCCGCGCCAGCGTGTCGCGCTCGCCGTAGGGGTGTCGCCCGAGCAGCGGCCCATAGGCGTGACGCGCCGAGTACTTCCGCGCCAGTTCGCCGGGGTCGTCCTCCAGCGCCGTCAACTCCTGGTTCGCCAACTCGACCGCGATGCGGCAGGATTCCTCCGGGAACGTCGGAGTCCGGAGCATCTCCTGGAACAGGTCGAGCACGCCGTCCACGTATTCCGGCAGGCAGGTGCAGCGGAAGCCGATCGACTCCCGGCCGACCCACGAGCCGTGCAGCGCCCCCAGCGCATCAAACGCGTCCGACAGCCCCTGGCCGCTGCGCCGCTCCGTGCCCTTCGAGATCGTCTGCTCCGTCAGGAAGGCCAGCCCCAGCCGGTCCGCCGGTTCCGCCGCCATCCCGCTCAGAAACCGCATCTCCAGCGAGACCGACTTGCGGGCGGGCAGCACCTCGACGGCCAGGAGCAGGCCGCAGTCGAGCCGACGATGAAAATAGCGTCCGTCGGGGAACACCCTGTTCTTATAGCGGCTTTCCGGGCGCCCTTCCACGCGGGGCAGGCCGACGCAACTCGTGGGCTGAAACGAGAAAAAACGGGGCCGTCGGTAGTGCCGACGAGCCGCCGTGTGCCCCTTCCGCGCACGCGACGGTCCGCTGCCTCCCGGCGACGCGCCGCGCTACTCCCGCGGTTCGTCAGGCCGGGCGAGCGTTATCACGAAGCCGACCCGCCCGACCAGGATGCACGGCGTCCGGGCCGCCAGTTCGTCCGCCATCCGCTCGACCGACGCCCGGTCTCGGCCCGCCACGCGCACCTTGAGCAGCCCCTCCGCCGCCAGTCCGCGCCGAACCTCCTCCAACACCCCCTCGGTAAGCCCCTGGCAGCCGACGGTGACGCGCGCCGTCAGCGTCGCGGCTCGCCGGCGCAGCGCGCGGCGCTCGGAGGCCGTCGGCTCGTTCACCGGCGGCGCTCCCCGGCCGTCGTCCGGCGCAGCAGGAACGACGACGAGTCCAGGGGGGCATCGAGCGCCACGCGGTCGAACGTAACGGTCAGGATCGCTTGTTCCGTCCGCGCTCCGCCGCCCGAATACAGCCGCCACCGCCTCAGGACGAACTCGTCCTGGTCGATCCACAGCGCAAGCCGCCCCCTGCCTCCGGCCGGAATCGAGTCGACCACGTAGCACGGCCGCCCGCCGCAGAAGTCCATCTCCCGCAGTCTCCACGCCCCCGGACCACGGTCGCCGCTCCCCAGCGCCCGGGCGCCGCGCTCAAAGAGGTCGATGGGCAGCAGACTGACCCCGCCGGTGGCGATTTCGCCCGCCGTCCGCGCCGGCGTCGTGGTGAACGCGCGGTAATTCCCGAAGCGGTCGCGCAGCGAGTCGTACGTCCAGATCGCGCGGCCCTGAACGATGGTCACGTCGCGGTCCAGTTCGATGCGGCAGCGGTCCGGTCGTTCGAGGAGGATCTCGAGCCGCCGCGGCGACGGCGCGGCGTCATCACGATGATCCGTCAGCGTGCCGGCGCACTGAATCGTCCGCGCCCCGGTGTGCCGCTCGATGCAGCGCTCCAGGACCATCACGGCATCGATCGCGTCGAGCGCTCCGCCGGGATTCGCTTGCCGACCCATGCACGACCCGACCGCGCAGACCCACACCAAAACCGCCGCTACCGGAAAACAGCGCAATCGGACTTGATCGACGGGCGACGGCCGCGCGGGCGGTTGCACGCGGCGCAAGGGCGGTGATGGTCGTCGGCCGCGGGTCATGGCGCAGGCCGCGTCTGCGGTTCGTCCCGTCCGGCGGCGGGCCGTTCCGTCGACGCCGCGAAACCGAAGCCGGTCAGTTCCATCCGCGCGGTCAGTTTCCCATCTACGAGCAACTCCACCCGCACCACCCCGAGAACCGGTGCGTCGCCGCACATCCACACCCGCCGCTCGCACGCCCGCCCGTCGACGCTCCAGCGGCTGTCGGTCCGCCGGCACGGCCAGCGCCGGCCCGCCGCGTCGACCGTCTCTTCCCGCGCGCGGACCTCGGCTTCGTCCTGCTGTGAAAGATCCAGCGCGAAATCGGCCGTCTGCCGCAGCGTCCGAACCGCCGGCAGCCCCACCGGCTTCCCTTCAAGCAACGTCCGGATCTCGACGTCGGCCAGCAGCAACGTGCGATGCACGACGCGATAATGCGACTCGCCCGAGCGCGTCGCGTAGCGCGCCCATTCCCCGACCTCGGCCGTCTCCAGCCGGCTGATCCGCTCGACGGCGGGTCGCGTCGCGGCCGCGGCCGAAAATGCACACGCGAGAGTCACCGCAAGGGCGCGCAGCATCGGCAAATCCTGCCCGTGTTCTCCCGCCCGCGTTCCCCGTGGCTGCGGCGAAGGTCGATTATACACGAGAAACCGGCGCGTATTGGTCGCGGGGGAATGCGCCGCGCGGTGCGGCGCAGAAATGACAAAAAACCTCTTGGCCGCTCCCTCGGCTCGCTCGGACGACCGGACGTGATAGAATGCGTCCCGGCAGGGCAGAATCTCTCATTGCCCCTCGTTGCCGATTTCCTGGAGCGCGCCGTGCCCTTCGCCGACCTGCCATCCTTCATCGCCGAACTCGAACGCCGCGAACATCTCCACCGCGTCCGGGTAGAAGTCGATCCGGAAGGAGAAATCACCGAGATTGCCGACCGCGTCAGCAAGTCCCCCTGCCCCGAAGGTCCGGCCGGAGCGCCTGCGACCGACCCGGTCCACGGCGGCTCGGGCGGCGTCGGGCTGCTCTTTGAGCGCGTCCGCGGCTCATCCATCCCCCTGGCGATCAACCTCTACGGCAGTTACGCCCGCGTCCGCCTCGCCCTGGGGTGCGAGTCGTTCGAGGAATTGTCCGAGCGCGTGCAACGGCTCATCCGCCCCGAACCGCCCCCGACGCTGATGGCAAAACTCAAAATGCTGCCTGAATTGGCGAAAATCGCCGGCTATCCGCCCAGGACCGTCCGCAGCGGTCCCTGCCAGCAGGTTGTCCGCACCGGCGACGCCGACCTGTTCGCCCTGCCCATCATCAAATGCTGGCCGCACGACGGCGGCCCCGACGCGGACGTCATCTGGCCCGCCCGCACCGCCCCCCGTGACCAGCCGCGCGACACGGCCGCCCCTCATCCGGTCGGCCGCTACATCACTTTCGCCGGCGTGTACACCCGCTCACCCGACGGCGCCGAGCGCAACGTCGGAATGTACCGCATCCAGGTCACCGGCCCGCGCTCCGCCATCTTTCATTGTCACCTGCACCACGACGGCGCGCGGCATCATCGCCTTTGGGCCGCACGCGGCGAGCCCATGCCCATCGCCGTCGTCCTCGGCGGAGAGAGCGTCCTGCCCTACGCCGCCACCTGCCCGCTGCCGCCGAACGTCAGTGAGTTGCTCTTCGCCGGCTTCCTCAACGGCGGCGGCATCGAACTCGTCCCCTGCCGCACCATCCCGCTCGAGGTCCCCGCCAACGCCGAAATCGTCATCGAGGGCTGGGCCGACCCACGCCAGACCGCCCGCGAAGGCCCCTTCGGTGACCACACCGGCTACTACAGTCTCGCCGCGCCCTATCCCGTCATGCGCGTTACCGCCATCACCCATCGCCGCAACCCGGTCTATCCGACCACGATCGTCGGCCGGCCCCCGATGGAGGATTACTACCTCGGCAAGGCCACCGAGCGCATCTTCCTGCCCCTGCTCCAGATGCTGATCCCGGACGTCATCGACTATCATTTGCCGCGCTGGGGCGCGTTCCACAACTTCGCCTTCGTGAAGATTCGCAAGGAGTACCCCTACCAGGCCCGCAAGGTCATGAGCAGCATCTGGGGCGCGGGGCAGATGATGTTCACGAAGTTCATCATTGTCGTCGACGACGACGTGAACGTGCACGACGAGCAGGAGGTCATGTTCCGCGTCGGGGCCAACGTCGATCCGCGCCGCGACACCGTCATCGTCGACGGTCCGCTCGACATCCTCGACCACGCCGCGCCCTGCGAAGGCGCGGGCAGCAAGATCGGAATCGACGCCACCCGCAAGATCGCCGGCGAGGGCGTCGTCCGACCCTGGCCGCGCGACCTGCAAACCACCGACGCCGTCCGCCGCCTGGTCGACGGCCGCTGGAACGAATACCGGATTGGCTGATGTTTCGCCTGGATTCGGCCGCCCGGGCCGCGACGCTCAATCCCGCAACTCCTCGCTCACGTCCGTCGCCACGCCGTCGCTCAACACCCGCGGGCCGTCCGGCGTAACCGCCACCACGTCCTCGATCCGAACCCCGAACTCGCCCGGCACGTACACCCCCGGCTCCACCGTCACGACCATTCCCGCCGCCAGCGGCTGCCGGTTGCCCGCCACCAGGTACGGCGGCTCGTGCACGTCCAGCCCGATGCCGTGGCCCGTCCGATGGATGAAGAACTCGCCCAGTCCCGCCTCCTCGACCACCCGCCGCGCGGCCGCATCGACCGATTCGCACGTCGCCCCAGGCCGGCACGCCGCAATCGCCGCCCGCTGCGCCTCGCGAACGACGCGGTACGCCCGCCGCGCCTTCTCTCCCGGCCGGCCCACCGCGAATGTCCGCGTCATGTCCCCAAGGTAACTGTGCTGCGCCGCGACGTAGTCGACGATCACCAGGTCGCCCTCGGCGATCGGCCGCGCGTTTGACGGCTGGTGCGGCACGGCCGCGTTCGGCCCTCCCTGGAGCAGCGAGTGGCCCGGGGTGTAACCCAGCGCCGCGAACCCGGCGTCCGCGCGTCGGGCCGCTTCGACCTCGCTGATGCCCGGCGCAAGGATCGGTTTCACGATGCCGTAAATCCGGCCCGTGGCGCGCGCCGCCTCGCGCATCACGTCCAGTTCCGCGTCGCTCTTGATCAGGCGCACCGATTCGAGCACGCCCGGATCGTCCACGACGTGGGCGCGCGGAAGGGCCGCGCGGATCCGGGCCGCGGCCGCGATCCAGGTGTAACCGTCCAGCGCAATCGCCGCGCGGTCGAGACCGGCCTGCCCCAACACCTCCGCCAGGGTCGCGTGGGGATCGTCGTGTTCGCGCCAGGTACGGACGCGCCCGCGGCAGGGCGTCGGGTCCGCAATGGACGATTCAAACGCCGGGCAGACGAGTTCGACCTCCGCGTCGGCCGTCAGGACCGCGCAGACGAGCCGATCGGACGGTTCGAGCGGCACGCCCGCGAAGCCGAGGATGTTCGTCCCGCGGAAAACAACGAGCGCGTCGATCCGCCGGGCGCGCATCAGTTCGGCCGCGCGGACCTGGTGTTCCCGCACGATGGCGTCTGGAATCAGAGCAGATGTGTTGACGGGAGGCATTCCTCGTCCCCTCCATCAGTCGTCGGTGTTCGTGTCTTTTAACGTTAACACCCTGCAAAGTCAAGCGAAAAATCAAGCACGTGGGCGGGCGCCCCCGGCCCACGGGAGCCGCCACCATCTCGACGCCCGCCCCCAAGGGCAGATAGCCGCCCCGGACCGCCGTTCGTTGGCTGTTGCGGGGCCGCCTGCCCGCGCATCGACGGCCTGATTCTGCGATTACCGCCCGCCGCGTCCGCCGATCGACCGCGCGAGAAAAACCCAGCCGGCCGGCTCGATCTGTTCCGGGCGATACGACGTGTCGATCCGCGACCGCCCGCACGCCGCAGCGAACTCCGCCTCCAATCCGAGTGTCGCCGCGATTCGCGCGACCGTCTTGCGACGTTGCTGGAAAAAAGGCCGTACAAACTCCGCCAGCCGCCGGCCCTCGATCCCGACCGGCGTTCGCGGATACACCGCCAGCATCACCGATTCGACGCGCGGCTGCGGCCAGAACGCTTGCGGCGGCACCGCGGCGATCCGCCGCGCGGTCGCCAGGGCCCCGATCAGCACGCTGGCGATGCCGTAGGCGGCCGTCCCCGCGCGGGCCAGGAAGCGCTCGCCGACCTCCCGCTGCACCGTGAAACAGAGCCGCTCGAATGCCGGGCCGTCGGTCAGCAGGTTTAATACCAGCGGGGTGGCGATGTCGTAAGGCAGGTTTGCAATCAGTTTCAGCCGCTTTCCGCGCCGTGCCGCCGAGTGCAACTCGTCCATCACCGCCGCCGCGACGCGGCTCTTTCCTCGCAGCGCATCGCACCGCAGGATGAGGACGTTTTCGCGGCCGGCCAGTTGCTCCGAAGCGATCTCCGCAAGCGTCGCATCGACCTCGACCGCCACCACCCGCCCGGCGCGCCGCGCCAGTTCCGCCGTCAGCGATCCGGTCCCCGCGCCGACCTCCAGCACCTCGTCGTCCGGCCCCGGCGCGCCGGCCTCGACCAACTTGCGCATCAGGTTTCCGTCGATGAGGAAATGCTGCCCCAGCCGCCGCCTCGGGCGCACGCCCCGCCCGGCAAGCAGCGACTGAACCGTGCGGCGCGTCTGAAACACAGGGACCACCCGCGGGGCCGGACCGGACCGGCCCAGTGTATCCCGCTGCCGCACTGACGGCACCCCCAACAGGAAGGGCACCACGTCCGGCGCAACCAGGGCGTGCTCAGAGGTTCGCGGGGTCCCCGACGGCGACCATTACCTCTTTCCGGTTCCGATCGGAGACGGACTGATCATCGCCAACCAGATCAACAACCTCTGCGCGAGTTTCGCAGAGGGCGGATTCCCACCGGAGTACTACAACGGCGCCGGCGAATCCAACGCCGAGCCCGACCGCTTCGCCCGAACCCCCGTTACCGTCTCGGGCGGCGCGATCACCGGCGGCATCAACATCATCACGGAGCAGCAGTTGCCTCACGGGCTGCCCGCGCATCGGTCGGACGGACGGGCCTCGCTTCGGTGGGGCCCGTCCGGTTTTTTTTGCCTTCCCCGACCGCTTTCTGGTTCGCTCAGGTTGCTCCCACCATCCGCCGAGCGGAGTGTTTCAAGACCCTCATCGGGAAGACCCGGCCTGACTCCCCTGGATCGGGGTCGCCCCCCGCGCTTGGGCGTCGTGAGAATATCCGCCTTCGACCGCATAATACCTCCGCGGCTCCCGGGCCGCGCGGGCCGCCCGGGCCGGGCGCAACGTGGATTCGTCAAATGTTCGGTCGATCCCGTTCCGTGAGAAGCAAACAGGTCGCGGAGGCGCTGCGCGCCGGCCGCCTGGAGGACGCGCTGCGGCTCGTCACCGCGGGCGACGCCAACGATTCCGGTCTGCATGACGTGAAGGTCGAGTTGTGCGAGCGGCTACTGGGCCGCGCCCAAGAGCACCTGATTCAGGAACGATTCGCCGATGCCCTGCGCGACCTCGAGGGCGCCGCCCGCTGCCGCGTCCTGGGAGATAAGGTCGAGGAATGGCGGCAGCGGGCGCTGGCCGCGATGCAGGACCGCGCGCGCCAGCGCCGCGTACGGCGCGAGGCCATCGATGCCGCCGGCCAACACCTCCAACACGGCGAACTGACCCTCGCCGCCGAACAGATCGCAGACCTTGGAGACGGCGCGGAGGCCGCGCGCCTCGCGGAGCGCGCCGACCGCCGCCGCCAGCGCGCCGCGGCCGCCATCGTCCAGGCACGTGACGCCCTCCGCCGCGGCGCGATCGCGGAAGCCGTTCGGGAGTATTTCGACGCCTCCCGCGAACATCCCAACGCCGAAGGCCTGCCCGAGGCCGAGGCAGAGATCGGCGACGCCGCCTGCCGGACGGCCCGCGCCGCGCTGGCCGAGGGCCGGCCCGACCGCGCGCGCGCCACGCTCGCCCTGCTCGGCGATCTCGGCCGGACCCGCGGCGAACGCGCCGATCTCGAACTGATTCTTTCGCTCGCCGCCCGCGCCGCCGACGCCATCGAATCCGGCGCGCCGGCCGAGGCCGTCACGCTGCTCGGCCGCGTTGCGCAGGCCGCCCCCGACCTGACCTGGGTGGAAGACGCCCGGGACCACCTGCGCCAACTGGAGACCCACCGCGCCGCGCTTCGCGAAGGCCCGCTGGGATTCCTCATGAGCGGCGCCGGACCCGCGCATCCGCCGCCCGCCGCCGACGAAACGCGGATTGCCCCCGCCTTGCCGCCGGCGGCCCCTCGAGGCATCGGGATTCTGGCCGTCGGGACGCCGGACGCTCCCCGGCTCGGTTATGCCGGCGCGACGCCCGTGACCCACGAGAAACTCGCCCCGCTGCCCGACCGGCTCCTGCTAAGGATCGACGGCGCGGGCAGTTTCCTGATCCTGCGCAGCGAGCGCGTCGTCATCGGCCGCGCCGGCCCGGCCGCGACCGCCGATCTGCCGCTTGTGTCCGACCTGCCGGAGCGGGTCGCCGAAATCGTCCGCGCCGACGACGACTACTTCCTGATCGCTGTCGGCGAGGTCCGCCTCGGTGACCAGCCCGTGCGGCAGGCCCTGCTGAACCACCAGGACCGGCTCCGCCTCGGTGCGAAACAGCGGCTCACGTTCCTTCGCCCCAGCCGCAAGAGCAACTCGGCCGTCCTGGAACTCGGCCTGGGCGCGCGAACGGTCGCCGACGTCCGCCGCGTTGTGCTGATGGGCGGCCCGCTGCTTGTCGGCCCCACGGCCGAATGCCACGTCCCGGTCGCGGCCGCGGGTCTGATCCTGGTGCAGCGTGGCCGGCAACTGGCGGCGTGCCGCTGGGCCGGGCTGGTAGGGCAACGATCTTCTGTGCCCATCGCGGAAGGCGCCATGACTCCGCTGACTCTGAGCCGGACGACCGAAATCGACGGCCTGCGAATGTCGCTCAGCGAATGGACCGGTGCGGACTCGATCGGCCGGCTGCGTGGATGACGGTTGGGCGCCGAGCCGCCGAATACGAGTAGGTCCGCCCGGCGCGGACCGCGGGCAGAAGCATGAGTTTTCGTTTCCAACAGGGCGATCGACCGCTGGAGGGGTTCACGATCCAGCGGGCCGTGGGCCGCGGCGGGTTCGGCGAGGTCTATTACGCCCTCTCCGACGCCGGCAAGGAGGTC
>Ga0187893_10004039_pt1 | contig 28584 bp, 28 predicted proteins | sample MA1701074metaG_FD_139574 | JGI IMG/M metagenome (GOLD analysis project Ga0187893, IMG submission 139574) | White microbial mat communities from a basaltic lava cave in the Kipuka Kanohina Cave System on the Island of Hawaii, USA - MA170107-4 metaG ...
GTACTGTCACCCGCCTCGCCAAAGATCACCGGAGAGGCGCCCCGCACTCCATCAAGGACGAAAGTAGCGTCGCCGATCTTACGCTCGATTTCGGTTCCGTCCGCGAGGATGAAGGTACGAGTTGAATGCGGCTTGATCCCCAGTCGACGAAGCGTTGCCGCGGGCACGACCGAGTACAACGCGCCGGAATCCACGAGGAACTTCAGTCTGGCGGACCGCTTGGGATTCGCCGGGTTTCTGACCGTTGCCTGAATGAACGTCAATCCCAAGAAAACCTCCAGCGTGGAGGGATGTTAGCAGAGCTGGCCCAGTCAAGGCCATGTTGAGCAGCTCATCGCGAACGCTTCGGCGCGCGGTGCGGGCTTCCACAAGAGCGGGAGAATTCCTTCGCGAGTTCAGGTCTTCCTCAGCTCTCGGCGTCCGGCTTCGGATGGATCTTCTTTCCGGAGTACTCCTTCAGGCCGCAGAAACCAGCCACCTTGAATCCCCGCTCGCTCAATAGGGCCGCGGCACGCGCGGCTCGTCCGCCCGCGTTTCAGGCGGTCAAGATGGTTCTGTCTTTCGGAAGCTCGCCGAGCCGCGCCTCCAGCTCGTCGATGGGAATGTTGACGTAGCCCTCGATCGTTCCCAGCTCCTCGATCTCCGTGGGCTCGCGCACGTCGAGGAGAAGAGCGTTCGCTTCCGCGAGCACCCGATCGATGTCTTTGGCCTCGATCCGTTTCTGCTCCGATACCGCCGCCGGCTCGCTCCGGCAACCCCATACGCCTACCGAGAGCGTCACAAGGAGAAGTCGTCTCATCGTCACCTCCTGCTCGGGCTCATTCTGTCACGATCGCGGGTCCTCGCAAGCACAACCCTTCTAGCCCGGTCGCGTCGTTCGTGGTACAACTTCACATGCCGCAGAAAAAAAAGCCCTCGCGATCCGCCCGAAAGCGCAAGACCGTATCCTCCCCCCGGAAGGCGGCCCGGAAGAAAGCGCCTCCGAAGCCCCGGCGTCCACCGGCGGCGAGGCGGAAATCGCGGCGAAAAGCGAGAGAATCGACGAGCGTTCCCCTCTACCTTCTCTCCGTCGACGTCGAGAACGTGCGCTGTTTCGGGTCCCGACAGACCCTCGAGCTCGGAAACTCCGGGGGCCACCCGTACTCCTGGACTGTCATCTTCGGAGACAACGGGGCGGGGAAGACGACGCTCCTCCAGGCGGTGTGCAGCATCGCCTCGACGCTCCAGGACCGCAAGGAAGTGCCCTCTTTCATCCGGTATAACTGGTGGCCCAGGAGGCGGCCGTCCAAACCGGCCCAGGTGAACGCATCCGTGCTTCTCCGTCCCAAGGAGGTCGCGCAGTTCTCCGTCCGCTACGCTCCGGAGCGGGGCCGCTCGCTCCCGCCCCCACGCTGGGACTTCAACCGCGAGGGGACCTTGAACTACTTCGGCTACGGCGCGGCCCGCCGCTACTTGAACGCAGCGGACTCGGGGAGGAAGCCCCTCGAGTCCTCGGGAGACGAGAGTCTTTTCGTGGACGAGGCCGAGCTCCTCAACGCGGAGGAGTGGTTCGTGCAGATGAGCCACTTCGGTCCGGCGCGCCGCCAGCTCCGGGAAGCGCGCGCCGCGAAGAAGGTACGGGACCTCCTCAAGTCACTCCTCCTGGACGTGTCCGACATCCGCATCGCCTCGCGTCAAGGCCGCTCCGGAGTCGAGTTCCAGACGCAGTACGGATGGGTGCCGCTCCGGGACCTGAGCATGGGCTACCGGACGCTCATCGCCTGGATCGTCGATTTCGCCCGGCGGCTCTACGTCCTGAACCCGAGGAGTGCCAACCCTCTGGCCGCCCCGGCCGTCGTCTGCATTGACGAGGTCGACCTCCACCTGCACCAGCGCTGGCAGAGGAACCTGATGAAGTCGCTCTCGGAGGTGTTTCCGAAAACGCAGTTCATCTGCACCGCGCACAATCGGACGGTGGCGCAGGCCGTTCCCCGCGAAGCGAACCTCGTCCTCCTCCGGCGAAAGGGCGACCACGTCGAGATCCATAACCACGCGGCGGAGCTCCTGGAGGGCGTTCGCTAGCGTCTCGTCACCAGAGAAGAACGGGCAGTTCCTCGGCGTGGAGCTTCGCGTTCAACTCCGTCAATGACGCGAGGTAGCTACTCACCTCCCCCGTGAGCCGCAAGCTCTCGCGGTTGAGCTCCTCGAAGTAGCGCCGCTGCGCCTCGGTCGGCGCCGCGTTCACCGAGCCCACGCTCGCGAGGAGATCGGACAGCTTCTCGTAGAGCCGCGGGGCTTCGCCGACGGCAGGGCGATCCTTGAGCTCGGGCATGGCCAGAGCGCCCGAGAGCGCTTCGATCTTCTCGAGAACGCCTTTGAGATCGGAGTCGAGCGTTTCGGAGATGGTCTTCCCGAGACTTCGCGCGGCGCTCTTCCGGTCCTCGATCTGCGCTTTCAGGCTGTCCAAAGTCTGGAGGAGCCGGTTCGTCGCCGACTGCATCTTCCACGCCGACCTCGTCATTCGATTCTGCGCCTCGAGGTCGGAATCGGCGATCCGCGCGGCGGGGTTCGAGACCACGTCGAAACTTTCTTCGATGGAAACGTCGCCCATCACGACCCGCGCCCGGTATCGGCCCGGCGGCACGCGAGGCCCCGTAGGACCTCGTTCCGCTTCCGCCTCCTCACCCTTCTTGGGCTCCACCTTCATGGGCTTCGGCTTTCTCGGAGTCGGGGGTTCGAGATTCAAGTCCCAGCTCGTTCGCGAAACACCCGCCTTTTTCGGAAGATTCTCGAGGGTCCGAAGGAGAGTCCCTTCGGAGTCCAGATCTCGAGCTTCAGCTCCTTGTCTTCCGGTACCTCCTCTTTCAGGAAGTAGCTCACGAGAGCGCCGTAGGGCGGGTTGGGCCCGAGGTGGATCTTGTCGCCGAGGCCGTAGCGAGTCGGCTTCACCTGGAATCGCACCGCGCGGCGGATGGGGAAGAGGTGCGCGCTCTTTCCCGCGGTGTCGTGAAGGCGTTGAATCGGGGTCGCGTCGTCGAGGATGAAGAGCCCGCGCCCGTGCGTCCCCACCACGAGATCGTTGTCGCGAGGGTGGATGAGAAGGTCGTGGACGGAAACCGTGGGGAGGTTCTTCAAGTGAAGCTTCTCCCAACTCCTCCCGGAGTCCCACGTCGCGTACAGGCCGAGCTCCGTTCCCGCGTAGAGAATGGCTGGATTGCGCGGATCCTCCCGCAGGACCCAGACGTAGGCTTTGTCCGGAAGTCCCCGGCCGATCTCGGCGAAGCTCCGGCCGAAATCCTCGGTGCGGAACACGTAGGGGCGCAGGTCGTCGAAGAGGTGCCGATCGAAGGAGACGTACGCCACCCCCGCTCCTTTGCGCGAGGGCTCGACGTGCGAGACTGCCGAGTGCGCGGGAACGCCTCGAACATTCGCGACGACGTTCTCCCAGCGGCCGCCCCCGTCGCGGCTCAGTTGAACGTTCCCGTCGTCCGTGCCTGCCCAGAGAACGAGCGCGTCCGCGGGGGACTCCGCAAAGCTCACGATGGTGCAGTGGTACTCGGCCGTGGTGTTCTCGAACCAGACGGGGCCGCCGGCGGTCCCGAGCTTTTCCGAATCGTTCGTCGTGAGGTCGGGACTGAGCGTCTCCCACGTGGACCCGAAGTCGCGCGTGCGGAAAACCTTGTTTCCCGCGAAGTAGACGGTCATCCCGTCCCGAGGTGAAGCGACTATGGGCGCGTTCCAGTTGAATCGGACGTCGAAGGCGCTCGCGGGAGCGCCGCCCATGGTCGGAGCGTAGGGGCTCACGAACTGGATTTCGCGCGTGCGGTTGTCGGTCCTCACGATGCGCCCGCCCTGATACTCCGTGAGCGTCACCTCCGGATCGCTCGGGTGGAACACCGCCTGGAAGCCGTCTCCGTTCGAGATCTCCCGCCAGTCGTCGGGAAGGATCCCGAAGGGCTCTCCGTTCCGGCTCGGGCCGTACCAGGTCGCGTTGTCCTGGAGCCCGCCTCCGACGTAGTAGAAGGGCTCGCGGCTGTCGGCAAAGATCGAGTAGAACTGGCCGAGGGGCAGGTTCGAGACGAACTCCCAGCTCCTCCCCCCGTTGTAGGAGACGCCGACGCCGCCGTCGTGCCCCTGCCACATCCTTGCGGGATCCTCGGGATCGATCCAGAGAGAGTGGTAGTCGCCGTGCGTCGTCCGCGAGATTCGTTCGAAGCTCTTTCCTCCGTCGATCGAGAGCTGAATCGAGCCCGCGAGCGTGAAGAGCCGGTTCTCGTTCGCCGGGTCGACCCGGAGGTCGGCGAAGTAGAAGCCGCGGGAGACGATGCCGACGTCGCTCGAGATCTTCGTGAAGCTCTCGCCTCGGTCCTCCGAGCGGAAGAGCGTTCCCTCTCTGGACTCCGCCAGAGCGTAGACCACCTCAGGACGAGAGGGCGCGACCTTGACCCCGATTCGTCCGAGAAGCTTCGGAAGCCCCTGGTCGAGCTTCTTCCAGGTCGTCCCTCCGTCGACGGACTTGAAGAGCCCTCCACCCTCACTTCCGCTCTGGATCGTCCAGGGCTTTCTCTCGAAATGCCAGAGGGCGGCGTAGAGGACGTTCGGGTTCCGGGGGTCGATCTCGAGGTCGGAGACCCCGTGCCTATCATCTATATAGAGAACTTTCTCCCAGCTACCCCCTCCGTCGAGGCTCCGGAAGACGCCCCGCTCGGGGTTCGGGCCGAAGGCGTGGCCGAAAGCCCCCACGTACACCCGCTGGGGGTTTTTCGGGTCGATGACGATGCGCGAGATATGCCGCGTATCGGAGAGGCCGAGGTGGCGGAAGCTCGCGCCCCCGTCCGTCGACTTGTAGACGCCGTTTCCGAAGGACACGCTGTTTCGGAGGTTCGACTCTCCGGTGCCCACGTAGAGGACCTCGGGGTTTCCCGGCTCGAGGGCGATGTCTCCGATCGAGGAGACCGCCTCGTTGTCGAAAAGCGGCTTCCACGTGATGCCGCCGTCGTCCGTCTTCCAGACACCGCCCGAGGCCGCGCCTACGTACACGACCCGGGGGCTCCCCGGAACTCCCTCGACGTCGGCGACGCGTCCGCCCATGATGGCGGGACCGATGTTCCGGAACTCGAGAGAGGAGAGGGGGGACGTCTTGCTCTCCGCAACGGCCTGAGAGGTGAACAGAACGACGGAAAGCAGCACTCGATTTCTCATGGGTCCGGGAGTCTACCCGATGGACGCGCCCTTTTGCAGCGGAGGGGCGATGACGTTACCCTGACCCGCTCATGAATTCGAGGAGAATCGATGCTGCCGCCTGTGGCTACTTCCTTCTCGCGAGCATCTTCTTCACGTGGCCGCTCCTTCCGCGGATGGCGACGGCGCTCTCCTCGTCTCCCGACTCTCTTCTCAACGCCTGGGCCCTCGGGTGGAGCTTCCACATCCTGCCCCGCGATCCCCTCGCGCTCTTCGACGCCAACATCTTCTTTCCCCGGCCCGACACCCTCGCGTACTCCGAGCACCTTTTCGGCATCGCCGTCCTCGTCTGGCCGGTGTTCTTGCTGACGGGAAACCTCGTTCTCGCCCACAACGTCGCCCTCTTCTCGTCCTTCGCGCTCTCGGGAATCGGGATGTACCTCCTCGTCCGCGAGATCGCGAAAAACCCGTGGGCCGCGCTTGTGTCGGGCACGATCTTCCTCGCCGCTCCTTACCGGTTCGGCCACCTCCTTCAGTTGCAGCTCCTGACGTTCCAGTGGTTTCCGTTCGTGTTCTGGTGCGTTCTTCGATACCTCCGCGAAGGACGCCTACGGCAGCTCGCCGGTATCGCGGTCTTCTCGCTCCTCCAGGTGCTCTCCTGTAACTACTACATGGTGTACCTGGCTCTCACGGTCGTCCTCTTCGCGCTCGCTCTCGCGATCTGGGGCCGGGAGCTTCTGAGCCAGCGGAAACTGGTCCTGCTTTCCTTGGGCGCCGCCGCCGTGTTCGCCCTTTGTCTCCCGTTTCTCCTCCCTTACGCGAGGAATCGCGAGCGCGGGTTCCATCGCCGATACGAGGACGTCGTGTACTACTCGGCTTCTCTTCGCGACTACCTGTCGCCGTCGAGGTTCAACCGCCCGCCCTACGAGCCCTTCCTTGCTTCGACAAGCCGTTCCGAGAAGGCGCTTCTTCCCGGGTTCGCGGCCATGGCCCTCGCACTCGTGGGCATCGGCGCCGGCCGTTCTCGCGACCGGCTGTTCTGGCTCTTCGGCATCGTTCTCGTGGTGACGGCCGTGATCCTGTCTCTCGGGCCCGAGTTGAAGTGGGGGAGCGGCGCATTCCCGCTTCCGTATCGGTTTCTCTATCGCTACGTCCCCGGATTCGACAGCATTCGTGTTCCCGCCCGGATCTCGGTCCTCGCTCTCTTCGGGATCTCTGTCCTCGCGGGTCTGGGCGCCGCCGCCCTGATCTCGCGGTGGAAGACGCCGTTCGCGCTCGCGCTTCTCGGGCTTCTGCTCGTCGAATACCGGACGTACTCTCTCGATAGCGCTCTTCCCGATGCACCCGCGCCCTCAGCAGCGCACGTCTGGCTCGCCCAATCCGGTGCGAAGGGGGCGGTCCTCGTGCTCCCCATCCACGAAGGCGAGGAAATCCGCCACGAGTCCCTCGCCATGTTCCAGTCGACCGCTCACTTTCGGCCTCTGGTGAACGGATACAGCGGCTGGTGGCCGAATGACTACTGGGAGCTCGTAGGCCGCCTCCGATACTTTCCTATGGCGAGGAGCCTTCGCGTTCTTCTCGAGCGCGCGCCGGTGCGATACGTGGTCGTTCAGTACGATAGGATTCCGGAACCCCGAAGGACGGAGCTCGAGAAAGGAATGGAACGCTACCGCGAGTCGATGCCCATCGTCTTCCGTCAAGTAGACGAGGCGGTCTACGAGATCCAGAAGTCTCGCGATCCTTCATGAAGATCCTCTACCTCGCCGACATCCGGTTTCCCATGGAGCGGGCGAACGGCATCCAGACCATCGAGACCGCCCACGCCCTCGCGCGCCGGGGAGCCGAAGTGGAGCTCGTCGTCCGCCGCACGGATGGTCGGAGCGACGAGGCCTGCCTCGAGTTCTTCGGACTTCGTCCCCAACCCGGCCTTCGCCTTCGGCGCGTCTCGACGCCACTCGGAAGGTGGAGCACTCTCGCGGCTGCGTTCGCGCTTCTCGTCCGCGCCCGAGGACGATGGGACTTCGTCTATACCCGCGATCTCGTCCTCGCCGCGCTTGCTCTTCGCTTGAGGACCGTTCCTCTGATCTATGAGGCCCACACGGTGGCCGCAGTGTTCGCCGAAGAGCACGCGCGTCTTTACGGCGCCGATGCCGTCCCATCGAAATCCAAGCTTGCGCGCCTCGACGCCCGCGAACGCCGAGTGTGTAGCGACGCCCGAGGTGTGGTCACGATCACCGGGGCTCTCCAGAAGGCGCTCGAGGAGCGTCATGGGAAGATCGCGCCTTCTCGCATGATCCCCGACGGAACCCGCATTCCCATGGCTCCTCCGGCATTCGAGGGGCCGCATTCGCCCCCGAGCGTCTATTACATCGGGCAACTCTATCCCTGGAAGGGGGTCGATGTCCTCCTCGAAGCAATGCGCTATGTATCAGGCGCCGAGCTCGTGATCGTCGGCGGGCTGCCACCCGAGCCCGACCTCGATCGCTTGAAGCGGCTGGCATCGAAGCTTTCTCTCGAGGACCGCGTCCGCTTCCGGGGATTCGTTCCCCCTCCCGAGCTTCCGGCGGAGAGGGCGAGGGCGGATCTGTTCGTGATTCCCCTTCTCGATTCGACGACGGCGCGGCTCTTCACCTCGCCCCTGAAGCTCTTCGAAGCCATGGCCTCGGGCCGCCCCGTCGTTGCCTCGGACCTGCCTTCGATTCGAGAGGTCCTGACGCACGAGAAGAACGCGCTCCTCGTGCCCCCGGGAGATGCGCGCGCTCTCGCCGGGGCCATCGAGCGGCTCTTGCGCGAACGCGATCTCTCCCGGCGCCTCGCGGCGCGCGCGTTCGAGGACGTGAAGGCGTACTCGTGGGATCGCCGCGCCGAGGGCATCTCAAGATTCTTGGATTGAGTCCTCGGTATTCTCGAAGAGGCACTTGTCGGCGGTACGCCCAACTCCTGGCCTCGGCGGATGGAAGGCGAGGCGGGCCTTTCCGAACCTCGGAACCCGAAGCGCGCTGTCTCGGTCTTGCCTCGTCGCGAGCTTGCCTCATCGATCTGTACGATTTAATCTTACAAGCATGAGAAAGACGTTGACGATAAGCCTGCCTGCCAAAACGAAGCGGTTGATTGAGCGGGCCGCCCGGGACACCGGTCTGACCACGAGCGAGTATGTTCGCCTTGCCATTTTCCGCAAGCTCTGGCAGGACGCGGTGGCGGAATCGCGCCGGGTGGCTGTCCCACGCGCAAGAGCGAAAGGGGTATTTACCGACGAGGAAGTCTTCCGGCTGATCTCATGAGGGTCGTGTTCGACACGAACGTCATCGTGGCCGCGCTGGTTGCTGAGGGGCTGTGCCACGAGATCGTCGAGACGCATCTTCCGGAGCACACGGCGATTCTCGCCGATCCGCTTTGGAAAGAACTCGTGGAAAAGCTCCGCTCCAAGTTCAATCTCGTCCCCGAGGAGCTTCCTCTCCTGGGATTATATCGGCGACTTGCTGAATGGGTGCAGGCGCAGCCGCTGCCGAAGCCAGTGTGCCGCGACGCGGATGATGACTGGGTTCTGGCTATTGCCGTTGCTGGTCGGGCCGACATGATTGTTACGGCCGATCCCGACCTGCTCGTGCTTGGGGCACACGAGGGCGTCGACATCGTCAGTCCCCGCCAGTTTCTCGAGCGGATTCATGGCAAGGCATGAGTTGTCACGCAGGCCGGAGCAAGTATCGATAAGCGTTTCTGAAGGGCATTCAGAACGGGTCGCTCGGATGCCGTCATGGTGCCATCCGCTTCGCACGGTTCGAGATGCTCATCCCCGGCTCGCGCCTCGGTCCCTACGAGATCGCCTCACCCCTCGGGGCCGGGGGCATGGGTGAGGTCTTCCGCGCGCGGGACACGAGTCTCAACCGCGACGTAGCGATCAAAGTCCTCCCCGCGGCTTTTGCCGCAGCTGCGCCGGATCGCGCCAGCGGGCAGGCGATAGCGCTCTGACCCAAGAGAGCTATTGTGCCATTATGTCCTAAAGACTATAATGACCTCTATGGGAAAGAAGGCGACGTCGATAAGCGTCGCGAACGCGAAGCGATCGTTCTCCGACTTGCTCGGGCGCGTCGCTTATGGGGGGGAGACCATCCTCATCACCCGCCGAGGGAGGCCCATGGCAAGGCTCGGGCCCGTCGAGCTTGAAGAGCGTGAACCGCTGGATTTGGGGAGAAGGGGCTTTCTCGACAACGACGATCCCTTCTTCGAGATCGTCGAGGAGGTCGTGGCGGCGCGCGCACGCCACAAGCCCCGAGTTCTCTCTCGCTCCCGCACGGAAAAGCCGAAGAAGGGCTCGCGAAGGACCGCATGAGCGGCTACCTCCTCGATACCAACGTCCTTTCCGAGGTGATGAAGAAGAGCCCGTCGGCCGCGGTCTTGGGCAGGCTCGCTGCGCTTGGAAGAAACGAGATCTTCACGTCGTCCGTCTGTTTCATGGAGCTCCGATTCGGAGCAGCACGGCATCCGAGAGGTGACGCTCTGTGGGAAAGGATCCGTGAGGAGATCGAGCCTCTGGTTTCGGTTCTACCACTCGGTTACGAGGAGGCGACGCGGGCGGGGGAAGTTCTCGCTGACCTCGAGAGGCAGGGAACGCCCATCGGCCTCGAAGACGTTCTCATCGGCTCGACGGCACTGGTACATGGAATTACCGTTGCTACACGCAACCTGAAGCACCTCGAGCGGATCGAGGGTCTCCTCGTCGAGAACTGGTGGGATTGACCAACCCCGCTCACGCCTTCGGAATCTCCAGGATCCGGATCGTCGGGCCGATAGTCTTTCCAGGCTCGGGGGCGAACTCCTTCACCAGCCGGCACGTCTCGAAGAGCCGCTGGTAGGTCTTCGTCTGCCGGTGCTCGGGGCCGAACCGCTGATAGACGGTCGAGGAGACGATGAGGTACTGGACTCCCGCCTCCCGGTAGTGCTCGACCGACTGGTTGATGACCCTCGCCTCCATCGAGATCCGATAGCGCGCGCGGTCGAGGACGGGCGTCTGCCTTTCCACCCCGAACGACGCGTCGGACGGGATGTTCGCTTCGATCCATCGATTCGCGATCGTCCCGGTGTCGGGAAGCTGCAGGAGGTGGTTCTGGTACCGGGTCTTCGAGAGGGGAAACCACAGCACGCCCGCGAGCACGAGGGCGAGAGCGGCTCTGTCGATCCAGGGGGAGTAGGCGCCGTACTTCCGGTGCAGGAGACGGGAGGCGAACGCCAGTGATTCGGTGATTCCGTAGGCGGCGAGGACCGCGTAGAAGGGGTACACGGGCACCAGATTCCCCGCGAAGTTGATCTTCTGCGAGCTGTAGAAGCCGTAGTAGAGGACGGGATAGATGAGGAAGGTCGCGATCCGCCGGTCGATGCGATAGAGAGCGACCGCGAGCCCGAGGAGGCTAGCGACGAGGGCCCAGAGCCCCGCGCCGTAGCGGACGGTGTAGCTCGCGTGGCCGTACCAGTTGTCGGTCCCGCTCGCGCCCTCGAGCCCGAGGTATCCGTAGTTGTAGAGCCCGGCCCCCACGTGCTCGAGAAAGCGCGGGAGGTCGGGATACCAGTACGGGCAGCCCATGGTAAAGCCCGCGATCGTTCCCACGACTCCCAGATAGAGATCGGGTTTCTGGAAGATGCGAAGGCCCTGCCGGAAGAGGACCGCCGCGAGGAAGGGCAGAAGGACCAGGGCGGCGTTGTACTTCACCGCGACCGCGAGCCCGACGACCGCCCCTCCTGCGAACGCGAGCCGGGAGCCGCCGCGCTCGAGGTAGATGAGAGTCGTGAGAGCCGAGAGCATGCAGAAGAGCACGAGAAGCGCGTCGGGTTTGTTGTACTGCGACGCCTCGACGACTCCCGGAGCGACCGCGAGGAGAGCGGAGGCGATGAGTCCGACTCCCGTTCCGAAAAGGCGCCGTCCGAGAAAGAACACCGCGAGAACGGCGAGAGTTCCCGGAATCACTCCGGCCGCGACCCGCCCCCAGAGAAGCACGTCCTCTACCTGGAGATCGTGGATCCGGGGCCAGCGGCCCGAGGAAGCCTGGGAGTAGTAGCCCACGAGGTAGGCGCCGACGTTCACGTAAGGCTGGATGCTCGGGTGGTGCCACCAGCGGGGGTTCATGTCTCCGCGCTTGATCATCACGAGGTACGAGTGGACGTAGTCGTACTCGTCGGGGATATAGCTCTGGGGGAGTCCGCTCCCGGCCCCGGCGTAGCGAAGCGAGAACGCGGCCGCGAGGATGAGCGCGAGGGCGACACTGGTCCGCGCGCGGCTCCAGAGCTCCAGGACCTCGGCTCGATCCCGGGGAAGCCCGAACCGGACCACAACGAACCAGAGGCCGGTGACGGCGGCGATCGCGAGAGCGAGCGACTTCCGGGAAACGGCGGGCTCCAGGAAACGGAGGTAATAGGCGTTCGTGAGGATGGTCGAAGTCGTGAGGAGGAGGAGGATCCATCCCGCGAAGCGGGCCGTTCGCTCGGAAGGCTTCCACGTCCCGATTTGGTCTCGATCCATCGGCCGCTATATTACGATACGTCGAGCGACTCTCCTTCATGAAGACGACTCTCGCAAAGCGCCTCACGCGTGCGGCCCTGGCTCTCGTTCTCCTCGATCTGGGAGCGATCGTGGTGTCGGGAGGGGTTTCCCTCCTCGGTCCTCTCGCGCCATCCGGCTTCGCACTCCGAGTTGGAGTCGCCCTCGTTCTCCTCGCTCTCGATTTCGCGAGCCGACGTCCGACCGGTGGTTACGCCTACGCTTACGTCGCGCTCCTCCTGGCGCTCGTTCCCGTTCTCCACTTCCGCGGCTATCGGCTTCGCGGAGACGGCCTCTGGTATTACTCGTTCGCGCATTCCGTCGCCTTCGACTTCGACATCGATCTGAAGAACCAGTACCAGAGCCTCGGAATCGACGACCAGAGGGGCTCGCAGACGGTGCGCGAAACGGGCCTTGCGCGCTTCACCTATCCGGTGGGCGCCCCCCTCCTCTGGGTGCCCTTCATCGAGCTCGGCCACCTGGGGGTCGCGCTCCGCAACGCCCACGGTCTACCGACCCGCTACGACGGATTCTCCGATCCCTACCTCCATGCCGTCGCTCTCGGCAACCTCCTGTATGGCTTTCTCGGATTCTTCGTTCTCGATCGGCTCCTTCGAAGGTGGTTTCCTCCGTGGGTCTCGTTTCTCTCCGTGGCCGGGGTCGGCCTCGGAAGCTTCCTCGCGTTCTATCTGACCTACCACGCCATCTACACCCATGCGCTCACCTTCCTCCTGATCGCGCTCCTCCTCGAGAGCTTTATGAAGGAGGAGAAGACGCCTCGCGGCTACTCGGTTTCCGGGCTCGTTCTCGGAATCGCGACTCTGGTGCGGTGGCAGAACGCAGTCTTCGGGCTTCTTCCCGCGATCGATCTCGCCGTGCGGCTCCGGCGCCGTGAGTGGCGCCCCGTCGGCGTTTCGGCAGCGGCTCTCGGGGCTGCCTTCTCCCTCGCCGTCCTACCGCAGCTCCTGAGCTGGAAGACCATCTTCGATCGCTTCTACATTGGCGTCCCCCTCGGGCCCGACTACGTGCGCTGGAGCGACCCCTTCTTCTCCGAGATCCTGTTCTCGTCGCGGCACGGTCTGTTCTCATGGAGCCCCGTTCTCCTCGTCGCCGCTCTTGGTCTCGTGGGGTTCGTCCGGACGAATCCTCGGAAGGGGCTTCCTCTCGCCTTCGTGGTCTTACTCGTCTGGTACGTGAACGCGACCGTCGCCGACTGGTGGGGCGGAGGGTCGTTCGGCGCCCGCCGGTTCGACTCCGCGCTTCCCATCCTCGCTCTCGGACTCGGGACCGCGATCGCGTTCGGGACCAACCTCGTGAGGAGGTATCCGCGTGCAGTCGTCGCCTGCGCCGTCGCCGCCGTGATCGGGGCGAACGCGCTTCTCATGGAGCAGTATCGGAAGGAAAGGATTCCGGTCGACGACACGATGTCCTGGCAGGCGGCGGCGGAAGCGGGGCTCGAGGACTGGTTCGACGGATTCGGATACCCGTTCTCGTTCCCCATGAACTGGCTCTTCGCCCTGCGCTACGACCGGCCGAGGACGCAGTACGACATCCTCGTCGGAAAGTACCTTTTTCACCGCATGGGCGGGCTCGACGGGCTCATCGACCTCGGCCCCACCGATCCTCCGTTCGTGGGAAACGGGTGGAGTGGTCTCCGCGATTGGAAGGAGAGGCCGCGGGCGGTTCGACTCGTCTCGAGCGAGGGAGCGGGGCTTTTCGTTCCCGTTTTTCGGCCGGAGCCCCTCCGGATCTTCATCGACTGCGCAGTCCCCGAGGGAGTCGAGCCTTCGCCCGTCGACATCCGTCTCAATGGGACGCGGCTCAGAGCCTTCGTCCCGACGGCGGAGATGGCCGAGCAGAGCATGACGGCCCAGCGTGAGCTCTTCCGGAGGATCAATCTTCTGGAGATCGTCCCTCTGAGCCCTGCTCCTGGACCGGTTCTCGCCGTGGACCGCATTCGCTTCGAAAGGCTCGAGCCCTGAGCGGTTCTCCCCCTGGCAAGCTATAGTTGGCGTTGCAACGCATGATGAGGATGTCTAGATTCTCGCATCGGTCGGAGCGGGGAACCGCCTCTTCGCGGCCATCTCCGACGAGTGAGAAAAAAAGGAAGCCCGATCTCTCCGTCGTCTGGAGAGAGGCGCGCGACGTCATCTGGGCCCGCCGCTACCGCCTGGCTGCGGGATTCGTTTTGATGGCAATCGGACGAATCGCGGGCCTCGTGCTTCCCGCTTCGTCCAAGTACCTCATCGATGACGTGGTGGCGAAGGGCAGAGGAGACCTTCTCGTTCCCCTCGCCGCCGCCGCCGGTCTCGCCACTCTTCTCCAGGGGTCGACCTCGTTCGCGCTCTCTCAGCTCCTCGGAGTCACGGCGCAGCGCGCCATTACGGATTTGCGCAGGGAGCTCCACGGGCACATCCTGAGGCTTCCCATCTCCTACTTCGACTCGGTGAAGAGCGGAGAGCTCATCTCCCGCATCATGTCCGACGCCGAGGGCATCCGGAACCTGGTGGGTACCGGCCTCGTGCAGCTCGCGGGCGGAATCCTCACGGCGTCGGCGGCGCTCGCCGTTCTCTTCTACCTGAACTGGCAGCTCACGGCGCTCACACTCGTCGTGCTCTCCCTGTTCGGCGGGGTCATGGCGTTCGCTTTCGTAAAGCTCCGGCCGCTCTTCCGGAAGCGCGGGGAGCTCAACGCGTCAACCACCGGCCGGCTCGGTGAGGCGCTCGGGGGAATCCGCATCGTCAAAGCCTATACCGCGGAAAAGCGGGAGGAGAGAATCTTCACGCACAACGTCCACGAGCTCTTTCGCAACGTGGCGAAGTCGGTGACGGCCATCTCGGCGATCTCCGCGTTCTCGACGCTCATCATGGGCGCGGTCGGCGTGTTGATGATCGTCGTCGGCGGACGATCGATCCTGGCGGGGCAGATGACCCTTGGCGACTTCGTCATGTACATCTTCTTCACCGGTCTCGTGGCCGCACCGCTCGTCCAGATCTCCTCCATCGCGACGCAGCTCAGCGAGGCCTTCGCCGGGCTCGATCGCATCCGGGAGATCCGCCGCCTCGCGACCGAGGACGAACAGGATCGGTCGCGCGAGCCCCTGGCCTCTCTTCGCGGCGAGGTGAGGTTCGAGAAGGTGGGCTTCGAGTACCGCGAGGGCCTCTCGGTGTTGAAGGACGTTTCCTTCGAGGCCCCCGCTGGCACTACCACCGCGCTCGTGGGCTCGAGCGGCTCGGGGAAGAGCACTCTCATCAGCCTCGTCCTCACCTTCAACCGCCCCAAGGCGGGAAGAATCCTCGTCGATGGGCGGGACCTCGCGAGCGTGCGCCTGCGGGACTACCGGGAACAGGTCGGCGTCGTCCTCCAGGACAATTTCCTCTTCGATGGAACGGTGCGGGAGAACATCTCCTATTCCCGCCCCGAGGCCACGCTGGAGGAGATCCGCGAGGTGAGCCGGATCGCGCACTGCGACGAGTTCGTCGAGGCTTTCCCCGAGGGCTACGACACGGTGGTGGGGGAGAGGGGTGTGAAGCTCTCCGGCGGCCAGCGGCAGAGGATCGCGATCGCCCGCGCCATCCTGGCGAACCCGAGAATCCTCGTTCTCGACGAGGCCACCTCCAGCCTCGATAGCGAGAGCGAGGCGATGATCCAGGACGGTCTTCGCTCTCTCCGGGCGGGCCGGACGACGTTCGTCATCGCCCACCGGCTCTCCACCATCACCAGCGCCGACCAGATTCTCGTCCTCGAGAAGGGCGAGATCGTCGAGAGGGGACGCCACGAGGAGCTCCTCACCCGGGACGGCCGCTACCGCGAGCTCTACGATCGCCAGTACAAGCTCGAGATGGACCGATTCATCAACCCCGGCGAGGACTTCACTCCGGAGCCCGAGGTGGTGAGCCCGGTGAAGCGTCCGACGGCCCGGGAGCGGTTCTAGAGTCGTTCGTCAGCTCGCGCCGGCTGCGAGAAGCCGGGTCGCTTCGGCGGTGAAGAACCGCTTCGCCTCATCCCAATCGAACGGGAGCAGCATGTCGGGCATCGGTTCTCGCTCGGCGTCCTCGAAATAGGCGAGAGCGCGCAGGCGGTGATACCGGTCCGTGCGACCCGTGCCGTATTTTCGATCGAACAAGTCGAACGCGGCGTCGAGGGTGAGCCCGGCCCGGCAGAGCAGGCGCAAGTCGACAAAGTCCTTTCGAGATCCTCGGCCGGCGACCGCCTCGATCTTCATCGCTGCGACGTCGGAGTCCGAAGCGAGACCGAAGCCCCACGGGGTCGGTTCCGCGGCTTCGAGCAGAGGATAGGGGTAGCGGAAGAACGATGCCGTCACGCCTTTCAAGCGCAGGTAGAGCGTCTCCTCGCCGGTCGGAAGCCGCTCGAGCCCGTCGAATGCGCGCTCGAGGGCGAGCAGCAGGTCCTGCGCCGCGAAAGGCGCGGACCGGAAGAAGTCGAAGTCAACGGAGCGTCGATGTCCGTGGCGCAGCGCGAGCGCAGTCCCCCGCGCGAGGTAGAACTCGCCCACCGCCGGAACGGCTCTCAATCCGTCCAGAACGGCGAGCTGCGATGGAGTAAGGATCTCGGTGTGCACTCGTCTGGCGCGATCTGGAGGAAGGCCGCCCAGAGCGGCACCGTCCGTCTGGAAACGCGTCCGGTACCCCCCTTCCGCAGGAACTCACGGATGCGCTCTCGCCCATAGTAGCGAAGAAGGGCGCCGACACTCGCCAAGGTGCCGCGATCCAAGACGCGCGCGATCACGAACTCGGCGTGCGCCTGGGGATCGATGTCCTGAACCCGCGTGTCGTGAAACAGTACCGCCGACTCGGCGACGATCTTATCGGGAAGCGGCATACACAATTCTAGCACCTGCGCGAAGCATCGGGGCGCAAACCTATCTGGCGGTCGGTTCCCGGAGCTCGAGAAAGCTCACCGCGAGCTCGAGCTTGCGCTCGGGAGCGTCGTCGGGTGCTCCGAAGCGAAGCTCGAACGTGTTGAAGCCGGGCCGGAGCATCGGGACTCGGAGCGGGAACCGGTAATCCTGCCAGCGAGGCACGGCGTCTGCGACGCCCGCGCTCTGACCGTTCACCACGAGCTCCACGCCGAAAGCACCGGCCTCTGGATCGGCATGGGCCCGAAAGACGGCCTCGAAATCCCGAGGACGGCGAACGGGCACGACGAGACCCGAGCGGCGGGTGCGCGTCCGCCGCACGTGCGCTCCAAACTCGGACGTGGGAGGCCGCCAGCCGTCGTCGAAGAAGACGTGGGGGCCGTTCGGATCCGCTTGTGGATCCCATCCCAGGTACCTTGGTGCGGTATCGGACCAGAAGCCGACGCCGTTGTCGAAGGGACGGATGCGGATGGGCTCGAGGCCCGACGGGACGTAGTGCTTCTCGAGGAAAGCCGCGATCTCAGGGGTCATCGCTTCTCTAAGGTAGTGGCTCCAGAAAATCATCTTGGGGAGCGCCCGACCCGATTCGAGAGCCTCGAGCATCTCCCGATGCTCCTCCTCGCTCTGCAGCGCAAACGCGTGAGGATGCTGGAAGTGGTGGTAGAACGCTTGAGGGCGGAAGAGCCCCAGACCGGTGAATCCGTCGAACGTCGTCTCGCGAGGGGAGCTGTTGCGGAGCACGTACTCGATGGCCTGGAGAGTTCCCCAGTTGCCCCGGTCGAAGGCCGCACGCAGGCGGTTGAGCGGTGCGATGCCGAGAAAGAGAGCCGCGACGAGGAGCGCGGCCTCCGGAGCGCGCTTGAAGCGCGCGGTCCCATCGACGAGACAGGATGCCGCGTAGAGAGAGAACAGAGGCAGGACGAGGAGAAAATGCTGGTAGGACATCCCGGTGTGGATCGGAAGCGTGAGGAGAAGCGAGAGCATCGGAAGCGCTACCAATGGCTGCATGCGGGAGAGCGACGGTGTTCGGAACGCGCTCACGGTTTGATAAGCAAACCCCGCGAGTCCGAGGACGACAAAGGCGCCGTCCACACGCGCGAGCTCGATGAGGAACGGACCGGCAGAAAGCCCAGGCCAGCGCGCGTTCACGAGGAAGTTGGCTTCGACGAAATGCCAGAAGGTATTCTCGGAAGCGAAGTAGGCGAGCGTCGCCCCGAGCGGTACAAGAAATCCCAGAGTCTGGAGCGCGACGAGGGACAAGCGCTTCCCGCGGGAGGAGGCAAGGCGTGGATCGAGGACGAGCCAGAGCGCCGCGGCCGCGAAACCGGGTCCGACGAAGAGGACCTTCTGCGTCAGCATGGTCCCGACTCCGAGCGCGAGTCCGCTCCCGAAGAGACGAATCGCGGCCCCACCCACGCCTTCGTTCACGCGGCGGTGGCCGGAGAGAGCGAGGTGCACCGCGGCCACGACCAGGGCGGCAGCCGGGACGTCGGCCCTCACCTCCAGGCTCTTCGAGAAGAAGAAGGCGGCGTAGCTCAGAAGGAGCGCAGCCACGAGCCCGGTGCGTGCGTCGCGAAGCGCGCGTCCGAGAAAGAACGTCGCGGCGAGGACGGCCCCGGCAAAGATCCACGTCAGCGTTCGCGCGAACGTCAGGAACGCCACCGCCTCCGCGGGTACCCTCTCGACGTCGTAGAAGCGGAAGAAGCCCGAGAGGAAATAGTGGTACCAGGGCGTGTGATGGTCGAAGTAGTCCCGGTAGGGGACCATGCCCTTCGAGACGCACCACGCCCAATGAATGCACTCGAGCTCATCGGGGTTGAATCCCCTCGTTTCGAGGAGCGGCCGTCGGAGGACGAAGGGCACGGCGATGAGAAGAGCCATGGTGAGGACGACGGGCTTCGTGCCCAAGCGGAAGCTCATGGCGGCGCGGGTTTCAAAGACCGAGATGCAAGCGCAAGGCGTCCTCGAGCGCTAACAAGAGAAAGGCCGGGAGCTGGCCGACTCGTCGGCCGACACGCTCGACGGCAACGGAGCGGATCTGTTCCGCCTGAGCCTTGGAGTCGCGACTCAAACCGCATTGCGAGGCGGGAAGAAGCACTTGAAAAGGGTAGACGCGGCTAACGTTCGACGTCACGGGAACGACGGTGATGACGCCGCGATTGAGCCGGGATGCCGTCGCGTTGGCGCCGTCGTTACTGACGACGACCGCCGGCCGATGCTTGCTTGCTTCAGAGCCTCGTACGGGCTCGAAGTCGACCTCTCGGATTTCGCCTCGGAGGACGAGCATCAGCGAATCACCCGTCGCCGACGGCCGTGTCCCACACCTCGGCGTCATCGCCCGACCTCCATTCCTCCCAGGCTTCCGCGTATGCGGGACCTAGCTCGGCGGCCCGCAACAAGCGCACCGCCCGTTGAATCACCGCCGACCTGGATCGCACCCCCAGGCTTCGAGCGTACTCGTCGAGAAACTCGATGTCCTCGTCGGGGAGGCTGACGCTTATCTTCATACCATCATGCTACCATGGGTAGCAATCCGGTAGTAGTCTTGTCTCGTTCCTGTGCTAGGGGTTCTTACCATCGGCACACCAATGACCTACGACGACACCGAAACGGCGAGCGCGTTCGCGCAGTCATGGAATCGGCTGCCTCCAGGCTCCGCCTACACCCGCGCGCAGTTCCTGGAGTGGATGGCCCCTCTCGATCTGGAGGACGTTCGCGGGAAGCAGGTTCTGGAGCTCGGCTTTGGAAACGGCTCCCTCCTTTATCACCTGGCCCGGTTCGGGCCCGCGCGTCTCTGCGGCGTCGAGCTCGCAGATACCCTCGAGACGGCGCGCCGCAATCTCGGGGAGGCACCGGGGACCCGCATCGACCTTCACTGCGGAGACCTGACCCGCGTCAACCTCGGAGAGTTCGACCTCGTCTACTGCATCGGGGTCCTCCATCATCTGAACGACCCGAGCGCCGGATTCGACTCCGTCCTCCGGCACACGCGCCCGGGCGGACGATTCCATTGCTGGGTGTATGCCAGGGAAGGGAATGCCCTCATTCGGTACCTCGTCGACCCTCTCCGACGAGTGAGCTCTCGCCTTCCCTGGTGGCTCACGAAATACGGCCTCGCTCTCCCTCTCCTCATTCCGTACTTTGTGTACGCGAAGTGCCTTCGGCTATTCTCGCCGCGCGCGCTCCGAGCCGTCCTTCCGCTCCACGACTACAGCCTCTGGATCGCGGAGCGCGAGTTTCGGTTCTTCCACCACGTCGCCTTCGACCAGCTCGTGGCGCCCACCACCGCCTACATCCCTCGCGCGCAGGTGGACGCCTGGCTTTCGGATCCGAGGATCGAGCCCGGGTCGGCGTACGCCATCTTCCGCAATGGGAACTCCTGGAAATTCGGGGGAGTGAAGCTGCGCAATCCGTGACCGTGGCGGGCCGCGTGCCGCATTTGTCGACATTCCGGGCGCGCAAAGCGACTAATACTTAAAGCCAATGGACGATTTGCCGCTCCGCCCCTAGCCTTCACACATCCAGCTCGAGCTGGAGAAGGAGGCGCCATGACACGCACCAGGAGTTGGGTGTTGGTCCTCACGGTTGTCTTGGAAGCGGGCCGAGCGGCCACCGCGATCGCGACCGACGAGGAAAGCGGAGCCCCACCGCTTCAACAGAGCTTGCCCACGTACCTGAACGACCGCGGCACGGGCATGCCCACAACGCTCTTTGGCACGTACATCCGAGCGGGGGAGCTTCTCATCTATCCCTTCTACGAGTACTACAACGACCAGGACCGGGAGTACAAGCCGAGCGAGCTCGGATTCGACGGCGAGCAGGACTTTCGGGGACGTTACCGCGCGCACGAAGGGCTGCTCTACCTCGGCTACGGGCTGACCGAGGATCTGGCAGTCGAGCTGGAAGTGGCCGGGATCCAGGCCTCGCTCGAGAAGTCGTCCGAGGACCTCTCCGCTATGCCTCCGAGGATCGAGGAGTCGGGGCTGGGAGATATCGATGCCCACATCCTTTGGCGAATGCTGAGGGAGACCGACGGGCGTCCCGAGCTGTTCAGCTTCTTCAAAGTGGCGGTTCCCCACCAGAAGGACAAGGTCCTCATCGGGACTCCCGGTTGGGAAGGGGACATTGGCCTCGGCGTGGTCCGAGGCTTCCGCTGGGGCACGCTGACCCTCCGTGCCGCGGCCGGATTCGCTACGGGCACGGAGAGTGAGTTCGAGATCGGGGAGTACGCCGTCGAGTATCTCAAGCGTGCATCGGCCCAGTGGCGGGTCTACGCGGCCGTCGAGGGAAGCGGAGACGAGGTCTCTCTCATCACCGAGGTGCAATGGCACCTGAACCCTTACGTGTTCCTCAAGATGGGCACCGGGATCGGGCTCACCTCCAAGGCGACGGACTGGGAACCGGAAGTCGGAATCCTCTTCACGCTGCCGACGCGGTGAAGCGATCGAGAAGGGCTAAAGAAATCCCTGGCCCGCAATCCGCCTTCTGACGAACTTCTCGGCCTGATCGAGCGCGAGTTTGGGAAACAACCCGTGGAACTCCAGTTGGCGGAGATCGGGGGGAGCGTCGACGGTGGCCTTCCACCCGTAGCCCTCTTGAACGGCAACGATCCGGATCTCTCCTCCCGGAACGCGAAGGGTGCGGACCACGCTCCATCCACCTTCACCCACGAAATCGTCTTGCGCGAAACAGTGATCTTCCAACGCCGCCGTGCCTGGCATAGGAACCTCCCGATGTCGCTGTGTTCGAGTTCTACGTGCTGTCGGTGCAAAGATCGTACCGCGCCCTAAGCGCAGCGGGACTCGCAGGATAGGCGCGGAGCCCGCGGCCGGCCCGCAAGAAATTGTCACTGCCGGGAACAGGGAATGGGATCCTGGTGACGGGCGACACTCGGGCTCGGTGAGGAGTGTCACGCTCACTCGCCGCGTCACTGGGATTCGGTTTATTCCTGGGACACCAGGATGCCCAGCTCGGCGACCCAGGACCCCGAGGCTACGACCGGGAACTCCTGCATCCCAAGAACGATGGCCCCGCCGACCGGCGAGCGCAGGACCTCGACCTCGTCGCCGTAGACGTCCACGACGCGCGCGAGGGGCTGGCCCTCCGTCACCGGATCGCCCGGACGCACCAGAGGGTAGAAGAAGCCGCCGCGCGCGGGTGTAATGATCCGGTACTTCTCGACGACGGTGAAGCGCTCGGGACGAAGGGGCTCGCCGGCGACGATCCCGACGCCACGCAGGAAGCTGAGCGCGAACTCCGCCTGCCGCGCGTCCTGCTGGCGCTCCATCACCGCCCCGCCTCCGACTTCGAGGAGAAACGCCGGGATCCCCATCGCCGGCAGGTTGATCGTGATGTCCGACTCGAACACCTTGTCGCGATCCCGCCAGAGCGTCGGCACGCCGAACATCCGGGCGAGAGACTCCATTCTTTCCACCGCCACCGTGCCCGTGACCGTGAAGATCACGAACGGGTGCTGGACGAATCGGTCACCGCCGGTGTGGAGGTCTACGACGAAGTCGGCGTGCTCATTCCAGAGCGCGGTGTACGTCGCCGCGATCCGCTCGGTCGCGAAGCGCGGTCGGCCCGGAAACGCATCGCCGAAGTCCATGAGATCGTCGGGGGAGGGGTTGACGCGGCGCATGGCCTGGAAGGCGGGAGGGTTGGCGACGGGGATCAGCACGACGAGGCCGTTCAGTCTCGTGGGATCGAGAGCCTTCGCCAGGCGCTGAATCGCGAGCGCCCCTCCGAACTCGTCCCCGTGCCCGCACGCGATGAGCCACGCGACCGGCCCGCTCTCTTTGCCGGCTACGACGATCACGGGCGCCTCGACGTCCGAGCCATCCGCATACTCGATGAGCGGGAGCCTTCCTTTCGTCATTTCTCCGCGCCGTACCTCCGCCGTGCCCACGCGGTCCGGCCAGACGGCGGGTCGCTCCGTGGGCGAGCTGGTTTTGGCGGAAGCGAAGAGGCTGGCCGCGATCGCGAGGACTCGACAACAGAAACAACGGCTGACCGTCATCATTTCCCCAGAACCTCCCGGTACACTCGAATCCAGTTTCCGCCGAGGATTTTTCGGATGTCCTCGGTTGCGTAGCTCCTCTCGACGAGTCCGCGCGTGACGTTCGCGATCTCGGCGACCGACTCGAGCCCGCGCGCGTACTGCCAGGGAAGGGGCGGATACGCCTCGGGCTTGTAGAGGATGGGGTCGAGCGGAGGCTCGTAGACCCGCCCTTCCGTCAGATCGAGCCCGATGGCAACGTGGTCGACGCCCACGCGCCGGACGACGTAGTCGATGTGGTCCAGGTAATGATCGAGGGTCGCTTGCCCATCCTTGGTGAGAAAGTAGGAGAACGACGTGAGGCCGATGACCCCGCCCTTCGCGGCGACGGTGTCGATCACCACGTCGCGGATGCACCGCGGGTTGTCGCGGAGAGAGCGCACGTTGGTGTGGGAGATGATGACGGGCGCCGAAGAGACCTCCATGGCATCGAGGGTCGTTCTCTCCCCGGTGTGAGAGCAGTCGACGAGCATCCGCAGGCGGTTCAGGGCTTCGACGAGGCGCACGCCGAAGAGGCTGAGACCGCAGTTGGTTCTCTCGGTGCATCCGTCCCCCGCCCACGTTCTCCGGTTGTACGCTAGCTGCAGGATCCGCACACCCAGCTCGTGAAACACGGGAAGGAGGCTCTCATCGCCGCGGAGCATGTCCGAGCCCTGAAAGCCCATCACCACGGCGATCTTTCCGCTCTTCCGCGCTTCTTCGATTCCCTCGGCGGTGGTCGCGAGAGAAATCTCGTCGGCGCGCGAGTCGACAAAGGATCGGAACCTCAGCACTTCGGCGACGGTCTCTCGAAAGGGGGCCGTTCCGCCAACCGTCTGGTGAAGCCCGGCGAGCCCCCCTTCCCGTAGCTTCGGGAGCAGGGCGTCATCGAAGCGCGAAGCGCTGAGGCCGTCGAACACCAGGGCTTCGCGATGGATCTGCCGATAGTCGCGCTGCATGCTCGCCCTCCTACTTCGACCAGACTTTTTCAAAGACCCGGACGAAGTTTCCGCCGAGGATTCCCGCGATTGCCTCCTCGCCGTATCCCCGGAAGCGGAGGCCGCGCGCGATCGCCGGGATCATGTCCGGAGAGGCGATGTCGGAAGGAAAGCTCCAGGGAGGCGGGGGATAGGTCTCGGTATCGTAGCGATAGCGGCGGTAGCTCTCCATGTCGCCGCTCACGGTGAAGTCCAGGCCGAAGCCCACGTTCTCCGCGCCCGCTTTTTCGGCGAGGTAGTCCACATGATCGAGAAGGGTCGCGAGAGAGGCTTCCCCGTCCCGGGTGAGGAAGGCGGGAAAGGCGTTGACACCGATGACGCCGCCCTTGCGGGCGACGGCTTCGATCTGGTCGTCCTTGATGTTGCGCTTGCTCTTGCAGAGTGACCAGGCATTGGAGTGAGTGAACAGCACCGGGTCGTCCGAGAGCTCGATCGCCTCCAGGGTGGTTCGGTAGCCGGTGTGGGAGCAATCGACGACGATGCCGAGCCGGTTCATCTCCTTCACCACCAGGCGTCCGAAGTCCGTGAGCCCGCAATCCGTTCTCTCCGTGCACCCGTCTCCCACCAGGAACTTCCAGTTGTACGCGAGCTGGATGACGCGGACTCCGAGCTCCTTGAAAAGCGCGAGCCGCGAGAGCTCGTAGTCGAGCATCCCCGATCCCTGGAAGTGGAAGACGACGGCCACCTTTCCTTCCGCATTCGCGCGGCGGACGTCTTCGAGGGTTTTCGCGTGAAGGACGCGGTCCTGGAATTTCTCGAAGAGGGGATAGTAGGCATGGATCGTCGAGAGCGTCTCTTCGAAGGTCTCGATGCTGGCGACGGTTCCGAGAGCGAGGCCGACTCCTCCGCGAAGCATCTGGTCCAGGTAGTCGGAGAAGGCTTTTTCGCCGCGTCCGGGGTGCACGAGAGGGCAGGCGGCATCGACGACGATCGATGGGGGCGCCTGTGCCGTCCCGCCCGATCTGGAGGCGGAAAGGCTCCAGGGAGCCGCGGCGCTCCACTTCAAAAAGCTTCGGCGGGATGCGCGATGGCCGGCGAATGACATGAGAACCTCCGGAGAGCGCCGCCTTCTTGTCGTCCGGCGCTTATCATAGCAAGCCGCTCACGAGCTGGTCTTCCCGCGGAGTCCGTGGCAGAATCGCGTCCCAGGCGGGAGGTGCCACGATGGCCACGAGGCTCGTTCTTCCCCTCCTTCTTCTTCTCGCACTGACTGTGTCGGCGCAATCCCAGGACTTCCAGTGCGAGGAAGTGATGGTTCCCATGCGCGACGGAGTCCGGCTCGCGACCGACGTCTACCGGCCTCCGGCACGGCCCCGGCCCCTTCCCCGTCGTGATCGAGCGCACCCCCTACGACAAGGGAGAGTGCGGGGACGTGCACTCTCAGTTTTTTTCCAAGCGCGGCTACGTCGCGATCCGGCAGGATGAGCGGGGGCGCTACGCGTCCGAGGGCGAGTACTACTGGCTCCGCGACGAAGGCTGGGGAGAACGGCGCGACGGCTACGACACCATCGAGTGGGCGGCCGCTCAGCCCTGGTCGACGGGAAAAGTGGGGACGATGGGTCTCTCCTTCACCTGTCTCAATCAGTATCTGACCGCGCCCACCCGGCCGCCCCATCTGGCGGCGATGTTCTGCGCACACTCCGCCTCGAACGCGTATCGGGACCTCTATTATGCCGGCGGAGCGCTCCACATGATCATGCCGACGTGGCTTCTCACCATGAACGAGATGGTGAAGCCACTCCGGGAGAACCAGCCGCGCCACCGAGGCTACCTCGGCGACGAGGACGCATGGCGGAGCTGGTACGAGAGGCAGCAGGAGAGCGAGGCGACCCTCGAGGAAAGCCTCTTCTCCGAGATGATGAACGACATGCTCGACAATCCCTACTACAACGAATACTGGCGCCAGTTCGCCGTCGACGAGCGTTGGGGGGAAATCGACGTTCCCATCTTCCACTACGCGAGCTGGTACGACCGCTACCCGCACTCCCAGGTGAAGCACTTCAACGGCATTCGCCGCCTCGGAGGACCGCGCGCGCGGAACGCGCAGAAGCTCTTCATCGGTCCCTGGCTCCACGGGGCGGGCGAAATGACGGCGCGGATCATCGGAGACCTGGACTTCGGGCCCGAGGCGGCCATCGACTACGATGCGTTGAGGCTCCGCTGGTTCGACTATCACCTCAAGGGGATCGAGAATGACGTCATGGACGAGCCTCCCGTGCGGATCTTCGTGATGGGCGAGAATCGGTGGCGCGACGAGAAGGAATTTCCGCTGTCTCGCGCGCTGGCGACGGACTACTTCTTCCGGCAGGGACCTTCGGGCTCGATCGATTCCCTGAGCGACGGAATTCTTTCGACCGCTTCCCCCGGGACGGAAAAGGCCGACTCCTTTCTCTACGACCCCCGGGACCCCGTGCCCTCGATCGGGGGCGATCTCTTCGTCGAGCCGGCGGGCGCCCGCGACCATCGGCCCGCCGACCGCCGGAGCCTCACGTACACCACTCATCCTCTCGACAGGGACGTTGAGGTGACGGGGTGGCCCCGCGTCGCGCTCCACGCTTCCTCGAGCGCGGTCGACACGGACTGGGTGGTGACGTTAACGGACGTCCATCCCGACGGCTACTCTCAAGTCCTCCGCCAGAACATTCAGAGGGCGCGCTACCGCGAGGGAGACGAGAAACCGGTGCTCCTCAAGCCGGGGAAGGTCTACCCGTTCACGATCGAGATGTACCCCATCTCGAATCTCTTCCGCACCGGCCATCGGATTCGGATCGCCGTCACGAGCAGCAGCTTTCCCAAGTGGTATCCCAACGGGAACACGGGCCGGGAGATGGCCTTCGACCGGCCACCGGTCAAAGCCGACAACACCGTCTTCCACGATTCGCGGTATCCGTCGAAAGTCGTGCTTCCGATCGTTCCCCGTTAGCTTGTTTCTCGACCCCCGAGAGCCCGCGCGAGACCAGAGACTACGAAATCCTGGCTGGGCTCGAGCACGGAGGGGACTCTTTCACGACTTGCTCCTGGTCACCCTATGGAAACTGGCTGGCTGGCTATCTGGTGAAGCTGCGAGCGGCGGACGGTATTTGGATCTCATCGCTCGACTCTCGGGAGCTCTTCACCTTGACCGACTTCGTGGGCCATCCGCTGGCTGGCGACTGCCGAAGTGGCCCATTGATCGCCTGTGTTAGTCTCGGTGTTTTTTTCGTGTGCTATTATGCTAGTATAATCGCACGTGGTCCATTGGGGGAACGATGGCGGAACCGGGATCCGCGAGCCTGGTAAGCGTTTGATTCCGTTGCCCATCTTTTACAACGTAGACGCCCTGGGGGTTCGCAAGCCCGTCGAGGACGAGAAGTTTATCCTGAGTGCCGACGAGATCGCACGAGCGTGGGAGGCTGGAGGAACCCTTCGCGTGTTCCGCGACGGAAACCCGCGCGGCTTCTGGTGGGACAAGGGCATCGTTCACCGCGACGTACTCGCGCTGCTCGAAGTGGACTTGGTCGACAGCCCGCAGATGCGGCAGTGGTTCAAGTCGTACGCGAGGGAGGTCCTCCTGGAGCGGTTCGACCAGAAAGCGATCTACATCAAGTTCGTCGGGCCCGTGGAGACGCTCGTCGTGACGTAGGAGGATCTGACGCTCGAATGAAGGGGAACTACTTTCGAGAATGATAAGACGAATGGAGGTTAGCAAGATGAGCGGTGTGAAGAAGCTGGAGGCGCCGGTGACGCTGTTCGCGGCCATAGAGGAAGAGCAGCACGAGGCTTTGCGGAAGCTTGCCTTCCGTGAGCACCGCTCGCTGGCCGACGTGGTGCGCGACGCGATCGATCTTTATCTCGAGCGCGAGGGTCGGGTGAAGAAGGAGAGGGCACGCGTGTAAGAGCGTGAGGTGTAAGCGAAAGTCCCTCGGCCACGAAACTCGAGACGACTTAGATCCACGCCGACCGCTTGCCGGTGATGATATCTGGCAGGGCCGCGCGGACGCCGTCCCCCGAGCTTCGTCGAGGGAGCTTTGGATCCGCGGACGTCAGCGGCGGTACACTCAACGGTCGTGAAAAGCTCGACGCGGAGCCCGCCAGGCATCTCGCACCCACACTGTCGGGCCTCGAAGCGCTGACTTTACTATGCTGAATTCCGGCACCCAGCTCGGCCCCTACGAGATCGTGGCGCCGCTCGGAGCCGGCGGCATGGGCGAGGTCTACAGGGCGCGGGATCAGAAGCTCGACCGCGACGTCGCTCTCAAGGTGTTGCCGGAGCAGCTGGCCGAGAGCCCCGACGCCCTCGCGCGCTTCGAGAGGGAGGTGAAGGCAGTGGCGGCGCTCTCGCACCCCAACATTCTTGCCATCCATGACTTCGGCACTCACGACAGGACTTCGTACGCGGTCATGGAGCTTCTCGAGGGCGAGACATTGAGGGGGCGGCTTTCGGGTGGATCTCTTCCGGCTCGAAAAGCCGCCGAGTACGCGGCGCAGATCGCGGATGGGCTGGCAGCCGCGCACGACAAGGGGATCGTGCACCGCGACATCAAGCCCGAGAACCTGTTCCTCACTTCGGACGGGAGAGTGAAGATCCTGGACTTCGGCCTCACGCGGCAGACGCCGGGACCGATGATGGGGGCTTCCGATACGAGCTCTCCGACAGCGTCTCGCCTCACCGGGCAGGGCGCAGTGATGGGGACGGTCGGCTACATGTCGCCGGAGCAGGTGCGGGGCTCGTCCGCGGACCACCGGTCCGATATCTTTTCCCTGGGCGTCGTCCTCTACGAAATGCTCGCGGGAAAGCGCGCGTTCGAGCGCGAAACGGCGGCGGAAACCCTCACCGCCATTCTGAGAGAAGACGCTCCCGAGCTTTCGGCACCCGAAGTGCCTCCCGGGCTTTCTCGGATCGTCCAGCACTGTCTCGAGAAGAGTCCCGCCGAGCGGTTCCAGTCCGCGCGCGACCTTGCCTTCGACTTGAGGTCGCTCTCGAGCCGAGAGGTGGCTCCGA
>Ga0187893_10004040_pt1 | contig 28577 bp, 27 predicted proteins | sample MA1701074metaG_FD_139574 | JGI IMG/M metagenome (GOLD analysis project Ga0187893, IMG submission 139574) | White microbial mat communities from a basaltic lava cave in the Kipuka Kanohina Cave System on the Island of Hawaii, USA - MA170107-4 metaG ...
CGGATCGCGCCGCACCGGCGAAGCGGTCCCGGTGCAGGCAGGGCAGGCGGGATGCGCGGGTGCGGGCGTAGTCCCGCTGTGATGGCTCAGCCCGGCGTCGCAGGTGAGGTTGCGTGCGGGATGCGCGCCATATACGGCGCGCATCCCGCACGCTCCGTCGTCGGGTCCTTGCCGGGCGCTCGAGCCGGTGGGGTATGGTCGGCGCCCCGGTATGCCACCCGGATCATGCCGACAACGGCTGACAACCCATCGGCCCTGTCCGTCAAACCCCTGGCCACAGGCACCCACCGGTCACTCCAGAAGAGCCGCACCCATACGGATAACACAAACCCGCTGGTCAGAGGGTGGACCCTACCGGAATCGAACCGGTGGCCTCCGCCTTGCAAAGGCGGCGCTCTGCCAATTGAGCTAAGGGCCCGGCTGAGGTCCGCGGTTAGAGATCGCGGGGCTCCTCCCAGATGGCCTCGTCCAGCTCGCGGTCGCGCTGACGCTTGAAGGCGAGAGCGGCCAGGCCAGCGGCGGACAGGACGAGAAGGAGCAGACGTTTACGCATATTTCTTGCCTTTGGGATCGGATCGGTCAGCTGTGGGCCATCGAGGACTTGAACCTCGGACCTCGCCCTTATCAGGGGCGCGCTCTAACCGCCTGAGCTAATGGCCCTTGCAGGGGTGGGAGTGTAGCTGTCCCGGAAGACGGCGCACAACGCCCCTCACTCCTCGGCGTCGAACTCGACGCGGAGGCCGCCGATCACATCGGCAACCAGATTATACAGGAATGCGAGAAAAACGTTGATACCAGACCACAAGATCACATTCAGCACTCCGACAAGGAACAGCGCTCGCGCGATGTTCCCCCCGTCGATCACCAGCGTCAGCTGAAGCTGGTCAAGGAAGGCCGCGAGGCCCTCAATCACCCCGATCTGCGAGAGCACCAGCCAGAAGACGGTCAGACCGACCATGACCACGAGCAGGAAACAGAAGTAGAAGATCAGGCTCAGCTTCAGGACCGTCCAAGGGTCGACGCGGCTGATCGTGGCGGCCTGGCGGATGACGCGCTGACCCGTTGAAGGCTCTCGGTCCCTGCTGATCACGTATCGCTGGCTGGTGGCCATGAGCGATGAGTCTACGCCGGGCGATGACCGGCTGGCCATGGTGGACCCTACTCTTCCATCAGTTCGTCGCTCTCGACCACGGGAGCGATCGATGCCACCTTCGCGCCCTCTGACGGCTTCATGACCCGCACTCCCTGGGTCGCCCTGCCGGTGGGGCGGATGTCCTTGACGTCCATCCGGATGATCGTTCCCGTATCCGTGACGATGAAGATCTCCTGCTCGTAGGCCGCAACCAGGGCGCCGACGAGGCCGCCGCGTTGCTCGACCAGCTGGGCCGTCCGCACGCCTTTCCCACCGCGGCGCTGCAGGGGGTACCGCTCTAGCGGCGTCCGCTTCCCGTACCCCTCTTCCGTCACGACGAGCAGCTGGCCCTCTGAGACCGCCGTCGTCATGGACAACACCTCGTCGTCCTCATCGAGGTCCATCCCTTTCACACCCGAAGTGTCACGGCCCATGGGGCGAGCGTCAGACTCGCTGAACCTGATCGCCATCGCCTTGCGCGAGACCAGCAGCAACTCGTCATCGCCAGAGGTGACCTGGACGCCGACCAGCTCGTCGCCCTCGCGGAGGCTGATCGCGATCAATACCTGCCTGGGCGAGTTGTAGTCCGACAGCCGGGTCCGTTTCACCATGCCGCGGCGGGTTCCGAAGACGAGGTAGCGCTCACCGCCATTCCCTGAAGGGGGACTCCCCCCGACCCCCTGTGATTCGAAGTCCTTCAGGTCGACAACGGCGGCGATGGTCTCGTCCTGCTCCAGCGCAAGCCCAGGAACGTTCGCGACATACGTCCCCCGGGCCGTGCGGCTCTTCTCGGGGATCTCCCATGCCTTGACCCGGTACACCCGACCTTGATTGGTAAAGAACAACAGCCAGTGGTGCGTCGTGGTCACGAAGAGGTCACGGACGATGTCGTCCTCCCTCAGCGAGGTGCCGGCAACACCCTTCCCCCCCCGCCGCTGCGTCCGGTACTCACTTGCCTTCACACGCTTGACGTAGCCAGCGCGAGTCAGCGTGACGACGATGTCTTCCTCAGCGATCAGGTCAGCGAGGTTGAAGTCGCCCTCGCCCGGAAGGATCCGCGTCCGGCGAGGGTCGCCGAACTTGTCCCGCAGCTCGGTGAGTTCCTCGACGATGATCGCTCGCACGCGGCCCGGATCGTCGAGGGTTCGCTGAAGCTCTTGAATGAGGCCGGTCAGCTCGCGGTGCTCGTCGAGGATCCTCTGTCGCTCCAACGCGGCGAGCCGGCGTAGCTGCATGTCCAGGATCGCGCGTGCCTGGACCTCGGTCAGCTCGAAACGCGCTTGCAGGCGCGTCAGCGCGGCGTCGGCGGACTCGGCTCGCCGGATGAGCCCGATCACCTCGTCGAGATGGTCCAGCGCGACGATCAAGCCCTCCAAGACGTGGGCCCGTTCCTGGGCCTTTCGCAGGCGATATCGCGTCCGCCGGGTGATGATCTCGACCTGGTGGCCGATGTACGCGGCGATCGTGTCTTTGAGCGGCAGCGTCCGCGGCACCCCGTCGACCAGCGACAGGTTGATCACCCCGAACGTGTCCTGCAGCTGCGTCATCTTGTACAGCTGGTTCAGGATGATCTGCGTGTGCGCGTCCCGCTTGAGCTCGATGACGAGTCGCATCCCGTGGCGGTTCGACTCGTCACGGAGGTCTGAGATCCCGGTGATCCGCCGGTCCTTGACCAGATCGGCGATCTTGATCGCGAGGTTCGCCTTGTTGACCTGGTAGGGCAGCTCAGTGACCACGAGCCGCTCGTGGCCTCCGTGCTCCTCGACCTCGACGACCGCCCGCATCCGGATAGAACCCCGGCCGGTCGTGTAGGCCTCACGGATCCCGTCCGTGCCGATGATCAGCCCACCGGTCGGGAAGTCCGGGCCCGGCACCAGGCGCAACAGCTCGGGGAGGGTGATCTCCGGGTTTTGGATCGTCGCGATGACCGCGTCGCACATCTCCACCAGGTTGTGTGGCGGCACGTTCGTCGCCATCCCCACCGCGATACCCGCACTGCCATTCACCAGCAAGTTCGGGAAGCGCGCGGGCAAGACGACCGGCTCCCGCTCCTGCCCGTCGTAGTTGTCGGCGAAATCGACCGTGTCCTCGTCGATGTCCCGCAACATCTCCATCGCCAACGCCGACAACCGCGCCTCCGTGTAGCGCATCGCCGCTGGCGGGTCTCCGTCGACGGAGCCGAAGTTACCGTGGCCGTCGATCAGTGGGTAACGGATCGACCAGGGTTGACCCATCCGCACGAGGGCGTCATAGATCGGGTCGTTGCCATGGGGGTGGTACTTCTTCATCACGTCGCCGACGGCGGCCGCGGACTTGCGGTGCTGGGTGCCCGCGCGCATCCCGCCCTCGAACATCGCGTAGAGGATGCGGCGGTGGACGGGCTTCAAGCCATCCTGGACGAGGGGTAAGGCCCTGCCGACGATGACTGACATCGCATAGTCGAGGTACGAGCGCTGGAGCTCCTCTTCGATCTCGACGGGCTCGATGCGCTCGGTCGGGGGCAGCATCTGATCGCTCATGCGCTAATCAAGCTCCCGTTAGACGTCCAGGAACCGCACGTCACGCGCGTTGCGGACGATGAAGTCGCGGCGGGCTTCGACGTCCTCCCCCATCAGGATCGTGAACAGCTGGTCCGCCGCGGCGGCGTCCTCCATCGTGACCTGCAGGAGGATCCGGTTGGCACGGTCGAGCGTGGTGATCTCCAGCTGCTCAGGGTCCATCTCACCGAGGCCCTTGAACCGGCTGATCTCCAGCTTCTTCGATCCGTCACCGTTCGAGAGCTCGGCGATGACCTGGTCACGCTCGCGATCGCTGTACGCGTAGCGGATCTTGTCCTTGTTCCGAGCCCCCTTGGGCTGGATCTGGTACAGCGGCGGCTGCGCGATGTAGACGTACCCGGCGTCGATCAGCTCTTTCATGTGGCGGAAGAGGAACGTCAGGACGAGCGTGCGGATGTGCGCGCCGTCCACGTCGGCGTCCATGAGCATGACGACCTTGTGGTAACGAGCCTTGCTGATGTCGAACTCTTCGCCGATGCCCGTGCCGATCGCGGTGATCAGCGCTTGGATCTCCTTGTTCTCCAAGATCTTCCCCAAGCGGGCCTTCTCGACGTTCAGGATCTTCCCTCGGATCGGCAACACCGCCTGGAACTCGCGGTTCCGCGCCTGCTTGCTCGACCCGCCCGCCGAGTCCCCCTCGACGATGAAGATCTCGGACTCGGCGGGGTTGCGCGACGCGCAGTCCGCGAGCTTGCCGGGGAGATGCGACGAGTCGAGCAGACCCTTGCGGCGTGTGAGCTCTCGCGCGGCTCGGGCAGCCATGCGGGCGCGCGCGCCTTGGATCGCCTTGTTCACGACGACCTTCGCCTCGGCTGGGTGCTCCTCGAACCAGTTCTTCAGGTGCTCGTTACAGGTGCGCTCGACGAAGCTCCGCATGTTGGTGTTGCCGAGCTTGGTCTTCGTCTGCCCCTCGAACTGCGGATCAGCCAGCTTGACCGAGACGATGGCGGTGAGGCCCTCACGGATATCTTCGCCCGTGAGTGACAGGTTGTCCGAGTTCCGCGCCCGCCCAGCGCCGTTCTTCAAAAGCCCCGTTTCACGTGAAACCCGATTAACCACCGCAGTTAGGGCTTTCTTGAACCCCTCCTCGTGCGTGCCGCCCTCGTGCGTGTTGATAGTGTTCGCGAAGGTATGGATCGACTCGTGGTACGTCGCGTTCCATTGCAGCGCGACCTCGACCTCGTGCGGCCCGTCACCGTTCTCCTCGGACGCCGAGAAGTGGACGATCCCCGCGTGCAACGGGTCCTTCTTGCTGTTCAGGTGCGTGACAAAGTCCCGCAGGCCGCCCTCGTAGTGGAACTCGACGGCAAGCGGTCCCTCCTCGGCCTCGTCCCTGCCACGCTCGTCGACCATGCGGACGCGGAGACCGGCGGTCAGGAAGGCAGTCTCGCGAAACCGCGTGGTAAGGGTGTCCCAGCTGTAGTCGAGCGTCTCGAAGACCTCGTCGTCGGCCCAAAACGTGATCGTCGTACCGGTCTCGCGGCGGCCGTCCTCCCGTTGGGGCGCCTCACCCACGACCTCCACTGGCCCCGTCGGGACCCCACGCACATAGGTCTGGCGATAGATCTTGCCGTCGCGCCGAACCTCGGCTTCGAGGCGGCGTGACAGCGCGTTCACGACCGACACACCCACCCCGTGAAGCCCTCCTGAGACGGCATACGACTTGTTGTCGAACTTGCCGCCCGCGTGGAGCACCGTGAGCACGACCTCGAGCGCGGACTTCCGCAGCGTGGGATGCTCGTCGACGGGGATCCCACGCCCGTCGTCGGTCACACGGCAGCCGCCGTCCGCGAGCAAGGTCACGGTGATCTCGCTGCACTCGCCCGCCATCGCCTCGTCGACAGAGTTGTCCACCACCTCGTGCACAAGGTGGTGAAGCCCACGAGGGCCGGTCGAGCCGATGTACATCCCCGGCCGCTTCCGCACGGCTTCGAGCCCCTCGAGGACGGTGATGTCCTTCGCGGCATACTGTTCGGGCTCTGGAACGGAATGCTCGTGCATTGTCACGATATTCTGTAGGCCTCCAGGGTGGGCGCGCGCACCAGGCATCAAGCCCAGCTCGGTGGGCCCTGCGGGGAAGACAGCGTCTACGAGCGCTAGAAGATCCGGCGCCCCAATCACCTCCCAGACTACCATGCACAGCCTCAACCCCCACATCGGGGTGGCACGGTATTTCCGCAGGTCAATACGTGTTTTGTAAGGTGCCCGTCACGACCGTCACCTGCGTTACGCTGCCCGCTCCCAATATCTCGTTCGCGCGGCCCGCCAGCCCTGCGGAGAGGTAGCGCACCTGTTCGGCCCACGCCGATGATGAGGCTCGCACGACGAGCACCCCCCCAGCCAACCGCACCGGCTCCGCATGCCGCGCCAGCTGGTCGCCGGCGATCTCCCGCCAGTGCTCATGGATCCGCGCTCCCTCTAGCCGCGCCGCCCAGCCAGGCCGCGCGCGAACCGCGTCCAGGGCATCCGCGAGCGGCAAGGGTTCGGGTCGCCTCTCGCCACGACCGCTCATCGCACCGTTCCCTCGCCAACCCAATGCCGCGGTCCCCGCAACGGAACGTCGCCTTCGACCGCAGCCGTGACGATCACCTGCTCGAACCGCCCACAACATTGCGCGAGCCGCTCGCGCCGGCGCGCGTCCAGCTCAGCGAACACGTCATCGAGCAGCACGATTGGCTCCTCGCCCACCTCGTAGAGCACCGCGTGGCTCGCCAGGCGCAGCGCGAGGGCAAGCGACCACTGCTCGCCGTGGCTGGCATATCCCTTCGCGGGTAGCGCGCCGATCGTCAGGTGGAGGTCGTCGCGATGGGGCCCGGCGAGCGTAGTCCCGCGCTCGCGCTCAAGCGCCGCCACGTCGGCGAGCCCGGTCCGTAGCTCTTCCGCGAGATCCCCCGGATCCGGGATCCCCCCACCCGGCTCACCGGCGACGGACCGCCCAGTGGAGAGCTCGTAAGCGAGGGTGATCGGCGCACCGGGCGATCGAATACACGGTCTACCGACGAGGTCCGCGTAGGCGGCCGCCGCCGGTCCCGCAAGCGAGTGCACGACAGCCACCCGGGCAGCCAACAAGACGGCCCCGGCGCGCACGAGCGCATCCGTCCACGTGCCGAGTATCTGATCGTCGCCAAAAGCACCTGCTCGCAGGCGTCGCAAGAGGGCGTTGCGCTGGCGGAGCACCCGCTCGTACTCCTGGCGCGCGGCGAGGAACGCCCGCCTGCGCTGCCCGAGCAGGTCGTCGAGGAAACGCCGCCGGCCCGCGGGTTCTCCCCGGATGAGCTGCAGGTCCTCAGGCGCGAACAGGATGCTCCGGATGACCCCGATCGCGTCCCTTGAGCGGGGCTGCGCCTGCCGGTTGACCTTCGCGCGGTTACGACCTCCTGGCCGGAGCTCGACCTCGACAAGCAACTCGCGGCCATCTTGCAGCTGGGCGTTGGCTCGGATGACGCCCGCTTCCGCGCCCATGCGCACGAGCGCGGCGTCGTGGCTCGCACGATGGCTCGCGCCGATCGAGAGGTAGTGAACGGCCTCAATCAGGTTCGTCTTCCCCTGGGCATTCCCTCCGACCACGATGTTTGGGCCGGAGCCGAGAGCCAAGTACACGTGCCGGTAGCTGCGGATATCGACGAGCTCAAGCCGCTCTAGGAACACCCGTTGCAGTATGCGCTACAAGCGGACGGGCATCAGGAGGTAGAGGAACCCGGGATCCTCGACGTCGCCTTCCTCACCGTTGCTCACCATCCTGATTACTGCTGGCTTGATCTCGTCGCGAAACTGCATGGTGATCCGCTCGCTGCCGGCGACGTCCAGCCCATCGGTGAGATAGCGGGGATTGAACGCGATGACGAGGTCCTCGCCCTCCAAGGCCCCGAGCAACGTCTCCTCCCCATGGCCGATCTCGCCGCTCCCGGCCTTGACGAGGACGGTGTCGCTGCTGATCTCAAGCGTCACCGGCGTGACTGCCGTGTTCGAGTCCCCGACGACCGCGACCCGCTTCACGACCTGCATGAACTCTGCGCGGTCGATCGTCAGCCGGCGCTCCCATGAGGTCGGGATCAGCTGCTCGATGTTGGGGAACGTTCCCTCGATGAGACGGGTCGTCAAGCGCCGGTCGCTGAAGGCGAACGTCGCTTGGCTGGGTTCGAGCACGAACCGGACTTCGCTGCCGAGCAGCTCAGCGGCGTGCCGGGCCTGCTCCAATGCCTTACGTGGGACCAGCGCCTCGGCGGTGGCACCGCGGTCCCATCGGATCTCGCACTTGGCCAGGCGATAGGAGTCAGTCGCCGAGGCGGTCAGCTTGGCCTCGCCTGCCTCGAGACGCACCCCGCCCAGCACCGGCCGCGCGTCGTCCGCGCTTGCCGAGCGGGCAACCTGCGCGACCATGCGCGCGAACTCTTCTGACTTCAGCACCGCGGTCGCGGCCTCCGCCGCTGGCTGCTTGAGGGCCGGGAAGTCCTCCACTGGCATGAGCCGCAGGTCGAACTGCGCGCGGCCGCAGTGCAGGTGAAGGACGTCCTGGTTCACCTCCGCGACGACCGCGGCGTTGGGCAGGCTGCGGACGATGTCCACGAGCAGCTTGCCCGGGACGAGCGCCACTCCGTCCCGCTCACCTTGCACCGGGATAGACAGCTCGCTGTCGATCTCGAGGTTGGACGACGCGAGCATAAGCCGGTCACCAGAGACCTCGAGGCGGATGCCCGACAGTGCCGGGAGCGTCGCGCGGTCTCCCACCGTGCGTTGTGCCCACGTCACCGCGTCGGCGAACTCGGTTCGCTCTGCCCTGAGCTTCATTGCCTGCCTCCACTGCTCCGGGTTATCAACATCGTCTGCTGTGAAGAGTTATAGAGATTAAAGAATCGTACTTGTATTAGAGGGGCGGAAATCCTGGGGATAAGAGGTGTCCTCGCAGGTCTTCTGGGGTGGTGGCCTGTGCGTAAGTTGTGGATAAGGCTGTGCACTGAAGGTGGAAAAGTCGGACTTTATCCCCAAGAAGGGACGTGGGCTGCGACGTCCTGGGGATAACCCGCCATCTATCCACTGGATGTCCACCGTCCGCGCACAACGTTATCCACATGTTCATCCTGCGTCCCTCGCTGCTACCTGGATGCGGCTGGTCAGCTCTTGTACGTGCTGGTAGATGGCCTCGCGCTCGTGCATCAACTTGCGGATCTTGGTGTTCGCGTGGAGTACCGTCGTGTGGTCACGCCCGCCGAACGCCTGACCGATCTTCGGTAGGCTGAGGTTGGTGAACTCGCGAGTCAGGTACATCGCGATCTGCCGAGCGGTGACGAGCTGCCGGGTCCGGCTGCTGGAGCAGAGGTCCTCCAGGGTGAGGCCGAAGTAGGCGGCCGTCTCTCCCATGATCCGTGAGACTCCGATCGTGGAGGCGCTGCCCCCGGGGAAGACGTCCTTCAGGGCGATCTGCGCGAGCGACAGCGTCACTGCTGTCCCGTTCAGGCTCGCGGCCGCGAGCACTCGGATGAGCGCGCCTTCCAGCTCGCGGATGTTCGACGAGATGCGGCTGGCGATGAGCTCGAGGACGTCATCGGGGACAGGAAGGTGCTCTTGGGAGGACTTCTTCCGCAGGATCGCGAGGCGGGTCTCGAGATCGGGCGGCTGGATGTCCGTGATCAACCCCCACTCGAACCGTGTCCGCAGGCGCTCCTCAAGCTGGCCGATCTGCTTGGGCGGCCGATCTGAGGTGATGACGATCTGCTTCTGGGCGTTGTGGAGCGCATTGAAGGTATGGAAGAACTCTTCTTGGGTTCGCTCCTTACTCTCGAGGAACTGGATGTCGTCGATGAGCAGGACGTCGGTATGGCGGTAGCGTCGTTGGAACGGCACCTGCCGGTGATTCGAGATCGCGTCGATGAACTCGTTCGTAAACTGCTCGGAGGTCACATACCGGATCCGCAGCTGCGGGTAGAGGTTCGACGCGTAGTGACCGACGGCCTGCAGGAGGTGCGTCTTGCCGAGGCCGGCCCCACCATAGATGAAGAGGGGATTGTACGCCTGGGCGGGGGCCTCGCCGACCGCGAAGGCAGCGGCGTGAGCGAAGCGATTGCTCGCTCCAATCACAAAGCGATCGAACGTGTATTTCTCGTTCAGCTCGGTGACCCCATCTGTCGACGCCCGAGCGAGAGGCTCTGGCGCCCACGCCTGCCGGGGTGCGTGGGCAGCGGGTGACGGCAGGGTCTCGGTCACGGCGCTCACCTCGGCGGTCACCGGTTCGGGATCGGGATCCGGTCGGACGGTGACGACCACATTGAGCGTGCGCCCCGCGGCTTTGGTGATCGCGTTCCGCAGTGTCTCGCCCCAACGACTGTCGAGTTGTTCTCTGGCGAAACCATGCGGGGCGGCGAGTACGACGGTGTCCTCGGTGTAGCCGACGGGTCTCGTCTCGGCGAGCCACGCTCGCAGCGCGGCGCTGCTCACGCTCGCGGCAAGCTCTTCGAGAGAACGGCTCCAGAGACCTTCCAGGTCTATCGCGAGTGAATCGGACACTTCCTCCCCCCTCCTTTTCGGGCGCCGTTGAGCGCAGCTCGGTGGCGGCCTGCCACGATGCCCCCGAGTCGCACATGTAGTGCAACCCCGCCAGAGTTATCCACAGCCCCTCCACATCTGTGGATGACCGGCGACGGGCCGCAACGGGCGAATTGCCCTTCCAGCCAGGCTGCTCCTTGTGACGATGCAGCACGGGACTGACGGGGAAGAACGACCCAGAAGGGGACGGGGCGGAGTATAGGAGGGGGAGTTCGCGCATCGCAATTCGTTATCCACAGTTCTGGGGACGAGGCTCGACTGCTGCGCGGAAGGCTCCTAGGGCGCGCTGACCTGCGAGAACGCTTGGTTGTTCGCAAAGCTCCCATCTGAGGTACACTGTTCGGCGAGCGTCCGCGTTCGGCGGAGCGAGTTTTGCCGTCGCCCCTCGTGTTCCGGTCGCGGGCTTCCCCGCAGGTGGCTTCGGCGGTGCTCTACTCTCTGGTCGCTGCGCTCGGGATCGCAAGCAACCCGGAGGCTTTGCCAGCGCCGGCTTGGCCCAGGGTCCCCTAATCAGGTTGCCCCGGGCGGCTGGATGCGGTCCCTGAGGTAGCCGGTACCATTCGCTGGCTACTTGCAGCAACGTCGAGCGAAGATGGCTCGCTCGAAAGGTCCGAGATGAAGCGTACGTTTCAACCAAACAACCGCAGACGTCACCGCAAGCATGGCTTTCGCGCCCGCATGCGAACGCGCGCCGGGCGAGCGATCATCAAGCGGCGTCGCGCGAAAGGCCGGCAGCGCCTGACCGCGTGAGCCAGGGCTCTCGTGAACGCCCCCGGATGCGCAGTCGCTGTCCACGCCGTATGGTGGCCGCACGAGCCACACGACCTGAGTTCCACTTACCACGATGGCCGTCAAACGCCTCCACCGTTCCAACGACATCCGTGCCGTCTTCGCGGCTCGGAACGTTGCTCATGGGCGGTTGCTCAGTGTGTACGGTCGAGGAGCCAACGACCCTGAGCATTGTCGCATCGCGGTGGTGGGAGGTCGCGACGTGGGCAACGCCGTGCGCCGTAACCGCGCGAAGCGGCGGTTGCGAGCGGCGATCCAGGTCGGCGACCTGCCTGGCGGATTGGACCTTGTCGTCCGCGCGAAGCCACCTGCCGTCGACGCGAGCTTTGCGGCACTGCGAAGTGAGTTGGCGCAACTCCTCGATCGCGTCGGTCGGCGAGCCGAACGGGCCCCGTCCACACGGGCGCGGCCTGCGGATACGCGATGACCTCAATCCGGGATGCCGTAGCCCGTCAGCTCCGCGCGCTGCTCGTCGGGCTCGCGGTAGGAATGCTGCGGATCTATCAGTTGGGCGGTCGCGTGCTCTATACCCGCGAGCACTGCCGCTTCTACCCCAGTTGTTCCGCTTACGCCCTTCAAGCGTTTCGGGTCCATGGACCATGGCGGGGCGTGTGGTTGGCACTACGGCGGCTCGGCAGATGCCACCCGTTCAATCCAGGAGGGGTCGATCATGTACCACAGCCCGTTGAGTAGGCCCCGCGGGTTCTGGCCGAGTACGTAGGAGGGAACGCCGTATGGGTGCTCTTTGGAACGGATTGGTCGACGGGCTCGCGGACTTCCTCCGCCTCCTGCACACCGCTACGCAAGGCGTCTTCGGAGATTTCGCGTGGGGATGGGCCATCATCCTGCTCACATTCTCCGTTCGGCTGGTGCTGCTTCCACTCGCCATCAAGCAGACCAACTCGATGCGGGCGATGATGAAGGTCCAGCCAGAGATGAAGAAGATCCAGGCGAAGTACAAGGTCGACCGGTCGATGAGCAAGACCAACCCGGACAAGTACCGGGAGCGGAAACAGAAGCAGCAAGAGGCGATGATGGCGCTCTATAAAGAGCACAAGGTCAACCCGCTGGGCAGCTGCTTGCCGCTGATCCTGCAGGCGCCGATTCTTTTCGCCCTGTATCGTGTGCTGTTGTCTGAGGTCCCGGAGGTGAGGGAGGCCCCGTTCTACCTGATCGATAGTCTGGGAGCGACTGTGAGACAGGGGCTCGCGGTCGCGGGGATCGGCGTGTTCTTGCTGCTCATCGTGATGGCGGTGACGCAGTACATCACTCAGAAGCAGATGATGTCCCGGCAGCCGTCGTCATCACCAGAGCAGGCTCAGCAGCAAAAGATCATGCTGTACGCAATGCCCGCGATGATCACGATCTTTGGCTTCAACCTCCCCGCGGGAGTGCTGCTTTACTGGGTGGCGCAAAACGTATGGATGATGGTCCAGCAGTATGTCATGTTCCGTAGCATCGAACCCTTGACTGCGGGGACTGCGGGGACTGCGGGCCCGAGGAAGGGCTAGGAGGAGGACTGCTGTTGGATCAGCCGATGGGTGGTGAAAGGTTTCAGGCGAGTGGCACTACGGTGCCCGATTCGAGGATGAGGCGATGACGGAAACGAGGACGAAGACCGCAGGCGATGGGGTTGGCCAGCGTGCGGATCAGCGCGAGGACGAGGTGTCGCCCGAAGAGCGCTTGGAGCAGCTCGACCGCGAGGCTGACCTCGCGGCCGACTTCGTAGAAGAGCTCCTGGATTTGTTGGACCTTCCGGGGGACATCGAGATCGAGGTTCGCGAGGATCAAGCCCTCGTGAACATCTACGAGGTTGGCAGCGGCCTGCTGATCGGGCGGCGAGGGGCAACCTTGGACGCCCTTCAGGAGCTCGTGCGCTGTGCGGTACAACGGTCGACGGAACGCCGCACGCACGTGCGGGTCGATGTCGAGGGCTACCGCGCACGCCAGCTCGACAAGCTGCGCGACAAGTGCCGAGACGCGATTGCCGAGGTGCGCGAGACCGGGCAGCCATTCCGGCTCGAAGCCATGGACGCGTTCGAGCGGAAGATGATGCACGACCTGGTGGCGAAGAGCGTTGGCGTGGCCTCTCAGAGCGAGGGCAATGAGCCGAAGCGCCGAGTGGTCATCTACCCGGCTGGATAGTCAACCATTGTTGCCGGACATCGGTGACGTTTCACGTGAAACGGGAGCTGCCCGCTCTCTTGGCAAGGCAGCTTGAGCTTCTCGCTGACCTGATCGCTGCCTCGCCGCACAATCTCGTGAGTCGCCGGGACCGTGAGAATGTGCTTGGCCGGCATCTTCTGGAGTGCGCGGGTGTGGCGGATGCCCTCCCCCTCTGCCCAGGAGAGCGGTGGATCGATGTCGGCACCGGCGGGGGGCTACCAGGGTTGGTGTTGGCGCTATGCCGACCGGACACCTCGTGGACGCTGATTGATGCCACTCGGAAGAAGGTGGACGCGGTACGCTCCTTCTCTTCGGCGCTCGGCGTCGACAATGTGGAGGTGTTGCATGGGCGGGCGGAGGAGTTGGCCCACCGAGATCGGATGCGGGGGCGGTTCGACGGCGCCGTCACTCGCGCGGTAGGCCCCCTCGCGCTGGTGATGGAGCTGAGCAGGGGCTTCGTTGCTCCGGGCGGCACGATCGCCGCGGTGCGGGGGCGCCAATGGCTGCATGAGGTCGAACGGGCCATGCCCGCCGCCTCGCTCCTCCGCATCCGAGATATCCACAGCACGGCGGTCCCCGGGGTTGCCCGAGAGACCTGGGTTGTTACCATGCGCGCCGATGGTCCCACTCCCAGGGGGTTTCCGAGAAGGGACGGGATCCCACAAAGCAGGCCTCTCGGAGACGTTACGCCCGACTAATAGCTGATGAGCAATATATGGTGAGGAGCCCGCTTCACGTGAAATCCAAACGCGAACAGGAGCGCCGCCGGCCAACCGCTCACAAACGCCGCGCGGTGAGGCCGCCACGCTTCCAGCGTGGATATGTGCTGGCAGTGGCGAACCAAAAAGGCGGCGTGGGGAAGACCACAACGGCGGTAAGCCTCGCCTCCTCACTCTCCGAGATGGATTGCCGGGTCCTTCTGGTGGACTTCGACCCGCAGGGCAACGCCACCTCGGGACTCGGTGTCCGCCCGGAGCCCGCGTCGCCAACCGTCTATGAAGCGCTGTCCGAGATGGTTCCCCTGAGTACGGTGCTCCTGCCTACCGCGCAGCCCAACCTCCTCGTCGCTCCCGCGAACATCAACCTCGCGGGAGCGGAGATCGAGCTCGTAAGTACGTTTAGCAGGGAGACCAAGCTGCGTCGTGTTATCGAACCGGTGCGGGCCGACTTCGACATCATCATCATCGACTGCCCACCCAGCCTCGGCTTGTTGACGGTGAATGCATTGTGTGCCGCCGATGGGGTGATCGTCCCAATCCAATGCGAGTACTTCGCGCTTGAAGGGCTTGGAGCCTTCCGCCGGAACGCCGAGCTGATCCGTTCGCAACTCAATCCGAGGCTTGAGGTCACCGGCTTCGTGTTGACGATGCTCGACTCCCGGACGCGCTTAAGCCAGCAAGTGGTGCAAGAAGTGCGCAACCACTTCGGCGACCGGGTCTTCCAGACGCGCATTCCCCGAACCATCCGCTTGGCCGAGGCTCCCGGCTTCGGCCAACCGATCACCGAGTTCGACCCCTCATCCCGCGCTGCCATGGCATACCGCCGGCTTGCCGGTGAGGTGCTGGACCGTCTCCTTCAAGGCCAAGCCTTGACCCTGACGGACGGCTACCGGCAGGAGGTCGCGAGATGAGCCGCCAGAGTGGGCTGGGCAGAGGGCTCTCGGCGCTCATTCCGGCCGCGGCGCCGGGGCAGAGCGGTCTCGTCACCGTCAACCTCAGCCAGTTGGTCCCGAACCCTCGGCAACCCCGTAGGGATTTCGACCAAACCGAGCTCGAAGAGCTCGCCGCCTCGATCCGGCTGATGGGATTGCTCCAGCCGATCGTCGTGCGTCCCGCTTCCACGGATGCGCAGCTCGTGCCACTGGGGTCGGAGCGCTACGAGATCATCGCCGGGGAACGGCGGTTCCGGGCGGCGCGCATGGCGGGCCTCGAAGAGATCCCGGCGGTCGTTCGCCAGACGGGTGACGAGGACCTGCTCACCGAGGCGCTCGTCGAGAACCTGCATCGGTCGAACCTGAACCCGCTAGAGGAGGCACTCGCCTATCGCCAGCTGCTCGACGACTTTGGGATCACCCACGACGCGCTGGCATCCCGGCTCGGCAAGTCGCGATCGGCGATCTCGAACGCGCTGCGCCTGCTCAACTTGCCCGCGCCCGTCCACGAGCGCGTCGCGAAGGGAACATTGAGCGCCGGGCATGCGCGAACACTGCTGACGCTGGAGAGCCCTGAGCAGCAGGAGCGCGCCGCGCAACGGGTGATCGCCGACGGATTGTCGGTCCGAGCGACCGAAGACCTCGTGAAGAGGTTCCTGCAGACAGCAGCTAACGAGAATGCCCTGGCCGCCCTGGCGCTCGCCGCCAAGAACCGTAAGAGCTCGCCGTACGCCCACGCCCAGCGCCGCCTCAGTGACGCCCTGGGAACAAAGGTGGAGATCAAGGGCACAGCCCGCCGCGGCCGAGTAATCATCGACTACGCGGGAACCAACGACCTACACCGCCTCCTAGAAGTCATAGGCAAAGGCACCGGCGAGAACCTCCTGCAGGACTGACGCACTGCGGATGCCCGGGGCAAAGCGGAGCGGGGGCCGAGGATGCGCCGTAGCGGCGGCGAGAGTCCCACTACCCCTGACGGGCGGGCGAAGCGAAGCGGAGCGCGGGTTGGACGGCTCGATGCCGTCCAACCCGCAGAAGCCTTTAAGCAACAAGATGCGTCGAAACTGAGGGGTCGTGTTGCGTCGGGGTGGAGCGACCGACCGAGCCAACCTCCCCCACCCACCCACCCTTAACGGAGCGGAACCCGACGCAACACGACCCAAAGGACCCTCACCCGAACACCGCGCGGCGGAGCTCGATCTCGTCGTGGAGCAGCTCGCCTAGGCGGCGGATGCCTTCGCGGATTCGCTCGGAGCTGGAGAAGCTGAAGTTGAGGCGCATCTCGTTGCGGCCACCTCCGTCGGCATAGAACCCCCGACCAGGGACATAGGCGACCCGCTGCTGATTGATCGCGCGGGCGAGTAGCTCGCCCGTGTCGACGCTTTCAGGCACCCGTACCCAGGTGAACAGCCCACCCGTGGGAGCGCGCCAGGTGCAACTGCAGGGGAAGGACGCCTCGAGCGCGGAGAGCATCGTCTCGCAACGCTCCCGGTAGAGCTCACGGAAGTCCTCTATCTGCTCTAGCCAAGGTTGGGTGCTGAACCAGCGCTCGGCGATCGCTTGAGTGAGGTTCGATTGGCAGAGGTCGGCGGCCTCCTTGAGGAGGGTGATCTTGTCGCGGATCGGCTGTTGGGCCGCGACCCAGCCGACCCGGATGCCGGGCGAGAAGATCTTCGAGAGGGTGCCCACGTAGACGACCCGCTCGGGCGCGATCGACGTGAGTGGAGGGCGCGTCTCGCCCTTAAAGTCGATGAGCCCGTAGGGGTTGTCTTCGATGACGAGCACGTCGTGCTCGGCGGCGATCTCAAGCACGCGCGCGCGGCGGGGAGTCGAGAGCGAGACGCCAGCGGGATTCTGATGGTTCGGGATCACGTAGAGAAACTTCGCCGTCCGCCCCATGGCCTCCAGAGCGCGCAGGGTGTCGCTCAACGCCTCGGGGATCAAGCCGTCCTCGTCCATCGGGACGTGGACGACCTCGGCTTCGTATGCCGCGAACGCGCCAAGCGCGCCGACATATGAGGGCCCCTCGGCGACGATCACGTCTCCGGGATCGCAGAACAGCTTCGCGAGGAGGTCCAGGCCCTGCTGGCCGCCCGCCGTCACGACAAGATCGTCAGGATGAGCGGTGATGCCCTCGAGCGACATGATCTCGCACAGGCGCTCGCGTAGCGCGGCCATCCCTTGGCCCCCGCCGTACTGCAGCGCCATGGGGCCGCTCGTACGCAAGACCTCGGTCGTCACCTGAGTGACCGCGTCGAAGTCGAGCGCGGTCGTGTCCGGCGCACCACCCGCCAGGGAGATCATCTCCGGTCGGTTGACGACCGAGAACAGTGCCCGGATCTCGGAGGCGGTCATCCCGCGTGTTCGGTTGGCGTAGCGATGTAGGTTTGGATCCAGAGGCCGCACGTGACCCTCCTCTGCTGCGCGGGACCCCGCGTCGAGGGTATCAGGGGGTCGGCGCTTGACGGGAACTCCGCGACCGGCGGTGCGGCCGGTTCGCCGACGGCCAACCCTCACACCAGCATGCTCGATACACTTAAGACCCCGGGTGGCATGAAGGAGGCTCATCGTGTGGCGGCGCAAAGTCTCCGTCAACCATGACAGCGTCGGCGTATCAGGACCTCACGTGCCAGGCCTCGGCGAGGAGACGGGGCCACGCCCGGCGGTACGCGTGGCGACGGGGCTGTTGCTTGGCCTCGGCGTCGGCCTGCTCTCCGCCCGCCTGCTTCCTCGCAACGAGGAGTCGATAACCGAGCCTCGATCCACCGCGCCGACCACGTGAGCCGCAGGATACGAGAGCTGGACGTCTCAGTACTCGACGACGTGCCTGAGATGTGTAGAGCGTGCGTCTTCTGGGAGGTCAGCCGGGCGCCGCGCGGTCCTCGCCGCGACGGGGTCCTCGGTCGGGAGGCGAAAGAGGCCTGGTGGCAAGCCACGCAACTGGAGTGGGGCATTCCCGGCAGAGTGGTGTACGTCGACGATGTTCCGGTCGGTTACGCAACGTTTGCGCCCAGCGCGCACTTTCCGCGGGCTCGTCAGTACGGCAGGCCTTCAGAGGATGCGCTATTGCTCGCGACGCTCTGGATCCACCCCGAGTATCGCGGTCAAGGATTGGCGACCATGTTGCTGCAAAGTGTGCTCCGAGAGGTCCACAAACGCGGTGGGCGTGCGCTTGAGGCGTATGGGGCCAGGAGCGCGAGCGATCTCGCGGCGGGGTGCATGATCCCCGAGACGTTCCTCTTGTCGCGCGGGTTCCAGGTCCTTTGGGAGCATCAGGACTCGCCGTTGCTGCGGCTCGACCTGCGGCAGACGGCCCGTTGGCAAGAGGTCGGGCACGCGTTGAGTGAGGTGATCGCGACCCTCGCACGCCGCGAGCGCCAGCCTGCGCGGACTCCCGGCAGGCCAGCGCTCGAGACGAGGCGCGATGCGGTTGGGCGAATCTGACGAAGTGCCTAGACGAAGTCTTTGAGGTCGCTGAGGAGCTGGGTCTTGTTGCGGGATCCCACAAGGCGACGCTTCTCGACTCCGTCGGCGAAGAGCAGCAACGTGGGGATCGACATCACGCCGTACTGGCGTGTGACCTGAGGGTTCTCGTCCACGTTGAGCTTCATGACCTTGAGGGTTCCAGCCTGCTCTCCGGCGATCTCGTCCACGATAGGAGAGACCTGTCGGCAAGGTCCGCACCACTCCGCCCAGAAGTCGACAAGTACGGGGGTGTCGCTCTGGAGTACCTCAGCCTCCCACTTGGCGTCGGTCACTTCTTGGGCGTTGCTCATCTGTTCCTCCGCGGTTGTCTCGTAACGTCTCTTGATGGAACGGGGATGTCACCGACGATATTCCCGGGCAAAAATGAGGCGAGGGGCGCAGAAGCGCCCCTCGCGTGCAGTTCGGATGACGGGGGGACAGCCGAACCGCGATCTGATGACCTAGGCACCGCGGGCGGCGCCTGATCGTTGTGCGAAAGCCTACACCCAATGAGCCGGAACACCTAATAGGACGGATGGCCGACACCACTCATTCGCCGTGCGCCTCGAGCCAGCGCTCGGCGTCGATGGCTGCCTTGCACCCCATGCCCGCGGCGGTCACGGCCTGGCGGTAGGTGCGGTCGACGACATCACCGGCGGCGAAGACACCGTCGATGCTCGTCGCCGTTGTGGGTTCCGTGACCAGGATGTACCCGTCGGAGTCGAGGTCAAGGAGCCCGCGGAACAGGCTCGTCGCCGGGTCGTGACCGATCGCCAGGAAGACGCCGTCGGTCCGGAACTCCCGCTCGGCGCCGGTCTCGACGTCGCGAAGGATGACGCCCTCCACCTGCTGGTCCCCCAGCACATCGACGACCTGCGCGTTCCACTCCCAGGCGATCTTGGGGTTCGCGAAGGCCCGGTCCTGCATGATCTTCGAGGCCCGGAGCTCCTTGCGGCGATGGACGACGGTGACCTTGGACGCGAACTTTGTGAGGAACAGCGCCTCTTCCATGGCCGAGTCGCCGCCACCTATGATGACGAGCTCCTGGTCCCGGAAGAAGAAGCCGTCACACGTCGCGCAGCTGGACACGCCACGGCCGATCAGGCGCTGCTCGTTGGGCAAGCGAAGCCATCTCGCGGTCGCCCCGGTCGCGATGATGACCGTCTTCGCCCTGTACACATCCTCGCCCGCGCGGATCTCGAACGGGGACCCGTTGCCGAGGTCCACCGAGTCGACGTCTTGTGTGAGAAAGCGGGTACCGAAGCGCTCCGCTTGCTTGCGGAAGTCCGCCATCAGCTCGGGGCCAAGCCGGCCTTCGGGGAAGCCCGGGTAGTTCTCGACCTCGGTGGTGAGCATCAGCTGCCCGCCCGCCGCGCGCCCTTCGATCACGAGGGGTTCCAAGGTCGCGCGCGATGCGTACAGCGCGGCGGTGAGCCCCGCGGGGCCCGAGCCGATGATGACGACCTTGTGGTCCGAGCTTGCCATGGTTCCTCCCTAGCCTCGTTCGTCCTGCCCTGAAACGGGCTGGCCCGCAGCGCTATTCCATGTGGACCTTACAGGTCGATGACGACACGAACGCGGCAGGTCTGGGGATCCGTGACCAAGGCGTCGACCTCTCCCGAACCGTCACGCAGGACGAGGTAGGCGATCCCGGGGCGTCCGCCGTAGACAACCGACTCGACGTGGGTGACGGTCGAGCCTCCCCCGGCTGGAGCGACCGTGTCAAGGCAGGCACCCGGTGCCGTCCCCGTACGGAACAGCGCGGCCGCCATGATCGCCTCGCGGCGGGTCGCCTCCGATCCGCCTGTGCCGTCCAGGTCACGCTGCAGCCGCTCGAGCCGGCTGGTGAAGTAGGTCCGGGCCGCGGCCTCGTCAGGCAGGGGTGCTTCGGTATCCGCGACGAGCGACTCTCCCGACTCGGCAAGCCTGCGCAATCCCTGGGCGGTCGCCGCCTGCTCGGCCGCCGAGCGCTGCCCGAGTCGCTGGCTGATCGGAAACAGCGCGGCTCCGATGCCCGCGACGAGGACGACCGCGGCGGCCGCTGAGGAGATCGCCAGCCACGGCCGCCGCCGGCGTAGGGGGACGACCGGCGTGTGCGCACGCTGTGTTGCCATCCCGTCGAGTAACCGGTTGGCTAACCCTGGCGGAGGAGCAACCTGATCGAGCCCGCGCAGCCCCACGATCACGCCGAGGACGGCGTCCAGCCGGGCGGCGAGGGCGGAGTCTCGGACAACCCGTTCCTCCAACTCGGCGGTCGCGGCGTCGTCAAGCTCACCGTCCAGGTAAGCGGACAGCCACTCGTCGTCACGCGGAGCACTCATCGGGAAAGACATGATCTTACGTTTGAGGGCTGACGGGGCCGGATGGTTGCGTTTTCAGGTGAGCGAGGGTGGCGGCGAGCTTGGCGTGGCCTCGGTGGATCCGCGACTTCACGGTGCCGACGGGCAATCCGAGGTGGTCGGCGACGTCCGCGTACCGGAGGCCGACGACATCGTGCAGGATGATCGGCTCGCGGTACTCGGCCTCTAGGGCGTCCAGCGCGGACGCCAGCTCCATGCCCAGTTCACGGCGCGCGAGCAGATCCTCGGCCGCGACCTCGATCATCTCGTCATGCAAGGCGTGCCCGCTGGCCTGTGGGCGCCGGGACCGCTTGCGGCCGATGTCGTTGCAGGCGTTGGTTGCCACGCGGTAGATCCAGGTCGAGAACCTGGCGGTCCCGCTGAACGTGCTCGCGCGCCGGTACACCGCGAGGAAGGTCTCTTGGGCCGCGTCCTCGGCGTCGGCCACGTTGCCGAAGTAGCGCAAGCAGATGGCGTAAACCCAGCGGGCATGCCGTTCGACGATCTGGTTGAACGCGGACTCGTCACCCGCGACGAAGGCCGCAACGAGCGCCTCGTCGCTCGAACCGGTGAGCGTGTTCACCGCACAGGCGCCTCTTCCACGATGACCTCGGAGAACCCAGCGTAGAACCGATCGCCGTCCCGCTGGAGGTCACCGCGTATCCAGACGAGTATGTAGCGGGCCCGTTGGGCATCGAACGGCACGACATTGGTTCCCTCCGGTGCCCTGGTCACTGTCGAGACCCTTTGCCACTCCCCGATCGTGGCGGCCGGGCGGTCTGCCACCCGCAGCTCGTACGTGACGCCCGGAGTGGTGGTGAGCAGCTGGACTGACGCGATCGGGTAGACCTCCCCCAGATCGAGGAAGAAGCCGACCCCTTCCTTGAGGCCTCCGAGGTCGGGGGTGTCATACCCTTCGGTCCGCCACGCGGTGCGGCGATCGCCGTCAGTGAGGCGGTCCAGCTCCCTGCCGTTCTCGTCTTGATCCCCGAGGGGATCGTAATCCGAGATATCGCGGATCAATATTGGGGCCCCGGCGCCGGCCTCCATTCCGGTCACATCCCGGGCAAACCGGGGGATAAGCCCACTGCCTGTTTCCAGCACCCCCGTCGCCAATCCGACCCCCACCAGCGTTCCCGCCAACACCAAGAGTGCGAGGACCGGCACAAGCCAGCGCCCCTCGCTGGCGAAGAACGATTCTTCCCGGTGCTCGGCTACCCGTGGGGGTGGGGAGGGCGGCAATGAGTGCGCCGCCGGCGCCGCCGGCGCCGCCCCTGTGCGCCTGGAAGGCGGGGGCGACGCGGCGAGCAGCCCGACGGTCTCTTGGTCTTCCACCAGGGCAAAGGCGGACAGCGCGTCCGCCAGTTGCCCGCACGACGGGAAACGTCCCGCTTTCTCGCGGGTGAGGCACCGGCCGACGATCTGCTCCAGACCTCGGGGGATATCGGCGCGTATCGACCGAGGCGGTAACGGGTCCCGCTCCAAGCGCTGCGCGGCCGTCGCGACGGGAGAATGGCCCTTGAACGGCCGCCGCCCGGTCACTGCCTCGTACAGCACACAGCCGAGGGAGTATTGGTCGGCCTTCCCGTCGAGCGGGTTGGCCAGCACCTGCTCGGGAGCGACGTACGCCGCGGTGCCAAGCACCATGCCGGTGCGGGTGAGGTCGCTGTCCTGATCGGCCTTCGCGATGCCGAAGTCGGCGACCTTCACCGTGCCGTCTTGGCCGATCAGGATGTTCGCCGGCTTGACGTCGCGGTGGACGAGCCCACGCGAGTGCGCATAGTCGAGCGCCCGCGCGACGCGCTCGCCGATCGCCGCCACCTGACCGATCTCGAGTGCCCCGACCTCGCTGATCACGTCCCGTAGCGTCGGCCCGTCCACGAACTCCATGACGAGGTAGACCTGGTCACCGTCGGTCCCCGTGTCGTACAAGCTCACGATGTTCGGGTGCGCGAGCCGGGCAGCGGTCACCGCCTCGCGCCGGAAGCGCTCGCGGAAGGCGGCATCCGATGACAGGTGGTCGTGGAGAACCTTGACGGCGACGGTCCGCGCGAGGACCTCGTCGTGCGCCCGCCACACCGAGGCCATGCCCCCGCTCGCGATCCGCTCCTCGAGGAGGTAGCGGCGGCCGAGTATCCGTGGCTGAGCGCTGACCGCGAGCGCGTCACGGTTGTCCACGAGCCGTGCTCCAGGATTGGCGCCCGTCAAGGTGTCGGTCTGGTCGCTGTGGTCGCTCGTCGCGCCAGCGGCACGGTCCGGATTCCGCATCGTCTGTGGAGTGTATGCGCTGTTGGCGAACCGTTCCTGCCTACGCGGAGGTCGTCTGGCTCTGAGTTTGGGATTGGCCCCGGCGTCGGAACACCTCGTATAGCCACCAAACCAGCAAGAACAACCCGGCACCCGTAGTGAGAAGGAGGGCCACGATCGAGTAGGCGGCAGACCGCACTTGAATGGCGCCCTGGGCCAATAGCCGTGCGCCGAGAGGATCCTCGACGAACACCCGGGTCGCGAACGTTCCACCAGGAGTGATCACACGCACCGGGAACGTGAGCGTCGTCGTGGTCCCAGGGCGGAGCACCACGAGCTGGGTGTTTCCCTCCTCGAACGCGATCGGCGATGCGGAGATGCGCACCTGAACGCGCAGTGGTATCGCGGCCTGGCTCGTGATCGTGACTGGCATCTGCTGATCGTCGATGCTGGTCAGCGTGACGGGCTGGTCCTCGACCACCCGGATGCCGCCATACAGCCCGTCGACCGCTTGTCGCACCACGGTGATCCGTGCGGCACCGTCGAAGGGCAGATCGCCCTCCCGGTACCACACCGCCGCAGCCGCCAAGAGCATGTGATCGAAGCGTCCCGCCAGCGGATCGCCGGTGGGCAGCGCCGCGGCGAGCGACGAGAACGCCGACCGTGCGTCGGCGAGGTTCGCGAGGTAGGTCGGGTCCAGCTCGCGCCTGCGCGAATCCGGCGGGTACGCGAGCGTCACGCCCCCACTCGCCTCCACCTCGCGTTGCAGATCGCTGAGGGTGACCGGGCGGAGCCAGGGCGCCGAACCCGCTCGCGGCAGAAGTTGCGCGAGGAGGCCCTCGGCGAGCCGCGTGCGGCGCGGGGTGCTGACCAGCAGGCCGCGCGGCGTGCTGGCGAACGGGCGCTCGAAGTAGACCGCGGCGGTCTCGGCGATCACCCGCTGCGCCATCAGGACGCCGTCTTGCGCGGGCGTGGGGCGCCGCAGTACCTCTTCGAGGGCCAAGTCGGGAACGAGCGCGGTCCCTCCCGAGGCCAATGGCCTGACCGGCGACGGCGTCGTCGGGATCACGCGGCCCGTGGTTCGCAGGTATCCCTCGCTCAGGATCACTGCGCGTGCCGAGCGATCTTGGGCAAGCTCGAGCGTGTCTTCGTCCAGCCCGTCCGGCGGGAAGAGCACGTCGCGGAGCACCTGCTGGCCCGTCGCGCGCTCGACCGCGCCGATACCTTCGGTCAGCTCACGCCCGGCCTCGCTCCCCATGCCCGCGCGGACCAGCGCGACGAGGTCCGCCGGCCCGTACGACAGCGCCACCTCCTCCACCCCGGTCCGGCCCGCCACCTCGCGCACCCGACCGAGGAAGGCCACGGCATCGCGCGAGGACGGATCGTCGGGCCCGACCTGCCGCACGTCCTGACCCGTTCCGCTCGAGGCCGCGTACCCGTCGGTCAAGTCCAGCGCCTGCTCAAGCAGGTACCCGCTCGGCGCGAGGGTGAGCGGGATGCCGGCGTGGTTCTGCAGCTCGCGGGAGACCACTTCCAAGGACCCGCCGGGGGCCAGCGCCTGGCCGAGCCTTGGATGATATGAGCCGTCCGATCCAAGCCCGGGCATGTGGTCGATCGGGACGAGAAGGGCTAAGCGGACGGGCTGCTCGACGTCGGGCGGTACGACGATCGCACTGGTCGTGGTCCGGGCCACTTGCCGGCCCCGCAACCGTAGGGTCAGCTGCAGCGGGTACACGCCTTGCTGCCGTTCGGGAGCGTCTATCCCCAGCTCGCGTGCCGTGGCCCGCATCTCGACGGTGCGGCTGTCGCCCGGGGCGAGCGATGGCACGGTCACCGGCTCGAGCTGCCGCACGGTTGGGCCGACCTCGTGCGAGTCCATCGCGTGCTGGAACGCCGAACGGCTCGCCACCGGATCGTGGAACGTGCCAGTGACCTGCACGTCGTCGATCGCGCTCGGGCCGGGATTGCGCACAGAGAGCTGCACGCTGAGCACGCTGTCTGGCTCGGTCAGGACTCCGTCGAGCGCCACCACGTGCAGCTCAGGGGCCTCCTGCTGCGCGCGGGCCGGGGTCGCGGACATGACGAGAAACACCATGACCATGACGGCGGCGAGCCGCCTCATCGCGTGGAACGCTCCTCGGCCTGCCCGTTGGCGTCCTCGGCAAGATCCGGGTGCGCGTCTTCCGTGTCCAGACCCGGGCAAAGCTCCGGGTGCGCGTCGAGGATGAGCCGGCGCTCGTTCGCGTGGGACAGGCGTGTGACGGCTTGCTCGATCGGCAACCAGGTGACCTCCTCAGCCTCGTCGTCGCGATATCGCAGATCGCCCCCACGATGCACCATCAGGAAGTAGTGCACGAACTTGTGGTATCGCACCTGGTCGGGTTTCCACACGAACCAGTAGTCGACGACCCCGAGCTTGCCGGTGATCTCCGCCTCCAGCCCAGTCTCCTCCGCAACCTCACGGACCGCTGCTCTTTCGAAGTCCTCGCCGTCCTCCAACCCTCCTTTTGGCAGCGTCCATTGGAGTCTCCCCGCCGTATCTCGGTGAGCGATCAGGACGACCCAGCGGCCGTCCGGTCGATCCGCGTAGACGAGGCCGCCAGCCGACGTGGCTCGCCTTGTCGGGTAGCGGGCGGTCACCTCACGGCCTGTCCGCCACGCTGGGGTGTGGCCATCCTTTGAGGATAGACCCCTTGACCTTGATGCACGGATCACACGGAGACATCTGTGCGAGGCCGCCGACGGATGCACGCTCGACGCCTCGCCGCTCCAAACCAAAGGACTGGCGCCGTCCCGCACCGGCCTGGATCGGTTCGTCCCGTAGCATAGGCGTGTGATTGTTGATACGACCTCAGGGTCAGGGCTGGGCCCGTCATCCACGGGCCCAGAGCGCATCCTCGCCGGCTTGGTGGCCGTGTACCCGGTCGCGGACGAGCTCGGCCAGAGATTCGCCACCGCGGGTCACGAGCTCTACCTGGTCGGGGGGACCGTCCGCGACACCCTGCTGGGCCGGGCGGTCGAGGACCTCGACTTCGCGACCTCCGCCCGCCCCGACCGGACGCAGCGACTGCTGTCTGGCTGGGCCGACAACGTCTGGCTGACCGGCGCGCGGTTCGGGACGGTGAGCGCCCGGAAAGGTGACTGGAAGCTCGAGATCACGACGTTCCGCTCGGACGTGTACCGCGAAGGGTCGCGCCACCCGGAGGTCACCTACGCCGCCGACATCGGTGAGGACCTCTCCCGGCGCGACTTCACCGTGAACGCGATGGCGGTCCGGGTCCCGGAGCACCGCTTCTTGGACCCATTCGGGGGACTGGGCGACCTCCGCGACGGCGTGCTCCGCACACCTGTGGAGCCTGAGATCAGCTTCGGCGACGATCCCCTGCGCATGGTCCGCCTCGCACGCTTCGCCGCCGTGCTCGAGGCTGAGGCCGACGAGGCAACCGAAGCGGCCGCGGCGTCGATGGCCTCCCGGCTCGACTCGATCAGCCGCGAACGCATCCGAGACGAGCTCAGCCGTCTCGTCCAGGCCCCTGGCCACGCCCGCGGCATGGACCTGCTCGTCCGCACCGGCCTCGCCGAGCGCTTCCTTCCCGAGATCCCCGCGTTGCGGATGCAACGGGATCCCATCCACCATCACAAAGACGTCTACGCCCACACGCTCGCCGTCGTCGACGGCTGCCCACCCGACGATCTCGTGCTACGGCTCGCCGCCTTGCTCCACGACATCGGCAAGCCCGCGACCAGGGAGTTCCACAGCGACGGCCGTGTGAGCTTCCATCATCACGAGGTTGTCGGGGCGCGGATGGCGCGGAGGCGGCTCGAGGCGCTCCGGTATCCCTCCGAGGTGGTGGATCAGGTGGCGGAGCTCGTGCTCCTCCACCTCCGTTTCCACGGCTACGCGAACGGTGAGTGGACCGACTCAGCCGTGCGGCGCTACGTGCGCGACGCGGGCTCGGACCTGCAGCTACGCCGGCTGAACCGGCTCACCCGCGCGGATGTCACCACCCGTAACGTCGCGAAGGCGCGGCGCCTCGCCCGGGCCATGGACGACCTGGAGGCGCGCATCGAGCGGCTCGGCCAGGAAGAGGAGCTCGCCCGCATGCGCCCCGCGCTTGACGGCCATCAGATCATGGCGCACCTCGGCCTGCAGCCTGGCCCGCTGGTCGGCGAGGCGTGGAACATGCTGTTGGAGGCGCGGCTCGATCTCGGCCCGATGAGCGAGGAAGCGGCCTACGAGCTGCTCGACCGATGGTTCGCGGACCGCGGTTAGCACCTGTCCCGCTTGCCAACGGAGGCCGATACCTCTAGGTTCTGGTAAGGCAAACCTCTTGAGCCTGGCAAGGGGGTGCGGGATGCTGGTCTGTCACTGCAAGGCGGTCTTCGAGCGGCGGGTCCGTAAGGCGATCGCGGATGGAGCTCGTGACGAGTTCGACGTCGCGATCGCCTGCGGCGCCGGGACCGGGTGCGGCGGTTGTGTGCCGACCATCACTCGCCTCCTTCGCGAGACAATCGGAGAAACCGCGCAAAACGCCGTTAAAGGCAACAGAACCTACGTAGACACGCGCTAATCCACGAACTACTCTGGCCCTCCGCAGAGTTGAGAAGCTTTCTCACTGGAGGCCAGAAAATGAAGGGCACCATAGCCGTCGTCGACATCCTCAACGAGGCGCTCACGGCCGAGCTGACGGCGGTCAACCAGTACTTCATCGCCTCAAAGATGGCGAAGAACTGGTCCTACAACAAGCTCGCCGAGGACTACTACCAAGAGTCGCTCGGCGAGATGAAGCACGCCGAGGCCATCATCGAGCGCATCCTCATGCTCGAAGGTGTCCCCAACATGCAGCGCCTCTTCACCGTCGGCGTCGGCGAGACCATCATCGAGCAGTTCAAGCTCAACTACGAGATGGAGAAGGCCGCCGTCGAGCGCTACCGCCGCGCCGTCACGATCTGCCTCGAAGAGGCCGACCCCGGCACCCGCTCCTTCTTCGAAGGCATCCTCCGCGACGAGGAGCACCACGTCGACGACGCCGAAGGCGAACTCGAGCAGCTCACCCAGATCGGCGAAGCCCTCTGGCTGCAGAAGTGGGTGTAGGTCTGTCGGGGGGTCGGCTCACGGCCGCCTAGGCAGGCACTCGTCCAGACTGCAGCTTTCCTCCGCATGCGGAGGAAAGCGACACTGTTCGCCAAGCTCTGGCTCGCTGGACTGCCAGTTTCCTCCGAATACGAAGGAAAACTGCACTCCTGGCACGCCGGCAGCGCGGGAACTTCCCGACTCCGATCCCCGCGAGCACTACGACGACACCCCCAGCCAGCTCTCCACGTCCTACGAGCCCGCCGCACTCGTGGCCGGTACACCCATCGAGGACCCCGAGTCCGGGCCAGTCGCCGGCAACACCATCGCCCGTATGGAACGCATCGGCCACCGCGTCACAACCGTCCTTGAAGACGTCACCGCCCGCCAACCCCAACCCGACGAAGCCCGCCTCCTACAGATGAAATCCGGAACACCACTACTCACCGTCGCCCGCACCATGCTGGCAGGCACACGAGCCGTAGAGAGGCGGTGGATATGTGGAGCATTAACGACGCATACGTCGCGGATGCTCCACACACCTTCCGTCTGTCCACAGGCGCCGGCAACGCGGTGCACGGACGAGCGGATGCGCCCGCACCCGCACATCGACGTC
>Ga0187893_10004041_pt1 | contig 28575 bp, 28 predicted proteins | sample MA1701074metaG_FD_139574 | JGI IMG/M metagenome (GOLD analysis project Ga0187893, IMG submission 139574) | White microbial mat communities from a basaltic lava cave in the Kipuka Kanohina Cave System on the Island of Hawaii, USA - MA170107-4 metaG ...
CGGACCTTGCCTTCGGGCACGCCGATCGACAACGCAGCGGGCATCCGCCCATGTCCGGTGACACACCGGTGTCAAGCTCCTGGTCACAGGAGCGCCGCCGTCCCTTCAGAAGAGCCGCACCCATCTTTAAATGGCATTTCTCCTTCATTAACGACCGGCCGACCACCTCAAACATTGCCGCATTCGGGTGGCAACGTCAGACCTAACCCGACAATGGTGAAGGCGAAAGGCACTTCGGCCGCCCAAACATGGTTCGGACATGATCGACGACCACGCGGTTCGTCGACCAGCGACGCGGCGGCTCGGGCCTGCTAGCACAGGATCCCGTCTCCGCGCCTGCGACGCAAAGCCATGATCCAGCCGTGCCCTTATGGCGGGCATTCAAGGTAAAATGGTTGCTACTGCGGCCCTTGAAGCGAGGCTATGGCGAGCCGTAATTGCCCGTCTAGCTCGACCAGGCACGGCAGCTTGGCCCAATGAGCAGAGAATCGGGCGCGAAGCCCTCGGATCCGTTCTATGCCCATTGGGTAACCAGCATCGAGAGCGAGATCTATGGCGGTGGACAACTCTTGACACGCCCGTTCAGGTTCGTTCTGCAATATCCGAACACCGGCAACTTCTGTGAGCACAGTAACTTGGCGTCGGGGATTTCCCTCGACTTGGACGGTTGATAGCACGTCCGCTGCTCGATCGGGACGGCCGAGTAGTACATGCCGACGCCCTCGTCCCGAGCTGCCCCTTTTTTGTTAAGATCTGCTGCGTAACGCGCGAAGAACCCGCGGCCGTCATGATAAATGGGTTGTTCGGCCAGACGTTCGGTGGTTTCCATGGCTTGGCAAAATCCTCGTTCGTCACCGGCTGCGGCCAACTCCTGCCCCAACCATCGGTAAGCCCATGCGCTGACATCGGAGGTGGCAACCTTTAGCGAGTCAGTAGCGTCTTGCAGCATCTCGACGGAAAGGCGGACATTACCTCCACGCCCACCTGCGGGAATTGGTGAGTACATACTGCTAGCAGCCACGAGTGCTTGCCCAGTCAGCGTGTCATCGCCACTATCGTCACTAACAGTTCTCGCTAGAGCGAAGTAGTGGCGTGCGATTTCTCGCGCACCCCCAAAGAATCCGAGAAGCCCAGCTTGCGCGCATGACTCAACCACAGCGACGTCAACGCGCTTTCGAACCGCATCCGTCGTTCCACGCACCAGCAACCTGAGTAGCACGTCCGCGTGACGCGCAACCAGGCCGACCAAAGCACTGGGCCGAACAGCCATATGCATGGTCGCCAACATGTCCGCAATGTCTTCGTGGGCGGCGATCAGTTTCGTGTCTACGGTACGGTCACCGTGGGTCGTGATCCGCTCAAGTGCGGCAGACGGGGCCAATGCCGCAGAGAGACTGCCTACAACGAGGATCTTGCCAGCGGTTCTGCGATCCGCGTCTTCCTCCTCGTTTGCGCTGCCGTTCGAGGTTGCAGCGTCCAACGTAGGCGTATGGAACAGCGCACGCTGCTCGGCCTCTCCAAACTCGAGTCCTCGTTTCTTCCATGCATGCTCGAGCGCCTTCAGCATCGCGTTCAGGTTCGCGGTGGTGGGCTTCCTCTCCTCGCGCTCGTATGCGGAGATCTTCGTCTCGGTCAGCCTGCAGCCGGGGGGGTGTGCACGCACGAGGCGTTCGCAAGGTCCACCTGGTCCATGCGCGCCAACATCCGCAGCTCAGCTAAGACCGTGCCGTTGATCGATACGCCCTCGGGCATCAGCCAGCGTCCCCCTTCGCTCCCCCGTCATCAGGAACCCACTATGACGGTAGCAAACGCGTAACCGGTCGATTCGGGTTGCGTGAGGGTGGCATGAAGACTCTATACGGCATGGGTGGAGGGGCGCGCACCCGAGTGCGTGCGGGAAGGGAAGCCGAGTTTGAGGTATTTAACGTTTCGTTACGTTATGGACGTGAGCAGTAATAACGTGCGTTTATCCTGGTTCGGTCAGCCCGTTGCAGTCAGTTGCGGCGTGGCGTGTGTGGGATCGCGGCGGTATACCGTCGCGATCCGCACATAACGAACGCGCGTGTGCGATTGCAGCGGTAGGCGCCGGGCAGGCACATCGCCCCAGGAAGACCCGCGCAGCTCTACGCCATCGCCCGCCGCTACCAAGACGCGGTCCGCGGCCACGCCCCCCACCCCGCCGTGACCCTGACCCCGGTCCCTCAGGACACAGCCGTAGGAGCCAAGGCAGCCTACGTCACACGCTAGCCCCGTCTTCCGCACAGGTGGGCTGTAGGAATTCCCGGGATCCTGACTTCCCCGAACTCCGATTTTGGGGCGCATACATCCCCAAAGTCGGAGTTCGGGCGGCGGATTCGCCGGGGTTCAGAGGTACAGGCGCGCCCTCGCCGTGACCCTGACCACGATTCCCCAAGGCACACCCCGTAGGGTCAAGGGCCAGCTACACCACGCACCAGAATGCCCAACCATCGACATTAGCCCCGCCAACGTGCAGACTTGGTGCACGATTCGGATCGAAAATCCGGCGACGGAGGACTTCGATGCTGCGTAGCTTCCGGCTTAGCAACCACCGCTCGTTCCGCGACGAGCAGGAGGTGCTGCTGATGCCGGCATACGCCAACGAGCGGGGCGTCGTGCCCATAGCCGCCGTCTACGGGGCCAACGCGTCAGGCAAGAGCAATCTTCTCGATGGTCTGCGGTTTATGCGCGCCCTTGTAGTTGGTCAGGTTCCAGAGGCTGGTTCAGGAATCGATCGCCAGCCGTTCAAACTCAATCCTGGCTCTTTGCTAGAACCTTCGGTCTTCGCTGTCGAAGTGGTGCTCACAGGTGTGAGGTACGTCTACGGGTTCTCCGTGGACGACGAGCATGTGCGGGAAGAGTGGCTGTACAGCTACCCGCACGGACGCCGCCGGGTGCTCTTTGAGCGCGATGGCCATGACATCAACCTCGGCTCAACCGTCTCAGAGCGTGGCAAGGCCGAGGTAGTAGAGAGCCTCCTGACCGCAGAAACGCTGTTTCTCAATCTATCCGCGCGGGTTGAGCTGAAGCAGTATCGGCCAACGTTCGAGTGGTTTCGCAGATCGCTCGTGTTGCCTCGATTGAACAGCTGGCGGCCCATCAGGAGTGTGGAAGAGCGCGCTGCCCGCTTTATCGAGCGTTCGGATGCCAGTAGAGCCGCTTACCTGGAGTTGGCCAAGGCAGCAGATGTTGGCATCATCGATATCAATGTCGACTACGTCAACGATCCCGTCGCCGCGAGGCACGCCGCATTCCTCGCCCAACAGGCAACCTTCTCTGAGGCGGAGTTTCGTCGGATGAGTGGTGACCAGGGGAGAGAATCCGCCGAACGCGCGGAAGCGGCACGCCAACGCGCCGCAGCAGCCGAGCGCCAGGTACGACAGGCCACGCTGCGGGTATCTCATGGCTCGGGGAAGTCAGCAGTCTTTGCGTTTGCAGCCTTTGGCCTGGCGGAGGAGTCTGACGGTACACGGCTGTGGCTTCATCTCTTGCCTGATCTGATCACGTGCCTGGCCGATGGTAAGACGATGGTGATCGATGAGATTGACAGCAGCCTGCACCCGCTCTTGGTGCGTAAGCTGGTCGGTCTGTTCCGTTCGCCCGAGACGAACCCGAATGGCGCGCAGCTGATCTTTACGACGCACGACGCGTTCCTCCTCGCGCCGATTGCCGGCGAGGCCGGCGTCGATCGAGACCAGGTGTGGTTCGTGGAGAAGCAGGCGGACGGCGCCTCCACGCTCTATCCCCTGACGGACTTCAAACCACGCAACGAGCACAACCTCGCGCGCCGGTATCTCGGGGGTTCGTACGGTGCTATCCCCTTCCTCGACGACTTCGAGTCCGTCCATATACCAGAAACGTCCCACGGTAAAGACGCCGGATGACGCGACGTGAGAACGCTCGCCGACGCCGTCCCCCTCGCCGTGAGCCGAGAGTTCGGCTCCTCATCGTGTGCGGTGGGTTACGCACGGAACCCGACTACTTCAACGGCTTGAAGGCGCACCTACGCAACCCCGCCGTGACCGTGAAAGTTAGAGCAAGAGGACAAGCGCCGGAGAACCTTGTCCAACACGCGTGCTCTCCTCGTGTGGTTGGCCTCGACGAATTTGATCAGGTCTGGTGTGTGGTAGACGTCGACGAGTTCCCGCTCGACAAAGCTGCTCGCGATGCGGCCCGGGAAGACATCTGCCTCGCCGTGTCGAACCCGTGCTTCGAGCTGTGGCTCCTCCTGCACCGCTGTGACTGGCGTAAGCCGCTGGTTGACGCGAAGGCGGCACATCGTGAACTCGAGAAACACGTCGCGACCTATGGCAAAGACCAGCTCCGCTTCAGCGATTTCGCTGCAGGTCTCGACGACGCGGTGAGACGCGGGGAGCAGCTTGACCCGACCGGGCGCGACCACGCCATAAACCCTTCCAGCGGGGTGTGGAAGCTCGTGCGGCTGATGCGCTACTCGCCAGGCGGGGTGTAGACCAGGACGCCGTCGGTCGCGGTTTCGTCGTCGTACAGGGCGACGACGTCCGGGGGAAGGCGGGAGGTGAGGTCGGCGGCGCGGAGGTAGTCGCGTAGGGTGGTGCCGGTGCAGCGGGAGTCGACGTTCGGCGCGCCTCGCTTCGCCCGTAGGTCGGCGAGGTGAACGGTGCGGAAGTCGATGCTGTAGCGGGCGATGCCGGAGGTGTTCGGTACGGTCTCGTGGAGCTGCGCGCCTGAGAACAGGATGAGCCCGCCGGGAGGGCAGACCAGGCGGGTCTGTGGCTCAGGCTCGATGGGTGCTTGCGGCCTCGGCTGCTTACGCGTGTCGGTCTTGATATGGTTTGCCGCGGTAGCCCGGCTCTCGGCGTTCCAGCGGTAGTAGTTGTACGTCTCGGAGTCGTTCGGTACCGGGACCGAGAAGTACCGCGGGTGGAATGCCAGGCAGTTGCTGGGGAGGATGTCGTAGACGGGCAGCCACCAGTTCAGCTGGCAGTACGGTGCCGAGTACCAGGTATCTCGGTGCGGATGGAACGCGTAGGCGATACCGGCGGTGAGATAGTCGGCCGGGTAGGCCGACCGCATCCGCGGAAGGTCGAGGAACGTCTGGTCGAGGTCGCAGCCCAGATCCTCGAGGACATCCCGCGCCAGCAGCTGGGTTCGCGGGTGATGGATGAACGCGGGTTTCAGGCAGCGAAGGATCTCTACGCACGCGCCGACGGGCAGGTCCCGATGGGCTAGGCGGGGATCCCGGGGCGCGAACGCTTCTTCGACCATCACACGCATGTGATCGCACAACGCCCTGGTTGAGGTCCGGGGTGAGAACACGAAGAGCGCGCCTTGAAACAGGGCGGGACGGCGATCGTCGTCGCTCAGCGACGAGTCGAAGTACACCGTGCCCGAGATGATCCCTCCGGGGCCCGCGGCAGGAGCGGATCCGGGCCTGGATGCTGTCGACGCATCCGGATGGGACTCGCACTCCGTGCTCATCGTGCCGCGGCTTCGGCGAACCGTAGTCGCGAGTCGAGGGTGCCGTGGGCGAGGAGCTGGCGAACATGAGCGATCCGCTGGTACCGAGGGCCCTCGAACTCCTCGGCCACGAGACCCAAGGCTTGGTAAGCCCCATACAGCTCCGCCGCGCCAAGCCGCGGGTCCCACGTCAGCGAGAAGCCGAGGACATCAGCGGCCTTGTCACAGTTCACCCGGTAATTCCGCGCGTCAGGTGAGGCGCCATCAGCGAACCCCACGCGCGAGCCAGGGACCGTCTCCGCGACGATCTCCGCAAGCTCGCGCATCTGATAGTTCTGCTCGGTGGCCCCGATGTTGAAGGCCTCGTTGTGGACGAGTGCTCTGGGCGCGTCGAGTACCGCGAGGAACGCGCGGGAGATGTCGTCGATGTGGATGATCGGGCGCCAAGGGGAGCCGTCGCTGCGGAGCAGTACCTCACCGGAGGTGTACGCCCACGCGACCAGGTTGTTCAGCACGATGTCGAACCGCATGCGTGGCGAGATGCCGTACGCGGTCGCGTTGCGCAGGTAGGTCGGGCTGAAATCGTCGTCAGCAAGCGGAGCGACGTCGCGTTCCACCAGCACCTTCGACGTCCCGTAGGGGGTCACCGGGTGCAGCTCCGCCTCCTCGTCGAGCAGGAACTCGCCTCCCGCGGCACCGTAGTTACTGCAGGAGGACGAGAACACGAAGCGCTCGACGCCCGCTTCTTTCGCGAGGCGGGCGAGGCGGACCGAGGCGAGGTGGTTGATCTCGAAGGTGAGGTCCGGGTCAAGGTCGCCGAGCGGGTCGTTCGACAGCGCGGCGAGATGCAGCACGGCGTCGACGCCCTCTAGGTCGGATCGCGACACGTCCCGGACGTCCCGCGCGACGATCGGCACGCGCGCGATCGCCGCCTCGTCACCGTAGGTGCAACCGCGGTACAGGTCACTATCCACCCCGACGACCGAATGCCCACGGTCGAGCAGGAGCGGGACGAGCTTCGTGCCGATGTAGCCCAGATGACCGGTCACAAGCACTCTCACAGGATCCCTCCGAGGCCCGCGGCAGGAGCCGCGGATCCAGGCCTGGATGCTGTCGACGCATCCGGATGGGACTCGCGCTTCGCGCTCACGACACCACCGTCTTTCTACAGTAGAAGCCCTCGGCGTATCTCGTAGGTGAGCTCGCTTCCAGGCCGCGGAGCCGCAACACGGCCCAGAAGAGGTCCGCGTCGAACCATGTGCGGCTGTGCTGGCTCGGGAACCCCTTGAGGAGCAGCTCGATCTTCCGCGCGGCGGTCGAGCGATCGAGGGGCACGAAGAGGTTCGGCGCCCCGAGATCGCCCTCGTACTTGGGAATCTCGTACTCGAGGATGAGGTGGTCCCGGAAAGTGTTCCAGGTCAGCTCGCCGATGAGCCGATGATCCTGATGGGCGTCCTGGCGTCGATGCGTGAAGATGACGTCCGGAGCGACGGCGCCTTTGAGCTCCTCGAATATCTCCTTGATCGCGTCCGAGGATCCAGGAAAGAAGCCGTCCCGGAAGCCCTTGACGTCGACCCGTTGCTCCTCGACACCTTCGAGAAAGGCCTTCGCGCTGGACCGTGCCTCGTCCGCCCGTTCGCGAGATCCGCTGAACACGACCCATACGACCGACCGCGGCTGGTACCGCTCGATGATCTTCAGGATCGCTCCGCCGCAGCCGATCTCGATGTCGTCCGGGTGAGCTCCCAGCGCGAGGATCTGCCGGACCGGTCGATCCGCCCCTCCGAGGGCGACAGGGAGCATTGGCAGCTCCTACCCGGGTCGGCCCGCGAGCGACATCGGCGGATAGCTGCGCCAGATCGCCCACGGTGGCCGTCCCGTGGCGGCGAGGGCCTCTAGCTCCTGCCGCTCCCGCAGCGTGTCCATTGGCGCCCAGAAGCCCCGGTAGGGATAGGTGATCAGCAGCTGCTTCTCGATGAGGCGCTGGAATGGTTCCTCGACGAGCTCCTCGCCCGCGGCGATGTAATCGAAGACCTTTTGGCGCAGGATGAAGTAGCCTCCGTTGATCCAAAGAGGGGATTCCCGCACGCTCTCGACCGAGGTGACGACCCCATCCTCGCGTTGCTCGATGAAGTGCAAGGGATAAGGCGGCGGCACGCTCACGAACGAGGCGATCTTGTCACGCGTTCGGAAGTCGTCGACGAAGTCGCTCAATGGCGCGTCCGTCAGGCAGTCCCCGTAGTTTGCGAGAAAGACCTCCTCACCAGCCAGGTAATGCTGCACAGCTCTTAACCGTTCGCCGATGTTCGCGCGGAGCCCAGTGTCGAGAAAGGTAATGCGCCAGTCATGAATGTCGCTGGACAGCAGCTCCATGTTCCGCCCGCCTCTCAACACGAAGTCGTTCGTCACCGCCTCGCTGTAGTTGAGGAAGAACTCCTTGATGACGTTCGCCTTATAGCCGAGGCAGAGCACGAAGTCCTTGTGCCCGTAGTGGGCGTAATACTTCATGATGTGCCAGAGGATCGGACGGTCACCAATCGTCACCATCGGCTTGGGGACAGAGCCAGCGTGCTCGCGGAGCCTCATCCCCAGACCTCCACAAAACAGCACGACCTTCACAGCACCGCCACCTTAGGGATTGGCACCACGAACCGCGCTCCCCACGCCTTGACGTACGCGAGTTGTGCCATGATCTCCTCACGGAGATTCCATGGCAAGATCAGGATGTAGTCGGGCTTGGTCTCCGCGATCCGCGACGGCTCGAAGATCGGGATATGCGTTCCTGGCAGGAACCGACCCTGCTTATATGGGTTGCGGTCGACCGTGTAGTCGAGCAGGTCTGACCGGATCCCGCAATAGTTGAGCAACGTATTGCCCTTCCCCGGGGCGCCGTACCCCGCGACCTGCTTGCCCTCTTCCTTCGCGCCGATAAGGAACGTGAGCAGCTCGCGCTTGACCCGCTCGACCCTGGGGCCGAACCGCAGGTACGGCGCGAGCTGGTCGAACCCGGCGGACGCCTCCCGAGCGAGCAGCGACGCGACCGCGGGCTGCACCGGTTTCGAGCCGTCGGCCTGGTGACAGAGGTAAAGCCTCAAGGAGCCGCCGTGGGTGGGCAGCTCCTCTACGTCGAAGACTGCGAGACCCGCCGCGCGAAAGACCCGTTGCGCCGAAAGCAATGAGAAATACGAGAAGTGCTCGTGATAGATGGTGTCGAACTGCGTCTCGGCGAACAACCGCTCGAGGTGGGGGAACTCGACCGTCGCCACTCCCCGAAGGGCCAAGAGTGTCCTCATGCCGGCGGCGAAGTCGTTCACGTTCGGGACCTGAGCGAGGACGTTGTTCGCGATCAAGAGGTCGGCCTGGCTGCCTTGGCTGGCGAGCTTCGCCGCGAGCTGTACGCCGAAGAACTCGGTCAGGGTCGGCACGCCTTTGCCGATGGCGGCGGCGGCGACGTTGATCGCCGGTTCGATGCCGAGGACGCTGATGCCGTGCGGGAGGAAGTGCTGGAGGAGGTACCCGTCGTTGCTGGCCAGCTCGACCACGAAGCTCGCGGGTCTCAAGTCGAACCGGCGGATGACCCGCTCGCTGAAGATCCGCGCGTGCTCGACCCATGAGCTGGAGTAGGACGAGAAGTACGCGTACTCGGTGAAGATGTCGGCGGGGCTCACATACTCGGAGAGCTGGACCAGAAGGCACCGCTCGCAGACGTGGACGCGCAGCGGATAGAACGGTTCCATCGCGTCGAGCTGGGCAGGCGAGATATAGCTCTCGCACAACGGCGACATGCCGAGGTCGACGACGATGTGCGTGAGCTCCGCGTCGCAGAATCGGCATCGCTTTGGCGCATCCTCGGTCACGTCCCGCGCTCCTGACGTATGGGTCAACCGCGGATCATGTCAGCGCCAGCCTGGCGAACCCAGGCGACTGTGCTGGCAAGCCCCTCGGCGAGCGGGACCTCGGCCTTCCAGCCCAGCTCATGGGCAGCGACCGTGGTGTCGGGCTGGCGGACCTGGGGATCGTCGATCATCGCGGCCTTGTGCACCACACCGGGATGCGCCCCTGCCGCCTCCTGCACCGCCTCGGCGAGCTCGAGGATGGTGACCTCGTCGGGGTTTCCGAGGTTCACCGGCCCGTCGTAGTCGCACAGCAGCAGCAAGACGAGTCCTCGGACCATGTCGTCGACGTAGCACAGCGACCGGGTTTGCCTGCCGTCGCCATAGATGGTCAGGGGCTCGCCCCGCAGCGCCTGAGCGATGAACGTCGGCACCGCCCGGCCGTCGTCCAGCCTGAGCCGGGGTCCGAAGGTATTGAAGATCCGCGGCACCCGGACGGACAGCCCGTGGGTGTTGCGGTACGCGTACGTAAGCGCCTCGGCGAACCGCTTCGCCTCGTCGTATACCCCTCGTGGCCCGACGGGGTTGACGTTGCCCCAATACGTCTCCGGCTGGGGGTGAATCTTCGGGTCGCCATAGACCTCGGACGTCGAGGCGAGCATGAAGCGCGCGCTCTTCGCGAGCGCCAGGCCAAGCGCCTTGTGGGTCCCGAGCGCACCGACCTTCAGCGTCTGGATCGGCAGCCTGAGGTAATCCGCGGGCGATGCCGGCGATGCCCAGTGGAGCACGAAGTCGACTTCACCCGGGACATACAGGTAGTCCGTGACGTCGTAACAGATGAAGCGGAACCGTCGATGGTCGAGGAGGTGCCCAACGTTGGCCGCCTGCCCCGTCGAGAGGTTGTCGATCGCGACGACGCGAGCGCCCAACCCAAGGAGATGGCCGCACAGGTGGGAACCGAGAAATCCCGCTCCCCCCGTGACCACCGCTGTCGAACCTGTCAAGTCTGTCGCCACACTCATCGCCGCCCCCTTTTCATCGCTTTGCCCCACCACCCTCAGGAGGGTGTCGCTCCGTTGAGCATGCCGGCCGTGCTCAAGAAATGAGCGATCCGCTCGACGCTGCGAAAGCACTCCACGTCGAAGTCGTCGAGCGGCAGCTCCTGAGAGAACTCCTCCTCAATCTCCGCGATCAACGTCACCATCGCGAGGGAATCGAGCAGCCCACCGTCGATGAGGTCCTCATCAGGCCCCGACACCTCCACGTTCAGCGCCTGACGGATCAGGTCGCTGATCCGGCCGACGAGCCGCGGGTCCGTCTTCATGGTGCGGTACCCGCGCGGGCGAGCCGTGACTCCTCGAAGCGCTCGCGCAGCTGCTTACGGTCGATCTTGCCATTCACGTTCTTGGGCAACAGATCGAGGCTGGACCAGCGGGCCGGCAGCATATAGGCGGGAAGCACTGCCGAGAGCTTCCGGCGAAGCACCACCGGTGTGAGCTCGACGCCTTCGAGCGTCGCGTATGCGCAGCAGATCGTGGTGCCCTCGAATCCGCCGGTGTCCGCGCCGACGACCGCGCACTCCCGCACTCCCTGTATGGCGTTGAGCGCCGCCTCGATCTCGCCGAGCTCGATGCGGTAGCCCCGGCTCTTGATCTGCGAGTCCGCGCGACCGAGAAACTCGACGAGGCCGCCGCTGCCCACGCGCGCCAGGTCTCCCGTCCGGTAGATCCGCGCCGCGGGATCGGCCGCCCGTGGGTCCGGCACGAACGCCTCGGCGGTCCTCTCGTCGTCCCGCCAGTACCCGGGGCTCAACCCCACGCCTGTAATGTAGAGGTCGCCGATCTCGCCGTCCGGTACGGGTGCACGATGCTCGTCGAGCACGATCAGCTCCTCCCCAGAGCAGGGCACTCCGATCGGGACCGGCTCCGTGTCGTCGGCTGGGCATTGCGGCACCGTGTAGTAGCTGCTCGCGATCGTCGCCTCGGTCGGGCCGTAGAGGTTGGTGAACCGGACGTGCCCCAGGCGCCGCATCCAGTGGATGAGCACCGGCGTCGGGAGCACCTCGCCGCACCACAGGAGGCGCTCGAGCGCGGGGAAGTCGTCCTGCGCGACCGCGTCGAACTTGGCCATGTACGTCAAGACCGACGGGACCGAGAACCACTGCGTCAGCTCGGCGTCCCGGATCATCCCGGCGAGCGCGTGAGGGCTGACACTGAGGGAGGGCGGCACGAGGTGAAGCTCCGCTCCCGCCGCGAAGGTCCCATAGATGTCGAAGGTCGAGAGGTCGAAATGCAACGGCGGATGACCCGAGATCCGGTCGGTCGCCCGCGTACCGAAGTACGCGACGGCCCAGTCCACGAACGCCACCACGTTCGCGTGAGTGATGATCACACCCTTTGGGTTGCCTGTGGAGCCAGAGGTGAACAGCAGGTGCGCGATATCCCCGGAGGAACCTCGCCACGCGAGTGGGTCTCCAGACTCGGTTGCGCAGTCGCCGATGGCGAACTCCGTCTCGAACCGATCGCCCGTGACCGGCCCGCTGACCGAGCCGATCGGAGTGTCCTCGGCGAGGCCTCCCTCGGCGATCAGCTCGTCGATGCGGCCGGCGGCGGTCGGGTCGACGAGGACCAGGCGGGGATCCGCCGACGCGAAGATGCGGGCGATACGGGGCGCCGGGCTCGCGCTGTCGATCGGTACGTACGCGCCCTGCGCCTTGAGGACGGCGAGCATCCCCGCCACCGTCGCCGGGGACTTCGGCGCGAGCACGCAGACGCGGTCCCCATGACCGACGCCGCGAGCCCGCAGGAGGCGTGCGAGCCGGTTCGTGGAGCCCTCGAGCTGGCCGTACGAGACGCGCTGGTCACCCATGACCAGGGCGGGCCGGTCAGAGTCGCGGTCCGCCGCCTTCCAGAGGTAGTCCTGCAACAGTTCCACGTGGCTACGCTCCCAGCACGGCGTGGCGCGCCCGCTCGAAGACCACGCCGATGTGCTCGAGCTCTTCTCTGGACGCGGGGATGTCGAGAATGAACGTCGTGCTTCCGAGCTCGACGTAGTGGGCGAGCTCGCGAGCCACCCGCTCGTAGCTGCCTACCAGGTAGGGGCAGAACGTCTTGTAGTTCTGGAACGGTCCCAGCCAGTAGGGATTGGGCTCGCCGCCCTCGTCGCCTGCCTGGTCGCGCTTCGACAGCTGATGGTGCCAGTGCGAGTCGGACACGGACATGGCGAGCTTGTGCGTGATCTGGCCCTTGCGGTCTTCGGGGAAGCGCTGGTAGGCGACTCGCCAGGCGTCGCCGGGATCCTCACGCGCGATGATCCCGACACGGACACCGAACTCCTCGGCGCCCTCGCCCGGCGGGGATTCTTCACCCGGAGGCTGCGGGTACTTCACCGGCGTCGCTCCCAAGGTCCGCGCCGCGGCGAGCCCCGCGGGGGACGACCCCGAGATGAGCACCTCAGGCACCAGGTCAGGCGGCATCGCGGGTGTCATCCGCAGGTTGTTGACCTGGTAATAGGTACCGTCGAGCGTCACGGGCCCCGCGCCGGACAGCAACCCCATCATGATCTGCGTGTACTCGATCGTCCGGGCGTACCGCTCGTCATGGGGGGTCTGGTCGCCGAGGGCCACCAGGTCATTCTTGAACCCGCCCGCCAGCATGTTGAGGTAGATCCGCCGGCCATGCATGAACGCGAGTGAGGCGACCATCTTCGCCGCCGCATAGGGATGCAGGTACACCGGCTGGATCGCGACCAATGGACCAAGCCGCTCCGTGCTCTGGATGATGACCTGCGAAACGAGCCAAGGATCGACGATGCCGTTGTCCGTGTAGACGAGGATGCCCGCGCATCCCGCGGCCTCGCTCCAGACCGCCACGTCCGCGACGGCGCTCAGGTAGCGGGAGGCCTCTACGTCTTTCGACTGCGGACAGGTCGAGAACACTTTGATGATCAACGCCGCGTCCCCCTTACGCGCCGACTCCCCCATTGGGATGCGTCCCATGCTCTTCCCCGCGTCCCGTTAGGACCAGACTACACCCGGTGCTGTCGAGAGGAAAGCCGTCGGGGGCGCGGGTGCCGCGCAGGCGGGTGCCGGGGTTGAGCGCGGCTGCGGGCTCCACGCGCCTCTCCCCGATGTGGATCCGCGTCACCAGCACCCACTCGTCAGCCGCGGCGACGAGTATCCCTCCGCCCGTCGCGGAGCCGACCGTGCCAGGTGGCTCCGCAGTGCTCATCCCTGTCATCGACGCCTTCGACATCCTGACCTCTCGCTCGTCCGCATACGTTCGCGGCTCGCCCCAAGGCGACCGCCAGGGGCTGTAGTCACAGGCTCGTATGAAGTCCACCACCTGGCGTGCCGAGCGCTCCCACGGGATAAGGCCGCCATGTGGCACCTTTCGCCCAAAGTAGTGACGCAAGGAGAGATCCTGCGGTACGGCCGGGATCGTCGCGGGGTCCTCGGCCGCCTGCGCGAGGAGCGCGGATACCAGCGGCAGGCCGTGACGCACGCACTTGGCGGTCAACGACAGACCAGTGTCCGAAGGCGTGATCGGGAACGAGGCCTGGTACGCGATGCCGCCGGCGTCCACCTTGGGGGCCATCCAGTGGAGCGTCACACCGTGGTTGAGCTCTCCCCGGTAGATCGCCCAGCTGGGAACATTCAGCCCCGCGTACTGTGGCAACGGACCAGGGTGGAGGTTGAAGCTCCCGATACGGGGCGCGGCGATCACGTGCGGGTCCACGATGTACAGCGAATGGATGTTGAGCAGCAGGTCGACCTCGGTGGCCCTCATGTGCTCCGCGAGCGCCGGATCGGTCACACGCTTCGCCGGCAGCACCTCGATGCCCAAGCCCTCGGCGACAGCGGCGACCGTCGCGCCACGCACCCCCTCGGGCGCCGAGGTAAGGACCGCACTGACCTGGTGCCCCGCCGACGTCACCAGCCGCAACGCCTGGATACCGGCGGACTCCTCAGCGGCGAGGACGATGTTCACCACGGTGACCCCCCTTTCCCGCGAGACCAGCAATGCGCGGACCCACCCACCACTCCCCGTCCATCCTCGTCAATACGCCATCGCCGACCATGATCGCATCGACGAGGCTCGCGTCACGCGAATGCACCAGGAATCGCGCGCTCCGGCGGATCACGCAGTGGCGCTCCCACACCGTTTCACACAGGTGTGGTTCCATCCGCCCTTGCAGCAATGCGGTTCCATGCTCGGCGGCGTCATGCAGCAGGTGGTCGAACACCGCGCCCACGTTCTGGTCTCGCGCGGCGAGCTGTTGGACGTCGCCGATCCCGTGCCGGGGGAGGTAGGCGACATACCATCCCAGCGTCTTACCCGCGGCGTCCCGAACCAGCCGGCGAACGAGGCTGCCGTCGGTGCTTGGCCCCTCCATCGCGTAGAAGCCCCAGCTGTTCGTGGGGCCGGCCATATGGAGGAAGAGCCACGCGAGGAAATTCTCGTCGTAGTCGGGGCGCACACGGGCGCACTTCGCGACGGCGGGAAGGTGCTCGAGGAGCGCCCGCGGGGTCAGCTCCTCCGCAATCGTGGGAGGCTTAGGTACCCGTAACAGCTTGCCGCCCGCCCGCTTGGCGACCGCATCGAGCAACGGGGCCGCCGAGCGGGCGAACGGCTTCCAGACCGAGTCCCGTCCCACGGCACGCTCGACTCCGAAGCGGAACGGCTCGAAGAAGCGGACCCACGTGTGGGAGCCGAGCGAGACTGTGGCCGCGCCGAGTCGTTCCCACAAGAGGCGTACGTCCAGTCCCGCGCTGTCGGTGATGCTCACGTCTTGCCGTCCCGCGAGGAAGCGTCGCAAGAGCAATGCTCCGATACCCCGGTCCCGGACGGCGGGCTCGCTCATGAGCTGACCGGCGTAGCTCGCCCGTACCGGTCTTCCATCGACGCACAGCCGGCGCACATGGGAGCCGACGAAGCTCACGATCCGGTCGTCCGCGTCTGTGTACACCAGCGAAGGGATCTCGGGATCAGCCCACGGATGATCCAGCAATACCTCGCGGAGCAGTGCCACCAGCCCAGGCCGGGGCGTTCGCGAGCCTGATCCCATCACGAGCTCGTAAAGGCTCGCGACCTGCGGGATGTCCTCAGGCCGTAGCGGGCGGATCGCGCTCATCCCAGGCCTAATCTCCCCGTATTGTGCGGACCTCGCCGGTTCTCACACACCGGCTCATGCCGTACTGTGCAGAGTTAGTCCGGAATACTGGACTAACTCTGCACAGTGCAGGAACACGGTTAGTATCCGCGCGACTTGCCCATAACCGCGACAACCGTCTTAAACAGGATGCGCAGGTCTGTCTTGAACGACAGTTCGTCGATGTAGGCCAGATCCAGCTCGACGTGCTCGTGCATCAGACCGTCACGCTGACCGGAGATCTGGCACAGCCCCGTGACGCCGGGCTTGACCACGTGACGCTCATGCTGCCAAGGCTCGTACTGACGTACGATCGAGACCAGCTCCGGACGTGGCCCCACGAGCGACATATCACCCCGCAGGACATTCCACAACTGCGGCAGCTCGTCCAACGACCACTTGCGCAAGAACCTTCCGACCGGGGTGATGCGTGGATCGTCGGGACATTTATGTCGCTGGCGACGTTCTGGGCCTTGGTAATCGGGACTCTGATGGCGCCGACGATCAGGATACATCGTGCGAAATTTGAAAATCGTGAAAGAGCCTCCATTAAGCCCTACACGCGCCTGGCGGAACAAGACTGGCAGATCGGTTGTCACCTGCAACGCAAGTACAATCATGACGATAAGGGGAAGCGCGAGCACGCTGAGAAACAGGCTGATAACGAGGTCAATCAGACGTTTACCGAATCGTTCGTAAACGTTCCGTTTGTGCCCTAAACGCGGCAGCGCAACTAGCCCCAAGGCACCTGTCCCCCGTTGCGCGACACCCGTCGTTCCTTTCCGGCCGTCACTCGCTTGCCGGAGTTCCGAGGGCTGGATCGATCCAGGCTCTTCCATCCAGGCTCTTCCATCCGGGCTCTTCCACTCAAGTTCTTAGCCTCTGGACGGCTCGTGGCCGGCCATATCACGAATCCCCGCCATGACACTCCCCGTCACCCAACTCCGAACGACGCATTCGGCGCGTTACCGCGCTGATCAGCATGTCCAGGAGTGCGACATCACATGCGCGAATAGTGTTCCGCCTTCAAAAACTCATAGCTTGCTGCCGTACTCCCCCGGGCTGTAAGCAAGTCCGGCCAATACTCTCACTCACCGGGATTACTACTGTCAAGCCCTCCACAGCTCCGCGGCTCCGGCCACACACGAGACAAAGGAGCATAAACCGACCTCTCGGCCAGATAAGATTTTGCGGTCCCTCCGCCGGCGTTCAGCTTGCCATAGGCTCCCTGAAGTAGCGCCTCTGCACTACTCCCAGGGGGAGCTTATAGACTCATGCCTCAACGGCATACGACATTTGCGGTGTGTTTTCTACGGTGTCAGGCTCCCGTCTGTGACGACACCAGCAACGCAACCCTGGGTACGCGAGCAGCTCACGCTACAGGAGTACCCACGCTCAGCGGGTTATGAACCCCAGTGGATGATCGACAACGTGATGGGGCCCAACCCGGTATGGCTGGCCGAAGCGCTGGCGGAGGAGCTCCCGGTCTCGCCGGGTATGCGGGTACTGGACCTAGGCTGTGGTCGAGCCACGACGTCGATCTTCTTGGCCAAGGAATTCGGGGCGCGGGTCTGGGCCGCGGACCTGTGGATCGCCGCCACCGACAACTGGCAGCGCGTGCGCGAGGCGGGCGCAGCCGACGAGGTCTTTCCCCTGAACGCCGAGGCCCACGCGCTGCCGTTCCCGGACGGCTTCTTCGACGCGATCGTCAGCATCGACGCCTATCACTACTTCGGGACGGCGGAGCTCTACCTGAGCTACCTCGTCCGGTTCCTGCGTCCCGGCGGCTGGCTCGGAATCGTGGTACCCGGCCTCGTCCAAGAGCTCGCCGACGACGTCCCGGACCACCTTCGACCCTATTGGGAACCCGACTTCTTCAGCCTCCACTCATCGGAATGGTGGCGAGGGCTATGGACGCGGAGCGGCCACGTCGCGGTCGAGCTCGCCGATCTCATCCCCGACGGGTGGCGGCACTGGGTCCGGTGGAACGAGGTCTGCGTCGCGGTGGGCGACGCGCAGTGGCGGGATGCCGCGAGCCGGGAGGCGGAGATGGTGAGGATCGATGCGGGCCGCACCCTCGGCTTCGTCCGCGTCGTCGCCCGCAAGCCGTGACCGAGGCAGATCCGCAGGCGATGTGAGACGGCGGGCTAGTGCTGTTCTGTCGACCTGGCTCCGGTGCCCCCGTACGCTGCCCTGGTCCGCCGTCTCGTGGTCGACCACCTGAGGCGTTCCTCTTCGAACTCCTCTTCGTTCCTCTTCCGATAACCCGCCGCGAGGATAGGACCCACGTCCGCGCCGGTACTCATCGCGACGCAAGGCTTCCGGTACGCGCAAGACGAGCAGTTCTTATGAGCAGGATTTGGGTAGGACGCAATGTCCGGCGTAATCATGTCGACCGCTTGCATCGCCACGTCAAGACCAATGTTCTCTATCGAGACGCGACTTCTCCGAACGTACGTCCTCCGGAATAGCCCGTTGCTTTCCTGATGAACGATCTGTGAACGGTCCTCTGTAGATGCTGCGTCAAGGGAAGAGGGGCTACGCCGCAAGTTGACACGACGAACCCCTCTCATATCACGCTTGTCGCGTTCGTCGACAACAGTCGAGCGAACGTGAGGACCGCCCGGCATGTCGGCGCGAAGCTCGTTGTAGACGGTCCCGGCGATCTTCAGCTGCAGATAGGAACGCTCAAGCGCCCACACGTAGGACAGCGTCTGAGCGTCGAGCAGGAGGTCTTCGTCCTCCGCCCAACCGTCCGTGGCGAGTCGATGGTCGACGACCCAGTACTCGTCGTCCGCGTCCGAGATCAGCTGGTCGAAGCGAGCAAAGTAGCGTACCGGTCGCCCGTCGGCCGTGGCCAGGTCCTGGTCATGACCTCGTGGGTCAGGAATCCCCGACCACAGGTCCTGATCGGCGAAGATTGAGTCGAACTCGTCTACCTGGGCCGCCCAATGAAAATAATTCGTGAGTATGGTCTCGCCGAGTTGCGAGTACTCGCGCCACTCTTGTTCCTGCTCAGGCGTGAGGACCCTGGTCTCCTCGTACAGCTTGCGGTCCGCGAGCATGGCGCGGTGAAACCCTCGCACCGCGAGCGGGCGGACGATCGCGCGGTCCCAGTCGTCCATCGCGGGGAAGTAGTAGACGGCAAGCGCCTCGTGGATCGCCCTGTCGAGATTGAATGCCTGTGCCGCGGCGATTGGAACATAATCTTGCCGGGTCCGGGATCCGAGATCCCACGCCCTACGGCAGCGCCGGAACCACTCCATCTCGTGGGGTCGAAGCACGTACGCGAAGCTCACGACAAAGCAGTGTAGCCCCGCTTCCCCGCCCCTGGCACTATCCGGCGGGTGGAGACGTGGGCGGCGGTTTGATCGGCATGGGAGCCGGCGGCGAGTGGTCGTCGCGGCCGCCCGCCGTACGTTCGTAGACATCTGCCTCGAACGCCTCGAGCAGCCCCGCGCAGTGGGCCAGCCACGCGTGCGCCTCGGCACGGCCCCGCGCGGCGAAGAAGTCGCGGGTGATCACGCGGTCCAGCCAGCGGCGGATCTTGTCGAGGTCGGCGCGGATCTCTTCGACCTCCTCGAATGTGTAGTTGCCACGGAAGCGTTCGAACTCGATCTCGCGGGCGAACTTCGTGTCGCATTCCTCGATGACCTCGGCGTATTCCTTGCTCGCGAGGTCCCGGAATGCGGAGACCAGCTTGTCCTCGGCGTCCTGCGGCTGTGCGGCTACGTACAGCAGCGTGCTGGTACCACCGTCGGCGGCGATGCGCGCGCGGACCGTCGTGAGCGCGTCCTGCAAGCCCGGTCGAGCGGGCAGGATGCAGCACGCCGACTGAAGGTAGAGCCCACCAAGCCGCTTCAGCTCGCGCCAGACGCCCACCCGCACCCGGGAGGGCTCGGCGGGCACGCGGTAGATCAGCAGCAGCCAAGGGACGCCGTCCGAGCCCTCACGCTCGACGATCACTCACCTTCGCCTTCCCTAAGAAAGAGACCTCCGTTAAGATGTAGCGTACGCTACAGCATGAGGTCGCCATGGAGTGGATCGCGCTGGCCCTCCCCGCGTTCGTGGCTTCGCTGGTGGAGTTCGTTGAGGCGTACACGATCGTGCTCGCGGTGGGAGTCTCCCGTGGCTGGCGAGCACCGCTTTGGGGAGTGGTCGCGGCCACCGGCACCCTCGCGCTGGCGGTGGCGGTGTTCGGCGCCACGTTGGTCGACCGGATCGACGAGCGGATGTTCGAGCTGGTGGTGGGAACGTTGCTCCTGCTGTTCGGGCTTCGCTGGCTGCGCAAGGCGATCCTGCGGGCGGCCGGGCTCATGCCGCTCCACGACGAGGATGCGGCCTACCGCGACCAGGTCGCCGCGCTGGCGGCCCATGGACGCCGCGCCCGGTTCGACGTGGTCGGGTTCATCGCCAGCTACAAGGCCATGCTGCTCGAGGGCCTTGAGGTCATCTTCATCGTGCTGACACTCGGGGCGTCATCGCCGGGAGCACTCACCGCAGCGAGCATCGGGGCCGGGACGGCGTTCATTGGCGTGGGCCTCGCGGGTGCGGTGGTCCGCGCGCCGCTGTCGCAGGTGCCAGAGAACACCCTGAAGGCGCTGGTCGGCGTGGTGCTCACGGCGTTCGGCGTCTACTGGGGCGCCTCCGGGTTGGGCGCGGAATGGCCGGGCGAAGGCTGGGCGCTCGTAGGGCTGATCGCCGCGTTCGCGGCACTGGCATGGGGCGCCGCCCGGTCCCTGCGCAGGCGTCTTACCGTGAGCGTGACCTGATGCGTTGGGTGACCACAGCGATACAGGCAACGGTCACCGCGTTGGCAGGCCTACTCATCGACGATGTTCTCCTCGTGCTCGGAACCGGCGGAGCACTGGCGCTCACCTGGGCGCTAAGGTCCGCGGGCTGGGTGCCGGCCGGCGCGCTCGGCTTCGTCCTGCTCGCCGCCATCGTCGCGACGCTCGCCGCCTCGCTCCGCCGCGCCGCGCGCTAGCCGGGTGTTCCGGACATGGTGGGCCGTAGGGTATCCTCGCATCCTTTGGCCCCCGAACTCCGACTTTGGGGAGCATACCCCCCAAAGTCGGAGTTCGGGGAACGCTTTGCCGAACGGCGGGCACCGCTGCCGGGCGGACCACCACAGAACTGGTGCGTTTGGCGGCATGTGCGGTCGGGGCGGTGTACGCATGCTGCCGCACATCGTTTGCCGCATTGCCATCCCTGGCTTTACCGCCACCTCGGGTGCGTTGCGTTTGTCCGGTTATCCAGACGAACGCAACGCACCCGCGGGTCCCATCCCACCGAACTGTATGTACGGAAGACGGGGCTAGCTCGCGAGCCCGGCGTCGAAGCGCGTCAGTGATGCGTTGATCTCCTCGAGCACTGCGGCGAAGGACGTGTAGCTGTAGGGAGCCTCGAAACGCCACGGGATGATCTGGCCAGCCCGCACCGCCGGGAGCCGGTTCCAGGTGGGGAAGTCGGCCAGCTGCTCGAGGGTGAGGGCCTGGGCGCGGGCGTCGTTCAGGATCACGTTGGCGGGATAGCGGTTCACCTGCTCCCAGCTCACGGCCTCCCAGAAATCTCCCTCGCCGCTGGGCGCGACGATATCCAGGCCCAGCTCGGCGAAGTAGCGCAGGTCGTTCGCCTCGCCGGGCTTCGCGACGTAGAGCGCGTCGGTGGACCCGCTGACGGCGATCACCCGCAAGCCCGGCTTCTCCTGGGCGATTGCCGTCAGGTCCTGGCTGGCGGCCTCGAAGCGGGCCTTGTCGTCGGTGAAGCCGGGCCCGTCCGGGCCGGCCCCGAGCGCCAACGCCAGCTCCGCGAACCGCTCGATGGTCTTGTCCACCGTGGTGATCGTGCCGCTGATCTCAATGCCGATCGTGGGCGCCACCCGCTCGATCTCCGCGGCCGCCTGCTCGGGTATGTACCACAGTGGGGGCTCGGGCGTATACATCACGCTGACTAGCAAGTCGGGGCGCAAGGCCGCGTACCGCTCGATGTTGAACTCGTCGAAGGTGTTGCCTACCGAGGTGACCGCGTCCAAGTCGAGGTTGCCCACTTGGTGGTCCCCAGCCGAGCCGTCTTCCCGCCGCGACGGGCCGAAGATCCCAACCGGCCGTAGGCCGAAGTCCCACAGCGCGGCCGCCGCGGCCACGAACGCCACCACCCGTTGGGGCGGCTGGGCCAGCGAGACGGTCACACCTCGGTCGTCGGTGAACTCCCAGGACCCGGCGTCCTCGGCGGACGAGGCTCGCCGCGCCGGCAGCAGGGCCAGCGCCCCCAGCGCCCCCGCCCCCGTCAGCAGCCCACGCCGCGTCAGCTCGTCGACCGGGTCGAGTAGCGCGGTCATGAGGTCACCTCGGTGGCGGGGTCGCCGTCGATGGCGTCCGCCAGCAGTGGCACCAGCCTGCCCAGCGCGAAGGGCAAGCTCAGCGCGCTGCTCCAGGTCAGGGCGCCGGTGAGGACGACGTCCGTGAAGACCGCACGTCCCTGCTGGGCGACGTCCAACTGCTGGTAGAGCGGGTTGGCCGCCAGATCGGCACGCAGCTGCGGGTCGTAGAACGCCCAGACGAGCACGTCCGCGTCGAGCAGGTCGATCCGCTCGTCGCTGAGGCTGGTGCCGAAGTCCCCGGCCAGCTCGGCGATCGCGTCGGGGATGACGAACCCGAGATCGGTGAGGACCCTTACCCGGGGTTCCAGCATTCCGCGAGGATATGAGGAGCCGGCATCGAAACGCTCGGCGTAGATCGCCGTCGCTCCCTCGAACTCCGGATGGTCCGCGCGCGCCTGGGCGAAGCGCCCCTCGACCCCGGCGATCACCTCCTCGGCGCGCTCGGGCCGGCCCAGCGCCTGGCCAGCCAACCGGGTCATCGCCTGCCACGGGGCAAGGAAGTCGTCGAACTCCGCCGGCTGCGCCACGGTCGGAGCGATCCGCGACAGCAAGCCGTACTGCTCGGCGGTCATGTGCGTGTACATCCCGATGATCAGGTCGGGCCGCATGGCGGCGATGCGTTCGTAGTCGAACGCTTCGGTGTCCCAGGCCAACACCTCCGGCGCGGCGTCGGCCAGTGCCGCTTGCGCCCACGGCCACACCCCCAACGGGTAGTCGCCGTACCAATCGACCAACCCCACGGGCACGACGCCCAGCGCCAACACCGGGTCGGCGTCGCTGTACCCCACAGTCACCACCCGCCGAGGCTCGCTGGTGATCGCGGTGCCGCCGTACTTGTGCCCGACGGTCACTGGGAACACGCCTGGCTCCTGAGCTCCCGCACGGCTCGGCAACAGCGTCAGGACGCCAAGCGCGCCAGCGCCGCTCAGCAACCCACGACGAGTCAGCTCGTCAACAGGATCGAGGATGGTCGTCGGCACGAGCGCTCCTTCCCGTCATGCGGGACCGCCCGCGCAGCCATCACTCGCCCGAGCCCCGCCATTCATTTTAAAGATAGCCTAACTTTACCGTGACTACAAGCAGTGTTGACCTGCATCTTTCCCGCCTGTTAAGTTAGGCGTGCTTAAAGTAGCGGGAGGGCGGGAGTAGGGTGTCGAGATCGGCTCGCGGCGACGCCGCCACGCAAGTGTCGGAGGGTCCCCCGCGCGCTTCGCCGGCGGTCCGGGGGCGGGGATCATCGCGGGATCTTCCCAAGGGTCGGGGGCTGCTCCAGCGGAGCGGCTGGCGGGCGACCGTCTTATTGCTGGCCGTGGCGGCGCTCGGCGTGGTCGCGATCACGAGCGTCCGCTATGGCAGCAAGCCGATCCCGCTCGGTGAGGTGTTCGACGCGTTCTTCGCCTTCGACGGCTCGAACGACCACCTCATCATCCGCAGCCTCCGCGTGCCGCGCACCTTGGTCGGCCTGGGCGTCGGGGCCGCGCTCGGGCTGGCCGGCGGGCTGATGCAGGGGACGACCCGCAACCCGCTCGCCGATCCAGGCATCCTGGGGGTCAACGCGGGCGCCGCGCTGGCCGTCGTCATCGCGATCTTCGTGTTCGGCATCGGCAGCCTCTCGGTATACGTGTGGTTCGCGTTCGTGGGCGCGGCGGCGGCCAGCGCGCTGGTGTACTCGCTGGGCTCGCTCGGTCGGGAGGGCGCGACGCCGATCAAGCTCGCGCTGGCCGGGGCGGCGGTCAGCGCACTGCTCGGCGCGTTGACGACGGCGGTCCTGCTGATCGACATCGCGACCCTGGACCAGTACCGCTTCTGGGCGGTCGGCTCGTTGGCCGGTCGTGACGCGCAGATCTTGGCGCAGGTCACACCGTTCCTGGTGGTCGGCGGCGTCGCCGCGATCGGGTTGTCACGAGCGCTCAACACCCTGAGCCTTGGCGAGGACGTCGCGCGGTCGCTCGGCCAGCGCGTCGCGCTGACCCAAGGGATCTCTTCCGGCGCGGTCGTGCTCCTGGTCGGCGCCGCGGTTGCCGCGGCGGGCCCGATCGGGTTCGTGGGGCCCACGGTGCCGCACGTCGCAAGGGCGATCACCGGGCCCGACTACCGCTGGGTGCTCCCCTACTCGGCCGTGCTCGCGCCGATCCTGCTCCTGGGCGCCGACGTGATCGGGCGGGTCGTCGCCCGCCCCAGCGAGATCCAGGTCGGCGTCGTCACCGCGGTGGTCGGCGCGCCCTTCTTCATCGCGCTGGTGCGCCGCCGGAAGCTGGCGGACCTGTGAGCGCCCGACGCGATCTGAAGCCGGAAGGATCAGTGTGAGCGCGCCCGCGAAGCAGCGCCGCCTGGTGACGGTCGAGCGGTTGCCGTCGCTCGGCGCCGACCAGGTGTCTGTCCGCCTCGCCCGCCCACGCGTCTCGGCGCGGGTGTCCGCGCGCACGGTCTCGGTCTGCGTCGTGGTCTTCGGGCTCGTCCTGTTCGCCAGTGCGGTCAACGTGTCGGTCGGGGACTTCCCGATCCCGCTGTCCGACGTGTTCCCCGCGATCGTGGGGCAGGGGAACCCCGACAGCGACTTCATCGTGCGGGTGCTGCGGTTGCCTCGGTCGCTGACCGGGATACTGGTCGGCGCGGCCTTCGGGATGTCCGGCGCGATCTTCCAGAGCCTGGCCCGCAACCCCCTCGCCAGCCCGGACATCATCGGGATCGAGGCCGGCGCCGCCTTCGCCGCCGTGCTCGTGATCGTCATCCTGGACCCGAACACCGTCGGCGTGACCGCCGGCGCGCTGATCGGCGCGCTGGCCACGGCGGTGGCGATCTACGTGCTCGCCTACCGGCGGGGGGTCACCGGCTACCGGCTGGTCTTGGTCGGCATCGGGGTGACCGCGGTGTTGAGCGGCCTCACGTCGTACCTGCTGACCCGCGCGAACATCTACGACGCCGCCCGGGCCGTCGCGTGGCTGACCGGTAGCCTCAACGGGCGCGGCTGGGAGCACGTCGGGCCGGTGGGCGCCTCGATGTTGGTGCTGGTCCCCGCGACGCTGCTGCTCGGCCGCCATCTTCGCGGCCTGCAGCTGGGCGACGACGCGGCCCGTGGGCTTGGCGTGCGCATCGAGGTCGCCCGTGGCGGGCTCATCCTCGCCGGCGTCGGGTTGGCCGCGACCGCGGTCGCCTCGGCTGGCCCGGTCGCGTTCGTCGCGCTGATCTCCCCGCAGATCGCTCGCCGGCTGGCCGGCTCGGCCAGCGGTGCGCTTGTGCCCGCGGCGCTGACCGGCGCGCTGGTCACGCTGGCCTCCGACCTCGTCGGCCGGCAGGCCTTCGGCAACGTCGAGCTGCCGGTCGGGGTGATCACCGCGATCGTGGGAGCACCGTACTTCCTGTGGCTGCTCGCTCGCGCGAACCGGGTCGGAAGAGGAGGCTAAACAGTTGAGCCGTCCACAGCTGTCCGCGCAACACCTGCGGCTGGCCTACGACGATCGGCTCGTCGTCGACGACCTGTCCCTGCAGATCCCCACGGGGCGGATCAGCGTGATCGTGGGCGCCAACGCCTGCGGCAAGTCCACGCTGCTCCGCGGCTTGGCGCGCCTGCTCAAGCCGCGTGGCGGGATCGTGTACCTGGACGGCAAGCACATCACCCGGCTGCCCACCCGGGTGGTCGCCACGAGATTGGGGATCCTGCCCCAGTCGCCGGTCGCGCCCGAGGGCCTGACGGTCGCCGATCTGGTAGGGCGCGGCCGCTACCCGCACCAGCGCTGGTTCCGCCAGTGGACGACCGAGGACGAGACCGTCGTCACGGCCGCGCTAGAGGCGACCCGTACGACCGATCTCGCGAACCGGCCGGTCGACGAGCTGTCCGGCGGCCAGCGGCAGCGGGCCTGGATCGCGATGGCGCTGGCCCAAGGCACGCCGATCATGCTGCTCGACGAGCCCACCACCTTCCTCGACATCGCCCACCAGGTCGAGGTCCTCGACCTGCTCGTCGAGCTCAACCAGACCGAGGAGCGCACCATCGTGCTGGTCCTCCACGACCTCAACCACGCCTGCCGCTACGCCCACCACCTCGTCGCCATGGCCGACGGAGCGATCGTCGCCGAGGGCCGCCCCGCCGACGTCGTCACCGAGGAACTGGTCGAGCGCGTGTTCGACCTGGATTGCCGCGTCATCCCCGACCCCGTCGCCGGCACCCCACTCGTCATCCCGGTCAGCGCCCACCATGGCGCCAGCAAGCGCCAGGTCCGCGCCACCGCCCAACCCACCGAGACCAGCTGACCAGACGCCGAGTTTCTTGGACGCTGACCGGGACATATAGTCCAGTAGGCGTCCATAAATCTTCGGGGGATCGGGGGAGGCCCGATGCGTGGCGAGCTGACCGCAGGTGATGCAGCGGCAGTGGGGCCTGCTGTTCCGTGAGCAGCTGCTCCGAGCCGGCGTCACGCCCGCCGCGATCGACAAGCGACTGGCGCGGGGTCAACTGGTCGCCGCCCAGCAGTGCGTGTACCGGATGCCTGGCGGCATGTGGGATCCTCGGCAGGCGGTGCTGGCAGCGGCGATGCGTGCTGGCGGGTACGCGACCGGATGGTCCGCGCTCGGCCTGCATGGTCTGCTCGACCTCGACGGGCGCAGGCCGCCGCGCTGGGCTCATCAGCCTAGAGCGCCTCCCTGAGCGTGCCGTCGAGTTGGGCAAGCACTGGGGGGCGACCGCCATCAGGCACCTGTTCGATCAGGGTTTGCTCGACCAGGATGGTGAGGGCGAGCGGCGGTTGGCCGCGCCCTGGCCGGCGCCGCGCTGTTCCCGCTGTGGGGCGTGGAGGTCGTGCGCGGGACGGTCGTTGATGCCTGCCTGCCCGCAAGCTCACTGATCCCCGAGTTCGACGGCGCTCGATGGCACCTGCCCGGGCGCCGGGGACTGCACGGCGCTCGCCGTGGCAGCCTGGAAGCCGACGGCTGGGCGTTCGAGATCGTGACCTGGGCGGACATTACCCACCGCCCGCTGAGACCGCCCGCCGCATCCGAGCGCTCCGCGACCAGCGCGCGGCCTCCGGCTTGGGTCGCTCTCTAGACTGGCGTCCTTACCGTCACGGGCGGCAGTTTGCCGCACGCTAGGTCCGGGTCGTTGATGGGGTTGACGCTGCCGATGGGGGCGGGCGAGCTCGAGCGTGTTGGTGGCCAGCATCGCGGCGGCGGCCGCGGTCTCGTCGGTGTCGGGCGGCTCAACCGCGGGAGCTGGACCAGGCGGTCCAGAGGGCGGCGTAGGGGCCTTCGGCGGCGGCGAGCTGGTGGTGGGTGCCGACCTCGACCACGCGGCCGGCGCTGAGGACGACGATGCGGTCGGCGGTGGCGGCTTGGGTCAGGCGGTGAGCGATCACCAGCGCGGTGCGGCCGTGCAACGCGCGGGCGGCCGATTGCTCGAGGACCCGCGCGCCCGCGCTGCCGGCCTCGGCGGTGGCCTCGTCGAGGATGGCGATGGGAGGGTCGGCCAGGACCAGGCGGGCGAGGGCGAGCTGCTGGGCTTGGGTGGCGGTCAGCTCGTGCCCGCCGTGCCCCACGACGGTAGCCAGCCCGTCGGGCAACGCCTTGACCCATTCCAACGCGCCGACCCGCTCGAGCGCGCCGTCTAGCTGGGCGTCGGCCGCGCCCGGGCGCGCCAGGCGCAGGTCCTCGGCCAGCGTCCCGGCGAAGACGTGGACCTCTTGGGTGATCAGCGCGACCGTACGCCGGGTCGCGGCCGGTCCTAGCTGGTCCAGGCTCGCGCCTCCCAGGCGGATCTCGCCGGAGGTCGGGTGGTGCACGCCGGCCAGCAGCTTGGCCAGCGTCGTCTTGCCCGCGCCGCTGGTCCCGACCAGCGCGACCCGTTCCCCCGCCGCCAGCGACAGGTCGACGCCCGTGAGCACCTCATGGCCGGGCGCGTAGGCGTGACACAACCCGCTGACCTTGACCGACGCGTCGGCGGGCTCGGCGGGCCGGGCGGGCTCGGGGGGTGCCGGCAGGTCGGCGACGCCGACCAGCCGGGCGAGCGACGCGACCGCCGACTGGACGTCGTCGACCAATCCCAACATCACGTTGAACGGGTCGAACAGCCGTTGGAAGTACAGCGCGGCAGCGGTCGCGTCGCCAACCGTGACCGCGCCGGCGCGCACGAGGAAGAACCCAGCGACCAAGACCGCCGACAGGCCCGCCAGCTCCGCGCGGTTGAGGCGGTGGAAGAACCAGGTTGCCGTCATGGCAGCCCCCAACGAGGTGTCCGCCGCCGCCAGCGAGCGGTCCGCGACCCTTCGCAGGTGGGCGGGGCCAAGCCGGAACGCCCGTACCGTGGCCGCGCCACCGATGCTGTCGAGCAACGCCTGCGCCTGCGCTCCCTTGGCGACCCGCTCGGCGGCGTACATCGGGCCGGTCTTGGGCAAATACCACCGCAGCGCCATGACCTGCAACGGCGCGGCCACCAGCCCCGCCAGCGCGAGCCGGGGGTCGAGCACGCCCAGGCCCACCACCGTGAGCCCGATCACCAGGACCGACGTGACCAGCTCGGGCAGGGCGTCCCGGAAGGCGAAGGAGACGGTCGACACATCGCCTGAGACCCGGGAGAGAAGGTCACCCGTGCCCGCGCGCTCGATGTCATCGGGCGGTACCCGCAACGCCCGGCCCACGACGCGCTCCCGCAGCTCGGCCAGCGACAGCTCGCCCAGGCGGGCCACGAGCACGGTGCCCCAGGCCTGGAGCACGCCGTTCGCTCCCGCCGCCACGAACAGCCCGACGACCGGTCCCGTGACCGCC
>Ga0187893_10004042_pt1 | contig 28575 bp, 24 predicted proteins | sample MA1701074metaG_FD_139574 | JGI IMG/M metagenome (GOLD analysis project Ga0187893, IMG submission 139574) | White microbial mat communities from a basaltic lava cave in the Kipuka Kanohina Cave System on the Island of Hawaii, USA - MA170107-4 metaG ...
CGAAACATTCGCAGCGGGGCTGTTCGTCGAAACCGAGACCGCCTGCGAGGCGGTGGCAGGATCGAATCGATCCCCGGCGACAGTCACATTGCTCGCCGTCACCGTGTAGGTGCCGAACCCGAGCCCGCTGATGGTTTCGGAACCCGTCAGCGTGTGCTGGTAACCACCGCTGCCGGTAACGAGCACTGCGGCAGCACCGCCGCCGGGCAGCCCGCTCACCGAGATGATGAGGGCCCCGGTCTTGGTCCCCCCCCCCCCTCCAGGGGGCTCCGTGCCCGGTTGGCACCCCAGCGCAACGACGAGCGCGATCGGCACTGCCGGTTTCCGGCACAATACCGGTCGACACTGCTGGAACCAGCTGGATGCAAGCGCTCGCATCCGCCTGGTAAGGAGTTGGGCCATCGTACTTTCAGTCCGCGCCGAGGCCGGCGATCGTCAGGGGTAAACGCCTCGACGGGCCGGAAGAGCAGGTCGCGTGCCCGCCCCCTGCGGGCTATTATCAGGCGTTCGAATCCCGCGCCCCGAGGCCCCCATGACCACCCGTCGCTCGTTTCTGGCAGCGTTGGCTGGCTCCACGGCGTCGCTCCCGGTCTTCCGGGAACACGCCATAACGCGGGTTAGGGAAGCCGCCGGGATAGCCGGCGGACGCTCGCCCGAAGGGCTCGCCGACGACGAGGCCTACTGGTCGGAAATCCAGCGCGCCTTCGATGTGGACCGCACCCTCGTCAATCTCAACAACGGAGGGTGTTCCCCCTCACCGTCGCACGTCCTCGAGCAGATGATTCGGGATCTCAAGTTTTCGAACGAGCTTCCGGTCTACAACATGTGGAGCGTGCTCGAGCCCAGGATCGAGAGCGTGCGCCGCGATCTGGCCCGGGACTTCGGGTGCGACCCGGAAGAGATGGCCATCACCCGGAACGCCTCCGAGGCCAATGAGATCATGATCCTGGGCCTCGACCTCAAGCCCGGCGACGAAGTGATCGTGACGAATCAGAACTACGGCCGGATGCTGACCACCTGGGGGCAGCGGGTTCGTCGCGATGGCATCGTGCTCAAGACCATCTCGTTCAAGGTGCCGCCACCGTCACAGGAATACCTGGTCGATCAGTTCCGCGAGGCGCTCTCCCCGCGGACCCGGGTGATCGAGGTCACCCATATGACCAACCTCACCGGCCAGATCATGCCGGTGAAGGAGCTGGTCGAGCTGGCTCGGCCTCGAGGGATCGAGGTCTTCGTCGACGGAGCCCATGCGTACGCCCACTTCCCTTTCAAGCGGGACGACCTGGGCTGCGACTACTACGGCACCAGCCTGCACAAGTGGCTGTTGGCCCCGGTCGGCGCCGGGTTCCTGTATGTGCGCCGCGAAAAGCAGAAAGCGCTCTGGCCACTCATGGCAGCGCCGCCGGACATGGACGAGAACATCCGGAAGTACGAGGAGATCGGCACCCACCCAGCCGCCAATCACAACGCGATTGCCGCCGCGCTCGCGTTCCACCGGGCAATTGGGGCGGATCGGAAGATCGCCCGCCTCCGCTGGCTCCGCGATCGCTGGGCCAAGCGCCTGGCCGCCGAGAGCGACCGGGTGCGCATCCTGACCCCGCTGGATTCACCCTATTCGGGTGCCCTCGGATTCCTCTCGATCCGGGGAATGGACATGCCCAAGCTGAACGGCTGGCTGTTCGAGAAGCACCGCATCGTCAACACCCTCATCCAGCACAAGGAGTTCTCCGGTCTCCGGATCACCCCGAACATCTACACCACAGCCGATGAGGTCGATTTGTTCGCGGAAAAGGTGCTGGAAGCGATCCAGAAGGGCGTGGCCTAGCGGTTCCTCCAGGCCTCCGGCCCGAGCCGCGACAACATCCGGTGATGGGATCGGACCGCCGCCCAGAGCGTCGGATGCTGATGGTAGGGCATCCCGTATCGCGCCGCCACCTCCTCCACGATCGGACTGATCGCAGCGTAGTGCGCGGAGCAGACTTTCGGGAACAGGTGGTGCTCGATCTGGTAGTTGAGCCCGCCGACGTACCAGGATAGCAGCCGGTTCTTCCGGGCGAAATTCGCCGTCGTCGCCATCTCGTGAACCAGCCATGCGTCGCCCATCCGGCCCAGATCGTCGGGCACCGGATACTCCGGGCCTTCCACCACGTGAGCCAGCTGAAAGACCACGCCGAGAATCAGCCCGGCTACCAGGTGCATCACCACGAAGCCGATGGCGAATTGCCACCACGCGACGTCCAGCACGAGGAGCGGGATCACGATCGCCCAGCCGAGGTACAACAGCTTGAAGACCAGCAGATTCACGATCTCGTGCGTGGGATGCTTCTTGTTCTTGTACGGGCCGATGTCGCGCGCGAGGAAATACTTGTAATCCTTGGCAAAGAACCAGAACAGGGTCGAAAGCGAATAGGTCGCGATGCCGTAGACGTGCTGGAACCGATGCACCCTTCGCAGCGGCTGTCCCGGCGATAGCCGGAGCAGCGGGGAAACCGTCAGATCCTCGTCAACCCCGTCGATGTTGGTGTAGGTGTGATGGATAACGTTGTGGGTGATCTTCCACATGTAGCCGTTGGCGCCGAGCAGGTCGAACGTCCGTCCCAACCAGTCGTTGACCCTCGGGTTCGCCGAGTAGGCGCCGTGCAGGGCGTCGTGGGAAATCGCGAAGCCGATCCCCGCCAGCGCGATCCCCATGATCACCGCCAGCCCCAGCATGCCGAGCGGCGGGATCGTGTTGGTCAGCAGGAGACCGTAGGGAACGAAGAACAGCGACAGCAAGAGAACCGTCTTCACCACCATGCCGGGCGTGGCGTGTCGGCTCTTGCCCGATCCTTCGAAGTGGGCCGCGATCCGCTCTTTCACCTCCGCCGCAAAGCCGGAGACGTCCCGTCTAGGGAAAGTGATGCTGGGTGCGCTCAACCTGGTACCGAGTTGATGAAAAGGATGCCGCGGGACGGCATTCGGCCCCGTGCCGAACCTCTCAACATCGCTCCAATCGCCCGCAAGAACAAGGCCTCAATCACCTACATCACCTTCACCTGCTGCATCATACCGAGCATGAGATGGGGCTTCCGCTCCGGGCTCGTGATGTCCGGGATGAAGCACACGAACCCATAGTCGCCCGCAACCAGGTCAACCGTCACGGTGTTCGATTGCCCCGGCCCGAGGATGGCAACCCCGTGCATCGGAGTCGCCGGAGGCGGCCCCTCCGGATGCTCGGCCCACCGGGCGAAATCCGCTATGCCTTTTCCCGGTTCGAGTTTCACGAACACGAGCTCGTGTGACTGGCTCCCGGTGTTCTCGACCCGAATGACCTGCCGGCCGGCTCGGAGCTCCGGAGCGGTGGTGAACGCGAAGTCACTCAGCTTCACCGTGACGTCCGGAGAAGGAGCAGTCGCGGTACTGGCCGTTCCGGTGACGACGAATTCCTTGGCCATCCCCTTGGCGATGTGAGGCTGACCGTCGGGGGAGGGAATCACACAGATCGCCACGTACCGCCCCGGCGCCAGGTCGACGATGGCCTCCGCGGCGCCGCCAGGAGCCGCTGGATTAGGGCCGCCAAGAAACAGCACCCCGTCCGGGATCGGCCCGGCGGGATTCATCTGCTGGAACTGCGCCATCGTCATCCCCTCAGCCAGCTTGATCAGCGAGAGGTGATGCATTTCCTGCCCGTGATTCATCAGCCGGAAGCTGGTCACCCCCGCGGTAAGCGTGTCGGGCATCTGAAACCCGAAATCGCTGGCCATCACCATCACGGATGGGATGACCGCCGGCGGAGCAGCCTCATCATTGCCACCACAGCCGCTCGTCAGGAAACCAGCGCCAGCCAGGACGGAGAGGCCCAGTGCGGGGAATCGGGACATCGCCAACGCCTCCAAAAAGAGGATGCTATGTTACAATATGAAACTGGATCGCGTCGAGCAACCCAGGCAAGGGCAGTCAAAATGCGGGGACGGAAAGCCTGGCGCTAGTATCCTTCCTCCCATGACCCGTCCGTTCTTCGGGGCTGCTCTCCTGGCCCTGTTCGCCTGTAGCAGCGAGACCCGTCAGGCCGCCGTCGAGTCGTTCCGGCGAGCGGTGAACCCGGCCGAACTCCCCGCGGATACCACTCCCGAGCTACTCGACTACGCCGCAGACCTCCAGGTGGACCTTAGCGAGATGGCCAAGCTTCCGGCCGGAGTGCTTTACCGGGACGTACGGCCCGGAGATGGTCCTGACGTAGTCCTGGGAGATTCGGTGGAAATCGGTTTCCTGGGCTGGCTTCCCAACGGTGTGCTCGCGGATAGCGGTGGGGCGGTGTTCAGGGTCGGCACCGGAGCGGTTCTGGTCGGAATCGATGCGGCGCTTCCCGGAATGAAGGTCGGAGGCCTAAGAAAGCTCGTGCTTTCGCCCGGGTTAGCCTTCGGCCCTGACGGAAATGCCGGGATTCCGCCGGGTGCCGTCCTGGTCTACGACGTCGAGCTGCGCGCCAGGTTCCCGGCGCCCTAACCGCGTCGGCGGAAGCCCCCTCCCGCACCGCCTCCTTTACCTCGTTCCTTGGCACGCTTCTCCGCCTGGTCGGCGGCATGGCGGAGCATTTTCTCGGGACTGATAGGAGCCGCGCCGCCACCAGGACGAGGATTCCCCATCCTCAGAACGACCTGCCCCTCTTCGAAGGCTATGGTGACGGGCCGCCCACCCTTGATTTCATAGGCGCCGAGCACTTCTTCTCCAACCGTTGCCCCGGGCTTCACGCGCTCCCGCAACGCATCCCGGCTCGGCAGGCCCTCGAGGGAGATGAATCGGGCACCGGTCGCCGACTGGAGGCGGACGAGCACCGCAAAGCGCGCTCCGGCGAGCGAGCGAATCGAGCGCAGCTCCTGCCCTCCGGCGAGCTGCTTCGCCCACCGAATCGCATCCTGCTCCTGAGGAGTGGCGGACGGTGTAGTTCCAGCGGCGGCCGCGGGAGATTTCTCGCCCTTCCCGGTCCGTTCGGCCTGGGCTTGGCGCAGCCGCCGCAGGTATTCGGGTACGTCATTCATGGGAAACCCAATATACGCTCACGTCCCATCCTCCCGTCCTCCCGTCTTCCCGTCTTCCGCTACCGCACGATGTGCAGCTTCGCCTGGCGCCCCACGACCCAACGCGGCTTCCCGTCACTCCCCATGAAGAAGTCTTCTTCCATGGCCATGCGAACGGCTTGTCCTCCCCACTCGGGCACCGGCGTGGTCACCTGCAGCTCGCTGGAGAACCACATGTTGGAGATGACGCGATGATCCCCACGCCCGGGAACCCCTTCCTGATAGTCCCAGAGACCGATCAGCGGACCCGCTCCGTGGCCGTGCATGCCGATGGGATGCGTGTACACCGTTCCATCGAGTTTTTCCGCGCGCATTTTGGCGAGCGAAGCGGCGAGCACCTCATTGCCGCTCCGTCCTGGCCGGATTTCCTCGAAGAGGATGTCCTGTAACCGATTGGCGTTGCCGAGGGCCTGGCGAAGACCTGCCGGTGCGTCGTTTTCCCCGGGAAGGAGGACGTAGGCATTGTGCTGGGTATCGGTGTTGAGCCGCAGCGCGGTAATGCCGACGTCGCAATGCAGGACATCACCCCGCTGGATGATCGGGTCGTCGCCCAACGAGGCTGCGGTCGCTCCTCGGCGCTGGACCTCGATCGACGGTTGGAACCAGGTGTCGAGTCCCAAATCGTTCAAGCGTTGCCGCCACCACCACACCAGCTCGCTGGTACGGGTCACACCGGGCATGATCGTGCGACTCGAGAACATCTCCTCGATCATGTCCCATACCAGTCTGCTGAGTTTCCCGTAAAAGACTTCTTCGTCCGCCAACCGCGTGGCGATGAAGTCCACCGCCAGGCCTTCGGCCGGCCGGAACCGGCTGGTCCATTCCGGGCCAAGCGCCTCGCGCATTCCGTCGTATTCTCCGGACGAAAGCCCGTCGGCGAAGGCAAACGTCCGGGACGTATTGATCGCAATGACCTTGGGATTTCGTTCCGCAATCACCCGCTTCAGCACCTGCCATTGCTCGTCTCCCCACAGCTCGGCCTGCCGGCCTCCGACTCCTGCCGGGCCCGGAATGGGCTTGGTACTGCGGACCGCCTCGAAGACACCCCCTTGCGAAGATCCTCCCAAAGCCAGCCGCTCAACTCCGCCCCGGGCGCCGCGATCGAAGAAGACGTAGATCGTCCGCCGGCGTGCAGCGAATGTGGTGGGCGACACCAGCGAGGTGAACACCGGATCCTCGACGTACTCCCGCATGGGCACAACCCACATGTCCACGCTGTACTTGCGCAGCAACGCGGGGAGAATGCTGTCCATCCGTTGCCGGAGCCAGCGCTGCTGCAGCTCGGCTTGTTCCCGGAGGGTCCCGAAGGGACGTTGTTGGGCGCTCGACGGGACGGCCGGCGCGAGCACCAGGAGAGCAGGAATGAGGTATCGGCGCATAGGGGACAAACAATGCCCCGCCGATTGCTCGCTTGCAAGACCACGGGGAACGGGCCACACTTCCGGCCAATGAAACCCTCCGGAATTCGAGACCCCCGAATGACCCTGCGACGAAGCCTCCCTCTGGTACTGGTCGCTGCGGGGGGGGTTGCCCTGATGGGTGCCACGGGATCCGATGCCGCGATACCGGTGATCCTCGCCCTGACGATCATCCTGATCACCGCGAAGCTCGGCGGCGACCTCGCTTCCCGGATCGATCAGCCCCCGGTTCTGGGTGAGCTGATCGTTGGAGTGTTGCTGGGGAACGCAGCCCTGGTGGGAATCCCCTGGTTCGAGTTCATCCGGACTGAGCCTGTGGTGGAGGTCCTGTCGACGCTCGGCGTCCTGATTCTGCTGTTCGAAGTCGGCCTCGAATCCACCGTGCGGGACATGATGAAGGTAGGCCTGGCCTCACTCCTGGTCGCGCTGCTCGGAGTGGTCACCCCGTTCGCGCTGGGCTGGGGAGTCGGGGCGCTCCTGCTCCCGGATCACAGCGCGTACGTGCATGCGTTCCTGGGCGCCACGCTGACGGCGACCAGCGTCGGGATCACCGCCAGGGTGCTCCAGGATCTGGGCCGCTCCAAATCCTCCGAGGCCAAGATCATCCTTGGAGCAGCAGTGATCGATGACGTCCTCGGGCTCATCATTCTGGCAGTGGTCGGGGGAGTCATAACGGCGGCCAACGCGGGTCAGGCCTTTTCCCCGGCCCAGGTGGGGGCAGTCCTGGGTAAGGCGGCGGTATTCCTGTTCGGCGCACTGGCGATCGGGGTGAACCTCACCCCACGCCTGTTCGGGCTGGCCTCGCGGCTCCGCGGCCGGGGTGTGCTGGTGGCCCTGTCGCTTGGATTCTGCTTCCTGCTGTCGTACCTCGCATCGCTGGTCGGCCTCGCCCCGATCGTGGGCGCCTATGCCGCCGGTCTCGTCCTCGAGGAGACCCGGGTGAAGGATCCTGATCGGCTGCGTCCCCAGACGCTGGAGGAACTGCTCCACCCGATCTCGAGTTTCATGGTTCCCATCTTCTTCGTCCTGATGGGCATGCGAGTGGAGCTGCAGGTGTTCACCGAGCCCGGGGTGCTGACCCTGGCCGCGGTGCTCACCCTGGCCGCCATTCTCGGCAAGCAGGCCTGCTCGCTGGGGGTCTGGGATCCCAAGCTCGACCGCCTGAGTATCGGGATCGGGATGGTCCCTCGTGGCGAAGTCGGGCTCATCTTCGCCCAAGTCGGCCTCAGCCTCGTCGTCCTCGGGGAGCGGGTGGTGGACCAGGCCACCTTCTCCGCGGTCGTCATCATGGTGATCGTGACGACGCTGATCACTCCTCCGGCTCTCAAATGGAGCCTGGGGCGAAAACGGCGCAATCCTAGCTCTTTGGAATCTCCTTGGCCGGGTCAATGAACGGCTTCGGAACCACTGTCGCGGCCCGGGAGCCCGCCCCCGGGATCTCCACGGTCAGGGAGGTGCCGTTCGTCGCGGCGGCGATCGGTACCATGGCGTAGCCGATGTTCTTCTTGAGCCGGGGGGACCAGATCGCCGAGGTCACCGTGCCAACGAGTTTTCCGTTCTGGAGCACCGGCCACTTGGTCTCGTTGAACTCGATCCGGTCACCGGAGATCTCCACCCCCACGAGCTTGCGGGTTATGCCTTCAGTCTTGATCCGCGCGAGCGCCGCTTTGCCGATGTAGTCGGCGGTCTTTTTCTGGTCGATCAGCCACTCCAGCCCCGCCTCGTACATGTTGTCCTCGAGGGTCATGTCGGCGCCCCAATTCAGGATGCCTCCTTCGATGCGACGGATGTCGGACGGACCGGTGGGACGGATGTTGTGCGCCTTGCCGGCGGTCATGATGCGCTCCCAGAGGTCGTTGCCGCGGCTGCCATCGCGCAGGTAGATCTCGTAGCCCACTTCCGCCGACCACCCGGTCCGGGTGACCACAACCGGGATCCCGTCGAGCGAGGTCTCCAGAAACCAGTAGTACTTGAGCGCGAGCACCGGGTCGCCGAAGAGCGATCCCACGACTTCCTTGGCCTTCGGGCCCTGGACCTGGAGCGGAGAAACGTCCGGCTCGGTGATGGTCACTCGCAGGCCGGACTTCCGGGCGACCCCCTGGGCCCAGAGCAGAACGTCGCTGTCGGCCAGCGCGAGCCAGAAGTGGTTGTCGCCGAGGCGCAGCAAAACGGGGTCGTTGATCACGCCGCCGTCTTCAGCCGTGATGGCCACGTACTTGCCCTGGCCCACCGCGCAGCGCGAGAGATCACGGGGGGTGAGGAGGTCGGTGAATGCGAAGGCGTCGGGTCCGGTGATTTCCACCTGCCGCTCGACCGAGACGTCCCACAGCGTCACGTGGTTCACCAGGTGCCAGTACTCCTCTTCGAGGTCGGCGTACCGGATCGGGAACAGCGTGTGGTTGTAGACGGTGTACGCCTTCGCACCGTACCGCTGGGTGGACTCGAAGAACGGCGTCCGGCGCAAGCGCGCCCCACGCTGCACCAGACTCATATCGAAAGGCATTGGGTGTGGCCTCACCGAAGTTTGAGGAATGATCGTGTTGGGGTGCTGCGGGACTATCCCTTGACCGCCGCCCTGGCAGCGAGCCAACCCGGAGCTCCTGGAATGCCCGGCCCCGGATGTGATCCCGAGCCGCAAAGATAGAGTCCCATGATCGGCGTTGCATAGCGTGCCAGCGCTGGGACCGGGCGCATGAACAGGATCTGGTCGAGGGTCATCTCTCCGTGGCTCGGCGCCCCGTCGGTGATGCCGTAGCGCGCCTCGAGATCGGCTGGGGTCAGCACTTCCTGCCCGATGATCTGCTCCCCGAAGCCGGGGACGGCCTGCTCGATCGCCTGGGCCACCCGCTCGCCCAGCTCGGTGCGACGGTTCGAGTCCCATTCTCCGCTCCGGAGGCGCCGGGGTGTCCACTGCGCTTCCGCAACCACCACGTGCCTGCCCGGCGGTGCGAAGCCGGCCCACCGCAGCGACGGAACCCGGAGCATCACACAGGGTGAATCGGAGGCTGCCCCGTATTTGGCAGCATCGGCGCCGCGCTCCAGCGCCTCGAGCGTGGGCGCAAGGCTCAAGGCCCCGGTCCGTGATCGCAGCGGTTCGGGGAGTCCCCCCATCGCGTAGGAAATCACCGTGGTGGATCCCCGCAGCTTGATGTTGCGAACGGCCAGCAGCAGTTCCGGGTCGAGCCACACCGGGTCGACGAGATCGCGGATCGTCTGGACCGGGTCGGCGCTGGAAAGCACCAGCCCGGCCGGGATCGGTTCCCCGTTCTCGAGGCGCACACCGGTCACCCGATCGTTGCTCACCATGATTTCGGCGACCCGGACTCCGGGCCGGACCTCGACCCCAAGCCCGCGACCCCGCTGCAATAGCACCTCGGCGAGTGAGTCCGGTCCGGCTGCCCAGTAAGCACTCCCGCCTCGACCCATCGCGCCTTCTCCCGGCGCGGTTCCGACCAGATGATGCAGCAGCACGAACGCAGTCCCGCCCGAACGCGGGCCCTGGCGAATTCCCGAGACCCCCACTGCGCCGACCGCGGCCTTGAGGGCATCGCTCTCGAACCAATCATCGAGCAGCTCCTGCACCGCCATCGGTACCGTGCGCAGCAGCTCGACCATGTCGGTCTTGCCGAGGCGGCGAAGCTGCCCGGCCAACCGAAGGAGCGGGAGCAGCTCGCCCACCCGGGTTTCTTCGACATCGGGCGGAGACAGTTGATACATCGCGCCAAGGAACCCCGCCAGTTTCTGGAGCCGCTGACAGAACCCGGCCCACTTCCCCGCGTCGCGGTGCGAATACCGCCGAATGGCTTGCGCGGCCACCTCCGGATTGCGATGCAGCTCGAGCCACTGTCCGTCGCCGTCCCACACCGTGATGGGACACGCGGGATGAACGAGGGCCGGAGCCTCGACGCCGAGGGCCCGCACGACTGCCGGGGAGAGCCAACCGGCATCGAGTCCGAGCGGGGCGGTGCGAAACCCGGGAGCGAACTCGTGGGCGGCGGCCTGACCAGCGGTGGTACTCCCCCTTTCCAGCACGTGGACTCGCCGGCCTGATTGCGCCAGCATGACCGCCGCGGCGAGTCCGTTGACTCCCGCGCCGATGACGACCGCGTTGCCGGCGGGGTTACCCACGCAGGATCTCCAACGCGGCGAGTCGCCCCGACGCCCCCATGATTCCGCCCCCGGGGTGGGTCCCGGCACCGCACTGCCAGTATCCCACGATCGGGGTTCGATACTTCGACCAGGCCGGGGCCGGGCGCAGGAAGAAGAGCTGGTGCAGCGCCAGCTCGCCCTGAAAGATGTTCCCCTCGGACAGCCCCGTAATCCGCTCGATATCGGCGGGCGTGATGACCTGCCGTCCGATGATGGCCCGCCGGAGATTCGGGGCGTAGCGGGTTAGGGTATCCACCACCGCGTCCCCGAACGCCTCCCGTTTCGCATCGCTCCACCCGCCGGTCAGATGATAGGGAGCGTACTGCACGAACGCGCTGAGCACATGTTGCCCCGGCGGAGCCATGCCGGGATCGATCATCGAGGGAATCACCACGTCCATGTAGGGCTGCCGGGAAAACTCGCCGTATTTGGCGTCGTCGTAGGCCCGTTCGAGATAGTCCAGTCCCGGGCTGATCGAAAAGGCGCCGCGGAGATGGGGGCCGGGACCGGGCAGACAGCTCCACTGCGGAAGTTCGGACAGCGCGAGGTTCACCTTCCCGGAAGACCCGCGAAACTTGTACCGGCGGATCGCGGCGGTCACGTCTTCGGGCAGGTGTCCCGGTTCAACCAGCTCGAGGAAAGTGCGGCGCGGGTCCAGTCCGCTCACCACCACGCGGGCGGAAATCTCCTCCCCGCTGTCCAGCACCACACCCGTCGCGCGCCCGTTCCGGACCAGGACCTGCGAGACCGCGGCACGGGTCCGGATCGTGGCTCCGGCCGCGCGCGCCGCGCTCGCGATCGCTTCGCTGATCGCGCCGGTGCCGCCCTTCTGAAAACCCCAGGCCCGGAATGCGCCGTCGATCTCGCCCATGTAATGATGGAGCAGCACGTAGGCCGACCCCGGTGATCGCGGACCCAGGAACGTGCCGATGATGCCGCTGGCTGCCTTGGTCGCCTTGAGGGGGTCGAGCTCGAACCATTCGTCCAGGTAGTCCGCCGACGCCATCGTCATCAGCTTGTAGAGCGCGTGAAACCGTTCCGCCCCCAGCGACCGGAAGTGGCCGGCGAACCGGAGCATCCCCTTGAGATCGGAAGGCGCCAGCGAGGTGGGATCGGGAGGGACCATGCCGAGGATCGGCTTGACCGCCATCGCCATGTGCTGCATCAGTCGCCCGAAGAGCGGCGCGGCTTCGGCGTCGCGCGGGGAATGGCGGGCCAGCTCCCGCCGGCTCTGATCCGGATCGCTCCAGAGCCCCAGGTGGTCGCCGTTGTCCAGCGGGACGATGGTGCTTTCGAGCGGGAGGATCTGCAGCCCGTGCCTCGGCAGGTCGAGGTCCCGGATGATCTCGGGACGGAGCAGGCTCACCACGTAGGAAAAAACCGAAAACTTGAATCCGGGGAAGATTTCCTCCGTCACCGCCGCGCCGCCCACCAAGGGACGCCGCTCCAGCACGAGCACCTGCTTTCCCGCTCGTGCCAAATAGGCAGCGGTGACCAGGGCGTTGTGCCCGGCGCCGATGAGAACGCAATCGTGGGGAGGGGCGGCCATGGCTCCTGGCTACTCGCGTTTCCGTTGGAGCTCGAGAAACGGCAGCTGGACCACGCTCGCCGTGGCGCGCAGCCGCCGGTGTTCGACGGTAACCTCGAGCTCGACGCGAGTCCCCGGCGTGGCATGACCAGCCTGGAGATGGGCCAGCGCGAGGTATTGCTTGAGCAAGGGCGACCAGCACCCGCTGGTGGCGTAGCCGATCTGCGGGTCACCGGTGTTGGCAAAGCCGGTCCGGTACACCGGGGCGCTGGCGCGCCAGGCCACGGCGGGAAGCTGGGGAGGAAGGCCGACCATCCGGTACAGCGTCTCCAGCGAGTCCCAATCGGCACGGAGCCCCACGAATCGCCAGGCCGGACCGCGCTCGCGCTCGGCGCGGTGGGCGCGCCTTCCGTTGTACGGCCCTTTGTCCCGGCTCACGGTCCAGTCGAGCGAGAGCTCGAAGGGTGACGATTCCTGGGCGGGAATTGCCGCCCGATGGGCCGAGTGGTAATCCACATCGAGCATGACGAGACCCGCTTCGATGCGCGCGAGATCGAGCGCCCAGATTCCCGCCGGGGTGATCCCGAACGGCGTCCCCGCCCGCAGCAAGGCATCCCAGAGGGCGACCGCGTGCCCGGCGTCAACCCACAGCTCGTACCCCAGATCACCGGTGTATCCGGTGCGCGAAATCGTCACCGGGATCCCCTGAATGCGCCGCTCGGCCAGCCGGAAGTACTTGAGGCCCGAGAGATCGTCCTCAGTGGCCCGCTCCAGAATCGCCCGTGACAACGGGCCCTGGAGGGCCAGCGCCGCGGTCCGCTCGGATACATCGTCGATCGTAACCCGCATTCCTGGACCGTTGAGCTCCAGCCAGCGCAGGTTCGGCTCGGCGCTGGTGACCCGGTACCGCGTGTCGCCCAGCCGGCTCACCGTGCCGTCGTCGATCACCTTGCCGTGAGCGTCGCACCACGGGGTGTACATGACCTGGCCCACCTGGCAGCGGCTCAGGTCACGGGTCACCATCCGGTCGAGGAGCCGGGCGGCGTCGGGGCCGGAAACGAGGTACTTGTACAAGGGAGAGATGTCGATCAGCGCCGCGCTGCTGCGAATGGCGGCGTATTCGGGCTCCGGCAGCAACTCGTACGCGCTCGCGACGGCATAACCCGCCCACCGGCGCCAGGCCTGCCCCCGGACCAGGGGTGCGGTCCGGGCGTGAAACGGTGTCGACTTGAGCATGAGAAACTATCGGCGATCGGCTATCGGCTATGGGTATCGGCTATCGGCTATCGGGTTCCCGCCGACTGATAGCCGATAGCTGATAGCCGCTGTGTCAGAACGTGTACGACAGCTTCGTCATCGCCACCGTTCCCAGCACCGGAACGCCCGGAAACGTCGAATACCGCTTGTTGGCGACGTTCTGGACATTGACCGACAGAATCATGTTCCGGTTCCCGAACGGAGGCCGCCACGTCGCCTGCACATCGAACAACCCATAGGAATCGATCGGCTGGAGCTTGGTCGGATCCGCCGGATCGGGAGCGGTCACGAACACCCCGGAGTTGGCCGGGAAGCCTTTCACTCCGCGGAACCGGGCCTCCGCACTCCAGCCGCGTGGATCGTCCCGCCACATGATCGTCACGGATCCTTTGCTGGGTGAAGCATTCAGATACAGATCGGTCGGGAACCCGTTCTCCGCGGTCCGCGGGATGTAGTCCTTGTTGACCCACGAATACGTTCCCGATGCGGAGAAGTGGTTGTTGATCACGTAGTCCACTGCGAAATCGGCGCCGTACAGGTCAATCGCACCAGGAAAGCCGCGATAGGTGAGGAAGATGTCGGATCGCTCGGTCAGCGAGCTGTTGGTCGGCACCACGGTGCCGAGCGGTACCCCGGTCGTCTGGAGCGTCGGCGCGGCCGACAAGCCGGCCATCCCCGTCCCTACCTGGGTTGCCGCGGCGGCGGCGTTCGGAACCTGTGCTGCCGTAAACAATCCGGTCAGATACTGAATCGTCGTCGTCCGGTCCAGGAACACGGTCGGCGACTCGACCTGCAGCGGCCCGACGAAATCGTTCTTGTGCTCCCACCAACCGTCCGCCGAGAGCTGCAGCTTGTTGGCCAGAAGGCCCTTGTACCCCACCTCCACCACCTGGTTCACGGTCGGCTTCAGGGGGTCGATGTCCACCACATCCCCGGGGGTGATGTCGATGAACTGGCGGGTCGAGGTGTTCACCCGCCGGAGTTGGGTGCCAACCTGCGTGGTGGGAGGGTTGGCAGCCATCAAGTTGGCCAGGGCGTTCCCCTGCGCGCCGAACTGGGCCACCATCCCGGCCCGAACCCCTTCGACTGCCGCCGTCCAGAGCAGGACCGAGTTCGCAGGGAGCACGCCGGCGGCTTCGTTGAACGGAGTCCGCATACAGAGATTGTCGATTCCCCCAGCGCATCCGCCATCAACCCGGAAATGGAAGCCCCCTTTGGGGACTCCAACCAGGCGGACGTTGTAGCCGATCGTGGCGTTCAGGGGAAGCCTGGCCACCTGGAAATCGAGGAAGAGATTGTTGTTCGACGGAGTCGAGAAGGCTCGATTGTAGGTCGCGCGGAGCGCATGACCGTCTCGGGGCTTGAACACCACACCTGCCCGCGGAGAAAAGACCGCCTTGTCCAGGCGGTTGTGTTTGTCCACCCGGATTGCTCCCACCAGGTCGATCTTCGGGCTAAGCCGATAGATGGAGTGGAGGTAGCCGCCGTATTCGTTGATCGTGTCGTCGTTCTCGTTGGATCCATTGATCGTCCCGCCGGTTCGCGCGTCGGTCTTGAAGTAATCGGCCCCGTACAGCACGGTCGCCTTGTTGTCGAACAGGTCGAACCCGTGCTGGAATTGCGCCGACCAAACCCGGGAGAGGTCGAGCAGCGGGGTCCCTTCCCGGAGCAGGAACGCCCGTGCCCTGGGAACGGCGTGACTGCTGTCGAGCCCTGCCCCGCTGAAGTTCCCGAATCCCTGAATGAAGAACCGTTTCCAGCGCGCCCTGATCTGAGCCGAGGTGTAGGTCCAGCCTCGGGCCTGGGCCGCGCCGGCGCCGGTGTACTCGAGCAGATTCACCGCGTTGCTCATGCCGACATCGGCGATGATTTCCGTTTCGGCATCGGGCCGGACGTCCACTCGCGCATTCCCTACCCACTGCTCGACGTTGAAGTCCCGGCACCCGGTCACCGTGTTGCAGACCCCCTGCCGAATCCCCAGCTCCGGGTGCGTGACGTCGAGATTGGTGGGCTCGACCGGGTCCCGCATCTTGAAGTCCTTGCTCTTCAGGTAGCTCCCGGAAAGCTTGAAGGCCACCTTGGTGCCGAGGCGGGCGGCGTACCGGCCGGTCGCGCGAAAGATTCCTTCGGCCCTGCCGGTGTAGGTCGTATCGCCAACCGCGAAGCGGGAGCCCGCCCGGAACCCGCTCTCCAGGCTGAGCGTTCCTCCGGTGGAGTTGAACGGCGAACGGGTGAGGATGTTCAGTACTCCGTTGGAAGCATTCGGTCCATACAGCGCGGCCCCCGGCCCCAGCACGAACTCCACCGTCTCGATGTCGTCGGGAGTAAAGGGGAAGAAGGTCGGCACGTTGATTCGCAACGATGGAACCGCGGCGTAGCGGTTGTCGATGAGCATCAACAGGGCGCCGGAAAAGATGTTGTTGAAGCCCCGGCCCACAACGTTCGAATGGACCAATCCCCCTTGAATGATGTCCACCCCGGGAATTGTCTTGAGATGGTCCGTAACGGTGAGAGCGGGCCGCTCTTCGACTTCCGTGCGCGACACCGCAAACACTGACGCCGGCGCGTCGGTCTTCTTTTCCGGTTCCCTGGACACCGTGGAGACCTCGACGTCCGCGAGCCGCATCGCCACCAGCCCCAGCGCCGCGTCGATCGTGGCCGTCTGCCCGGCCTGGATCGAGACCCCGGTGGCGTCATGAGGGCCGAAGCCGACGGCCGCGATCCGGACCGAATAGGTCCCGGGGGTCACGTCGGTCAAGCGATAGGTCCCGTCCGCGCGGGTATTCCCGGTGGCAATGGCGGCCCCATTGGGAAGCAGGACCCGAATGACCGCACGGTCGAGGGGCTTGTTGTCCTCGGCGTTCGTCACCCGGCCCGAGAGACTCCCGGTCTGGGCGGCGGCGGCGGCGACGGCGGTCACTGCCAGGGTCAGAGCCAGTCCCAACGACTTGGGCAACGAGGACATGGACACCTCGGGTGCGGGGGGGGGGAGGGGGGGCGAAACCGGTCTGGTTTTGCTTTGGGGCGCTAATATACGGCCTGCCTGCCGTTCCGGGAGGCCCCGGTGTGCAACCCGGCGGGGAATGGGACGTCTTATGGTCCGTCAGCAAGGATCCAGGGTGTTTCGTGTGCGAGGGTTCCCGGCGCAAGCAGGCGTCGTGTGCGGACTCGCGTCCTCTAACGATCGGAGCATTATGAAAACCCGTTTGGCAGTACCCACGTTGCTCGCGCTTGCCGCGTGCGCCCGGGGGCCGGAAGTGGCTCAGCGAATCCCGTCCGACTCCTCACAGTATTTCCGTACCCAGGTCCAGGAGCTGGTCGCCGTCGGGGCGGCCAAAGACAGCCTGGTCCGCGACCTCGCGGAAACCACCAAGCTGTTGTCCGACATCAACACCGAAATCCTCAAGGTCTCCACCGCAGCCAAGCCGGTCGAGCCGGTGGTTGGTGGAGAGGGGATGACGACGAACGACCGCCAGATGGTGCTCAAGCGGGTCACGGATCTCACCGCCCGGCTCAAGGCCAACGAGACCCGGCTCGCCTCGAGCCAGCGTCGGCTCCGCGCTCTCACCCAGGAGTCCGACAGCCTCAAAGGGAACCTGACCCAGCTCCAGGCGACGATCGACGGCCTCCAGGCAACCCTCGAGTCCCAGAAGAACACGATTGCGACCCTCGAGGCCGACCTGATGGGCAGCCGGCAGCAAGTCGCCAGCCTGACGGAAGAAAAGACCCAGCTCACCGACACGGTTTCCGCGATGACCAATCGTGAGAACATGGTGTACTACGTTGTCGGGACCCGCAAAGAGCTCAAGGATCGCGGGATCATCAAGGAGCAGGGTGGCACCCGTTTCCTGATCTTCACCCGCTCCGGCGAAGTCCTGAAGCCGGTTGACCACCTCGAACCCGCTGACTTCACGCCGGCCGATCGCCGGACTCTGACCCAGATTGCGCTGCCGAATCCGGACAAGGAGTATGAGCTCGTCACGGACCAGAACATCACCGCGAGCAACATCACTGCCGAGTCCAAGCGCCGGGTGAAAGGCTCGCTCCAGATCAATGATCCGGTGCGCTTCTGGACCCAGTCGAAGTTCCTGATTCTGGTCGAGCGGTAAGCCCGGTCGAAGGGTGAGGATGAGAAAGAAGTAGCGACACCAGGATCCAGCTGAACGGCGGGTCGGTTCCAACCGGCCCGCCGGTTTTTTTCTGTCCCCCTATCCCACTATCCCACTATCCCACTGCTATTATCCGTAATGCTCTCCTTCCTGGCTTTCGTCGCCTTCTCGGCCCAGCAGGACACCACGCTCGAGCGCGCCATTCTCCAGCAGCTGATCGAGATCAACACCAGTGATTCCGCCGGCCACACCGGCCTGGCGGCAAGGGCGATGGCCGAACGCCTGATCGCAGCGGGTTATCCTGCGTCCGACGTCCAGGTGCTGGGGTTCAGCCCTCGCTATCAGAACCTGGTCGCGCGGTTGCGCGGCCGGGTGGGGGGCGGGGGCGGGGGCGGGGGCGGGAGAAGGCCGATCCTCCTGATGGCGCATCTCGACGTCGTGGACGCCCGGAGGGAGGACTGGTCTACCGATCCGTATCGCTTCGTGCCATCCGGCGGGTTCTACTACGGCAGAGGCACCAGCGACAACAAGGCGGGTGCAGCGATGCTGGTCGCCAATCTGATCCGGCTGCGGACCGAGGGCTTCGTGCCCGATCGCGACCTGATCGTCGTGCTGACCGCGGACGAGGAAACCAGCGGCCGCAGCATCCAGTGGCTGCTGGAGGAGCATCGCGGTCTGGTGGATGCGGAGTTCGCCCTGAACACCGACGGCGGCGGGGGGGACTACCGCGACGGGAAACCGCTCCGCTTCAATGTTCAGGCGGCGGAAAAGGTTTATCTGAGCTTCACCCTCGAGGTTCGCAACCGGGGCGGGCACAGCTCGAGGCCGGTTCCGGACAACGCCATCAATCGCCTCGCCCGGGCGCTGGCCAGGATCGCCGACTATCGATTCCCGGTTGAGCTCAACGAAGTCACCCGGGCCTTCTTTGAGCGCGGCGCCGGCGCGGAGCTCCCCGCGGTGGCGGCGGACATGCGCCTGGTGGCCCGGACCACAGACCCGGTAGCCGCCCGCCGGCTTTCCGCCTCGTCACCCTATTACAACGCGTTGCTTCGGACCACCTGCGTCGCGACCCGTTTGTTCGGCGGGCATGCCGACAATGCCCTGCCCCAGCTCGCCCGGGCCACGGTGAATTGCCGGATCCTGCCCGGCGAGCCGCCCGACACCGTTCTCGCGCTCTTGCAGCGGGCGGCCGCCGACACCGCGGTCCACATCGCACCGGTCGGATCGGCTCACCCCAGTCCTCCCTCGCCGCTGCGCCGGGAGATCATGGGACCGGTCGAGGAGCTCGCGGCCCGCTACTGGCCTCGGGTGCCGGTGGTGCCCGAGATGTCCACCGGCGCCACGGACGGGGCCTACACCCGGAACGCCGGGATTCCGACCTACGGGGTATCGGCGATCTTCGAGGACATGAACGATGCTCGGGCCCATGGCCGCGACGAGCGGGTGGGCGTCCGGGAGTTCCACCAGGCCTCGGAATACTGGTACCAGCTGGTCAAGCGGCTGGCCACTCCGCTGGCGCCCTGAAGGAGCCACCATGCCGCTCCCCCCAGATGACGATCGAACCCGCGACATAACCCGCAGCATAACCCGCCGAGGATTTCTCGCCGCGACCGCGGCGGCGGGGGTCGGCGCTCAAGCGGCATGGGCCGGAGAGGCGCAGAGCCAGGGTGCTTCCCTGCTCTTCCGGGCGCCGCCTCTGGCGACGGTCCGCATCGGGTACGTGGGGCTTGGCGGCATGGGCAGTGTGCACCTGGAGAATCTGCTCACCCTCGAGGGGGTGGAGATCACCGCGTTGTGCGACATCATTCCGGAGAAAGTCGCGCGCTGGAAGGAGAAGGTCCGTGCCGCCGGCCGGCCGGAGCCAGCGGGTTATGATCGCGGGCCCAGGGACTTCGAGCGCCTCTGCGCCGAACAGGACCTGGACCTCGTCTACAACGCCACGCCCTGGGAATGGCACGTCCCGATCTGCCTCGCCGCGATGCGGAATGGCAAGCACACCGCCTCCGAAGTGCCCCTCGCCTACACCGTGGACGCCTGCTGGGAGCTGGTCGAGGCGGCGGAGAAACACCGCAAACACTGCGTCATGATGGAGAACTGCTGCTATGACCGGCTCGAGCTCCTCGCGTTTCATCTGGCCCGGAAGGGGTTGCTGGGCGAGCTGCTGCATGGGGAGTGCGGGTACAACCACGACCTCCGGTCGATTAAGTTCGCACGCGATGGCGAAGGCCTCTGGCGTCGCGCCCACGCCACCCGCCGCAACGGCAATCTGTATCCCACCCACGGGCTTGGTCCGGTTGCCCAGGCCATGAGCATCAACCGCGGCAATCAGTTCGACTACCTGGTGTCGTTGAGCGGGCCCTCACGCGGCCTTCAGGACTGGCAACGGAACCACCTCGCGACCGATGACCCCCGTCGCGCTGAACGCTATGTGCTGGGCGACGTCAACCTTTCCCTCATCCGGACGGTGAACGGCCAGACCATTCTGGTCACCCACGACACCAATCTGCCAAGGCCGTACAGCCGCAAGTTCGTGCTGCAAGGAACCCGTGGTGTGGTGGAGGGCTATCCACGAAGGGTCTATGTGGAGGGGGAGAGTCAGGCGCACCGCTGGGATCCCGTCGACTCGTGGTTCGAGAAGCACGACCACCCGTTGTGGACCAGCGAGGCTGTCCGGAACGCAAGCGGAGGCCACGGCGGGATGGACTGGCTGGAGGACTGGCGATTGATCGGGTGCCTGCGGGCGGGATTGCCGACCGACCAGAACGTGTACGATGGCGCCGCGTGGAGTGTAGTCGGACCCTTGAGCGAATGGTCGGTCGCACGCCGCGGCCGGCCGGTCGAGGTCCCCGACTTTACCCGGCACCGCTGGCGCACGACGGAACCGCTCGGAATCATCGGCGCCAGCGGGTAGGTCCCGGCCTTAGATCGGGCGGTACCGCCTCCATGCCAGCGGACGCCGCATCTGAAAGTCACGAAGCCTGAGGACACCGTCGCGCAGCCTTTGCGCCGCGCGCTCCCGGGCTTCCATGCCGCGCCGCAGCATCTGGTCACGCCGGGCGAACTGACGGGCTCGGGCCTCCTCCATTCGCTCTCGAGCCCGCTCCAGAGCGTGAAACCGGAAACTGTCCATCCTCAAATGGCCGTCGAACCACATTCGGGGCTCCACCCGGATCCGGCCGCCTCGCTGAGCTTCTGCAAGCGGGGCGACAGTTGCGGCCAGAACGGCTACCCCCAACCACCGGTAAGAGCGCGACATGACTTCTCCTGAGCGGGGTTTAGTCAGTACGATGCACCGGCCGAAGGTTTGGTTGCGTCGCTGACTGGGGGTTATCCTTCCAGGGTACCTTCGGCCGGATGTCCTCCATGCTGCGCTCGACTCGTAAGGCCCTCCTCGCCGCGGTGATGACGACCGCGTGCCTCAACGTCACCGGAGGGCAGGTCCATACATTCCCGTTCGATTTCAGTGTTCCGGGATCGGGCATCGGGGAGGGCTGGTTACCCGGCATCGCCGACGTCCCGGCCGACTTGGTTAGTGACGTCGGGCTGGCCGGAGACTACGGCGCATTGCCGCTTCCCTATGCCGATTTCACCGGCATCAAGCAGGGTGGCGCGACCGTCAACGGCAACCTGTTTCTCTTCCACAAGAAGTTCATTCCGTCGCCGTGGGCGCCCGGCCGGACCTTTACCGCCGCCATCGATATCGCGTTCGTGAGCGACCAGCATTCCGATTGCACCACCGGTCCCGGACCCCTGGTGCTGATCAAGGGTGGAGTCTCCAGCGATGAGCCCCTCGCAACGCCTGATAATCAGGGGGTTCTGCGGTTCAACCTGGACAAGGGGACGGGATCCTCAGCCGGGGATTTCGTACAGCTCGGGGATATTCAGAACGGCTTGACGGGTTGCCCAGCCACCGGCAGTTGGCAACTCGCCAACACCGTCCAGAGCAACCAGCAGTCCATCCTGACCATCAACGAGCTCGGGGGGTTCTGGATCTGGTTCGGGACCCAGTCCACCTTCAGCGGCCGGCACGACATCTACTTCGTTCGCTTCCGGGTAACCTTCGAGGAGCAAACAGCTCCCTAGCTGCCCAGCTTCCCCCCCCCAACCCACTGTCCCGCCTCTGGCTGGTTCCGGTTGCACTGGTCTGCTTTGCTGCCAATTCGATACTCGCACGCCTCGCGCTTCGCACCGGTGACATAGACCCGGCCGCGTTCACCGCGATCCGGATCGTCGCAGGTGCCCTGTTTCTCGTCGCCCTGGCGCGGCCCAGGCAACGACCTCGCTTCGTCCCATCGCTTCTGCTCTTCCTGTACGCTGCCCCGTTCTCGTTCGCGTACCTCGGGCTCACTGCGGGGACCGGGGCTCTGATCCTCTTTGGCGCCGTGCAGCTCACCATGATCGGCGCTGGGCTCCGGTCCGGTGAGCGGCCTCACCGGCGTGAGTGGTTTGGGCTGGCGATTGCGGCCGCCGGGCTTCTTTGTCTCAGTCTCCCCGGTGTCGCCGCACCGCCCGCGGTCGCGGCCATCCTCATGGCCGTCGCGGGAATCGCCTGGGGCCTGTATTCCCTTCGAGGCCGGAGATCGGTCGATCCGCTCGCCGAAACGGCATCGAGCTTCCTCCTGGCGACGCCGCTCGGCCTCGGCATGTTGATCGCCGCGCTGCCGACCGCCACGGTGCATCTCTCCCTTTTCGGCGTACTCTGGGCCGTCGTATCGGGTGCCGTCGCCTCCGGCGCGGGGTACGCCGCGTGGTACGCGGTCCTTCCCTCCCTGAGCGCGACTCGCGCCGGTACGATCCAACTGGCAGTTCCCGTCGTGGCCGCCCTGGGCGGAAACCTGCTGCTCGGGGAAGTGATTTCGCTCCGTCTGGTCCTCTCGGGAATCACCGTCCTGGGCGGAATCGCCCTTGCCCTTTCGGCCCGGTCTCTGCCGGCCCGGCTCTCTCCGGCGTCGTCCGCGGGCCTGCGACCCTAGATCCAGGGCAGCGAAACCTTCGGCAACGGTTTCCCGTCTTCGGGTATCTAAGGTTCCAGTCCCGAACTAGAGGCAAGCATGCTTGCGGTGCTCGCAGTAGCCTTGCTCGTCCAGGTTTCTCAGGACGCCAAAGGCAATCGTCCCGACCCCACCGGATCCCCATCCACTCGAACTTCGCGGGTTCCCACAGCCAGTGCCGTGCGGGCCTCCCCGGCTCCTGTGATCGACGGACTCGACAGCGATCCGGTCTGGGCCAGCGCGCCGGTGATCAGCGATTTTCTGGAGTTCGAACCGAATGAGGGGAAAGAACCCCGTTTTCGCACCGAGGCGAGAGTCTCCTACGACTCGCGCAACTTCTACGTGTTCGTGCGGATGTACGATGCGGAGCCCCACAAGATCCTGAAGCTCCTGGCCCGGCGGGATGTGCGGACCCCGAGCGATCAGATCAAGATCATGGTCGACTCGTACCATGACCGCCGTTCCGGGTACGAATTCGCGGTGAATCCTGCCGGGGTCAAGCGCGACTACGCGATCTACAATGATGGTGAGGAGGACGGCACCTGGGACGCCGTCTGGGACGCCGCCACCACCGTCGACTCGCTGGGCTGGACCGCTGAGTTTCGGATTCCCCTTTCCCAGATCCGCTACCCGAAGGCCGAAACGCACACGTTCGGTCTTGGAATCTGGCGGGACATCGATCGCTACAAGGAGCGAACGAGCTGGCCGCTGTATCGGCGGAACCAGGCCGGCCTCTCCTCTCAGCTTGGAGAAGTCAACGGCATTCTAGGGCTATCATCCCCGCGTCGCCTCGAGCTGACGCCGTACGTGGTCACCAAGAACGTGACCCTGCCCCGTGGGGACGGGTTCTATCATCCCCAGCGCCTGAGCGGCGGCCTCGATTTCAAATACGGGCTTTCCTCCAACTTGACCGTGGATGGCACGGTGAACCCCGACTTCGGTCAGGTCGAGGCCGATCCCGCCGTGCTCAACCTCTCGGCGTTCGAGACGTTCTTTCAGGAACGACGACCCTTCTTCATGGAGGGTGCCGGCCTGCTCTCCTTCTCGATGAATTGTTACGCGGTCAACGATTGTGGTTCAGAAAACCTGTTCTATTCGCGCCGGATCGGGCGCTCACCGCAGCTGTCCGGGCGGTATGGAGATGCTTCCTCCGCCACGGGGACCACGATCCTCGGCGCCGCGAAAGTAACCGGCCGGACGCCGGGTGGGCTGGCAATCGGCATGATCGAGGCGATCACCGGCCGGGAAACCGGCACTGAGGACCGGACGATCGAGCCGCGGTCCAGCTTCAGCGTGGTGCGAGCCACCCAGGATTTCCGGGGCGGTGAGACGGGCATCGGCATGATTGCGACGCTGGTGAGCCGGGACCAGGATGACTGGACCCGAAACCATCTCCGCTCGACCGCGATGGTCGGCGGCGTGGACTTCCGGCATCGGTTCCTCAACAGCCGCTTCGAGATTCGGGGCCGCCTGGTCGGGTCCCGCGTGACCGGGTCGGCTGGGGCGATTGACGCGACCCAGACCGGTTCGGTGCACTACTTCCAGCGCTCCGACGACAATCTGGCCTACGACCCAACCCGGACCTCGCTCTCGGGTCATGCCGCGCAGGTTCAATTCGCGAAAGTCGGCGGCGGGATCCTCATGTTCGAAACCAGCTATCAGCGTGTTTCCCCGGGGTTTGAGGCCAACGACCTCGGCTTCCTCCGCCGGGCTGACTGGCAAAGCTGGGCGACCTGGGCCACGCTTCGCTTCAACAAGCCCGGGCCGTTCTTCCGGCGGCTGTTCTGGAACTTCAATGAGTGGAACGACTGGACCGCCGAGGGCCTTCCCCTCCAGCGGGCGGTGAACAGCAATGTGCACTTCGAGCTTCCCAACAGCTTCTGGATGCACGCGGGGGGAACCTGGGGCGGGTTAGGAAAGACGTATTGCGATCGCTGCTCCCGCGGCGGTCCTGCCGTCCGGGTGGATCAGTTCGTCTCCCCCTGGTTCGGGGTGGAGGGCGATTCACGCTGGCGCGTTGCGCCCGGCGTCTGGCTCAACTATTACCGTGCCGACGGCGGCCGCACCGAGTCCTTCAACCTGAGCCCCTGGATGAACATTCGGGTCTCCAGCCGGTTGTCTTCGTCTCTCGGATTCAACTACACCTGGAACCGCGACGATCGCCAGTGGCTCGGGAACATTACCGACCAGAGCCAGGTGACCCACTATACCTTCGCACACCTGGTGCAGCGGACCGCGAGCCTCTCGGTCCGGGCCAACTACACCGCTTCGCCGACCCTGAGCTTCCAGCTCTATGGCGAGCCGTTCGTCAGCAAGGGCCAATACAGCAATGTGAGGGAGCTGGCGGATCCCAGGGCAGCGAGATACGAGGATCGGTTCCAGACCTACGGTGATGGGTCGCCTCCAGAAGGGAGTGAAGGCTTCAATTTCAAGCAGTTCCGCTCCAATGCCGTGCTCCGATGGGAGTACCGGCCCGGATCGGCCCTCTTCCTGGTGTGGCAACACGGCCGGCAGGACAGCGAAGCCGCCTTCGGGAACCGTGGGCTATTTGGTGACTTCGGGCGCCTGTTCGACGCCCGGGCCGACAACACGTTCCTGGTGAAGTTCTCGTACTGGATCGATCGATAGGGTAGCTACTGGCGACTGGCTGCCGGCTACTGGCGAACGGCCGGTAGCCATTGGCTAGTAGGGAGTAGCCAGTGGCTGGAAGCCGCCAGCCAGTGGCTATTAGCTTTTTTGGGCATGAGCACCCATCGGTGCATGGCTTCCAGCGCCGGTTCGTCTCTAGCCTGGAAGCACATCTCGACCCCCCCAGAATCAGGAGCTGGATTGATGCGTAAAGCGCTTGTGATCGCCACGGCAGCGGTCTTGACTGCCCCAATCCCCGCTGCCGCACAAATCGGCCTCAAGGCCGGTGCCGCCTTTGGCAACATCTCGAACAAGGGCGTGATCCCCGATAACCTGAAGACCCGGGTCGGACTCGCCGGAGGGCTTTACCTGGAGAGCGGCGGGACGATCGGCTTGGGCTTCGAAGCGCTCTATGCCCAGGTCGGGCTCGACGCGGACGCCACCCCCTCGACCCAGGAAGTGAAGTTCGACTACATCGCGGTCCCGCTGTACCTCAAGGTCGTGCTACCGACCCCGGGCATCAAACCGTTCGGATATGCCGGGCCGCAGGCCGCCTACGAAATCAAATGCAAGACCGCGAGCGGCGACCCCTGCACGGCTCCCGCCGGCGACCACAGCAAGTGGGATTACGCCGCGGTGATCGGAGGCGGCGTCCACTTCGACCTCTCCTCCATGAGGCTCGGGGTCGAAGGCCGCTATGTGTACGGCTTGAAGGACCTCAAACCCTCAACGATCACTTCGTCGGAAAGCTACAAGACGAGGACCTTCATGATCCTCGTCAGCATCGGCGGGGGGAAGTACTAACAAGACGGGAAGACGGGAAGGCGGACAGACGGACCTTTCTCCGGTCTTCCCGTCCTCCCGTCTTCCCGTCTGCTAGCGCGGCAAGGTCACGTTGCTCCAGGCACGTTCGTCAGCCACCATCCCGAGCGACAGCATAACCCGCGATACCCGGGCTTTGAGATCGTGCGCCCGGTCCATGGCATCGGCCAGTTTGCCCGACGCGAAGGCCTGCGTGATGTCGGCCCACAGTGGCCCCGCCGTCGCGTGGGTGTCCTTCGCTTCCTGTAGCTGCTGCTGATCCAGCCCGGCGGGGAGCCTCCGCGTCCGGGCAATCTTGTCCAGCTCCACCTTGATCCCCTCCAGGTTCCTGGGCATCGCGATCGCGAGCGTGTCCATTTCCGCGGTCAAGGCGGCCCGCCGGCTCGGCAGAGAGTCCACCAGGGCCTGGGCCTGTTCGGCCAGCCCGTAGAGGCTCGTCGAGGCGGCCTCATAGTCCCCGGCTTCGATCGCCTGCCGGCCGACTTTCACGGCCTCGTTCAGCGTCTTGACCTGTTCCGGCGAAATGTTCTGTGCTTCCGCCGGGAGCGCGGCGATCGCGCTGTCGGCTGCCGCAAGGGCCGATTCGGCGGCTCGTCTGGCCCCCGTGCACGCCGCCAGGGCCGCGAGACCGAGCGGAATCAGTCTCTGAATCGTCATGAATCGCTCCCATCCGAGAGGATGCTCCAAGCATAATCGCGCGGCACACCGACCGCATTTCGGTCAATGGATGCCCCAGCAGCCTTCCCTCCACACGTCGGCGCGGGCAGGAGGGTCGAGCGTTGCATGTGTTGATTTTTCGAGCACCGGACGTCGAACACTATATCAGCCTTCACGGTCCGGGTGGCATGGCCAAACTTCGGCAGGCATATCACGATCTCGAGACCCGCCTCCTGGCAACCGCCGGACGAAAGGCCATCCGGCGGCGAGTTCAGGTCGCGAAGAAAGTCGGTCGAAAAGCGGTCCGGGCCGGCTTGATCGCCGGGACGGTCGCGGCGGTAAGCGTTGTCGTGCGGGAGGTCCGCAAGCGGGCATAACACGCGTAACCCAGGAGAGCCTCATGAAGACCACCAAAACTCGAGTTGCCGCGGAGCGCGCCGTGCGAAAAATGGCAGATGCGGCCGATGATGTCCTGATTCGGGCCGGCGCCGCGGCCAAGCATCGGAAGGCCGCCCGCCGATCGCAATCGGCCCTGCGCACCGCAGGAAAAGTGGCCCTGGTCATTGGCGCCGGTGCAGCTACAGCCTTTGCGGGTAAAAAAGTCCTGGCCCGCATGAACGGAACCAAACGACGGGCCGGCAAACGGACCTAGGGGGGATCATGCGCAGGAGACAACGGTGGATCTGGTCACTCGCCGCGCTCGCCGTAGTGGCGCTGCCCGGCTGCAACGACGGGACCGGGACTCAACTCGAGGTGGCATTCCAGGCAACATTGACCGGTGCGGCCGAGCGTCCCGACCCCGTCACCACCACGGCGACCGGCACTGCCCAAGTCGTCATCGATGACGCGGCTCAAACGCTGACCTTCAGCATCACCGTAACGGGATTGCTGACGCCGACGCTGGCTCACATTCACCTGGGGAGCACGAGCGAAGCCGGCCCGATCGCGGTCAACCTTCTGCTCACCCCCCCCGGCGTCGGGTCGTTCACCGGCGTACTCGCCTCGGGGACTCGGGTTTCGACCGACGTGGTCGGCGGGGAAACCTTCACGACTCTCGCGGCGAAGATTCGCTCCGGGAATGCGTACATCAACGTGCATACGGCAGCCAACGCGAGCGGGGAGTTGCGGGGCCAGTTGGTGCCTGAGTAGCTGCTGGCTACTGGCTACTGGCTGCTGGCTATCGGCTACTGGCTTCTGGCTGTTAGCTAGTAGCTAGTAGCCAGTAGCCAGTAGCCATTTAGCAGTCACCTACCTCCTCATTCTCTCCAGCAATTCCCCCAGCCGCCGGATCTCTTCTCCATACCGCGCCCAATCCCCGGCGCGCTGCGCTGCCAGCGCGGCCTGGTACCGTTGGAGCGCTTCCGCGATGAGCGCCCGCTGATCGGCTCCGCCGGCGGCAACCGGTCCCTCGGTCGGCACCTCGGTTGGTCCGCCGGCCAACCGGGTCGGACGCCCAACCGTCCCTCCGAAGAGGACCCCGAGTGCCTGGTCCAGGGTTTCGTGCATGACCACTTCGTTCTGATAGGCGACAATCACTCGCTTGAGCTCCGGGATCCTTCCCCCCTCGGCCCGCAGGTAAAGCGGTTGGACGTAGAGCATGGACTGTTCGATCGGGATGACCAGCAAATCACCCCGGATGACCTGGGAGCCTCGCTGATCCCACAGCGAGATCTGTTGTGAGACCTCGGTGTCCTGATTGATCCGGTTGGTGATCTGCTGCGGCCCGAAGACCAGACTCTGCCGCGAAAAACGATACACCGCGAGTCTCCCCAGCACGTCCCCGTCGTTGCGCGCCACCATCCAGGCCGCGAGGTTGTCCTTCCCCCGGGGAGTAAAGGGGACCATGTAGATGAATTCGGCCTGTTGCTCACCGGGGAGCCGCATGATGATGTGGCGCATGAAGGGAACCGCGGCCTCCGCCGTCTCGACCGGGATTTGCCACTGGTCCTCACGGTGATA
>Ga0187893_10004043_pt1 | contig 28563 bp, 26 predicted proteins | sample MA1701074metaG_FD_139574 | JGI IMG/M metagenome (GOLD analysis project Ga0187893, IMG submission 139574) | White microbial mat communities from a basaltic lava cave in the Kipuka Kanohina Cave System on the Island of Hawaii, USA - MA170107-4 metaG ...
AAGGTTGTCATTCCGAGCCGCCGCAGGCGGCGAGGAATCTGCACTTCCCGGCATTTCCTGCACGATGCAGATCCCTCGCTTCGCCCGGGATGACCGTCCCCAGCGTCTTTCAACAAGCTGCTATATGAACAATTCGCTGATGCTGGTCTCCTCGTGGATCGACCGCATCCCGCGGGCGAAAAGATTGGCCACGCTGAGCACCTTGATGCGCGGAACCTTCTTGGCGCTCTCCGAGAGCGGGATCGAGTTGGTCACCACCACCTCTTCGATGGGCGCGTCTTTCAGCCGCTCCACGGCCGGCCCGGAGAGCACCGCGTGGGTGGCGGCCGCGTACACTTTGGTCGCCCCTTCTTTCAGCAGCGCTTCCGCCGTCTTCACCAGGGTCCCGGCGGTGTCTATCATGTCGTCAATCACCAGGGCCGGGCGCCCCTGCACGTCGCCGATCAGGTGCATCACCTCGGCCACGTTCATGTCCACCCGGCGCTTGTCCACGATGGCCAGCGGCGCGTCGAACTGCTTGGCGAAGAAGCGCGCGCGCTCCACGCCCCCCGCGTCGGGCGAAACCACCGTGGCCTCTTGCAGGTTCTTGGACTTGAAGTACTCCACCAGCACCGGCGAAGCGTACAGGTGGTCCACCGGCACGTTGAAGTAGCCCTGGATCTGCGGCGCGTGCAGGTCCAGCGTCAGCGCCCGGCTGGCCCCGGCGGTCTCCAGCAGGTCGGCCACCAGCTTGGCGGAGATGGGCACCCGGGGCTTGTCCTTGCGGTCCTGCCGCGCATAGCAGTAATACGGCATCACCGCGGTGATGCGCCACGCCGAGGCGCGCTTGAACGCGTCAATCATCAGCAGCAATTCCATCAGGTGGAAGTCGGCCGGGTTCGAGCACGGCTGCACCACGAAAACGTCCGCCCCGCGCACGTTCTCCAGCACCTGGAAATAAATCTCCCCGTCGCTGAAGCGCGAAAGGGCCGTCTGCCCCAGCGTCCCGCCGAGGTGGCCGCAGATTTCCTCGGCCAGAGCCCGGTTGCCGCTGCCGCTGAAGATCTTGAACTTGTCGTCCACCACCGGAATGCTCCCCGCGAACGCGGCGCCACAGCCACTCCTGACTGTGCGCCTTCCTTGCTTCCCGGTCTGGCGCGGAGCGCGGCCCGCTCCGGTGGCGCCTCGCTTGCTTCGCGAGGCGCAGCCGGTGGCTGCGCCTCTCGGCGTCGCTACACGCCCAGGGCCTTGCGGTATTCCACCGAAGTGAGCGTCTCTACGACGAAGGTTGCATCGCCGGGAAAACTCTGCGCGGCTCGGCGCGCCTGCGCTGGGTGTTGATAGATTCCGAACACCGCCGAACCACTACCCGCCAGCGCGGCTTCTTGCGCCCCCCTCTCGAGCAGAACCCGCTTGATGCGTGCCAGCCGCGGGTGCTTCGCAAAAACCGCCGGCTCGAAATCGTTCTCGATGCCCGCGATATGCGACCTCCAGCACAGGGCGCAGAAACTAGAGATTTTAGGGCCTTTCCTGCGTCTTGTCAAATTGGGGCGCAGCCAGCCGTAGGCCTCGCCCGTGTTCACCGCAATGCCCGCCGGCGACACCACCAGCACGCTTCTCTTGCGAATCTCGGTGAGCGGGTAGATTTCATCGCCGCGTCCCACGCCCACGGCCCGCCCGCCCCGGAAGAAAAACGGCACGTCCGCTCCGAGCCCGGCGCCGATTTCCAGCATCTGCTCCGGGTGAACCCGGTCGGCTGCGCTTCCCCCCAGCCGCAGCATTCCAATCATGGCCGCCGCGGCGTCCGCGGACCCGCCGCCCAGGCCGCGCCCCACCGGGATCAGCTTCTCGAGCCGGGCGCGGACGCCGGCGCGCATCCCCAGCTCCCGCCGCATGGCGGCAATGGCCCGCCACACCAGGTTTTCGCGCCCCGTGGCGAGGCCGGGCAAATCGCATTCGACCTCGATCCCGCGCGCGCGGGTCAGCTCCAGCTCCAGCGTGTCGTGCAGGGAAATGGTCTGCAAGATGGTGCGCAGCTCATGGTACCCGTCGGCGCGCCGGCCCAGCACCCGCAGGCTCAGGTTGATCTTCGCGCACGCCGGCAACCGGACGCTCTTCATGGCCCGCGAATTGTACAACGCGTTGCACAGGCTTTCAGCCTGTGCGTCTGGCCCAAATGGAGGCCGGCGCAGGATTACATTGAAAAGGCGAAACCGCCACCTCGGTCGGTCTCTGGATGATCTCCTCAAGAGTGAAGGTATTCTGAAGCCGGCGCGGACGGCCGCCTTGCGCCAAGTTCAGGTCTGGCAAACTGCAAAGGCCGCGAGGAGAGTTTCGGTCAGTCCCCCCGCTCAGGCGGCGTTAGCAGGTGCCGGCCGACCCGCCGGCCAGGTACTGGTGGCGGCCCTGTTTCCAGTCGTCGCGGGGCGGGGCGAAATAATCGAGCACCACGGCCTCTTCGAGCACCCAGACTTCGTGCTCGGCGTCCGGCGGCACAATCAGGATTTCTCCGGCGCGCAGCACCGTTTCCTCCCGCCCGACGCGGATGCGCATGGCGCCCTCCACCATGCAAGTGAACTGTTCGCTGGGATGCGCGTGCCGGCTAACGTGCGTGCCGCGCGCAAAATGGAACCTCGCCAGCGTGCCCCGCTGGCCCCACAGCACCTGCCGCGTTACCTCCGCGCTCAGCTTTTCCTGCTCGACGCCCTCCCAGCGAAACGGTAGCATGGCGAAGTCCCCCGGTGGCCGCGCGCGGCCGGGCGACATTCTCCCATGAACTCTGGCCCAGCCCGCATTCCTCCGGGGAAACGGCTCCTTGCGCCCGGACGCGGGATCGCGCTTTGCGCCGCGCTGGCGCTGGCGGCGTTCAGTGGGGCGCCTTCGCAAGGGACGCGGCTCGCGCTGCGCTCCCAGGATTCCCCCGGCGCCATCGCCGCGAGCACGCCTGGCGCCGCGCAGGCGGGCGCGGAGATCCTGAGCGCGGGCGGCAACGCCATTGACGCAGCGGTAGCCGCGGCCTTCGCGTTGACGGTGACCGACCCCGCCATGACCAGCCTGGCCGGGCGCACGCAGATACTCGCGCACCTCCAAGGCGGCCGCATCGTGGGCCTCGACGGCGCTACCCAGCAGCCCCCCGGCGTCCCCCCGCTGGCGGAAAAGGAGGACCGCGCCGCTTACCAGACCGTGCCCATTCCCGGCAATCCGGCCACGCTGCTGCATCTGCACCGGCTGCACGGCCGGCTGCCCCGCGCTCGCGTGCTGGCCCCGGCCATTCGCCTGGCCGAAGTAGGATTCCCCGTATCGCCACGAGTCGCGGAAATCTGGGAGGAAGAGCGCCCACGCTTTGAAAAGGACCTCGGCGCGCGCAAACATTACTTGAAGCCGGACGGCTCGGCCTATCGCGCCGGCGAAACCTACCGCAACCCGGCCATTGCCAGGCTGCTGCGCGCGCTGGCCAGGGACGGGCGGGACGCCTTCTACCGCGGCGACACAGGAAAGACGGTCGCCGCCGACGTGACGGGGCAGGGAGGCTTCGTCAAGGCGCCCGACCTGGTCAATTACCGCCCGGGCGACGGCGCTGTCGTGCGCACCCGGTATCGCGATTGGGAAGTGCTCACCCTGGGGCGGCACGCCTGGGGCAACACCCTCGCCGAGATGCTGAACATCCTGAGCCACTTCGAGCTTCAGCGCGGCTCGCCCACGCCGCGCGAACTCGAATTGGTGGCCCGCACCATCGCCCAGGCGTTGCAGGACCGGCCGCAGGCCCTGGGCACGCTGGCGCCCAAGAAGGACGGCCTCTCGCTCGACCTGATCTCCTCGCTGGAGTTCGCCCGCGAACGCGCCGAACGGGTGCGCAAGGCGCTGGGCGAGCCAGCGCCGAGCGCGCCGCAAGCGCCGCTGTCCCCGCCCCAGGGCGAAGACCACGACACTACGCACCTTTCGGTGATGGACGCCGAAGGCAACGCCGTGGCCCTGACCACTTCCATCGGGCCGCGCTTTGGCGCGCGCGTGGCCTCCCCCGAGTTGGGCTTCTTCTACGCCCACAGTTACCGCATGCGCTCCTCGCCGGAGCCGGGCGCCCGCGACCACACGGAGATGACTCCTACTATCGTGCTGCGTGACGGCCGGCCGGTGCTGGTGATCGGCGCGGCCGGCAGCGAACGCATCCCCGGCGCCATCCTGCAAGTGCTCAGCCACCTGCTCGACCGCGGCTTGCCCCTGGAAGAAGCCCTTCGCGCCCCCCGCGTCTTCTCCGCGGACGCCAACCGCATTCGCCTGTGGGACGACACGCCGGCCGCGGTGCGCCAGGCCTTGCGCCAGCGCGGATTCGATCTGGAACTGGTGACCCGCGATCCACGGCGTCACCTCGGAATCGTCCATGCCGTCGCGCGCGATCCTGCCACAGGCGTCCTTACCGGGGCGGCCGACCCCGTTTACGACGGCGCCGCGCTGAACGCCCCTCCGGGCAAGGCCAGGTCCGGGCAAAACCAGGAACCGTAGGGGCGACCCCAGCCGGTTGCTCTGCGGTCCAGTCCAGAAAAAGGGCAGCCTCCTCTGGGGCTGCCCTTTGGGTTTCCGGGGTGGGCGGGCGCTACAGCAGCGGCGGGTCTGCCCCCGGCGGTCGCGTAGCCGGCGTGGGCTGGCGTTTCTTTTCTGGGATTCCCGGCAAGTGCCGCGTCCCCGGCGCGTCGGGCCAGGGGCGCGCTTCCCCCCATTCTCCGTGTTCGCCGGGGGCGTGCCGCTCGAACCACATGGGCCGCTCCCGCTGCTGGCGGATGGCTTCCAGCTTCTTCCACTGCTCGACGCTGAGCGTCTTGCGGATGGAGAGCATCATCATGATGTTGGCTTTCTCCAGGCGCGTGCGCGCCGTGAGCATCTGGTCGAGCTGCGCGCTGATGCGCCCTTCGTCCACGGTGTCCGCTTCAATCAGCGGCTGGAGGCGGGCTTCGTTGCGCTCGACGTCGGCCTTCAGGTCAATCAGCTTCAGGCGGTGATCGAGAAAGGTCTGCTCGATCTGGCTCACCTGCTGGTCGGTCAGCCCCAGCTCCTTGACGATTTCGGTGTTCTTCCACCACTTGCCCAGGTCGCCGGGGTGGTGCGGCATGGCGATGGCCGGCTCCACGCCGGGCGCGGGCATCTTCCGGCGCAGCGTCCCACCCTGCGGGGGCTGAGGCGGCGCCGGCGCCTGCTGCCAGTCCTGCCCCGGAACAAACACCACGTCGGATTGAGCGGCAACTGCCCCCTCCTGCGCCAGTCCGGCCACGATGACCACTACGGCTATCCGAAGCTGCCTCATGTTTTTCGCCTTCCTTTCCTCTGTGCCCTCTTTGCCTCAGTGGCTAATTCTGCTTCTCCTGCATCTGCGCGGCCTGGTTCAATTCGGCCGCGAGGAACTCGGCCGCCTGGAGCGAGCGCGGGACGCTGCGCCGCATGGTGCGCTCCACGCCCAGCAGCAACTCATGGTCGGGGTCGCGCTCCGCCGAGATGACGGGCGGGGCCACCGGCTGCGGCAGCAACACCGCGCACAAGGTCAACGTGGCCAGGGCCGCCGCCCAGCGCATCAGCGGCTGCGCGCCCATCCGCTCCTGTTCCTCGAGGCGCTCGCGGATGGCCGCGCGCTGCGCCCGCCAGAACTCTTCCGGCCGCTCCGCTTCCCGTCGCCCTTCCGCCGCCAGCGCGTTCACCGCCGGCTCGACGGCTTGCCACGCCGCCTCAAATTGCTTTTCGTCCTCGCTCATTTCATCTTCTCCCGGAGTCTCCGCGTCCTCTGCGTTTCCTCTGCGCGCTCTGCGTTGATCTTTGTCATCACCCGCGCACCTTCTTGCGCACCGCGCTGACGGCCCGGAACAGATGCGCCTTCACGGTGCCCACCTCGAGGCCCATGGCCCCGGCCACCTCTTCCAGCGACATTTCCTCCACGAACCGCAGGGTGAACACGGCGCGCTGCTGCGCGGAGAGCGCGTCCACCGCGGCGCGCACCAGGCCCACCTGCTCGCGCGCCAGCAGCTCCCGCTCCGGCGACGCTCGCCCGTCGGCCACGTCCAGCGCCGCGGGTTCTCCCGATGCGGTCTCCGGCGGCGTGATGCTGAACAGCCGCCGCCAGAAGCCGTGGCGCCGGTTGCGCTGGTGGTCCTGCGCCAGGTTGATGGCGATACGCGTGAGCCAAGTGGTCACGGTGGAGTCGCCGCGGAAGCCGGCGCGCTTCTGGTAGGCGCGCAGGAAGCACTCTTGCGTGAGCGTGTCGGCGGCGTCCGGGTCGCGGGTCATGGCCAGCAGAACGCGGTAGATGCGCCGGTGGTGCTCGCGCACCAGCGCGTCGAAATCCGCCGCGCTCAGGCCGGCGGCCCCTTCCCGCGCCCGCCGCGAACCCTGCGCCACCGCGCGTCCTGTCAGCGCCGCTTCCAAGGGCCTCTCCGTTGTCGCTGCTGGCTCTCAAGCGATTGGACGGGGTTATCCAGCGCCGGGTTTACAGGGACGCGAAGGACCGAACCTACTCGCCGGGAAGCCGTTTGCGACGTTGGATCGGGCCAAGGTGCTCCAGTCATTCAAACTTCCCTTCCAGGCGAGCGAGTCTCTGGTTCATGTCGGCGTACGCCGCGGACAAAGCATCGTACTTGTCGGCGAGCTTGGCGATCCGTTCTTCCACCAGCAGGATTTTCTTCAATCCCTCGGTGACCTCGCTTAGCCAACTCATCGGCTTTTCCCTGCGACCTTCAGCGCTTTGTCCGCCGTGACTATCGCCTGATCCAGGCGCCGAAGGGTCCTATCCAGCGAACGGTTTGCTTCGCCGGCCAGGGCTTCCAGTTCAGCCCCCGAAGCCGGCGGTAGTTCCAAATACATATTCACCGCTTCGCGGACTTCCTCGGAAATGGACCGCCCAGTCTGCCTGGCGCGGCGCGCCAGTCCTCTCTTCTGAGCTGGACGAAAGTGGATCAGGATTGGCTCCGTTTTGGTTGCGCCCATTTCATCTCCTTACCATATAAGCCATATATGACAAGAAGCAGGAAGAACGTCTACTGGGCAACGCGGCTCACCATCGCCAGCAGCGAAGCTTCCTGTTCTGGAAACACAGTGCGCAGGTCCAGCGCCAGCCGGTCGTCTTCCACACGGGCGATCACCGGCGGGCCGGAGCCGGGCTGGCGCAGGCGGGCTTCGAGTTGCGCGGCGGAGTAGCGGCTGCTGCGGATGGCGATGAGCTTGGTGGGGAGGTGTTGCGCCGGTGTAGAGCCCCCCCCGATTACGGACTGCCCGTCGAGCAACTCTATTTCCGCCGCACCGGCGGGAAGCGCAACGCGCAATTGCTCCGCGAAAGCGGAGGCGCGGCGGGCAATTTCCCCGGCGGAGGCGCGGATCATGCGCAGCGCGGGGATTTCATCCGGGGCGCCCCGCAGGTAAGCCAGCAGCGTGGCTTCCAGCGCCGCGATGGTCAGCTTGTCCACGCGCAGGGCCCGCAACAGCGGGTTGCGCCGCAACCGCGCCACCAGCTCCTGCTGCCCCGCGATGATCCCCGCTTGCGGCCCGCCCAGCAGTTTGTCGCCGCTGAAGCACACCAGCGGCACGCCCTCCGCCAGCGACGCGGCAGCCACCGGCTCGTCCACGCCGTGCGCCGACAAATCCACCAGGCACCCCGAGCCCAGGTCTTCGAGCACCGGCAGGCCCCGCCCCCGCCCCAGTTCCACCAATTCCCCGAGCGCGGGCTGCGCCGTGAAGCCCTCGATGCGGAAGTTCGACCGGTGCACACGCAGCAGGACCCGCGTGCGCTCCGTGATGGCGCGCTCGTAATCGGCGATGGTGGTGCGGTTGGTAGTCCCCACCTCGCGCAGCACGGCGCCGCTTTCGGCCAGCACCTCGGGGATGCGGAAGCCGTCGCCGATTTCCACCAGCTCCCCGCGCGACACCACCACCTCGCCGCCTTTGGCCAGCGCGTTCAAGGCCAGCAGGAGCGCCGCCGCGTTGTTGTTCACCACCAGGGCCGCTTCCGCGCCGGTGAGCCGCGCCAGCAGGCCCGCCGTGTGCGCGTCGCGCTTGCCGCGCGCCCCCGCCGCCACGTCGTACTCCAGGTTCGAATACTGCGTGGCCGCCTCGCGCATCCGCTCGATGGCCGCCGCCGCCAGCGGCGCCCGCCCCAGGTTGGTGTGCAGCACGACCCCCGTGGCGTTAATCACCCCGCCCAACGACCCGGTCATCAACCGCTCGACTCCCTGCACCACCCAATCCTCCACCTGTTCAGCCGTCGCGCGGTCCATCCCGAAGCCTTTGGCCGGGTCGGCGGCCATTTCTTGCATCCCTTTCCGCACAAACCCTGCCACCCTTTCCCGGTAGCCTTCCAAAGCGGTTCGCGCTGTTTCCACGACCACCGCCCTGCCCGCCTTTTCTGCCAGCGCCGACACCCGCGGCCGCCTCAGCAACTCATCCACCGAAGGCAGCCCGCGCAAGAACGCGTTCACCACCTCCCGGTTTGCCGCCGTTGCTGCCTCTTTCACGTCCCCCTCCGCCGGCGCGCGCCAGGCCCCTTTCCCCCCGCTCCGTTTTTCTCCTGATTTCGTCATGGGCCTTTCGCCGTGTGTGGCTTGGCTCTGTTTCGCTCTCCATTCTATCGGCTCTGCTTCGCTCTCGATTCTACAGGACGCCTCTTGAATCTGTGCTTTTGCTTCTGGAATCTCCTGGGATCCGAGTTCTGCCGGCTCACTTCTCCCTTCCCCCTCCCGCTTTACATCTCCCGCCGCCTGGACTTATCATCCTGTTCGCCCCAGCCACAGCGAGGCGCGCGCCATGCCCACCGTTGACGAAGAATTGAACGCCCTCGAGCGCGACCTGCGCAACATGAAGATCGAGTACGAGCAGTACTTTGGCGGGGGCCGCCCGCGCCCCCCCTCCGACACCGTGTGGCGCTGCGAGCAGGTCATCAAGCGCTACAGCGAGCGCGGCGCCGAGCTCAACTTCAGCCAGCGCTACCGCTTCAACACCCTGGCCTCCACCTTTGCCAAGTACAACGACATGTTCCGCAAGAAAATGAAGGCCAGGGAGGAAGGCCGCGAGGTGAAGCACTTCGGCGCCGCCGCCCGCGAGATTGCCGCCCAGCGCGCCAAGTCCGCGCCGCCCCCGCCGCCTCCGCCCCAGCCCGCCTCGCGCCGCGCCCCGGCCGCCGCCGGCGCCTTCACCATGGCCACCTCCGACCCGGCCCAGGAAGGCGAGAAGGTGCAGAAGCTCTACGATGCGCTCCTGGAGGCCAAGAAGAAGGCCGGCGAAAAAACCGACGGCCTCTCGCTCGACAGCTTCAAGAAGTTCGTCTCCTCCAAGACCCACCAGCTCAAGGCCGGCAAAGGCAAGGAAGTCGAGTTCGCCGTCTCCACCGAAGGCGGCCAGGTCAAACTCAAGGCCCGCGTCAAGTGACTCCGGCCGGCGCCGGCCGGCCAACTCATCGCCATTGACAGCCCCGGACTCGGCGCGTATCCTGTACCGGATACAGCCGCATAGGCCGTGGCTGCATCTCCTTCCTTGTACGGCTTCCCAAGGGTGGGAACAAACCAAGGAAGATTCGTCGCTGGTTTTTCGTGCTGGGTCCGTCACCCAGAAAGGACAACGGTTATGCTGGATAACCAAAACTCTTCCGCCCCCGCACCGGCCGTGGCAACTGAACCCGCCGCGCCCTCCACAGAAACAGCAGCCATCCGTCAGCCTTCAGCGGTCACCCACCATGAGACCGTGGTGATGGCGCACGCCCCGGCCGTGGGCCAAACCTCCGCCGCGGATTCCGGTGTCCGACTTCAAGATTCAAAATCCAGCAGGCAAGACCTGCGCGACGAAGCCGGGGCGGGAGAAGGCGTGCGCCGGCAGGATGCCGGCGCTACCGAACCGGGCGAGGATGGCCACGCCCATCCCGCCGAGCCCAGCGCCGAGGAGATTGCCGCGGCCACCGCCGCCGAAGAAGCCGCCGGCGCCGAGACCATGGACAAGCTGCTCGAACAGTACGCCGCCCCGGCGCAGCAGCCCCACCAAGGCGAGCTGCTCGAAGGCCGCGTGGTGGCCATCCTGGACCACGGCATCGTGGTGGACCTGGGCGGCAAGCGCGAAGGCCTGATCCCCGCGCAGGAGTTCGCCGACGCCAGCGCTGAGCTCCGCTTGCTTCCCGGCGAGAAGGTGGAAGTCTTCCAGATGGACGGCGAGCGGGAAGGCTACCGCCTGCTGAGCTACCTGCGCGCTCTGCGCAAGCGCATCTGGGAGAACATCGAGCGCAGCTACCGCGAAAAAGTCGAGTTGAGCGGCAAAGTGGTGGACCGCATCAAGGGCGGCCTGGTGGTGGACATCGGCATCCCCGCCTTCATGCCCGCCTCGCAGACCGACCTGCGCCCCCTGCGCGACTCCGAGGACTGGACCAACCGCGAAATCTCCTGCCGCGTGATCAAGATGAACCGCAAGCGCGGCAACGTGGTGGTGAGCTGCCGCGTGATCCTCGAGGAGCAGCAGAAGGAGAAGCGCGCCAAGCTGCTCGAGACCCTCAACGAAGGCGCCATCCTCAAGGGCGCCGTGAAGAACATGACCGACTACGGCGCCTTCGTGGACCTGGGCGGCATGGACGGCCTGCTGCACGTGACCGACATCGCCTGGAGCCGCGTCAACAAACCCAGCGACGCCCTCACCCCGGGCCAGGAAGTGGAAGTGGTGGTGCTCAAGTTCGACCGCGAGAAGCTGCGCATCTCCCTGGGCATGAAGCAGCTCACTCCCGACCCCTGGGGCGGGCTGGCCGACCGCTTCCCGGTGGGCTCCCGGCACAAGGGCAAAGTGTCCGGAGTGACCGACTACGGCTGCTTCGTCCAGTTGGAGCCCGGCGTCGAGGGGCTGGTGCACGTCAGCGAAATGACCTGGTCCAAACGCGCCAAGCACCCGTCCAAGATCGTCTCGGTGGGCGACGACCTCGCAGTGCAGGTCATTGACCTGAAGCTCGAGAACCGGCGCATCTCCCTCTCCATCAAGCAGACCACCGAAGACCCCTGGCACGCCTTCGCCGCCAAGTACCCCCTCGGCACAGTGGTGAAAGGCGTAGTGCGCAACCTGACCGAGTTCGGCGCCTTTGTCGAAATCGAAGAGGGCTTCGACGGCCTCATCCACGTCAGCGACATCTCCTGGACCGAGAAAGTGAAGAACCCCGCCGACAAGTTCAAGAAGGGCGACGAGGTCGAGGCCAAGGTGCTCCGCCTGGACGGCGAAAACCGCCGCCTCTCCCTGGGCATCAAGCAACTCAACGACATCTGGGAGAAGTGGTTTGCCGAGCACAAAGTGGAGTCGCTGGTGCGCGGCAAAGTCGTGCGCGCGGCCTCCTTCGGCGTCTTCGTCGCGCTGGCCGAGGGCATCGAGGGGCTCTGCCACATCTCCGAAATCGAAGGCCGCCGCCGGGACCACGACGAAAAGAAGAAGGACAAGAAGGCCGTGACGCTCGAAGTCGCCCAGGAGTACGACTTCAAAATCGTCAAGGTCAGCCCCGAGGCCCACAAGATCGGCCTCAGCTACCGCGCCGCCATCCGCGCCGCCGAGCGCAAGGAAATCGCCGAGTACCGCTCCACGGCCAGGTCCAGCTCGAAGTTCACCATTGGGGACATGATCCTCTCCAAGCGCAATGCGTCGGCCGGACCGCATAAGCAGTAGCAACAAAGAAAACTCTTTCCCTTTCAGGCGTTTGGTGGTAAACGGGTTCCAGCTACGTGGGCCCTGCGGGGCTTTCTGAGGAATGGGCAGATGAGCGACACCACCATCACCAAGGCCGACCTCGTCGAACAAGTCGTCCGCATCACCGAACTCCCGCGCAAGGAAGCCGAGGATGTGGTCGAGACCATTTTCGACTCCGTCATCGGCGCCCTCCAGAGCGGCGACAAGATCGAAATCCGCGGCTTCGGCAGCTTCCGCACCCGCCAGCGCGGCGGACGCATCGGCCGCAACCCCAAGACCGGCGCCAAAGTCGAAGTCCCGCCCAAAACCATCCCCTTCTTCAAGCCCAGCAAAGAACTGAAAGAGTTCGTCAACAGGAACCGCGCCCCCGCCGCCGCGCCGCATTCCTAGCCGCTGCCCCGGAGTTCCGTCCTGGGGTCGTCTAGCAGCTTGTTGAAAATACCAGAACGTTGTCATTCCGAGCCGCCGCAGGCGGCGAGGAATCTGCATTTCCTGGCGTTTTCTGCAAGATGCAGATCCTTCGCTTCGCTCCGGATGACAGTCAAAAGCGTTTTTCAACAAGCTGCTAGGATCTGGAATTGCTTTTTCCCCGCCCGGCAGGCGAGAATCCCCTCTTCACCATGGACTACCTGTGGACCCCGTGGCGGTACTCCTATGTGGCGAACGCCGCCCAGGACCCCGGCTGCCCGTTCTGCCGCGCCCTGGAGGCGGGCGACGACGCCAGGACGCTGATCGTCGAGCGCGCGGCCAAGAACTTCATCATCCTCAACCGCTACCCCTACACCACCGGCCACGTGTTGATCGTCCCTTACGCGCACCTGGCCGACTTGGCCGCCCTGGACTCCACGACCCTCGATGAAATGATGCAGCTCGCCCAGCGCGTGCAGCGCGCCCTGGCCACCGCCTACAAGCCGGAGGGCTTCAACCTGGGCATGAACCTCGGCCGCGTCGCCGGCGCCGGCGTCGCCGGCCACCTCCATCTGCACCTCCTGCCGCGCTGGGCCGGCGACACCAACTTTATGGCCACCACCGCGGAGACCCGCAACCTGCCCGAAGACCTCGCCCACACCTGCCGCAAGCTGCGCGCCGCGCTGCGGCAGGGTTGAAGCGGGAAACGGCCCGCCGGATACGCCGCGTCAGCCCTCGAAGATCACTTCGGCGAAGGCGGTATTGCCGCTGTGGGTGATGCTCAGGACGATGTGGCGCACCCCCATCTGCTCGGCCAGCTCCCGGGCCCGGCCATGCAGCTTCATGGTGGGCTTGCCGCTGGCTTCGCGCGCCACCTCCAGGTCGGCCCAGCGCACCCCGTTGCCCCAGCCGGTCCCCAGCGCTTTCATGGTGGCTTCCTTGGCCGCGAAGCGCGCGGCGTAACGCTCGAACTTCTTGCGGTGCTTCTCGCAATAGGCCTTTTCCGCGGGCGTGAAGACGCGGTCGAGAAAAGCCTGCCCCCGGCGGCGGATGGCCGCTGCCATGCGGTCCACTTCGGCGATGTCCACTCCCAGTCCGAGGATCATCTGTGTGGGACTGGCTTTTAGCCGGTCCGCCCAGAATTGCCCGTTACGGCTTAACCCAGAACAGGCGCCCGCAAATTAAGACCGGACAGGCCAGAATCCCTGTCCTACAATTAGGTGCGCGCCCCGCCCCGCGATTATACCGCGAGTGTGGCAGGCCAATTGCCCGTTCCAGGGCATGGCGGTCACCTGCATGGCGCGCGCCGACTCCGGAGATTGCATGCCGACTCTCGTCAAAACGCGTAAACGCGCGCCACAGAAGGAGTGGGCCACATTCCGCGCCGGCGGCCTGCAAATCCTGCAAGCGCAGCCCCTTAGCAGGATCCCCGGCCTGCTGCACGGCTTCAGCACCCGCGGCGGCGGCCGCAGCCAACTGGACCGCGAACGGGTGCTCAACCTGGGCGCGGTGGAGTGGGATACGGCGGAGGGATTGGCCGCTAACCGTCGGCAGTTCCTTGCGGCGCTGGCGGCCAAAGCCGGCGCTAACGAGTTGCCTCTGGTCACTTTGAAGCAAATCCACTCGGACGCCATTCACGTGGTAGCGCAGCCGGTCCCGGGCGACCGCCTGCCCGGCGACGCCCTCATCACCGCCTCGCCGGGACTGCTGCTGGGTGTGCACACGGCCGACTGCCTCCCCATTCTGCTCGCGGACGCGAAACGGCGCGTGGCCGCCGCGGTGCACGCCGGCTGGCGCGGCACCCTGAAGCGCATCGTCTCGAAAACGCTCGGCCGGATGCGCATGGAGTTCGGCACGCCCGCCGCCGACGTGCGCGCCGCGCTCGGCCCCGGCATCGGCCCCTGCTGCTACGAAGTGGGGCTCGAAGTGGTGCAGCAGTTCCACGCGCAGTTCGCCAACGCGCGCGAGTGGTTCGACGGCCCGTTCGACCGGCTCGTCGCCCACGATTCCCCCAATCCGCTCCAGTGGCTCAACCGCATGCCGCCGGGCCATCAGCCGCCGCCGCCCACCGCGCAACTGGACCTGGCCGCCGCGAACTGCTGGCAATTGCTCGAAGCGGGTCTTTCCCGGCGCCGCATCGAGGCCAGCCCGCTGTGCACTGCGTGCCGCACCGATCTGCTCTTCAGCCACCGGCGCGAGCGCGGGCTCACCGGCCGCATGCTTGCGGTGATCGGCTGGCCCGTCTAGGCTTATGGCAGGGTGCCGATGGAGGCCGCCATGCAACCCACCGAGTTCCGCACGGCTGAGCGCGCCCACGCCAGCATCCTGGCGCAGCGCGAGCAGCGGCTGCTGCTGTGGCTGGCCGAGCGCATGCCCGCCTGGGTGACTTCGGACCGGCTCACTTTGCTGGGCCTCCTGGCCATGCTGTTCGCCGGGCTGTGCTACTGGCTGGCGCGCTTCCACCCCGCGGGTCTGCTGCTGGTGATCCTGTGCCTCGCGCTCAACTGGTTCGGCGACAGCCTGGACGGCACCCTGGCGCGCGTGCGCCGCCAGCCCCGGCCACGCTACGGCTTCTACGTGGATCACATCGTGGACACCTTCGGCGCGCTCTTCCTGCTCGCCGGCCTGGCCCTCTCCGGCTACATCACGCCGCTGGTCGCCGCGGCCCTCCTGCTGGCCTACTACATCATTTCCATCGAGGTGTACCTGGCGACCTACACGCTGGGCACGTTCCACCTGGCGTTCGGGGGCCTGGGCCCCACCGAGCTGCGCATCCTGCTGGCCCTGGGCAACCTATGGCTGTACTTCACGCCGCGCGCGCCCGTGGTGTTCGTGCTCGGCGCCGACCACAAGCTGCTCGACGTCGGCGGCGTCATCGCCGCCACCGCCCTGCTGCTCTTCGCCTGTCTCTCCGCCGCGCGCCACACCCGCGCCCTCTACCGCTCCGACCCGCTCACCCGCGCACATGGGTAAGCCGCCCTTCCCGCGGCCCCTTCGTTCCGTCTTCGTTGGTAGTGTGTCCGCCGGAGGGCCCCGCTACCCTATGGCTTGGACTCCGGCGCGGGCTTCTTCTGCGCCACCCGGTTCTTCAGGTTTTTCAGCTTCGCTTCCGTGGCGGCGACTTTGTCGGGCTCGAATTCGGCGGGCGTGGCCCGCTGCCATTCCGCCAGCGAGCGTTCCCACGCCGCGGCGGCTTGCTCGGCGTGCCCCAGCCTGGCCAGCACGTCCCCCAGGTGGTCATGGATGGTAGGGTCGTGCCGGTTGCGGCCCAGGGCGCGCCGCACCAGTTTCTCGGCCTCCTCCAGCTTCCCCTGCTTGAAGTAGGCCCATCCCAGGCTGTCGAGGTACGACCCGTTGTGCGGTTCTTCCTTCAGGGCCCGCTCGATCAACTCCACGGCCTCCTCCAGCCGGTTGCCCTGCTCGGCCAGCATGTACCCCAGGTAATTCAGCGCCCCGGAATGGCGCGGGTTGGCCTCCAGGGCCTTGCGGAACTGCTCTTCCGCCGCGTCGAACCTCTTCTGCCGCTCGTAGATGGCCCCGCGCAGGAACCACACGATTTCTTTTTCCGCGGGGCGCGGCGAGAGCTGCTCGGCCGCGTCCACGGCCTTTTCGGCTTCGCCGTAACGCCGGCCCCGCTCATACACCTGCGCCAGGGTCAGGTGAATCTCGCGGTCTTCGCGTGTGCCGCCCAGCAGGGCCCGCAGGCGGGCCACCGCCGCGTCGGTCTGTCCCTGGTCCGCTTCCAGCAGCGCGTGCCCCAGTTGCGCGCCCCGGTCGGCGGCGTCGCCGGCCAGCAGCTTGTTCGATTCCGCCAGCGCCAGGCCGATCTCCTTGGCGGCGCGATAGGTCTCCACCAGGATGGCGCGGCCGGCGCGCTGCTCGTCGGGTCCCAGGTTCATCAGCTCCTGGCAGGTGGACACCGCCGCGCTGAAGTTCTCCGTTTCGCGGTACAGCCGGCTGAGCTGCTCGTAGAGCACCCCCAGGCTCCGCCGCGACTGGTCCGGCGCGGTCCCCCGGCGCTTCAGCAGCGTCACCGCGCCGCTCAGCACCCGGATGGCGTCCTCGAAGCGCCCTTGCGTTTCGTAGATCAGCGCTTCGGTGTAGATCACTTCCAGGCTGCCCGGGGCGCGCTGCCGCGCCTTCACCACGCTCTCCTCGGCCAGCTCCACCTGGCCCCCCTGGCGGTACAACTGCGCCAGCCGCAGGTGGCTTTCCGCGTCCGCGGGGTCCGCTTCCGCCAGCCGGCGGTACTCTTCGATGGCCGCCTCGCGCTTCTGCTGCGCGGCCAGGGCCCGCGCCAGTTTCCGCCGCGGCTCCGTTTTTTTCGGCTGGCGCTCGACGGCGCGCTGGTAGGCCTGCTCGGCCCGCCCGTGGTTCTCCAGTTGCGAGTAGGCGTCGCCCTGCAGCAACAGCAGCTCCTCGGAGGACGTTTCGTCCAGGGACTTCTCCAGCAGGCTGACTGCTTCCGGCGCGCGGCCCTGGTCCAGCAGCAACTGGCTCATCTGGGCCAGCGCCGTTTCGTTGCCCGGCTGCCGGCCCAGCAGGTCGCGCAGCACCGTGCCGGCCTGCTCGTGCTCGTTCTGCAGGCGCAGCAGGCGCGAGAGCCACAGCGCGGATTCGGAATCACTGGGGTCCCGCCGCAGGATTTCGCGGTACTGCTCGGTGGCCCGCCGCGCAGTTTCGCGCTGCCCCGTGTCCGGGTTCATCTGCCCCAGCGTGCGCACGTAGATGCGCGCCAGCAGCCGCCGCGCCCCCAGGTTGTTGGGGTCGCGGGCGATGATCTCCTGGGCCTTCAGCACGGCGTCGCGGATGCGCTGCGACTTGGCGTACATCTCCGCCAGCCGCTCGCCCACTTCCGGCGAACGCGAGTCCAGCGCGTGGGCCTTCTCGTAGTTCTCGATGGCCTGGCTGGCGTAGGCGGAGCGTTGCGCGGAATCGTAGTTCACTTCGAACAGCCGGTCGTACAGCCGCCCCACCGCGAAGTAGTAGTAGGCCTGGCTCTGCTGGTCGCCTTGGGCCGCGCCGGCCGCGCCCGGCGCCCCTTCCCCGGGCCCTCCCCCTGCCGGCGGAGCCGGCTTCTCCCCCGTGGCTGGAACACGCTTCTGCGCCGGCCCGCCCTGCGCAAGTCCCAGAAGGACCACCAGCAGTGTGTAGATGGCGCGTTTCATCTCTGCGCCGCGGTTGCGCGGCAACCTCCCAATATATCCTATCGGGCCGCGCCCTCCAAAAAAACCACTGGGTGGCCTGTGGCCGCCGCGATTCTGGGGCAGGACCACGGAAGCCCTGTCCGGCCTTGACCGCTGTGGGTTATGATGTCCACGGTCAGCCGGTGCGGTTGCAGCTCCTTTGTAGAGTCACAGGGCCCCTCCCGCTGTGCCGGCGAATCCGGGAGTGCCTAAACCAAATGACCTGGCCATGCGTGGTTCTGGCGGCATGGGCTTTGCTGGTGGCGTCCCCGGCCGCGGGCCACGCGCGCCGGCAGAATCCCGCGCGCGCTTCCGAGCGGAAACTCCTCCAGGCCCGGCCGTTGCCGCGCCCCAGCGTCCGGCTCACCGGCGGACCCCTCAAGCACGCCCAGGACCTGAACGGCAAGTACCTGCTCGAGCTCGAACCCGACCGCATGCTCGCGTTTCTCCGCGAGCGCGCCGGCTTGAAGAAAAAAGCCGAGCCTTACGGCGGCTGGGACGGCGCCGGCCGCCAGCTCACCGGCCATATCGCCGGGCACTACCTTTCCGGCGTGAGCCTGATGTGGGCCGCCACCGGCGATGCCCGTTTCAAAGAGCGCGCCCACTACCTGGTGAATGAGCTGAAAGAAATTCAAGACCACGACCCCGACGGGTACATCGGCGGGTTGCGCGACGGCCAGGGCGCCGACGGCAAGCTGCTCTTTCAGAATCTGGCCCGGGGCGTCATCCGCGGCTCCAACTTCGATCTCAACGGCCTGTGGTCGCCCTGGTACGTGCAGCACAAGATCTACGCCGGCCTGCGCGACGCTTACCGCTACACCGGCAACCGCCTGGCCCTGGAGGTGGAAATCAAGTTCGCCGCCTGGGCCGAGGCCATCCTGGCCGGCCTCAACGAAGAGCAAGTCCAGAACATGCTGGCCACCGAATTCGGCGGGATGAACGAGATTGCCGCCGACCTGTACCGCGACACCGGCGACCCGCGCTGGCTCAGGCTGGCGGCCAAGTTCGATCACCACGCCGTGGTCCATCCCCTGGCCGCCGGCACAGACGTCCTTCCCCATCTGCACGGCAATACCCAGGTGCCCAAACTGCTGGGCGCGCTCATGCTGCACCTCTACACCGGTGACCCCACCCGCGCCGCGGCCGCGGCGTTCTTCTGGCGCCAGGTGGCCTGGCAGCACAGCTTTGCCACCGGCGGCCACGGCCGCAATGAGTACTTCGGCCCCCCGGGGAAGCTGAACGACATGGTGGACGGGCGCACCGCGGAGACCTGCAACGTGTACAACATGCTCAAGCTGACCCGCGCGCTCTTCGCTGTTTCGCCGGACATCCGTTACGCCGATTTCCTCGAGCGCGCCTTGTACAACCACATCCTGGCGTCCCAGGACCCCGAGGACGGCCGCGTCTGTTACATGGTCCCGGTCGGCCGCGGCGTGCAGCGCGAGTATCAGGATATGCAGCGCAGTTTCACCTGTTGCGTCGGCTCCAGCATGGAAAGCCACGCCCTGCACGCTGACGGCATCTACTACGAGTCCGGCGACCGGCTCTGGGTGAACCTCTTTGCGCCTTCCCGCGCCGACTGGGCCGCCGCCGGCGTCACGGTGGAAACCTCCACCGACCTGCCCGAGGGCCAAAGCGCCGCGCTGAAGTTCACCCTCCTGGCGCCCCGCAAGTTCACCCTGGCGCTGCGCCGCCCCTTCTGGGCCGGCGCGGGCTTCGCCGTGAAGGTGAACGGCCGGGCCCTGGACCGCCTCCCGCCCCCCAGCTCCTACGTGGAACTGAACCGCTCCTGGAAGACCGGCGACACGGTCGAGCTGGTCCTGCCCCAGGCCCTCCGCGAAGAACCCCTGCCGGATAACCCCAGCCGCAGGGCCCTGGCCTGGGGCCCGCTGGTGCTGGCCGGCGATTGGGGGCCGGAACAGCGCCGCCCCACCCGCGAGGAAAACGAGAGCGTCAGCGTGGCCGCGCAAGCCGCGCCCCCTGCGCCCGCCCCGCTGTTCGTCTCCATCCCGCAGCCCGTGGATCAATGGCTGAAACCGGTCCCCGGGATGCCCGGCTCTTTCCGCACCTCCGGCGTGGGCCTCAGCCAGGAAGTGGACTTCCTTCCCTTCTATCGCCTGCACCGGCGCCGCTACGCCGTCTATTGGGACGTGCTCACCCCGGCGGAAGCGGAAAAGGCCGCCGCCGCGCGCGCCGCGGAAGAACTGGAGAAAAAGAGAATCGCAGCCGCCACCGTGTCGTTTGTGCAGCCGGGCCGCGCCCATACCGAGAAAGAGTTCAACCTGCAGGGCGAGGAAACCGCGCCCCTGATGGTGGAGGGCCGCGCCGGCCGCCGCGCCGCCAAATGGTTCTCCTTCGATCTGCCGGTGGACCCCGGCTCGCCCCTCACGCTGCTGGCCACCTTCAGCAACGACGCGCGGCAGAACGGCGCCTTCGACATCCTGGTGGAAGGCCGGCTGGTCGGCCGGCAAACCACGGCCCGCCGCAGCCCGGAGCAAGCGGTGCGCTTCTTCGACGTGAGCTACCCGTTGCCCGCTGCGCTGTTCAGCGGCAAGCAGAAAGTTACTGTGCGCTTCCAGGCCGCCGGCGAATCGCAGGTCCCCGGCGTCTTCGGCGTGCGCATCCTCCGCCCGCAGCGGTAGCCCCGCCCCAAAGGCCCCTGTTCCCCGCGGCAGGCCGGCGTGTCTCCGGGCGTTTTGTCCTTGCCACGCGCTGGCGTGTGTCCTACGATTCCAGCGCTGGCCCGCGCTGCGGTCTTTCCCCGCGGCGCTCCGCTCCCGTACCCCGCCGGCGCCCACCATGGCCCTGATGCGCAGCGCGTTGCTGGCGGCTTCGCAGAGCGTTTGGCTCCGCGAGCGCGCCACCCGCTACTCCTTTGTGCGCCGCGCCGTTTCCCGCTTCATGCCCGGCGAGGACCTGCAAAGCGCCCTCCTCGCCGCGCAGACCCTGCGCCGCCAGAACATCGGCGCCGTATTCACCCAACTGGGCGAAAACGTCACCGACCCCTCCGAAGCCGCCCGCGTGGCCGGCCACTATCTCAGCGTCATCCACACGGTGCGCGCCCTGGCGCTGGATACGGAGCTCTCCATCAAGCTCACCCAGCTCGGGCTCGACCTGGACCCCGGCCTCTGCTACGACAACCTGCAGCTCATCATCCAGGCCGAAGACCCCGGCAAGACCGTGTGGATTGACATGGAGGCCAGCGGCTGCGTGGACGCCACCCTGGCCCTCTACCGCCGCGCCCGCGCCGCCTTTCCCAACGTGGGCGTGTGCATCCAGGCGTACCTCTACCGCTCGGCGCGGGACCTGGCCGGGCTGATTCCGCTGGGCGCCGCCGTCCGCCTGGTGAAAGGCGCCTACAGGGAACCCCCCCAAATCGCCTACCCCAGAAAGAAAGACGTGGACCAGAACTACTTCGCCCTGGCCACAGAACTGCTCAGCCAGCCCGCGCGCCGCGCCGGCGTCCGCGCCGCCTTTGCCACCCACGACACGCGGCTGATTGCGCTCATCACCGCCCATGCCCGGGCTCAAAACCTGGGCAAAGACGCCCTGGAGTTCCAGATGCTCTACGGCATCCAGCGGGCCGAGCAGGTGCGCCTGGCCGCGGCTGGCTGGCGCTCGATCGTCCTGGTGGCCTACGGCAGTTACTGGTTCCCCTGGTACATGCGGCGGCTGGCTGAGCGCCCTGCCAACCTCTGGTTTGTGTTGCGCAGCGTCTTCGCCTCCTGAGCAGCTGCGCCGCCGATCCCGCGGCGCACCGCCGCGCACCGCACGCCCAGGTTGCCGGCTTCCCCGGAGGGAACAGCATGGAGCTTTGTATCCTGCTGGCTGGGCTGGCGCTGGGGATCGCTCTCTGGCCCGCGGACGCCGGACAGCAGGCCGCCTCCAGGCCCCGCATGAAGAAGCAACCGTTTGGCAGAATGCCCGATGGCCGCCCGGTGGACCTCTATGTCCTCACCAACGCCAACGGCATGGAGGCCCGCATCACCAACTACGGCGGCGTCCTGGTCGCCCTGCTCGTCCCGGACCGCCAGGGCAGGTTCGCCGACGTGCTGCTGGGCTACGACACGCTCCCAGCCTACCTACAGGACACCGCCTACTTCGGAGGCATCATCGGCCGCTACGCCAACCGCATCGCCCGCGGCCGTTTCCAACTGCGCGGCCAGACCTTCACCCTGGCCCGCAATAACGGCCGGCACCATCTCCACGGCGGGCGGCGCGGCTTCGACAAAGTGCTGTGGGACGCCAGGGACCTCTCCGCTGCGGCCGGCGCGGCGCTGCAACTAACCTATCTCAGCAAGGACGGCGAGGAGGGCTACCCCGGCAATCTCTCCGTGCAGGTCATCTACACGCTGACCGACGGCAACGCCCTGCGCATCGACTACTCGGCCACCACCGATCAGGAAACCGTGGTCAACCTGACCAACCACTCCTATTTCAATCTGGCCGGCGCCGGCGACATCCTGGCCCATCGCCTCCAGCTCTACGCCGCCCGCTACACGCCCGTGGATCACGGGCTGATCCCCACCGGCGAGCTGGCCGCGGTGGCCGGCACGCCCTTCGATTTTCGCCAGTCCACGCCCATCGGCCGGGGCCTTGGCGACCCCCACCAGCAAATCCGCTTCGGCCGGGGCTACGACCACAACTGGGTGCTCGACGCCACTGGCGGCAAGCTGGCCCAGGCCGCCGAGCTGTTCGACCCGGCCAGTGGGCGCCTGCTCCGTGTGTTCACCACCGAGCCGGGCATCCAGTTCTACTCCGGCAATTTCCTCCATGGCGCCATCCGCGGCAAAGCCGGAAGAATCTATGCTCATCGCTCGGGCCTGTGTCTCGAAACGCAGCACTTCCCCGATTCCCCCAACCAGCCCCGCTTCCCCTCTCCGGTGCTGAAACCCGGGCAGCGCTACCACTCCGTCACCCAGTATCGCTTCGCCACACGCTCACGGGCGGACCTCCGCGGCTGTCACCGGAGTGCACGCTGCAGGAAGACGGAGGCGGTGTCTGCCATGGTTCAGATGGGGTCGCGGTAGCAGTTCGCGTCCTGACTACGGCGCCTTCCGCGGAACGGTGCGATACAATCTCGGGTGTTCCTTGCCGCGATGACGGATACCCCTCCTGCGGGAGGTCCTCCGCCCCCCTTCAAAACCGCGTCCCGTTTGGCTTTGAACTCGGCGCCGGGCTTCCACTCCGGCAGGCGCGCGGTTTCCGCGATGCGGTAGCCCACGGTGAGAAAGAGCTGCGCATCTTCCACCAGGCCGCTCAGGTCCCAGTAGTCCTTCACGTCGTCGCTGGGGCGATGGTAGTGCTTGGTGGTGTACTCCTCGCGCATCTTCATGCCCCACCCCTCGGGCTTGCCGATAAACTCTGTGCCCGTGCCCGGGTCCAGCGCGGGCACCCCCTGCTTGGCGAAATTGAAATGATCGCTGCGGTAGAAGAAGCCCTTCTCCGGTTCCGGGTCGGGCCGCACCTCGCGCCCCTGCTCCGCCGCGGCCCCGGCCAGCACCTCATCCAGCGAAGAACTGCCCAGGCCCACGCTGACCACGTCCCGCGTGCGCCCCAGCAGGTTCATCACGTCCAGGTTGATCACCGCCGCGGTGCGCGCCAGCGGGTAGAGCGGATGCTCCGCGTAGTATTGCGAGCCCAGCAGGCCCTGCTCCTCCGCGGTGACCAGCAGGAACAGAACCGACCGCTTGGGCGCCCGCGCCAGTTGCTTGAACGCGCGCGCCAGCTCCAGCACCGCCCCCGTGCCCGAGGCGTTGTCCGCGGCCCCGTTGTAGATGGCGTCGCCATTCTGCGGCGGGCCGAGGCCGAAGTGGTCCCAGTGCGCGGTGTAGATGACGTATTGGTCGCGCAGTTTGGGGTCGCTGCCGGTCAGCCGGGCGATCACGTTGCGCGAGTCCACCGCGCGCATCTGGTTGCGGATGGTCGCCGCCGCCCGCACCCCTAGCGCCACCGGCTGGAAGTCGCGCCGCACCGCGGCCTGCTTCAGCGCCCCCAGCTCCTGCCCGGCCAGGCGCATCAGTTTTTCCGCCGTCTCCCAGGTGATCCACCCTTCCAGCGCCGCGCGGCCCATGTTCTTGTCCGGCGTGCTCAGGTCCAACTGCTCGCTCAGCCGCCCCTGCACCACGTTCCAGCCGTAGCCCGCGGGGCCCGTCTCATGGATGATCAGGCAGCCCGCCGCGCCCAGCTCCGCGGCCTTCTCGTACTTGTAGGTCCATCGGCCGTAGTAGGTCATCCCCTTGCCGCCGAACACCTTCACGTCCTCCACCGGCGGGTCGTTCACCAGCACGACGATCACCTTCCCGCTCACGTCCATCCCCTTGAAGTCGTCCCACTGGAACTCCGGCGCCTGCACCCCGTACCCCGCGAACACCAGCTCCGCATCCACGGAGACGCTCTCCTGCACGCGCTTGGTCCACGCCACGAAGTCCGCCCCCAACTGCGCCTCCATCGTTGGGGCGCTGCTGGCTGCGCCCCCCCTGCCCGCCGCGCCCCCGCTTTTCCTGAACTTCAAACTCATGCCACGGTCCGCGGTAATGCCCACCAGCGGCACTTTCTGGATGAACGTGCCGTCGGGATTCCCCGGCTCGAGGCCCATGGCCCGGAACTGCTGCTCCAGATACTGGACGGTGCGCTCCTCGCCGCGCGACCCCGGCTGCCGCCCCTCAAACTCATCCGACGCCAGTACCTTCACCTGTTGCAGCAGGCGCTCCGCGGTGATGGCCCCGCGCGCCGCCTTGAGCGCCGCCGCCTCCGCCGTCACCTTCACCGGCTGGGCCGCGCCGCCCTGCCCCAGCGCCGCCAGCGCCACCCAGCAACCTGCCAGCATGCGATTAACCGTGCTCATAGCTCTCCTCGGGGATTCTCCCCGCAAGATTGTATGGCATCCGGGCAAAAAAACCGCAAGGGTGCGGCGTTGCCCCCTGGTGCGGCGCGCCGGTCGCGCGGGTTGGCGCGGAAGAACCGCGGGGGGATCGGGGGAACGTCTTCGCGCTACCGGCAGAAGCCGTTTGCGGGGCTGGACGGGCTGGGGCTGTTGCGTCCCGGGTGCGTGTTGAACAGGACCACGCAGGTGACGGTGCCGCCGATCAGCAGGATGGCCGCGGCCCTCCGCCACCGCTTCTTTTTCTTCACCTGTTCGGCGCCCACCCCGGCCACTTCTTGGACCACTTCGTAGCTGCTGGCCTCCGGGACCACGTAGGACTCGCCTTCGTCAATCACTTCCAGGGCCCCGCGCACCGCCCTCACGCGGGCCTCCTCGCCGGTTACGGTGATCTCCGCGTGCGTCGGCTGGGCCGTCTGCGGCCGGATCCACAAGCCCGCGGCGTACACCACCAGCGTTTCTTCGCCGGCCACCGTGAAGCCCAGTGTGCCCCGAGTGACCTCGATAGCCACTCGCCCTTCGCTCTCGTTGAAGCTGGCCTGGGCGTCGCTCCCGAGATACGCCTGAGCCGGTCCCAGCCGCAGGCTGATGGCGCCCCCCGGTTCGGTCGCCACCGCGTCGCCGCCGTAAACGGTGGTCCCCGTTTGCACGGCCGTGCCGCCCAGTCGCGCCCGATGGGACTGCACCACCAGGCCCAGCGGCCGGGGCCCCGCTAACCCCGGGAGTTCGATCAGCCATACAGACAGGATCACCGCGACAATGCGCGCGGCCCGCCGGGTTCCACTGGCGTACAAACGTCCTCCCCGTGTGGGGAGCCTATTCGACCTCCGGGCGCGCCAACAAGCGCAACCGGTTCCACCTGTGCCGAAAGCGTTAGCGCCGCCCCTATTTGCGCGCGGCCGGGGCCGGCTCGACCAGCGGTTGCCCGGAGGGAGGCGCCGCGGCGGGCCGCGGCATCATGTTGGCCTTCAGCGTTTGCGGCGCGCGCCAATGATCAATGTAGGAGGTCTGCTGCACGCAGGAGATGGTGCAGCGCGGGGCGCACGGCTTGCGCGTGTAGAACTCGCGGTGGCGCTGCTCGGCGGTGTACTCGGCGATGGGGATACCGGGCGCGCCGCGCTTCTGCGAGCAGTAGTGCACCAGCCCGTCTTCGCAGATGTACAGGTAGCGCGAGCCGGCGCGGCAGCGCCAGTCGTTGGCCCGGCCGTGCGCGATGTTCTCCTGGAAGCGGTTGAAGCGCGAGTAGGAGCGCCGCGCCAGATGCATGATCTCTTCGAAAATCCTCTGTTCCGCATCCCCCAGCGCCCGCAACTGGCCCTGCGCGTCGTGGATGATGCCCACCGTCGTCGAGAAGCCCAGGCCGATGGCCCGCCGGGCCACCGCCAGCGCATCCTCGGAGTGGGCCACGCCGCTGCCCAGCACCGAATTGATGTTGACGTGAAACTCCGCGTGCCCCGCCAGCAGCGCCAGCTTCTGGTCCAGCACCTTCAGGCTCTTCTTCGACACGTCGTCCGGCTGCACGTTGTCAATGCTGATTTGCAGGTGGTCCAGCCCGGCGCGGTTCAGCCGCTCGATGCGCTCGCGCGTCAGCAGGTACCCGTTGGTGATCAGCGCCGCCAGCAGGCACCGCCGGCGGATGTGCGCGATGATGTCGTCCAGCTCCGGGTGCAGCAGCGGCTCGCCCCCGCTGATCACGATGAAGGCCGTGCCGAAGGCCCCCAGGTGGTCAATGCGGCCCTTCATCTCCTCCAGCCCCACCGGCTTCGAGTAGTCGTCGAACTCGTTGCAGTACGTGCACGCCAGGTTGCAGCGCCGTATGGGAATGATGTGCGCCTGCACCACGTGCTTGGTCGAGAGCAGCGCGCGCCCGATCATCCACAGCTCGCGCGCCCGCCGGTGCGCCCACAGGTACTTGCGCCGCATTGGCTTCACCCCAGCCATTCCTATTTGCCCGGCGGCCCAAAAACCCGCCCCGGCCGTGTATTCGCGAGCTCGCCGGCCGAGGCCGCCCCGGCTCTGTTCATCCTACAACAAGCCGCCGCGGCCCGCCGCCCGGCCGCAGCGGAGTGTTCCCGGGGCGGCCGAGTGGCGCATATGGCCGGGTGAATGGGGCTCTACTGGGACGCGCGCAGCAGGCGCCCGAGTTCTTCCTTCAGCGACTTGAGCGCGCCTTGAGACGCGCGGTCGCTGATGAGGTTGCGCATCTGGTAGGGGTCTGTGCGCAGGTCGTACAGCTCGTCCATGTGCTCGAGGTCGGTGTAGTGGATGTAGCTCCAGCGCTCGGTGCGCACGCTCTGGTAGCCCATGCGGTGCACCCGCGGAAACACCGTGTCGCTGAAGTATTCAATGAGGAACGACTTGCGCCACCCCGTCCGCTGCCCCCGCAGCACCGGCAGCAGCGACCGGCCGTCCACCTCGCCCCACAGTATTCGAGGCACCCCGCCGATTTCCAGTAACGTCGGCGCCAGGTCAATGCTCAGTGCCAAGCCGTCCACCACGCCCCCCGGCTGGCTCGCGGGACCGCGCCCCCGGCGCAGGCTCTGCGGCAGGCGCATGTACAGCGGGATGCGCGCGGACTCCTCGTAGGCCAGGCGCCGCTCTTCGCTCAAGCCGTGCTCGCCGTAGAAGTAGCCTTCGTCGCTGGTGAAAATAATCACGGTGTTTTCGAGCCGCCCCTGCTCCTCCAGCACGCGCATCATCTGCCCGAGACCCTCATCGGCCGAAGCCAGCATGCGCAGACGCTTGCGGATGGTCTCGTCGTCGGTCACCGTCCCCGGGCCCAGCGCCGGCAGATCCCCGATCTTCCGTTCCAGCGCCGGCTTGCCCCGCGGCGGCTGGCCGTAGTTCGGGCGCCGCGGGATGGGCGCGCCGTGGTACAACTCCTTATGCCGCTCCGCCGGCAGAAAAGTGTCCGGCTGATTGACCGCCGTGCTCCCGTCGGCGTATTGCGTGATGTCCGGATGCACGCTCTTGTGCGAGACGTACAGCAGGAACGGCTTCGCGTGTTCCTGCCGGAGAAAGTCCACCGCGAATTCGTTGAGGAGGTCGGTGAAGTAGCCCGGGCGCGTGACGCGCGCGCCATTGATATTGAACTCCGGGTCCACGTAGCGCCCTTGCCCCTTCACGCTGACCCAGTGGTCTAGCCCGGGCCGCGCCGTGTCGTCCACCCCCATGTGCCATTTGCCGACGAAGGCCGTCTGGTAGCCCGCCTCCCGCAGCAGCCGCGGGAACGTCACCAGTTCATGGCTGCGCGCGCTGCGGTCGGTATTGTCCCGGATGCCGTGCTTGTGCGCGTACTGCCCCGTCAGAAAGCTGGCCCGGCTCGGCGAGCACAGCGGCGTGGTCACAAACGCGTTGCGGAAGCGCACCCCTTCGCGCGCGATGCGCTGGAGGTTCGGCAGCCGGACAAACGGATACTCCACTTCGTCCCAGCGCAAATCATCAATCAGCACGAAGACGATGTTCGGCCGCGCGTCCCCGGCCCGCGCTGGAGCCCGCGCTGGAGCCTGCGCCGGGGCCCCCGCCGGCCCCGCCAGAAGCGCCGCCCACAGCCCCGCCAGAAGCGCCGCCCACAGCCCCGCCAGAATTACCGTCGTCAGCGCGCGCCTCCGCATCCGCCGGAGTATACCCCCTGTGGAGTGCGGGAGCGCAGCTCCCGCTTTGTTTACGAGCGCAGCTCCCGCTTTGTTCACCACCCGCCGCTTCTGTGGAGTGCGGGAGCGCAGCTCCCGCTTTGTTTACGAGCGCAGCTCCCGCTTTGTTCACCACCCGCCCCGGTGATAACCTGCGCGAATGAAGGATTGGCCGCACGCCCCGGTTCACCGGATCGGGCCGGCAGGTGCATTCATTGTCACGGCGGGAACCTATCTGAAGGTCCCGATTTTTCGCTCCCAGGAGCGGCTTAAATTCCTGACCGAATCGCTTTTGGCGACGCTGCAAAAATATGGATGGGAAATGCAGGCATGGGCTGTGTTTCCCAACCATTACCATTTCGTGGCCACTGCTCCCGCATCGTCCGCGAACTTGCCCAAGATGATTCGCTACCTTCACGCGCAAACCGCCATGGAGGTCAGTCGCTTAGACGCAACTCCGCAACGCAGCGTCTGGTTCGAGTATTGGGACACTCATCTGACTTACGAGAAATCCTACTTCGCCCGGCTGAACTACGTTCACCGCAACGCCGTGCACCACGGGTTGGTGCGCCAGGCCACCGCCTATCCCTGGTGCTCGGCGGGCTGGTTTCAAATACGCGCGGACGGCGCGTTCAGCCGGCGCATCTTGGCCTTGCCCGTGGACCGCCTGCGCATCCGCGACGACTACGCTGTGGACCCGGCCGACTGGCAGTAGCCCCGTGGAGTGCGGGAGCGCAGCTCCCGCTTTGTTTCCCACCCGCCGCTTCTGTGGAGTGCGGGAGCGCAGCTCCCGCTTTGTTCACCACCCGCC
>Ga0187893_10004044_pt1 | contig 28563 bp, 23 predicted proteins | sample MA1701074metaG_FD_139574 | JGI IMG/M metagenome (GOLD analysis project Ga0187893, IMG submission 139574) | White microbial mat communities from a basaltic lava cave in the Kipuka Kanohina Cave System on the Island of Hawaii, USA - MA170107-4 metaG ...
ATCGAATCCGGCGGCTGGCGCCCGGCCCCGGCCGCCGTGGACCTTCCCGCGGTCGTTGCCGACGTGTTCGCGGCCGTCCGCGCCCGAGTCGAGGCCCGGGGCGTCGCGCTGCTGTCCGATCTTCCGTCTGAAGCCTCCGCGCCGTGCGCGGATCCGACGGCGCTGCGCCAGGTGATCAGCAACCTCGTCGACAATGCTGTTAGGCACACGGCCCATGGGTCAGTTCACGTTGCCGCACGGGCCGAAGGGAATGGCGTCACGATACGCGTGACGGACACGGGCGACGGGATCGCGCCCGAACACCTGGCGCGCATTTTCGAGCGCTTCTACCGCGTGGACGCCGCGCGCTCGCGAGCGGAAGGTGGTACAGGTTTGGGGTTAGCAATCGTCAGGCACCTCGTCGAAGCGCACGGCGGCACGGTCGCCGCCGAGAGTACGATCGGCGCGGGAACCACGATCTCCGTCTTCTTCCCAAATCGAGCCGCCTAACAGCCGCTCAGCAGCTGAGGTGCGTGACCGGTTCGTGACATGGCCGTGCGCGATTCGCGACGCAAACGGCCCATTGTAACGGATCTACTCGGCTGCCCTGGGTGCCGCCGAAGCGCGCTGTCTACTAACCGCCAACACCAATGAATTTCCTCGTGCATGCGTCGCTACGCATCAGTCTTTTGCTCTCCAGCCTCCTCGTGCTCAGCGGCGTGGCAGGATCGCAGCAACCTGCGGCAAGCTCTGGACGGACCGGGCGCATCGTCGGTCGCATCCTCGACCAGGAGTCTGGGTCGGGCGTTAGCGACGCCGGAGTGCAGATAGTCGGCACCACGTTAGGCGTGCAGTCCGGCGTCGGCGGCAGGTTCCAGATCGCCGGCGTGCCCGCAGGAACAGTGACGATCCAGGTTCGGCGGCTAGGCTACACCGCCAAGAGTGTCACGGGGATTCAGCTAGCGCCTAACCAGACGCTCGAACAGAATATTTCACTTGCTCCGGCGGGTGTGCAGCTGGCGGCCATGGTGGTGAGTGCCGCAGCTGAGAAGGGATCCGTAAGCGAGGCGCTCGACGCACAGCGCACCGCCACGGCGATTGTAAGCTCCATTACATCCGAGCAGATCTCCAAGAGCGCCGACGGCGACGCCGCGCAAGCGGTTCAGCGCGTGAGCGGCGTGACCGTGCAGGATAACAAGTACGTGTTCGTGCGTGGCCTCGGGGAGCGCTACACCGTCACGCAACTCAACGGGGCGCGCATGCCAAGCACGGATCCGGAACGCCGCGTCGTTCCGCTCGATCTGTTCCCGACCGGAATGCTGCAGACGATCACGACGTCCAAGACATTCACGCCGGATCAGCAGGGAGACTTTTCCGGGGCACAGGTCGACATCAAGACGCGCGAATTCCCGGCACTCCGGACGTGGTCAATTCAGACCACGGTGGGCCTCAATCCTCGCGTCACTGGGAAGGCTGTGCTCAATCCGCGCGGAGTTGGTGGTGAGGCGTTCGCTCACGCTGGCAGCGAGCGCGGGCTGCCGTCGCTCGTGCGCAGTGTCGGCAATTTCCAGACTTTCCCGCTCAATCAGGGCGACAAGAACCGCCTCGTGAGCTCGTTCCGCAATGTCTGGGTACCGACGTCGCGTAGCGCAGCGCCTAACGGTTCGACCGCAATTTCCTTCGGAGGAAGCGATCCGTTACTCGGCGTCCGGATTGGCTATCTCTTTTCCGGTACCTACTCGTACAGCGAGGAAATGCGTGCGGACCAGCAGCGCGCGCAAGCTGGACGCGGAACGACGTCCGGCGAGACCGTGGAGCTCGATCGGTTTGAGGGAACCTCCTCAAATGTGAGCGCATTGCTGGGCGGTCTGTTCAACGCGAGCGTTCTCCTCGGCCAGAGCTCCCGTATCGCACTGAGCACCGCCTACAGCCGCACGTCTGACAACGAGGCTCGCACCGAGCGTGGCATATTCGAAAACGAGGCGTTCGCGGCCAGGATCGATCGCATCCAGTACGTGGAGCGCGCCGTGCAGTCGGCACAGCTCGCCGGGGAACATCAGCTCGGAGCGATGCATCGCTTCGACTGGTCCGCCACGACGTCTGGTGTGCGGCGCGATGAGCCGGATCGCTCGGAGTTCGTCTGGGAGATCGCCAATGCGGGACAACCTAACGAGCAGCTGCTGTGGCTGAACTCCGGCAATGGCGGCGCCGTGCGAACGTTCTCCGAATTGACGGAAGACGCCCGTGAGGGGAAGGCCTCGTATCAGCTCAACTTCGCGACAAACGACAGGCAGCACTTGCTGAAAGTCGGCGGGCTGCTGCGTCACACGCAGCGAGCTGCGGATTCGCGCGCGTATAGTGTGAGCGCGCCCACGGCAGCCGCGAGTGTGCGCACGCTGCGTCCTGAAGAGATTTTCGACGGGCGCTTTGCGAATCCGAACGACCACGTCTTCGAGATCGCACCACTGAGTCAAGGCGGCGCATACGATGCAAGCGATCACTTAAGTGCCGCGTTCGCGATGGCCGAGGTTGCATTGACAGATCGCTTTCGCGTGATCGGCGGCGCACGATTCGAACGCGACGCGTTGAGCGTGAACGCGCAGTCGACGCTGGGCCAACCGGTGACCACGGCGAAGGAATGGAATGACGTGCTCCCCGCGTTCGCTCTCAACGTGAAGATGAACGAAGCGCAGAGCATCCGCTTGTCGCTATCGCGAACATTGGCGCGGCCGGAGTACCGCGAGCTTTCGCCGATCAAGAGTCGCGACGTCCTGAACGGCGATGATCTCGAGGGAAATCCCGACCTCGAGCGCACTCAGATTGCAAACGCCGACTTGCGCTGGGAGTGGTATCCCACGAGCGCGGAAGTACTCAGCATCGCGCTGTTCGCGAAGCAGTTTGACAAGCCAATCGAGCGGGTATATCGCGCCGCCGGCGCCAACTCGCGCTTCGTCGCGTACGTGAATGCGAAGGAAGCGCGCAACGTTGGCATCGAGCTGGAAGCGCGGAAGGAGCTCGGATTTCTCGGACGCGCACTGCGGCCATTCACGCTCTTCTCGAACGTGACGCTCATGAACTCCGAGATCACGCTCGATGACTCCAGTCGCGCCGCGGCGACGAACCCCAAGCGGACGATGGTCGGGCAGGCTCCGTATGTGTTGAACCTCGGCCTAACGGGAACCACAGAGAGCGGACGCGCGAGCGCGACGCTTCTTTTCAATCGCGTCGGCGAGCGGATCGATGCAGCCGGCGATCTACCGCTCCCCGATGTGAAGGAGCTGCCGCGCAATGTGCTCGACCTCTCGTTGCGCTTCCCGCTCGTCAATGCGCTGGCGGGTCGCTTCGATGCCAAGAATCTGCTCGACGCACCCTACGAAACCGTGCAAGGGACTGTCGTTCGGGAGCGCTATCTCGTAGGCCGTACGTTCCAGCTCGGCTTCATCTGGAAGCCCTAGCTCGCGGTGCTGTGACCGCACCGTGACCGTACTGATGCCGCGTCGACGGCGTCGCGTCATTTGCTCACTTCACGATCTCGACCAATCCTTTTTGGAGACTGACCATGGAGTCTTCTTTTTTGCGTCGCGGAAGCATGATCCCGCGACTCGCACTTGGCGCAGCAGTCCTGCTCGCTGCCTGCGGCGGCGATGATGATCCGGGCACAGGACCGGGCAATCCGAATCCGCCACTAGGGCTTCAGACCGAAGCGTTCGGCGTCTCGACGATTCGCGTTCAGTTCCAGAGCACCGCCGGCGACAATGCCTATATCGTGGAGCGCGCAGAAGGCGCGACTGGTACCTTCGCGACGGACACGACGATCACGGCGCCCGCTGCGGCAGGCAACGTCTCCTATATAGACGCCGGCCTCAAGGCGGCGACCGTCTACCGCTATCGCGTGAAGGCCCAGCGTGGCAGCAGAGAGAGCGGCTACACGTCCGAAGCGACCGCCACGACGCGAAGCTTCGGCTCCGGCCCACTCAAAGACATCACGACCGACATCACCAGCGATACGAGGTGGTACGCGGACACAACGTATACGCTCAAGGGATTCATCCACGTCGCCAACGGTGCGACGCTCACGATCGAACCCGGCACGGTCATCAAGGGCGACTTCGCCACGTTAGGCGCTTCGTTGTTCGTTCTCCGCGGAGCGAAGATCAACGCCGTTGGACGCGCAGATGCTCCGATCATCTTCACGTCATCGCGCGCCGCCGGTCAGCGACAACCCGGGGACTGGGGCGGGCTGATTGTCATCGGCAACGCGCCGATCAGCCGCACCGGCGTGGACATCGAGCTGGAGGGCACGGGAACCAGTACAGGAACCACCCCAGGAACGAACTACCGCGTGAACTACAGCGGCGGAACAACAGCCAGCGACAACAGCGGTGAGCTGCGCTATGTGCGCGTTGAGTTCGCCGGCTTCGCACCGACGCCTAACGCCGAGTTGAACAGCTTCACGTTTGCGGCCGTTGGCAGTGGAACGCGGGCGAGCTTCCTCCAGTCGCTCGCCGGGCTGGACGACTCATTCGAGTGGTTCGGTGGCGGCTTCGATGCAACCAACTTGGTGTCGTACGAATCGGGCGACGATCACTTCGACATGGCCGAAGGGTTTAGCGGCCGCCTGCAATTCCTCATCGCATTTCAGAGCGATGTGCTCACGCCGCGCACAGGCGCTGGCTCCACCGCGACGGACCCGGTGGGGATCGAAAACGACGGTTGCCCATCCAATTCGGCAGGATGCACACAGGGGCACAACACGCAGCCTTACACCTCGCCGCTGATTGCCAATTTCACGTTGATCGGCACTGGCGATGTCGCCACATCCGCGGCCTCGGGCGGCTATGGCATGGTCCTGCGCCGCGGTACCGCTGGCCACTATGTGAACGGCATTGTTGCGCGTTGGCCGCGGGCAGCAGTTAGCGTGCGCGATCCTGAGACGTACCTGCGCGCCGGCAGCGTAACGATTCCAGACCTTGCAACGGCGGATCTCGCCGTTCGCAATTTGCTCTTCGTGCAGGATCCCGCGGATTTCCAAACCGGCCAGCAGCCTCCCTTCGACCTAACGGGGAATGCGCTGCGCAGCGCCGCTGCAAGCCAGACGACTGCAGCGCTATTCACAGCCTTCCCGACGACAACCTCGGCGGCGACGACAGCCGCGAGTTTCGACTGGACTCCTCCGGCTGGCACCATGGCCACGACAGGCGGCCTAACGACATTTGCGGGGAAGCTCGCAACCAAAGCCGGCACGGCCGTCGCAGGAACGGCTTACGTCGGAGCGGCAGACCCGGCCGGCGCCAAGTGGTGGGCAGGTTGGACTGCATACGCGAAGAATTGACGCTGCTGTGACGCAGCGATGCACCAGACAGGCGACGACGGCCGCTTTGGTACTGGCGGCCGTCGTTGCCTGCGCGCGTCACGATGCGCAGGCACGCTCGGACAGCGCCGCGCGCGCCACGCAGGACTCAGTGAACCGCGCGCAGCCAGGCTACATCGTCGACAGCATTTTCCCAGCTGAAGAGGAAATCCGTCGCTTCACCGAAGGCGTCCCTCGTCCAGCCGGGTTGACTGGCGGCGCAAAAAGCCGCGAAGAGCTCGTTAGGCAGTTCGCGGCCGCGCTTCGCACCCGCGACACTGCGGCATTGCGTGCGCTGCACGTCACGCGCTCCGAATTCGGCTATCTCGTATTCCCCGACTCACCGCACATGCGTCCGCCGTACAAGACAAAGCCGCTCGTGATCTGGATGCAGCTGATGAGTGAATCGGAACGCGGTCTGGCTCGGCTGTTGGAGCGCGCGGCCGGGCGCTCCGCGCGGATATCGCAGCTGCGCTGCCCCGACGAACCGAGAGTGGAGGGTACCAATCGCTATTGGCGCAATTGCTCGGTGATGCTGAGCGGGGCAAGCACGGAAGCGAGGCGTATGCATCTGTTCGGGCCCATCCTCGAGCGTGACGGTCGGGCCAAGTTTCTCTCGTACGCGACCGACTTCTAAGCCGCAGCTAACACCAGCCGTTGTCAGTTTACAGTGCCGTTACAAATCAACCGCATTTGGTAACGCCACGACGCGCAACTTTCGCGGTCTCCGATTCTCTGCCAAACCCGAATTCACCCTCATACAGTCCCCACGTCCATGCGACGAATCACCGCGCTTTTCGCTCTGCTCGCGCTCGCCGCGTGCTCCCAGCGCGACACCGGCTCCAAGGACAGGACAGCAGCGGCGTCAAGCGGCGCCGTCGACCTGACCGGAGCGGGCGCGACCTTCCCGTATCCGATCTACGCCAAGTGGTTCTCCGTTTACGACTCCCTCACCGGCGTAAAGATCAACTATCAGTCGCTCGGGTCCGGAGCAGGCATCAAGCAACTCCAGGAACAGACGGTGGACTTCGGCGCTTCGGACGCTCCCATGAGCGAAGACGACGTCAGCAAGGCAAAAGGCGGCGCTGTCCTGCACTTCCCGACCGTCCTCGGCGCCGTTGTGATCACCTACAACCTGGCGGACGTCACTCAGCCGTTGCGCCTAACGGGACCAGTCATCGGCGACATCTTTCTCGGAAAGATCACGAAATGGAACGACCAGCGAATCGCCGCACTCAATGCCGGCGTGAAGCTGCCTAACGCGGACGTGCTCGTTGTGCACCGCTCCGACGGCTCTGGCACCACGTTCATCTTCACGGATTATCTCACAGCCGTCAGTGCTGCATGGAAGTCGGGCCCGGGCAAAGGCAAAGAAGTGCAGTGGCCGGTTGGGCTCGGCGGCAAGGGGAACGAAGGTGTCGCAGGCCAGGTCAAGCAAACGCCCGGCGCGATCGGTTATGTGGAGCTCGCCTACGCGCGCCAGAACAGCCTTCCAGTCGCGCACGTGAAGAACACGACCGAAGCGTTTGTTGCACCATCGATCGAGTCGATCACGGCGGCAGCGGCGGGCGCGATGCCCAGCCTCGGCGCTGGCAGCGACTATCGGGTGTCGATTGTAAATGCCGCAGGAGCGCAGTCGTATCCCATCTCGTCGTTCACGTGGTTGCTCGTGTATCAAGCGGAGCCCGACGCCGGCAAGGGTCAGAAGCTCGTCGACTTCCTGAAGTGGATGTATGCCGATGGCCAGGCAATGGCCGCGGCGCTGGACTATGCGCCGCTGCCGACAGAGCTGCGGCAGCGGCTCACCGCCCGTCTCTCCGAGATTCGCCTGGGTAGCGCGGCGCCGTGAGCGACGCGGCCGGTGCGGCAGCGACCACCGATGCCGGCATCGCGCCGCTCGTTTCCGGCGATATCGAAGGAAGGTCGTTAGGCGATCGCATCTATCGCGGCGTCACGACAGTCTTCGCGGCCGCCGTGCCTGCCCTGCTCGCGCTCATTGCCATTGAGGTGCTCGTCGCGGCCTGGCCAGCGTTCAGTCGCTTCGGGCTCGGCTTCGTGACGTCCAGCGCGTGGGATCCTGTGCGGCAGCAGTTCGGCGCCGCACCAATGATCTACGGTACCCTGGTCTCATCCCTGTTGGCATTACTCCTGGCGACGCCGTTCGCGTTAGGTGTCGCCATCTTTCTCGCGGAGTTCGCCCCGCCGTGGCTGCGACAGCCGGTCGCGTTCACCGTGGATCTCTTGGCGGCGGTTCCCAGCGTCGTGTACGGCCTGTGGGGCGTTTTCGTCCTCATCCCGTTTCTGCGAACGACAGTCTCTCCATTCCTGCGAGACACGTTAGGCTTGAGCGCGCTGCCGTTCTTTGCGGGCGCAGACTATGGCTACCACATGTTGTCGGCGTCCGTGATCCTCGCGATCATGATCCTGCCATACACGTCGGCTGTCGCGCGCGAGGTGCTGCTGGCCGTCCCACGCTCGCAACGGGAGGCCGCCTTAGCGCTAGGCGCCACGAAATGGGAGATGATTCGTGACGCCGTCGTGCCGTATGCCCGCAGCGGGATCATCGGCGGCGTGATTCTCGGCCTCGGCCGTGCGTTAGGCGAGACGATGGCCGTCACGATGCTGATCGGGAACCGGCATGAAATCTCGTCGTCCTTGTTCGCGCCGGCTTACACAATGGCGTCGCTGATCGCCAACGAGTTCGCCGAGGCGACGGGAGACGTGCATATCTCCGCGCTCATGGCCGTTGGCGCTGTGCTGATGCTGACGACGCTCATTGTCAACATCATCGCGCGCTGGCTCGTGTGGCGCGTCGCGCGCGAGGCCCGCGCATGACGCACGGCGCAACGATGCCACGCCGATCGCTCACGCGCCGGCACGTAACGAACAAGGTCATGGTCGGCCTAACGTACGGCGCCGCCTTCGTGGCCACGCTTCCCCTGCTGTTCATCCTTGGATATCTGCTGCTGAAAGGGACGACGAGCATCAACCTCGACTTCTTCACCCGCCTGCCGCCGCCCCCAGGTGAAGCTGGCGGTGGGATGGGAAACGCGATCGCCGGCACGCTGGTGCTCATTGGCGTGGCTGCACTTATCGGCCTGCCAATCGGCATCGGCTCTGGGCTGTATCTCGCCGAACGACGCGACAGCCGTCTCGCCACGGTCGTGCGCGTCCTCGCGGACGTGCTAAACGGTCTCCCGTCGATTGTGGTGGGAATCTTTGCCTGGCAGGTGCTGGTGCGCCCGTTCGGACACTTCTCGGCGCTTGCCGGCGGCGTCGCGTTAGGTGCGATGATGATCCCGCTCGTTTCTCGCACCACCGAGGAGATGATCCGGCTGGTGCCCGTCGCGCTGCGCGAGGCCGCGCTGGCACTCGGCTATTCGCGCTGGCGCACGTCGCTGACGATCGTGCTGCGAACCGCGCTGCCCGGGATTGTCACCGGCGCGCTCGTCGCGATTGCGCGCATCGCGGGCGAAACGGCGCCACTCCTGTTCACCGCGCTCGGCAATCAGTTCTGGTCCTTGAGACTGAGTGAACCGATCGCCGCGCTGCCACTCCAGATCTACGCGTTCGCGATCAGCCCGTATGACGACTGGCACCGCCTGGCCTGGGCCGGGGCGCTCGTGCTGATCGGCGTCGTCTTCGCCATTTCCGTTGCCGCGCGGGCCGCCACGCGCTCGAGGTTCGGACTCGGTGGTGACTGACCTGCGACCCGCGCTGACCCCACAAGCGCCTAACGCAGCCTCGGCCGCGAGAACGCAACCGAGGGCCGTGCGCATGCGCATGCGCGACCTGGACGCGTATTTCGGCGCAACCCACGCCGTGCGCGGTGTCGCGCTCGACCTGGCTGACGGCGACGTGACGGCCGTCATCGGTCCATCAGGCTGTGGTAAGTCCACGCTCCTGCGCTGCCTCAATCGCATGCACGAGACAGTGCCTAACGCGCGTGTGGAAGGCGAGGTGCATCTCGACGGGCGCGACATCTACGCGCGCGGTGTGAACCCGATTGCCGTCAGACGTCGCATCGGCATGGTATTCCAGCGCCCCACTCCGTTCCCGACAATGAGCGTGCGCGACAACGTCGCCGCCGGCCTCAAAGTCGCTCAGGGAGGGAAGCCGAGCCGCAGCGACGTAAACGAAATCGTCGAGTCCGCGCTGCGTCGCGCGGCGCTCTGGGACGAGGTCAAAGACCGCCTAACGCATAGCGCGACCGGGTTGTCTGGAGGCCAGCAGCAGCGCCTGTGTATCGCGCGCGCAATCGCCACACGACCGTCGGTGTTGCTGCTCGACGAGCCGACAGCGTCGCTCGACCCGCTGAGCACGCAGAAAGTCGAGGAGCTCGTCTATGAGCTGAGGCGCGAGGTCACCATCGTAATCGTGACGCACAACATGCAGCAGGCCGCGCGCATCTCGGACACAACGGCATTCATGCTCATGGGTGAGCTGATCGAGGCAGCGCCCACACGCGCTCTCTTCACGTCGCCTCGCGACTCGCGTACTGAGGCGTATATCACCGGACGCTTCGGATGACGGCAGTCGTGCCACCTCCCGCGCAATCCGCGACCGATCTCGGCACGATCGCCGCACGCAGCTTCTCGTTCTGGTACGGCGAGCAGCAGGCGTTAACCGAAATCACGCTCGACATCAGACCGCGCACAATCACTGCGCTCATCGGACCCTCGGGCTGCGGCAAGTCGACGTTCTTGCGCTCGATCAATCGGCTCAACGCCCTCATTCCAAACACGCGGTATGAAGGTGATATACTGCTCGACGGCGACAGCATTCTGCGCTCTGGCGTCGATGCCGAGCAGCTGCGCCAGCGCGTGGGGATGGTCTTTCAGCGCTGGAATCCGTTTCCCAAGTCGATCTACGACAACGTGGCCTATGGGCCTCGCATCAACGCCAATCCGCCGCGCGCAGAGCTCGATCGCATGGTGGAGGAAGCGCTGCGGCGAGCCGCCCTGTGGGACGAGGTGAAGGATCGCCTGCGGTCTTCGGCGTTAGGCCTTTCCGGTGGACAGCAGCAGCGTCTCTGCATCGCGCGCGCGCTGGCCAATCGTCCGGAAGCCCTCCTGCTGGACGAGCCTTGCAGTGCGCTCGACCCAATCGCAACGCAGAAAATCGAAGAGCTCCTCTACGAGTTGAAAGGAGAGCTCACGATCGTCATAGTGACACATAACCTGCAGCAGGCAGCACGCGTCTCCGATCGGACAGCGTTTTTCTACCTCGGCCGTCTAGTCGAGATGGACGCTACCAAGCGTATTTTCACGAGCCCACGTGAGGCACGCACCGAAGCCTACGTGACCGGGAGGTTCGGATGAGTCCTAACGAAAGCTCGGGTTTTCGACATTTCCACGATCAGCTCGCGACGCTCAAGGAGCGGCTGCTCGAAATGTCGGCCCACGCCGAAGAGCTTGTTGACCTGGCTGTCGAAGCGCTGCTGACCCGCGATAACGGAAAAGCGGAAGCGGTGCTGCAAGGTGACCGCGATGTGGATCGCCTCGAGATCGAGGTTGAGCGCCTGGCTGTGGAGCTGCTCGCGCTGCAGCAGCCGATGGCGCGCGATCTTCGCTTCATCGTCATGGCGCTCAAGATCTCCAGCGACCTCGAACGGGTGGGCGATCACGCCGTCAACATCGCCCAGTGCGCGCTGCGCATGGCTGCCGTACCGGCAAGTTTCCTCCCCGATCCCGCGATCGAGGACATGGCGCGCCGCGCCAGACGCATGCTGAGCGACGCGCTCGACGCTTTCATCCGCGCCGACGGCGCGTTAGGCCGTGACGTCTGTCGCCGCGACGACCAGGTCGACGCGCTGCACGACTCCGTCTTCCGCATCATGCTCACGCACATGATGAGCGATCCGCGCACGATCAACCCATCGCTCGAGCTACTGCTCGTCAGCCGCAACCTCGAGCGGGTCGCGGACCTCGCGACAAACATCGGCGAGGACGCGGTCTTTTTGGCCGAAGGCAAGTCGATCAAGCATCACGCCGAGGACATCGAGAGGGCGGGGGCCGTCGCTGACTGACGAAAACAGGGAGCTTCGAGATTACAGTCTCGAGTGCTGAGGCCCGAGAATGATGTGATTCCGAGCCGACGATGAATCGGTGGCGCCTTCGAATTCTCGAGACTCAGCCCTCGGAACTGATCGCTGGAAACTCTCTGTTTTGACTTGCAGATTCACTCGAAGCTCCCTGTTTTGACTTTCAGATAGTGATGTCACTCGCATAGCTTTCCGCCATGGCGGAAGGCCGAGCCCCGGCCAAGAGGAAATCTCGCTCGCGTGAGTCCCTTTCACGCGGGAACGGCGCGGCACCTCCGGCACCGGGCAAAGTCGCATCGCCTAACGCCGCGCCAGCGGGCGCTCGCGTCGATCGCGCGGTCCGGCTCGCTGCCGTCGACATCGGCTCCAACTCGATTCGCCAGATCGTCGCGGACGTCTCCCGCGATGGTAGCATCCGAATCGTCGACGAAATGAAGGCCGCTCCACGACTCGGCTCAGGGTTGGAGACGTCGCATCGCTTGAGTGAAGCGGCGATGCGGCACGCTTTCGAGGCGATCGATCGCATGGCGACGCTGGCCCGGCAACTCGGCGCTCAGCGCGTCGAAGCGGTCGCTACCAGCGCGGTGCGCGACGCCGAGAATGGCACTCAGTTCCTGGATCGCGTTAGGCGCCGCGCCAGCATTCCCGTGCGCATGTTGCGCGGCGAGGACGAAGCGCGACTCGGCTTCCAGAGCGCGCTGGCCCACTTCGACCTCGGCGTTGGCCGCGCCGTCGTTGTTGACATCGGCGGCGGTTCGGCGGAACTCGCGCTCAGCGCCGATGGCCTCATCGATCGGCTCATCTCGCTGCCGTTCGGCGCCATCCGCTTGACTGAGCAGTTCCTGCGCGAGCGGCCGCGACGCAAAGACGTGCAGAAGCTGCGCGCGCACGTGCGCGAGACGATCCGCAAACTTCTACCTGTCAAAGATTGGCGCGGCGCTCAGCTGATTGGATCCGGCGGCACTTTCACGAACCTCGGCGCGATGTATCTCGCGCGCCAGGATGTGCCCTATGTCGGCCGCGTGCACGGCACCGTGCTGCCGCGTGAGGAGTTGGAGCACATCATTCAGACGCTGCAGGAGATGACGCCCGAGGAGCGCGCCGGCGTTCCGGGGCTCAATCCAGCGCGGGCGGACATCATTCTCGCGGGCCTGGTCGTCGGCGCGGAGATCATGGCGCGAGTCGAAGCGCGTCGCCTAACGGTCTCCGGCTACGGCATCCGCGAAGGACTCCTGCTCGAGATGGCGCGCGTGACGCCAAAGCCTGCGGATCCCGGCGAAGCGCGCGAACGTTCCGTGATGTCGTTCGCCGAACGCTGCCATTACGAGGCGCCGCACTCGCACCACGTGCGCGAACTGGCGCTTCAGCTCTTCGACTCGATCGGCTCGCGCCTGGGCTGCGACGCCGAGGACCGCCGGATCCTGTCCGATGCGGCGTTGCTGCACGATGTGGGGTACCACATCAACTACGAGAGCCACCATAAGCACTCCTACCACCTCATCGTGCACGCGGACTTGTTAGGCATCGCGCCCGAGGAACAGGTCGCCATCGCCCACGTCGCACGCTATCATCGTGGCGCGCCGCCCAAGAAATCGCACGAGGAGTTCATGCAGCTCGACCGCGGCTGGCAGCGGCGCGTCCGTCGTCTCGCCGCGATCCTGCGCGTAGCTGACGGCCTGGATCGCGGTCATGCGAGCGCTGTGGGACGCATCAAAGTGCGCTGGGGCGAGCGTTCGCTGCGCATAACGCCGGCGCCAGCTTCCAAAGTGCGCAACCTGCGTCTCGAGCTGTGGGGGGCGAGTCGAAAATCAGCCTTGCTCGCAAAAATCGCGGGCGTGCCGGTCGAAGTCATCGGCACAGACGGCAAAGTTGTGCGCGGAAATAAAGACTAACCTCAGTTAGTCCTGGCGCCGCTCCTTCGCGACGCGTCGCCCGCGCCGGCCGGCTCCAGTGCGGGTGTGTTTCCCGTTGCGCTTGGCGCTCGGGCTAGCCGGCAGCTCGGCTGTCGTCATGCGCGGTTCGCCGCGCTCACGACCCCAGGCATCGCGCAGGAGTCGTTGCTGCGAGGCGCGCTCTTCGGCCGCTTCGCCATCCACACCCGGCGTCCGTTCCTTGTAGTGTCCATCGGCATCCAGGTCCCACGCCTGACGATTGTCCGTTAGGCATGTCTCCAGCAACGTCCGCAGCCGTTCGTGCTGCGCCGGGTCCTCCACTGGCACGACGGCCTCGACGCGGCGATCCAGGTTGCGCGGCATCCAGTCCGCGGACCCGATGTAGTACTCGCCCTTGCCGCCGTTGGCGAAGTAGAAGAGGCGCGAGTGCTCCAGGAAGCGCCCCACGATGCTGATGATGCGGATCCGCTCGCTCACCCCCTCGACGGCCGGTCGCAGGCAGCATATGCCGCGCACGATCAAATCGATCTCGACTCCGGCGCGTGAGGCGGCATAGAGCTCGGCGATGATCTCCGCGTCCACGAGCGCGTTCATCTTGGCGACAATGCGCGCGGGCTCCCCCGCCCGTGCGTGCTCCGCTTCGCGCCGGATCAGCGACAGGAATCGCTCGCGCATGTTCGCCGGTGCAACGAGCAGGCGCCGGTATGTCTTCTGCCGCGAAAAGCCCGTGAGCAGGTTGAACAGCTCGCTGACGTCGGTGCCGATGTCCGGCTTGCACGTGAACAGACCGAAGTCCGTGTAGGTTCGCGCCGTCTTGGAGTTGTAGTTCCCCGTGCCGATATGCACGTAACGACGGATGCCGTCCGCTTCACGCCTAACGACGAGCGCCACCTTCGCGTGCGTCTTGAGGCCGGGAAGGCCGTAGGCCACGTGCACGCCGAAGTTTTCCAGCGTGCGCGCCCACGTGATGTTGTTCACTTCGTCGAAGCGTGCCTGGAGCTCAACCAGGACAGCAACCTGTTTTCCGCGCTGAGCGGCTTCGGTGAGCGCCCGTACAATTGCCGTGTCGCCGGATGTGCGATACAGCGTGAGCTTGATCGCCATCACCTGCTCGTCTTGCGCGGCCGTCTCGAGGAAACGCTCCACCGACATGCCGAATGACTCGTACGGGTGATGCACGAGGATGTCCCGCTCACGGATGCAATCGAAGATCGATTTCTCCGCGTCGCGCACCTCGACTGGGACGCTCGGCGAGAACGGTGGATCGTGCAGATCGGGGATGTCGAGCATCGCGAGGCTCATGACGTCGCCCAGCTCGAGCAAGGGACCACCATCGTGCACATCGCGCACGCCTAACGGCAGGATGTCCGGGTCGGCCGCGTCGCGCAGTTCATCCATCAGCAGCGAGCGCAGGTGCGCCGGCATCCCTTCCTGGACTTCGAGCCGCACGACCTCGCCGAAGCGCCGCTGAAAGAGCTGCTCCTCGATCATCGCCAGCAGGTCGTCAGGCTCGTCAGGCGCCGGCACGTCGAGATCGGAATAGCGCGTGATGCGGAACGCATGGCAGCCAAGGATCTGCATCCCCTGGAACAGTTCGCCCAAATGCGCCCCGATCACGTCTTCGAGCGGTACGAACACGTACGGTGTCGACGTCGTCACCCAGCGCGGCAGACTCTTGGGGACCTTTACGCGCGCGAAGCGAGATCCCTCCCACTCAGGATCGTTGATCTCGACGGCGAGCGACAGCGAAAGGTTGGAGATGTACGGGAACGGATGCCCCGGGTCGACGGCGAGCGGAGTGAGCACGGGAAAGACTTCGCGCTCGAAGAAAGCGTCGATCCCAACCCGATCTTCGGCCGGCAGGTCGTGATACCTAACGAGCTTGACTCCGCGCTCGGCGAGCGCCGGGAGCACCTCGCCGTGCAAGCAGCGTTGCTGCCGCGCCACCAACTCACGCACGCGAACCTCGATCGCGTCCAGCTGCGCCTGCGCCGACATCCCGTCCGCGGATGTTGCGAGCACGCCGGCGGCGACTTGGCGCCGCAGGCCCGCGACGCGCACCATGTAAAACTCGTCCAGGTTCGTGCTGAAAATCGACAGGAACTTGAGCCGCTCGAGCAGCGGCGTGCGGGCGTCTTCGGCTTCATGCAGCACGCGCGCGTTGAACTCGAGCCAGCTCAGCTCGCGATTGAGATACAGCGACGATGTAACAACGGGTGCTGTCATGACGAGCGGCGGGACATGCGAGGGCGCAGCCGAAGTTCGCGCGCCAACCTAAGATAGCTCCGAACGGGAGGGCTTGGGCGACAGCAGACGGAGCCGTTACATCAAGCTGTCTAAGTCAATATGTACCAACGGCTTACTTGCTACTGACGGAGTGCCACGTCGAGCGCGAGGAGCGCCAGGGCGGAGATTATGGCAGCGGCCGGGATCGTTAGAAGCCATGCCCATACGATGCGTCCGGCCACGCCCCAACGAACGGCGGAGATTCTGTTCGTGGCACCGACACCGACGATCGCACCCGTGATCGTGTGCGTCGTGCTGACTGGAATCCCAAATCGCGTGGCGAGCAGAATCGATAGCGCGCCCGCTGTCTCAGCGCACGCGCCGCCGACCGGTCGCAGCTTCGTGATGCGCGTGCCCATCGTGTGCACGATGCGCCAGCCGCCCAGGAGCGTGCCTAACGCGATCGCCGTATAGGCGCCCATCTCGACCCAGAACGGAATATGGTCAGCTTGGGCCACATGGAAGTAACGCAGCCAACCGCTTTCGTTCACGAACGTCTGTTGAGTGGATACAAGCAAGCCGACGATGATACCCATCGTCTTCTGCGCGTCGTTGGCGCCATGGGATAGTGAGAATAGAGCCGCACTCCCCAGCTGTATCCGCCGAAAGAGCGCATCGACACGCGCCGGCGTTACCCTCTGAAATGCCCAATACACGCCGGTCATGAGCGCGAAACCGATCGTCATGCCGATGAGAGGCGACAGCACGATGAACGCGAGCGTCTTGGTCCAGCCGGCGGCGATGATCGCGCCGAAGCCAGCCTTGGCGACCGCTGCCCCCGCGTAGCCGCCTAACAACGCGTGCGACGAGCTGCTCGGTAGGCCGTAATACCACGTCAGCAAGTTCCAGATGATCGCGCCCGCGAGCCCAGCGAGAATAACGTTAGGCGTGACGACGTTTATGTCGATCATCCCCTTCCCGACTGTCCTGGCGACCGCGGTTCCTACCGTGAACGCGGCGGCGAAGTTGAAGAACGCCGCCCACACAACAGCCGTGATCGGGCTGAGCACACGTGTGCCCACCACGGTGGCGATGGAATTCGCCGAATCGTGGAACCCGTTGATGAAATCGAAAATGAACGCGACGAGGACGATCGCGACGACGTACGAGACCACAGCTCAGGAGTGCTTGATGGAAATGCTCTCGAGCACGATGCCGACCGTCTGACACTGGTCGATCGCTCGTTCAAGCGTGTCGTACAGCTCCTTCCATTTCATGATCTCGATCGGATCGAGCGGCGCATTGAACAGGCCGCCCACCGCCGTGTGATACAGCGCGTCACCCTCCTCTTCGAGCTTCTTCACGTCGCGCGACACGCGGCCGACGGACTGAGGGTGCTTGATCTCGCGCACGCCGTGCGCGAGCTGGCTGGCGCATCTCGTTAGGATCTCGGCCAGGTGACGAGCGGGTTCCCGAGTCCCGGTGATGTGAAACATGACCGCTCGTCGCGCAGTGCCGTCGATCAGGTCGACGACGTTGTCGAGCTCACTGGCCAGCCTCAGGATGTCTTCTCTGTCGAGCGGCGTTACAAACGAGCGGTTGATGCGGAGCGCTACCTCGTGCGTGATGTCGTCCGCCTGGTGCTCGACGTCCTTGATGGCGTGTGCGAAGTGATCCAGGCGATCAGGTTGAGTGAACAGCTCACACAACAGATTCGCGGCGTCCGTCAGCTTGGAGGACAGGCGGCTGAGGAGCTCGAAGAACCCCTCGTCCCGTGGTATAAGCCGAAATCGCACAAAGAGTTGGCTGTCGGGTCCACGGACCGGCTGGCGGGCGATGGCGGGCACCACCGAGCCATGCGTGTTACCGGACCGTTACAAAAGCGCGCGCAATGTATCGGCCCGGAGCAAGCTTGGCGAGGTCGGCGGCGAACGGCACAAAGGACTGGGGATGCGCCAGGTCGCAGCCAGCTCATTGGAGAGCCTAACGGGCTCCGTCTACGACATTGTGCCAAAGAGGCTGATCGCGAGAGTAGACGGATCCCCCAGCACGTCGGTCCGCCGCACGAGCGCGCCTAGCGCGTTGGCCAGCTGTCGCGCGACGTGCGCGTATGCGTTAGAGCTCCAGCCGTGCGCGTGTCCGGCGCGATCGGCATCTGGCCAGTGCAGCCTGATGAATCCGCGGCGCTGCGTGGTCAGGCTCGCGTCCGCCGCGCGCAGGACGTCGCTGGCGTTCTGCCCGCGAAAAGACGCATGATCCACCGCCAGCGCGCGAGCGATGCGCTCCGCGAGCCCGCGGTAGGCGCGTGGCAGCTCCGCGAGAAAGGTGGACGACGGCATTCCTGCGCCACGAAGCAGCTGCGTGACCGGCGTTAGCGGCACGCGCGGCCGCGGCATTCCGAATCGGTCACTCGTGAGGCCGTGCATGTGCGGCGCGACGCCCGTGAGCAAGGATGTCATCGCGGCCGCCGTCACGCTGGGTGTCACCGTGCGCGCGTTGAAACTGTACGCACCATACTCCGCCAGCGCCGCCAAGTTAGGCAGTGGAAAGAGGTGGATCGCGTCCGCGCGCAGTCCGTCGATGACGACGAGGATCACGCGGCTGATTCCGGCCTGGCTTGGCATGGCGTCCTCCGGCCAACGGGGCACGGCGTTGGGAACACATCTAACGTGGCATAGTCACGTTAGGCTCGCGCCCCCATCGAGTCACGGCTCCTTTTCGGTTGTGTGACGCTGCCATAACGATTCTGTTACCGCCTAGCGACAGCGTTAGGTGTGCCGTTGCCCTAACGACTCCCTCTCGTGCAAACACCCCGCGTCCTGTACTGCACCGACACGTACCCACCGCAGGTCAACGGCGTCTCCGTCGTCTCCGCCATGTCGCTCGCCGGCCTGGCACAGCGCGGCTGGGAGTGCCACGTCATCGCGCCGAAGTACCCGCCGCCGGTCGCCGAGGGCCTTCCCCGAGCTGCGCGCACCTAACGCGGTGGCACCAACGGCGCTGCCAAGCGCGCAGCTGCCGGGGTATGCCGACGTCAGGCTTGCGGTTCCGCTACTCGGACGCGTCGCGCGAACGATCGACAGCTTCTGTCCAACGCTCGTGCACTGCACCACGGAATTCGTGATCGGCTGGATGGGGCAGCGCATCGCCGGCGCGCGCGGCCTCCCCGTCGTCTCGTCATACCACACGGACTTCACTCGTTATGCGCACGCGTATCGCATGTCCTGGCTGGCGAAGCCGGTGACGCGCTTCATCGGCCGCTTTCATCGACGCTCGGCGCACACCTACACGCCGTCAGCGCCTGCGCGCGCCGACCTCGCGGCCATGGGAGTGTCCGACGTCGAGGTGTGGGGACGCGCCGTCGACGTCAGCGCGTTTCATCCGTCCAAGCGCAGCGAGCCGCTGCGCGACACGGACGGCGGACGCGAGAGTTTCTCCTGCTGCACGTCGGGCGCCTCGCCCCTGAAAAAGGCGTCGATCGCATTCTCGACGCCTTCGCGCTGGCGCAGCGGCTGCTTCCTTCCGGCGCGATACAGCTCGTCGTCGCAGGGACAGGGCCCTCGGAAGAATGGCTGCGACGGCATGTGGCCAACGCCGCGCGTGCCACCGCGGAGGCCCTGAGTTGGGAGCGCGAGCTCGACCGGCTCGACGCGAGCTATCGCGAGGTGATCGAGCTCAGCCGCGAACCCGACCGGATGCCCGCGCTGTCACTCGCCTAACGCGGGGCCCGCGCTCCATCGTGCGCACCGGTGTGAAATCCCGGGTGCACGTCGACGAGACCATCGCGATACACAGCTCGGCCTTGCGCGCATAAGTCCTCGAGCTCTGCCCAGGACAGATTCGCCCATTCCCGAGGGAACGCATCGAGCGCACGCGTCGCGCCGCGCGAAAAAAAGTACAGCACACTGCGCGCGTCCTGCCGCGCCGACTTGGGAATCAAAACCTCATACGCCTGCCACTCGAATCCAAACGAATCGATGAATCGGCAGAACGCGGACACATGAACCTCCAAAGGCAGACCTAGTGGTTCGACGCGAGAGTTACGGAATAGGGCCCTGCATCGAAAGCGCCGCAACCGGCCGACGCGCCATTGTTACATGCGTCTTTACAAAACAGTGACAGTTCCGGCACTGGACGCGATACCAACGACACACCACATCGCAGCCAGCATCGTTTTACTGTTGCACGTTGCGAGCCATCGTCGTTAGGCTCGCTCCGTTCCAGCAGGTCCTCAAGCTTGAGCGCGCCAGCGTGGGATTGTTGGAGCCAGAGCGAGCTCGACCGTGCGCAGCCTAACAAGCGCCGAACTCGGCCTCAGCCCTGGTCCGTATAGCGCGGATCCCAGACGTGACGAGCGTTGGCGACCGCCGCGCGGCGCGCAACGACAGCGCGGTCCTCAAAGAGCTTGATGAGAACGAGGCCAGCCACGAATCCGCCGACATGGGCCCAGAATGCCACGCCCGACGACACCTCAGGGTTAACCGGTGAGAGCTGTGGCAAGCCACCGATAACCTGCCAGAGGAACCACCAACCAAGCATGAACCACGCGCGCACGTTGATGATGAACAGCGGCGGAATGAACGTGCGCACTCTGACTCTCGGGTACAGAATCAAATACGCGCCGAGCACTCCGGAAATCGCTCCCGACGCACCAACCGTCGGAACCGGCGACGCAGGACTCACTAGGATGTGCGCCGCGGCCGCCGCCAAACCGCACAGAACGTAGAATACCAAGAACCGCGTGCTCCCCATGCTGTCTTCGATGTTATTGCCGAAGACCCAAAAGAACATCGCGTTGCCTAACAAGTGACCCCAACCGCCGTGCAGGAACATCGCGATCAGCGGCGTGAAGATATTGATCTCCTCGCTGTCTATGATGCACGCGGCGTCGGGCCCGATCTGAATGCCGGTTCCCAGCCGTGCCCTGCCGGTGATCTCCCCAGGGACCATTCCCAGATTGCAGATGGACGTCTCGAGCGCCCTCGCGTCGAGCCCCGCTCCCTGGACCAATACCCATGTCGCGAGCATCCCGAGCAGGATCGCGTAGGTCATCACGGGAGTGCGGAGGGTCGGATTCTCGTCGCTGAGTGGGAACATGTGTCTGGTCCTTAGTCCTTAGGCCTTAGACTTTAGGCTTCGCTCCATGCTCCCTATGGCCTAAGGACCAAGGACTACCCTGCCAATCTGACGTGTAAGGGTAGGTCCTCCACTTGCATTAAGGCGCGAGTTCCTCGACAGCGCAGCGAAAGCCTGTCACAGCTGATGGAGCAATTTAAAGTCCTGACCCTACGGAGAGATTATGGCTGAGAAAGTCATCGGCATCGACCTCGGAACGACAAACTCCGTCGTATCCGTCCTCGAGGGCGGCGACCCCGTCGTTATCCCGAACGCCGAAGGTGGTCGCACCACACCGTCCGTCGTCGGCTTCACAAAAGACGCCGAGCGCCTCGTTGGTCAGATCGCCAAACGCCAAGCTGTCACCAATCCCAAAAACACAGTCTTCTCGATCAAGCGGTTCATGGGCCGCAAGATGGGCGAAGTTCGGGAAGAAGCCGCGCGCGTCCCGTACACTGTCGCTGGCGGTCCGAATGACGTCTCCATGGTCGAGGTCCAGGGCAAACGCTACAGCCCACCTGAGATCTCCGCGATGATCCTGCAGAAAATGCGGCAGACCGCCGAGGACTACCTCGGCCATTCCGTGAGCAAGGCTGTCATCACAGTCCCCGCCTACTTCAACGACTCCCAGCGACAGGCAACGAAAGACGCCGGCAAGATCGCCGGGCTCGACGTACTCCGCATCATCAACGAGCCGACGGCCGCGGCGCTCGCCTACGGACTCGACAAGAAGAAGGACGAGAAGATTGCCGTCTTTGACCTCGGCGGCGGCACCTACGATATCTCGATCCTAGAGCTGTACGACGTCGACGGGACGCGCCAGTTCGAGGTGAAGTCGACGAACGGCGATACGCACCTCGGCGGCGACGACTTCGACCAACGCGTCATTGACTGGCTCGTCGCTGAATTCAAGCGCGACCAGGCGATCGACTTGTCAAAAGACCCCATGGCTCTTCAGCGGCTCAAGGAAGCCGCCGAGAAGGCCAAGATGGAGTTGTCGTCGACGCTGTCGACTGACATCAACCTGCCGTTTATCACGGCCGACCAGTCGGGGCCGAAGCACCTCAACTATCAGCTTACTCGTGCCAAGTTCGAGCAGCTGGTGGACGATCTCATCGCGCGCACCAAAGCGCCGATGGAGCAGGCCCTCAAGGACGCCAGTCTAAAGCCGAGCGACATCGACGAGGTGATTCTCGTCGGAGGCTCGACGCGCATCCCGAAGATTCAGACGCTGGTCAAGGAGTATTTCGGCAAGGAGCCGAACAAGAGCGTCAATCCGGACGAAGTCGTTGCGATCGGTGCCGCAATTCAGGGCGCTGTTCTCACCGGCGAGCAAAAAGACGTCCTGCTGCTCGACGTCACTCCGCTCTCGTTAGGTATCGAGACGTTAGGTGGCGTCATGACGGTGCTCATTCCGCGCAACACGACGATCCCGACGCGCAAAGCCGAGACGTTCTCCACAGCCGATGACAACCAGACGACGGTGGAGATTCACGTCCTACAGGGCGAGCGCGAGTTGGCGGTTCACAACCGCACGATCGGCAAGTTCCAGCTCACCGGAATTCCGCCGGCTCCTCGCGGGCTGCCGCAGGTCGAGGTCACCTTCGACATCGACGCGAACGGCATTCTTCACGTGACGGCGAAGGACAAGACAACGGGCAAGGAACAGAAGATCCGTATCGAAGCATCGAGCGGACTGTCCGATTCAGAAGTCGACCGTATGGTCAAGGACGCCGAGCGCAACGCGGCTGACGACAAGAAGCGCCGTGAGGAAATCGACTCGCGCAACCGCCTCGATTCGTTGGCATACCAAGTCGAGAAAGACAGCAAGGAATGGTCGGATCGTCTCGCGCCAGAGTTCAAGACACGGCTCGAAAGCGCCGTGGAGCGCGCTCGTAAAGCGCACCGCGGCGAAGACGTGGGTGAGGTGAAGGCTGCGCTGGAAGAGCTCAGTGCCGCCTACCAGGAGGCAGGGCGCTCTCTCTATTCGCAGCAGCAAGCTACCGGAGCCGAAGCGCCGCCTCAGGGCGAACCAACGGAGGCGTCAGCTGGAACGACTGAAGGCGCGGGCGCGGCGGCTGGTGCCAAGCCGGACGATGTCGTCGAGGCGGATTACGAGATCGTGGACGATAGCAAAAAGAGCTAGGAATAGGCGTAGGGGTCGGCGTAGGAGTTCCTACCCCTACCCCTACTCCCTACCCCTAGTGGGAAACGGTCTCGCGCAAAAGGGTGACTATTTCATTTGTCGCTCCACCGAGTTAACGAACCATGAAGGTTGGGGCGTGTAAATTCACTATCACACCCAAGCAGGAGATTGGTGGGAGCCATGTCGGCAATTAGCACACGAACCAAACTCGTCGGAGCAATGATCGGCGCTTTTGCGTGCGGCCTGATTTTCGCTTCGGGTCTCGATCTTACACGCTTCGGGTACGCGCAGCAGAGTCGTACGGTCGCGAGGCAGCAAGTCGCCAACACGACCACTGCCGCTCCCCCAGCGTCAGTTGCATCACTCAACGCTAGCTTCGTCGATCTGGCGGAGCGGCTCACTCCGGCGGTCGTCTCAATCGAGGCGGCGCGCAACGTTCAGCAGTCATCGCGTCAGCAGTCGCCGCGCACGCCGCGCGGACTCGAGGAGTTCTTCGATCAGTTCGACCCGCGGCAGCGTCAGCAGCCCGCGCAGGCGAGCGGCTCGGGATTCATCGTTTCGCGCGACGGCTACATCCTCACGAACAACCACGTCGTCGCTGACTTCGATCAGGTGCGCGTCACGCTCACCGACCGTCGTTCGTTCGACGCGAAAGTCGTCGGGCGCGATGCCACAACGGACGTCGCGGTCCTCAAGATCAGCGGCAGCAACCTTCCCGTCGCCGCGTTAGGCGACGACGCTGGTGTCCGCATCGGCGAGTGGGTGCTAGCGATTGGTAATCCGTTAGGGCTCGACTTCACGGTGACGGCTGGTATCGTCTCGGCGAAGGGACGCGGCGGCCGTGACCTTCCCGGACTCGGTGGCGCTGACAATGGCTACGGCATCACCGACATGATCCAGACCGATGCGGCGATCAACCCGGGCAACTCGGGCGGTCCGCTTGTGAACATCCGCGGTGAAGTCATCGGCATCAACGCCGCGATCGCGAGCAACACGGGGCTTTATTCGGGCTACGGTTTCGCCATTCCGATCACGCTGGCGAAGACCGTCATGGATGACATCCTCGCTCACGGTCGCGTTAGGCGCGCGGTCTTGGGTGTTTCAATCGATGAGGTGAACGAAGCGACGGCGAAGCGCGCCAAGCTGGGTGAAATCGCCGGAGTGCTCGTCGTCGGCTATCCTGAGAACGTCGACAGCCCGGCGCGACGCGCAGGGATCGAGCTCGGCGACGTCATTGTCAAAGCTGACGGCAAGCGAGCGGATCACGTGAGCACGCTGCAGCGCATCATCCGCAACTTCGAGCCGGGTCAGAACGTCGCGCTCGAGATCGTGCACAACGGCGAGCGCAAGACGGTTACCGTAAAACTCGCCGAGGCGCCGACGGCAACTCCTCAGGTTGCTCGCGAAAGTGAAGCACGCGGGAGCAGAGAGGGCGTCATATACGACCGACTGGGAATCGGCGTCGAACCGGTCTCCGATGGCTTTGCACGGGAGTACGAGCTTACAGCTGAGCATCGCGGCGTGCGCGTGGCTGATGTGTCGCCAACGAGTTCTGCGCGCGCGAGCTTGCAGCCCCAGTTGGACATCATCGAAGCCGTGCTCTACCCGACGCCGCGCAAGAACGTGCGCACGGTGGAAGACATAAGCTCGGTGCTCGAGCGCCTGCGCGCGGGCGATGTCGTCAGCTTGCTGGTGTACAACGTTCGCGCCCGCAACACGCGAGTCGTGGACATCGAGTTAGGCGGACGTTAGGCAGCAACCTCTCACAAGGTATCGGCCGGCGCTCCCCGCAGATCGCCGGCCGAGTTTTTTTCTAGCGACCGACGAATGCCGCCAGGTGCTCGCCGGTCAACGTCGACCTCGCGGCGACAAGGTCGGCCGGAGTGCCTTCGAACACGATCCGCCCGCCGTCGTGGCCCGCGCCCGGCCCGAGGTCGATGATCCAGTCGGCGTGCGCCATCACCGCCCGGTGATGCTCGATCACAATCACCGACTTGCCGGAGTCGACCAGCCGGTCCAAGAGGCCGAGCAACTGCTGGAGATCGGCCAAGTGCAATCCGCTCGTTGGCTCGTCGAGCACGTAGACCCCGCCTTCCTCAGCCATGTGCGTCGCGAGCTTGAGGCGCTGACGCTCGCCGCCCGACAGCGTGGGAAGCGGTTGGCCGAGCCGCAAATAGCCGAGCCCCACATCGCTCATGCGCTGCAGGATTACGTGCGCGGACGGCGTTTGCGCCGCGCCGGCGCCGAAGAAGCCTAACGCTTCTTCAACCGGCAGATCGAGCACCTCGGCGATATTGAGCTTGCCGAGCTTGTACTCCAGCACCGACGCCTGGAACCTCTTCCCCTCGCAATCTTCGCAGACCGTGCTGACGCCGGCCATCATCCCCAGGTCGGTGTAGATGACCCCGGCGCCGTTGCAGGTTGGACAGGCGCCCTCGGAGTTGGCGCTGAATAGGGCAGGCTTCACTCCGTTAGCCTTCGCAAACGCCTTGCGGATCGGCTCAAGCAAGTCCGTGTACGTCGCCGGATTGCTCCGCCGCGAGCCTTGGATCGCTCCCTGATCGATCGACACGACACCGTCTCGGCCAGACACGGAGCCGTGGATCAGCGAGCTCTTGCCCGATCCCGCCACGCCGGTCACCACCACCAGCACGCCTAACGGGATGTCGACGTTGACGTTCTTGAGATTGTGAGTGCGGGCGCCGCGCACCTTGACCTGTCCTGACGGCTTCCGCACCGACGGCTTCAAGGACGCCCGGTCACTCAGGTGACGCCCCGTGAGTGTGCCGCTGGCACGCAGCTCGTCGACAGTCCCTTCAAAGGCAACTTCGCCGCCAGCGGTGCCGGCGCCCGGCCCGAGGTCGACGACGTGGTCGGCGATACCGATGACCTCCGGCTTGTGCTCGACGACGAGCACGGTGTTGCCCTTGTCGCGAAGCCGAAGGAGCAGGTCGTTCATCCGCTGGATGTCGTGCGGATGTAGCCCGATCGTCGGCTCGTCGAAAACGTAGGTCACGTCGGTGAGCGAAGACCCGAGATGGCGGATCATCCTCGTGCGTTGCGACTCGCCGCCTGAGAGCGTGCCGGACGGCCGGTCGAGGCTGAGGTAGCCGAGCCCGATCTCGACGAACGAGTCGAATGTGTGCTGTAGGTTCGCGAGCAGTGGCGCCACGGACGGCTCCTTCAGCCCGCGCACCCATTCGGCCAGGTCGCTGATCTGCATCTCGCAGGCGTCGGCGATGCTTTTCCCCTTGATCTTGGAGGAGCGCGCGGCTTCGTTGAGCCGAGTGCCGCCGCAATCCGGACAGGTCGTGAAGGTGACTGCGCGCTCCACGAATGCTCGGATGTGCGGCTGCAGCGCGTCCACGTCTTTGGACAGGAACGACTTCTGGATACGCGGAATCAGCCCTTCGTAGGTGAGGTTCAGCTTCTCGACCTTCACCTTGGTCGGCTCTTGATAGAGGAGAAGGTGCAGTTCCCGTTTGGTGTATTTGCGGATCGGCTTGTCCGTATCGATGCCGATGGCCGCGAAGGTGCGCATGTACCACCCGTCGGCTGTGTAACCAGGAATCGTAAGCGCGCCCTCGTTGAGTGACTTGGCGTCGTCGTACAGCTGGGACAAGTCAATGTCGTTGACCTGTCCCATCCCCTCGCATCGAGGGCACATGCCGCCGTAGTAGATGACGTCACGCACCACGATGCGCTTCCCTTTGCCTTTGTCGACTGTCATCGCCCCGCTGGCCTTTCGCGTCGGGACGTTGAACGAGTAGGCAGTCGGAGGCCCTATCTGCGGCTTCCCCAGCCTGCTGTAGAGGATGCGCAGCATGGCGTTGGCGTCGGTCGCGGTACCGACGGTGGAGCGGGCGTTGGCGCCCATGCGCTCCTGGTCGACGATGATCGCAGTCGTTAGGCCGTCGAGTACGTCGACATCAGGTCGCGCGAGTGTCGGCATGAAGCCCTGGACGAACGCGCTATAGGTCTCGTTGATCAGCCGCTGCGACTCCGCCGCGATGGTGTTGAAGACCAGGGACGACTTGCCCGATCCCGAGACGCCGGTGAAGACCGTTAGGCGCCGCTTCGGAATCTCGACGCTGACGTCCTTCAGGTTGTTCTCGCGGGCGCCCTGGACGCGGATCAGGTCGTGGCTGTCTGCGATCATAGCCCGCTAGTCGCGGCCCGCGGCGTTCAGCTTCACCGCGGCTTTGATGAGAGCCTTGAGAGCCTGCTCGTTGATCTTGTCGCCTTCGTGGAAGTGGATGGCGCGCCTAACGTTGCTTTCGAGACCGGCATTGAAGAGGCCCGAGGGGTCCTTGAGAGACGCTCCCTTGAAGAAGGTCATCCTGACGTGATCCTTGTACGTCTCCCCAGTGCAAACCATCCCGTTGTGCGACCAGGCCGGTACTCCGTCCGGGTTCGCCGCCTTCGCCCATTTCCGTTCCTCGATCATCTCCGGATCAGCCTCCAGGATCAGCGCGCGGATCCGGTCCAGGGTCTGTTCGCGCCAATCTGCGAGCTTCGCTTTTGGTGCCATGGTTCAGTCTCCGACACGTTGTGAGCCTAACGACTGTCGCGCCGCGCGCTGCGCCACTTGGCGGCATACGGCAACACGAACATATACAGACCGGTGATCAGGAGCAGCGCGAGCGGGGCGAGCGGCGAGTACGTGATCCACGCCTCTGGCTGCTGTCCCCGTCCCATGCCTAACGCGATGAAGTTGGCGACGACAGTCACTGTAAAGGCAATGGCCTGCCAGCGGTGGATCTGCCGAATCCATTTGCTCCAGGTCATGGGATCCTCGCGAGTAGGTCGACGAGCTTCCCGCTCATCATCTTCCAACCGTAGCGCGTGCCCCCGAACGCGCCCTTCTGGTCCGCCCTGAAGCCCGAGTGCGCGAGCGACAGGCGAGTTCCCGACGCTGTAGGCGTGAGCGTGAAGGTCACGACGGTGTCTATCTCCATGTCGCCGACGACCCACGTGTAGCTGAGCTTCCGATGCACCTCGATCTCGAGGAACCGGCAGTTCACGCTGCCGTCCCAACCGGGGTACGCCTGTGTCTTGAATCTGAACGCCGCTCCCGGCTCGAGCTTGAGATCGACGACTGGGAGGAGCCACTCCGCGAGCAGCACGGGGTCAGTGAGCGCGCGCCAAACCTTCTCCGGCGGGTGATGCAAATCGAATTCGAAGGAGATGGATTCGGTTTGCGATCGAACGGTGGTGTCGGTGACGCTCATTCGTCCATTTTCTGCAGGAGTTTTTCAAGGCGATCGACGTGCTCCGTCCAGAAGGTGCGGTAGTGCGCGATCCAGTCGATGAGCGGCTTCATTCCGCGCGGCTCCACTCGGTAGTAGACACAGCGCCCGTCCCGCCGGGCGTTCACCAGGCCGGCGTCTTTCAAAGCGGCAAGATGCTGCGAGACGGCCGGCTGGGAGATGTCGAAGCGCGCCGTCAGCGCCTTCACCGCCGCTTCGCCGGGCGTGAGCGACTCGAATATCGCTCGGCGGCTGGGGTCAGCCAGCGCCTGGAAGATTCTGTTCTCGGCCGCGCCCGCGATCTGCATGTACAACTCATAAGCAAACGCTTATTCGTTGTCAAGCGGGGCATCGGGACCGTGTGCCCCCGAGCACCCCCTCGGCCAGGTGAATCCCAATCCGTATGGGAGATCAAGCGGCCGGTCAGCTGAGTCTCGAGCGTCCGCGTCCAGGCGCCGTCGTGAGGTCTCGATAGACAACCAAGCCAACGCGCCCCACGAAAGCCGGGTACATATTTGGGTCACGCGAATGTGGCGGAATTGGCAGACGCACTGGACTTAGGA